>Ga0210403_10000444_pt1 | contig 43515 bp, 43 predicted proteins | sample IncBWC19MmetaG_FD_150863 | JGI IMG/M metagenome (GOLD analysis project Ga0210403, IMG submission 150863) | Forest soil microbial communities from Barre Woods Harvard Forest LTER site, Petersham, Massachusetts, United States - Inc-BW-C-19-M | ecosystem: Environmental > Terrestrial > Soil >...
CGCCAAAATCGCTATCAGCCGTGCGCAAGTGCCTGAATGCACTCACCACGCGCGTCAAAAATGGGCAATCTCAGGGGCTAACTGCGCAACTTAGGCTAGTCTCCGGGTCGGCTCGCCACCGCCAATCGAGAGGCCGACGAGCCCGCAGATGTTCGCGGCCCAAATCTGCCGGCAGGCCGCCCGGTGGGGGGCATTCATGGCCCATGGAGGCACGAAAATGGCGCCAAACCCTCTGAGGAGACAGGCTCCACATTTGGTGGCATAATGACACTGAAACGTAGATTCTGCGTGCGTAAGGCGCGGGCGAAACCATGGCGAACCACAGGGGAAGGTTAACGACTATGAAGAAGACTCGTACATCTGCCGCGGCAGCGGCATGGGTTGCGGTCGCAGGCCTCAGCTACATTGGCTCAAGCGGCGCGACGGCAACCCCGGCTGCGAAAGCACCCGCCGAGGTCGCGTTGCCGGTCACGGTCGATGACTTCCGGCTGTCCGATCAGAATATGCACTCGCATGAGTTGCGCCAGCTGGGCGACGCCGGCGCGATAGTGCTGATCACGCAGGCGAACAACTGCCCTATCAGCCGCAATATCAGCTCCTCGGTCAAAGCGTTGCAGGATCAGTACGCCGGCAAGGGCGTCGAGATTTTCATGCTGAACTCCACGCCGTCGGATCAGCGCGCCGCGATCGTCGCGGAGGCGCAAGCCTACGGCTACAACCTCCCCATCCTGCTGGACACCAACCAATTGGTGGGTGAGCAGTTGGGCGTGACGCGAACCGCCGAAGCCATCGTCATCGATCCGAAGACCTGGAAGATCGTGTACCGGGGTCCGATCGACGACCGAGTCACTTACGAGCGCCAGAAGGCCGCGGCCGATCACACCTGGGCCAAGGACGCATTGGACTCGATGCTCGCCGGCAAGCCGGTCGCGGTCGCGCGGATCGAGCCTGTCGGTTGCATCGTGGACTTCCCGGAGCGCGCGAAGCTGGCCACGAGCAAGGTAACCTACGTGAAGAACATCGCGCCGATGTTCGAAGACAAGTGCGTGTCGTGCCATGAACCCGGCGGCATTGGCCCGATGCCCTTCACGAAATTCGAGGAGATCGCGCCCTTTGCACCCATGATTCGCGAAATGATCCGCACGCAGCGCATGCCGCCGTGGCGCGCCGATCCGAGCGTCGGCCATTTTCTCGGCGACCGCAGCCTGTCGGCCACGCAAATCAAGACGCTGGTGCACTGGGTTGAGGCCGGCGCGCCTCGCGGCACCGGTCCCGATCCGCTCGCCGCCAGGATCTTCACGGCTCCGGAATGGCCCTTGGGCAAACCGGACTTGGTGCTGGATGTTCCCGCTTACACCATACCGGCGAACGGCATCGTCGACTATCAGCGGCCTTACGTGGTCAATCCCCTCAAAGAGGGAAAATGGCTGCGTGCCTCGACGATCAAGGTCGTGAACCGCCAGACCGTGCATCACATTCTCACCGGCTACCTCGCGGAAGTTCCTGGCCCCGGACAGGTTGCCAATGAAAGCAAGTGGGGAACATCGTTGGGAGGCTACGCCGTCGGCGCAGAATCCTTCGTCGAGCCGGCGAACACCGGCGCGTACATTCCGCCCGGCGGCGCCATCGGCTTCCAGGTGCATTACACGCCCTATGGGCAGCAGGTCACCGAACACTCGCAAATCGCGCTGTACTTCTGGAAGGACAGGCCGAAGTACGTGATGCGCAATTCGGTCGTCTTGAACGCAAACATCGTGATTCCGGCCAACAAAGAGAGCACCGAGTTGCAGGCGTACATCGATGTGCCCAAGGACATGATGCTGTACGGTGCGTTCCCGCACGCCCACTATCGCGGCGCCTCCTCGCAGTTCTTCATGATCGAGCCGAACGGCAAGAAGACCCTGCTGGTATCCTTGCCGCACTACGACTTCAACTGGCAGCGCGAATATAATTTCGTTCAGCCGGTCAAAGTTCCGGCCGGATCGAAGCTGCTGGCGGTCTACACCTACGACAACTCCGTGAGGAATCCGGCCAATCCGGATCACAATCGCGTCGTCCCCTGGGGTGACCAGTCCTTTGACGAGATGCTCTACACCGCATTCCACTACGAGTGGGTGGGCGAGACCTCGGACAAGACGGACCAATACAAGGCCTTCGATAAGGAACTGAACGACAATCGCGTGTTCGGCATGCTGGACACCAAGATGAACGGCAAGCTGGACATGTCGGAATTGACCGGCCCGATCGGCAAGCAGTTCGCGGATGCCTTCGCCAAGATCGACACAGACCATGACGGCTTCATCGAGCCCAATGAGTTGGCGGCGGCCCAGGTGAACATGCAGAAGCGCCGCCCGCAGGCATCCCAGCCGCAAGGATCCGCCGCCTCCGGCGCGGCGCCTGCTCAAGCAGCTCCGGAGAAAACCGGAGGCGGCCAGTAGCAACCGCGTGGCGGCCCGTGTTGGTTTCCTTTGACACGATAAAGGGATTTGCACGGGCCGCTTGTGCCGCATCGATCGCTGCCGGCATCGCTCTGCTCGGGTTGGCGCATGCCACGGGGCTTAGCCGCGTCAATGTCGGTGCGCAGGCGCCGCTGTTCACCGCCACGGGCGCCGATGGCAAGCAACACGGTTTGCACGACTACGCCGGCAAGCTGGTGGTCTTGGAATGGACCAGCCCCGTATGCCCTTTCACGGCCGTGAAGTATCAAAGCGGAGCGATGCAGGCCTTGCAGCGCTACGCGGCCTCGCGGCAAATCGTCTGGCTTTCCATCGATACCGCGGCACCTGACAAAGCGGGCTATCTGACGGCGGCCGCGGCGCGCGCGCGCGTCGCGCAAACGCACGCCGCGGTGACGGCTTTCCTATTCGATATCGACGGCAAGATCGCGCGCAGTTACGGCGCCAAGACAACGCCGAGCTTTTTCGTGGTCGACCGCGGCGGCAAGCTCGCCTACGAGGGCGCCATGGATGAGCAGGTCTTCGCGGCAGATGGCGCCGGGCGTGAATACGTGAAGTCCGCTCTGCAGGACCTGATTGCCGGCCGTCCCGTAAAAATAACGCAAACCCAGCCTCAGGGCTGCGCCATCGAGTATTAGAGCGTTGCGACTGGTCGGCAAAAGCGCTGCGTCCGCGCGCCGCATCGATACGGCGGGAAAATCACGGCGTGAGCAGCTTCTTGATCAAGCCGCACGGGAACTGAATTCAAAGGGCATCTCGATGACCTCCTTGACGGACGTGGCCGACAAGCTCGGCTTCTCCCGTGCATCGCTTTACTACTATGTCGAGGATCGCGAGGACCTGATGTTTCAGGTCTACTTGCGATCATCCGAGATCATGGCACGGCGCCTGGAAGAGGCCTGCCAGTCCGGCAGCGACACCTTGCAGGTGCTCGGCAACTTCATCTGCAGAACCCTGGACCCGGCAGAGCCGGAGCTTGCCGCGCTGAGTGAAATCGGCTTGCTCGACCAGGCCGCTCGCGGAACCGTGCTTGGCATTTTCGAGGCGGTCGTGGCGCGGCTCGCGAGCCTGCTCGAAGCGGGCGCCCGGAGCGAGCGCATCCGCTCCTGCGATTTCGAGATTGTCGCGCGCACCATCATCAGCATCATTCACTCCATTCCGCTGAACTCGCCCTTGGCCCAAGCACTGCGGGTGAGCCGCCAGGAGATCGTTGCCGCCGCCAAGGATATCCTCGCGCACGGCTGGAGTGCCGACCGTCGGCGCGAGGTGAATCCGCCGCCGATCGATTTCGGGCCGCTGCTCACCCAGCCCGGCGGCCTATTCGACCGCGGCGCCCAATTCGACGCCAAGCGCGAAAAGATTCTTGCGGCAGCCTCGCAGTTGTTCAATCGCAGAGGCGTCGATACGACCTCGCTCGATGATATCGCGGCGGCCGTTGGCGCCACCAAGCGCACGCTTTATCACTATGTCGGCGACAAGCAAACCATCCTCTCGGCCTGCTACTCGCGAACCCATCGAATTTTTTCCTTCATTCGGGAGCAAGCGGCGGCGCAGGGTGGCTCCGCCGGCGAGACGCTGATCGCGGTGCTGCGCGCCAATTCGATCTCGCATCAGCGGGATGATATCGAGCCGCTGCGCCCATCGACCGGCTACGACTCGTTGAGCGACACCGAAAAGGTCCTCGCTACCGAACGCGGCAGAGAATTGGTTCAGGCCTATCGCGCACTGTGCGCCGAGGCGCATAGCGAGAGTTCCATGCGCGATGTGAATCGTGATTGCCTGTTGCTGTTCATGCGCGGCGCCGGCAGCTGGCTCGCCAAGGGGTTGGTCCGCGGCGATGACCGGCGCAAGGCGCAGATCGCCGCGGAAATCGCCGATCTGTTGCGGCTCGGCCTGAATCCGCTTTGATTATTTCGCGCCGATCACGATGAGCTCCACCGCCGGCGGCGCCAGCGCGGCCTGCAGGCGAATGGTGGGACCGGTCTCCACGCTCTGCGCCGTCAGGGCAAAATTGCTCGAATCGCTGGTTCGATAGCGCTTCACCAGGTACTTGCCGGCAGTCGGCACGCTGATCGTGGCGTCATAACCGCCGTTGTCGTGGTATTGCAGCGCGCGGCGCTCCGGCAGCGTGGTATCCCAGTTGTCGCGCGGGCGCAGGTATTTCGCTGCGATTTGATAGTTGCTGATGAGTATTTGAATGAGGCGGCTGTCCTTGGAACGGCCGGCCACCACGGCAAAACCTGCCTCATCGCCGCCGTCGGTTCGAATCAGCACCGGCGTCCCCTTGAGCGCACCGAAGGCGCCGAGCGCGGAATCGACCTCGCCGCCTAAGCCGCCGGCGGTCCGAGGGACCGCATGAAAGGTCTGCGCATCGACCGGACCACCCAACATGTAGATCAGCGAACTCACCGCAAATGCTGCCCGCGCGGCGTTCGACAGCTGCCGGTCGGCCGGATCCGCGTTCCACTGGTCCAATACGTTCTTGGTCGAGCCGAATCCGTGCGCATCGAGTATGGCGCGCAAATGCCTCGCGATCGTGACAAAGAGGTACGGATCATTCGAGTCCACGGCGTAAAAATGCCAGGAGAAGAAATCCAGCGGCAGGCGATTCACGCGCACGAAGTCCATGAATTTTTCCCGGTAAGCGCCCGCGATCAGCGGCTTGGAAATCGCGGGGCCGCCGACCAGCGCGGAGGCATCGGCCGCCTGGATGGCCTGCGCGGTTTTTGCATACAAGGTGTAGTACTCATCCGGCGTGCCATGCCAAAAAAGCGCCGAGTCCGGCGAGTTCCAGACCTCCCAATAGCGAATGGCGTGGCGGAAGCCCTTGTTCCAGGCCGCGTTGTAGTGAAGTACGACGTGGCGCACGATTTGCGCCCACTTGTCCAGGTCGGCGGGCGGGTTTGCCCCGCCTTTTGCCCCTTGGCCGACTCGAAATAACGGCTCCGCGCCCGCCGCTCTGATGGATGCGACCAGCCGATCGGCCGGCGCAAAGTGATAGCTCTTCGGACTCTGCGCATCGGCGCCCATGTCGGGGAATATCGCGTCGATATCCGCGGCCCCCGCCGCCGCGCCGATGCGCACCAGGTCGATGCGCGCCGATCGATACAACGCGGTGCCCTCCACGTGCGCCGTGCCCTCCGGGTCCTCCGCGCCCTCCGCGTCCGCTGCCTGAACGCCGCTCAGCGGGCGCAATGCACCCACGGTCACGGTGGCATCGACGGAGATACGGCGTGCCGCTGTTTCTTCGGCCCTTGCATGCGCGAAGCCGGTCGCGACGAGGACAACGGCCGCGAGACTCGCTGACGTCGCCTTCATCTGCGCGATGCCGCTACGCGGGTATCAGCGCGAGCACGCGCAGCGGGCTGCCGGAGCCGTTCACGATCTTGAGCGGCGGCGCAATGACCACGGCGCCCGTCGGCGGCAGCTGATCCAAGTTGGTCAGGCTCGCGAGCCCGAAGCGATTGGCGCCGTGCATGATGGTATGGCAGGGAAACATCGGATTGAAGGTGTGCGCCTGGCCCGCGTCGGTGCCCACCGTTTCCACGCCGACTCCCAGGATATCGCGTTCCCTCGCCAGGAAGGGCACGCATTCGGGATGGAAACCCGGCGTATGGGAACCGTCGGCGGCAAAATTGAGAAACGAGTCGCCCGTGCGCTTCGACCAGTCGGTGCGGATCAGCACCCACGCGCGGCGGGGGATCCGTCCGTGTTTGCTCTCCCATTGCTCGACCGTGGCTTGTGTCAGTAGAAAATCGGCGCTGCCGCTCACCTGCGCTGACACATCGATCACGCAGGCCGGGCCGATGAAGCGCTCCACAGGGATGTTATGGGTGGCATTGTCCGGGTAATCCTTTCCGGTCACCCAGTGAATCGGCGCGTCGAAATGCGTGCCGGTGTGCTCGCCGCAACTGATGTTGTTCCAATACCATGCGGGACCGCGCGAGTCGTAACGCGAGATCTCCTCCAGCGCGAAGGGTTTCGATGGAGCGAATTGCTCGGGCAAGCGGATCGTTTGCGTAGCCGCCTCCAGCGGCATGGTGAGATCGACCACGCGAATGCCGCCGCGTAGAATGCCCTCGACGAGCGTGGAAAGCGTCTGCGAATGAGTGGCCATTTATTTTCCCGTGTATGAGGCTCGAATCTCAAGAGCTCAGTAGTTGATCGAGGGGTTGTCCCCGGGGTAAATCACGCCGACGATATCAAATCCGCCCGGCGTTGTGCATTGAACCGAATGCACTTGCTTGCGCGGCAGGAACAGCACATCCCCGGCGCGCACCGGGGTTTTGGTCCTCTCGGTCCAGACGACTCCCGCGCCATTGAGAAAGATCAGCGCCTCCTCGTACAGGTGCCGATGCGGTTCGGCTTTGGACAGCGGAATGTTGCCGATGAATTGCGTCACCACCGTCGAGCCGTGCTCGCGGTTGACGAGCATCTGGTAGTAGCGCTCGGCCATTTTGTGCCGCTGCGTGGGGTCGATCGCGGCGACCCGATCCGGAAACTGGGACTCGAACGTCGGCGGCATTGCGTCGATCAGCACCAAGTCCTCGCTGCCTGGACCGTTCGACGCGAAGAACTTGAGCGGCGCCGTGGACTTGTTATGCACGCGATACGCTTCCGAAGGCCGCACATAGATGCCGGTCAGCGGCTCCACGGCGAAGCGTCGAGCGCCGATCTCCAGCTCGCCCTGGCCCTCGATCACGAACAGCACCGTGTGGCGCCCGTCAGCCGAGATCACCGGCGAACTCCCGGCGGCAACCTGCGCGTAGAACTGCGATTGAAACAGCGCGCCGAGCGTCGGGGTGACGACCTGGCAGTAGCGCATGGCCCCGCGCGTGCTTAAAGGTGCCCGTGAGGTGGAGAAAACATAGCATTGTCCGTCGAGCTGAACGATCGGACCCGCGCTCGCTGCAACCCAGGATACTTTTTGGTTTTCAGCGCTGTCAGGATCATCCGTCAGGTAGCCGCCGGGCAAGTTGCTGTGCGCGCCATCGCAGAACGGTGCGGTGCCGGTTTGCTTGCAGCCGCAGAAAATGACGTCCTCGTCGCGTTCGGCCTTGAAGGCGACCGGTAGGAATTCCGTTCCGGCATGGGAACCATCGCAAAACGGCTGCGACCGGGAGCGTCCGCAGGCGCACCACAGGTAGCGTTTCCCCGCCTTGACCTCGTAGTAGTAGCCCTTGCGATTGGCGATGAGCGCCCTCTTGGCAGTACTCATGGTGCTTCCCGCAGCACGCCATCGGCGCCGCGGCGCAGCGCATGAACGTGCGTCGGCAGGGGCGCGCCCGGCTCATCCTCGATTGTCACGCCGAACGGCCAACCGGCGGGTGCGATGGCGATGTAGCGCGCAAATCCACCGGTGCCGCCCGCGAACTTGGCGAAGCCAATCGTGATGAGCGCGCCTGCCTCGGGCACCTGATCGAGATTCGCGACGCCTTCCGCCTGAGCAAAGTCATGCTGCAGCAGCCATTTCTCTCCCACGAATTCCGGAGCGGTGTTGTCGGTATCCAACGGTTCGTGCCCGTGCAGCAGAATGTGCCGATCCAAGTGTAAATATTTGAGCGCCTCCAAGCTTACGCCAGGAAACGGCTGCGCCGTGAATCGCTTTGGATCATTCCACTTTTTCGACCAGTCGGAGCGGATCATCACCACCGAGCCTGCGGGAATCGGTCCGTGGCGGCGCTCCCAGGCCTTGATATCGGCAACCGTCGCCTGGTAGCCCGGATCTAAAGCGACTTTGGGCGCCACATTGACCACGACCAACGGGCGCAACGCCACCGTCGGCGGAATGTCGCTCAAGGTCGCGCCATGCTCGTTCTCATGCGCCGGCGGGCCGAACTGCGTGCCGATGTGATCCATGGGCAGCTCATAGGCGGTGATGGCCACGCCGTGCTTTTCGTAGCTGAAGGGCTCTCCCCTCTCGATGACTCCTGGGATGGCAACGCCCGCCCGCGCCGGGCCTACACTGAAGTCGGCGAACCCCTCGCCCAGCGGCCCGCCGGGCGCGATGGCATGCGTCAAGTCGATGTACCTCGCGTGGCGCAGCGTCGAACCATAGAAATCCCAAAGCGGCCGCCCCGCGCCGCCATGCCCGGCAAGCGCCAAGCCGCCGCAGGCGCAGAGCGCCGCGGCGGTCAGCCATGCAACCCGGCGCATGCCCCCTCCTTGAAAGCTAGAATTTGCGCGTTGCGGTCAAGCCTACGGTCCGCGGACGCACCGTCAGCAGCGCATCGGGATCCTGCGAGGAGTTGATCGCGGAAACCTGCGCCCGCTTGTCGGTCAGATTGCGCGCGAAGGCCGTTACGCTCCAGGGACCGTTGATCACGCCGGCGCGCAGATTGACAAGCGTATAGGAGTCCAAGGGAATATTGAATTTCGCATTGGACGCAAAGTACGCGCTCACCGTACCCCGATAACTCACGTCGGTCGCAACCACACCCTGCCAGGCGCCGGAAATCGGCGCCGTGTAATTGAGGCCGAAGTTGAGCTGAAACTTGGGCACGTTGGGAATCGGATCACCCGTCCTGCCCAGGGTGCTGTTTAACGCATATTGCGCGGGCGTGGCGCCCTGCGTGAGATAGGCATCTTGATACGAGCCGGCAAAACTCGCCGACAGATACTGGAAGGGATGCGCGGTGAACTCGAATTCCATGCCCTTGACGCGCGCCGTGCCGGCATTGCCCTGATATACGAACGCGCCGTCGGCGGTCGTTTCCTGGACCTGGATATTGTCCCACTTGATGACATAGACGTCGGCCTGATAGTCGAACGCGCCGCCCAATAGCCGGCCCTTGACGCCCAACTCGTAGTTGGTCAGCGAGTCCGGCGAATACGCCGCCGGAATGGGCTCGAACGGTTCGCTGACCGCGTTCAAACCGCCGCTGCGAAAGCCGGTCGAAATGGTCGCGTATCCCAGTACTTCCTCGCTGAACTTGTAGCTGCTGTTGATCTTCCAGGTGACCTTGTTGAAGGTCTCCTGCGGATCGACGATGGGCACCAAGTTGGGTGCACCGGGAAAGCCGCCGAACGGGTGGGTCTGCGTCTGCACGCCATTCAAGGTTTCCGTGAAATAACGCACGCCTGCGACCGCGGTCCACGCATCGGTGATCTTCCAGGTGGCCTCGCCGAAACCCGCGTATTGCGTGTCGCTGCGCTGGTCGGTGCGTCCGAAGAAGGTGTTCCCGACGCCGGGGAAATCCAGGGCATCCTGGGCGGTCGAGGTGCTGAAAGGACCGGTCACCAAGCCATTGCCGCCGGTGGTGATGACTTGTACGGCCAGATTCTGGGTCTCGTGTTCCCGGTAGACGCCCGCGACAAAGTTGACGGGAGAGTTCAGATCGCTCGCAAAGCGCAGTTCGCTGGAATTGACTTTGCGGGTGCGCGGCTCGAGCGTTTCGGCCGGAACAGGCACATTGAACGACACCAGAACCGGCGTCGAATCGAACGTGAAGCCGGTGGTGCGATTGTACTCGTTGCTGGTGCCGGTCACCGTACCGACGCCGGTCTTGTATTCCACGGTCAGTCCAAAAACCTTGAGATTGTCGCTCCAGGGACTCAACGTGACGTCGGTGTTGCACAGATCGCAGCCCCGGATCGGCGCGATGGGTCCGCCGGCAAACGCCGCTACGCCGGCCGGGGTGTAGCGGGATGAACCACCCGAGGTTTCGGTTTGCGTGGTGTAGTTGGCGTCAATGGTCAGATTGTCATTCGGATGGAAGCGCACGCTGGCCCGTCCGCCGCCGACCGCATCATCGTTGACGCCCTTGACGAATCCGATGGCCGCCACCGGCAATGTCTGGAAATTCGGCTTGGCGCTCGTTCCGATATTGGTGATGCCGGTGACGCCCGCGCCAACACGATACTGATCGATATAACCGCTGTCGTAGAGTTTCCATCCGACCATGCGCAGAGCGAGCACGCCATCGATGATCGGCAGGTTGACCTCGCCGTTGACATTGTAGTTACCGCCGGCGTGCGAGGTCTGCGAGCCTTCCAGGGTCAGGTAGCCGCCGAGATTGTTCAGATCCGGAGAATTGGGGATGAAACGAATCGTACCGCTCATGGAACTCGCGCCGTACAAGGTGCCTTGAGGTCCGCGCAATACTTCGACGCGATTCAAATCGTACAGCCGGATGTCCGACTCGAAGCCGCCGCCGTCATCGGCATTCGAACCGCTGATCACCGCCTCGCCGTAGTAAACGCCGGTGGTCGCATCGCCCGTAGAGTTGATGCCGCGGATGACGTATTTCTTGTCGCCCGGACCCAAGTCCTGAATCGACAGACCGGGGACCTCCCCTGCGATGCTCATGATTCCCGACGCACCGATGCTCTGCAGGGAGTCGCCGCTGATGGCCTGGATCGATGCCGGGATGTCGAGGACTTTCTGGGCGTTGAGCTTGTTGGCGGTGACGATGATCTCCTCGAGACCGCCGGAACCGGCGGCAACCGTCTGCGCCAGCGACGCGAGGGGCGCGGCCGATGTTGCGGCAATGCCCACGCCCGCCGCGAACAGCCTGGTTGCGACCGCAGCTTTGGCGGTCAAACGCCCTCCAATTGTTCTATTCATCGCAGATTCTCCCGTGATTGAGCCGTCACAATATGAGTTATCATATGAAATATCAATTAAAGGCCGAAGGGTCCTGCGGCGCAATGGCATAACTACCCTTGTTGCGTGCCGCCCACAGGCGCAGAGCTAGGACCGGCTGTGCATGTTGCGGCTCAGGCGGCGGATGAGATTGAAGGCCGCCTCGATTCCCGACGCAGAGAAACCTTCCAAGAGCCGCTGCTCGCGGCGCCGCACGACGATGTTCAGAGAATTGAACAGCGTCCGTCCCTTGTGAGTGAGATACACCTCGACGCAGCGGGCATCTTCCCGCCGCAGGATGCGGCGCACATAATTTTCCTTTTCCATGCGCATCAGCGCGCGGCTGAGCGCCGACTGCTGCACCATCGCGCGGTCGATGATCTCATTGATGGTGATCCCATCACCCATGGCAAGCACGGCCAGGATGCGCCAGCGGGTGACATTGATCCCCTCGCGGCGCAGTTTCTCGATCAGATCCGCGTTGAGTTGATAGGCCAGCCGCGCGATCAGGTGCGGCAAGAAATCGTCAAAAAGCGGTCGATCGGCAGGTCGCGGCGCTGCGTCCGGGACCGCGGCGGCTGCTCTTGTCTTACGTCGCGCCATGCTCTTCAAAAGGGATTCTGACCGGCGAGGATAGCGCCGAATTTATCGGTGTCGATGTTACCACCCGAGACGATGCAGACAACATTGCCGTTGAGCGCCGGTGCGCCCAAGGCCGCCGCCACCGACACGGCACCGGCAGCTTCGGCGATGATGCGGTGCCGGCCGGCAAGCAGGCGAATCACCGCCGCGATCTGCTCGAATGAGGCGCACGCCGACTCGTCCGCCACCGCACGCAGCAGCGGCCACATTTGCGCGAGTACCGTGGTGCTGCCCATGCCATCGACGAAACTCTGCCGATGCGGAACCGTCACGGGACTACCATGCTGCAATGCGGCGCCGGCCGGTTGGGCGGCCTCCGATTCAGCCACAATCATTCGCACCGTGGGGCGCAAGCGGCGCATCACAGAACCGATGCCGCATATCAGGCCGCCGCCGCCGAAGGGTACGACCACCGCATCGCAGCCGGGCAGATCTTCGAGAATCTCCGCGCCAATCGTCGCATTGCCCGCCAGCACGCCCGGCTCGGCGACGGGGTGCACGAAGACCCCGTCCTCGCCGGGGCAGGCGCGGCTGGTGAGAACGCTCCACCACTCGTCGAAGGAGCGCCGGATGACCTTTGCGCCCAGCTCATGCAGCGCTGCGACCTTGGTTGCGGCGGCGCCGCTCGGGACGACCACCGTCGCCGGTACACCCATTGCGCGCGCGGCAAAGGCCAGCCCCTGACCGAAGTTCCCGGCGCTCGCCGTCACGACACCGCGCCGCAGCCGCACCGCATCCATGGTCTTCAACACATTCACCGCGGCGCGGATTTTGAACGAACCCCAGGGCTGGAGATTCTCCAGCTTGAGAAAGATGTTGGCGCCCGGTCGCTCCGCTTGCAGTCGCAGCAGGGGCGTGCGCAACGCAAAGGGGCGAATATTATCGCGCGCGGCGGCGACCTGCGCCGCGGCGGGCAGCGACAAGGCGCTAGAAGTCAATGATCTGCCCGACCCCGGCCGCGCGTGCCTTCTCGAGGACATGGTGCGCCGCCGCCAAATCTTGCGGCGCGATGCCGAGGGACTTATACAGCGTCATATCAAGGGGCGAGCAGCGGCCGGCCTTCGAGCCGTTGGCCACCTCGCCGATTTCGCCCAATATGTGTTCAGCCGTGATGGCGCCGGCGCGCAGCGCCCGCAAATACTCGCCGCCCTCGTGCACCGTGGAGTTGCGGCAGTCGACGAAAACCCTGCTTTTCACGACCGCCGGGGTATCGATTTCCGCGGCGGCCGCGATGCTCGAGCCGACCACATTCAGATGCACGCCCGGGCTAAGCCAATCGCCCTGCAATATCGGCTCGCGCGCCTTGGTCGTGGTGCAAATGATGTCGGCCCCGGCAATCGCGGCGCGCACCGTGGCCGATGTTTCAACTTCAATTCGATGCCTCGCGCCCTCAGCTTGCGCGAACAGCTTCGCCTTGGCGGCATCGCGTGCCCACACGCGAATGCGCCGCAGCGGCCGCACGTTCAGCATCGCCTCGAGGTGGCTGCGGGCCTGCTCGCCGGCGCCCAACAGGGCCAAATCGCCGGCGTCCTCACGCGCCAACAGCCGCGTGGCAAGACCGCTCGCGGCGGCGGTACGAATCGCGGTGATTTCCGCCGCATCGAGCAAGGCGACCGGCTGGCCGTGTTCCGCCTCGAACAGCATGACCAGCCCGAGGTGCGAGGAATATTGCGGCGGTTTGTTGCGCGGGATCAGGCTGACCAACTTGACACCGAAGCATTCAGGTTCGGCCAAATACCCGGGCATCACGCCCATCATGCCGCGGTCGCCGGGCATCACCAGGATCGATCGCAGCGGCAGTACTACCCGCCCCTCTGAAACGGCGATCATGGTTCGATGCATCAGGTCGATGCACTCGGCCATGGGCAGCAATTGGCGCACTTCGCTGCCGCGCAATACGCGAATTTCCATATCAGGAGCCCGTCTGAGTGTTCCGGCGGGGCCCGAAGGAATCGCGCAGCGCCTGCATTGCCGCGATGAAGGACTCCACGTCGTCCTCGTTGTTGTAGAAATGAAAGCTGGCCCGGACATTGTCATCGCGGTGAGACGTGACGATGTCGTGCTTCATCAGCTCCGCGGACAGCCGGGCGGCGTCGCGCGACGGCACGGCAACGGTAGCCCCGCGCCGCGCATCCTCTGCCGGGGTGATGCTCGGCCAGCCGATCTCCTCCAGCCTGGCCATGCAGCGGCGCGTCAGCGCGTAATTGCGTTTTTCGACCGCCGGCGTGCCGACCTTCAGCAGCAGCTTGAGCCCGGCCTCGGCGGCGTAGCAGTTGACGACGGGCGGCGTCCCGGCTTCGAAGCGCCGCGCGTTGGGCGCCGGACGATTCGCGGTGATGTCCATGGCGCCGATGTTGGCCTGCGAAAACCAGCCGCTGTTGGTCGGTACCAGCGAACGCACGCAAGAGTCCCTGGCATACAGGAAACCGATCCCCGCGGTACCCAGCAGGTACTTGAGCATGCCTCCCGCCGCAAAGTCGACGTCCAGCGCCTTGACGTCGATATCGAGCGATCCCACCGACTGATAGCAGTCGAGCAGCACCATCGCGCCCTTCGCCCGCGCGAGGCGCACGATGCCGGGAATGTCGAGTTTGGCACCGTTGCGGAAACACACGTGCGTGATTGCCACCAGTTGGGTTTGTTCGTCGATGGCCTTCTCGAACATCTGCGTCGGTATGTAGCCATCAGCGGCGCGGTGCACATGCACGACTTTCGCGCCGCGCGGCTCCTGCGCATGCCAGATCTGCGCGTTGGTGGGAAACTCGAAATCGCTGACCACGACCTTGTTGCGAGGACCGCTGAACTTGAGTGCGCTTGCCAGGGCATTCAAGCCGGCGGACACGGAGGCGGTCACGGCAATCTCATCGGGCGAGGCGTTCAGCAGCGTCGCCGTCAATTTGCGCACCGACTCGTTCTTCGTCACCCAGACGTCCCAATTCGCGCCCACCAGCAGCCGATCTTCCATGTAAGCGTCGAACGCGGCCCTCACCTCGTTCGCAAGGGCGCAATAGGAGCCGCTGTTGAGATAGGTCTTTCGCTGCAGAACCGGGAATTCCTTGCGCAGCGCCTCGAAATTTTGTTCCATCTGACGGTTCCTGTCGCACGAAGCGAAGCGAATTATATGCACAGTCATATAAACATGCAATTATGAGCGCTGCGGCGCTGCGGCTGAGGAGCCAAGAGGACATCGCTTGTTCGACGAAGTAAAGCCGGTTGACATGCAGCAGATCGATGCCGCTCGCGCTCGAATTGCAGGCTTGAGCATGATCTCGCCGCTGGTTGGCTGCGATATCGCACCGCCAGGCAAGACCATCCGGCTGAAGCTGGAAAATCTTCAGCCGATCGGCTCATTCAAAATTCGGCCGATCGCGAATACCGTGTTGAGCAGAAAGCGGGCGGAATTGACTGCGGGCATCTACACCACCAGCTCCGGCAACAGCGCGCTCGGCGTGGCGTGGATGGCGCGCCGCTTGGGAGTGAGCGCCACCGCCGTCGTGCCCGCCAGCGCACCGGAAGCGAAACTGGAAAAGCTGCGGCGGCTGGGGGCGCGAATCGAGGTTCGTGCGGACGATGTTTGGTGGCGCGCAATCGAAGCCGGCGCGCTCGACGACCAGCAAGGCGCTTACATCGACGCGGTGCGAGACCCCGCTTCGCTGGCCGGGGATGCGACCATCGGCGTCGAAATCCTCGAGCAGTGGCCCGATGTCGAGGCGATCCTCATCCCGTTTGGCGGCGGCGGCCTTGGCTGCGGCATCGCCTGCGCCGTTCGTGCCCTGCGGCCCGAAGTGAAGATCATCGCCTGTGAACTCGCGAGCGCACACCCATTGCAATCCGCCTTCGAGGCGGGCGTCCCGACACCCACCTCGCACGACGCCGGTTTCGTCAGCGGCGTGGGCTATGGCTCGGTTCTGCCCGAAATGTGGCCGCTGCTGCGGTCGATGATCGATGCAGTGGTCACCGTCTCGCTCGCGCAGGTCACACAGACCATCAAGCTGCTCGCTGAAAACAACCGCATCATCGCGGAAGGCGCCGGCGCGCTATCCGTGGCCGCCGCATTGGCCGGACGGTATTCACCATCCAAAGTGTGCGCCGTCGTATCCGGCGGCAACATCGATGCCGAGGTGTTCGCCGCCATTCTTCAGGGGCGGATGCCGGACTGAGCGGCGGCGCTGCGGGCCCGGCGCGCCTTCATGAAAAAATAGCCGACCGACAACAGCAGCAACCAGGGAATGCCCACCTTCCATGAGATCTGCCACGTTTCCTTGTCCAATCCCATGGTCACCAATAGCGCGAACAGCAGCAGCAATCCGGCAATCTGCACCACTGGAAATCCCGGCGTGCGCACCGGCAAGTCAGCCAACTTGTGCCTGCGGCGGAAGCTCAAGTGGCTGAGCAGAATGATGATCCACACGATCATGGCGTCGAACAGCGCCACGCCGAACAGAATGTTATAAGCCAGCGGCGTCAGCTTGGAGAGGCCCGCGGCCGCGAGGATGCAGGCGCCGGAGACCATGATGGCCGTGATGGGCGTGCCGTTTTTCCCGAGCCTGCCCAAAAACCCCGGCGCAAATCCGCCGCGCGACAAGGAAAACAGCATGCGCGAGCACAAGTACACGTTGGTGTTCATGCTCGACAAGGCGGCGCTCAAGACCACAAAGTTCATGATCCCGGCGGCGTGGCGAATACCTGAGTGCGCAAAGATGCGCACGAACGGGCTCTGCGTCACGACGGTGGCGCCGGTTTCGGTCCACGGGACAAAGGTGACCACGATGGTCAATGCCAGTATGTAGAACAGAAACAGCCGCAGCGCCATGCTGCGCAGCGCCGCCGGAATCGTGCGCACCGGATCCTTGGCCTCTCCCGAGGTCACGGCGATGACTTCAATTCCATTGAACGACAAGACCCCTAAGATCACCGCCATCCAGACACCGCTGAACCCGTGCGGCATGAAGCCGCCCGGGAGCCCGGTGAGATTGTGAAAACCCACAGGCACCGTCCACAGCCCAAAAATGGTTGCGGCACCCAAGATGATGAAGATGACGATCGCGACGACCTTGATCAGCGCAAACCAATACTCGATGGAGCCGAAATTGTGGACCGATCGGGAATTGAAAAAGAGCAGCACCGCGGCAAAGCCCACCGACCACATCCACACCGGCGTGCCGGGAAAATAGAACGTCATATAGACGCCCGCCGCCACCGCCTCGGCGCCGACGGCGATCACCTGCGCCATCCAATACGAATAGCGTGCGATGATTCCGGCCCAGGGATTCAAGTAAATTTCCGCGTACGTGCCGAACGATCCGGCGGTCGGGTGCATCACCGCCATCTCCGACAAACTGAAGACGATCGCCACGGCGGCGATCGCGGCAATCGCATAGCTCACGATCACGGCCGGTCCGGCGTAACCGATCGCCACGCCGCTGCCCATGAATAAGCCCGTGCCGATGGCGCCACCCAGGCCGATCATGGTGAGCTGTCGGCGGCTCAAATCCTTGTGCAGGCCGGCCTCGCGGCTGACGATTGCGGATGCGTCCAATCGCTCCCTCGCTTGCGGTGTTATATTCGAAGTCATTGAGTCTAGCACGCGCGAGATTTTGCCCATGAATCGACAGACATTCTATGCAGAGATGGCCGGCGGCAAGAACCTTGACTATGAGACCTATCTGAACACCGCCGAATTGTTTGCTTGCCAAAAACCTTTCGACAAATTTTGCAACAAGGACGAATTGCAATTCCAAGTCGTCCATCAGGTCGAAGAGCTGTGGATGAAGTTGATCGCCTATACGCTGCTCGATATCGACGAGTACCTGTTGCAGCAGCACGCCTTCCGCATCCTGACCTTGTTTGCACGCTGCAATCGCACCTTGCGGCTGATGATCGACCAGCTCGATCTGCTCGAGACCATGTCGCCGAAGGAGTATCAGGAGATCCGCCTGCAGCTCGGCAACGGCAGCGGCCAAGAGTCTCCGGGATTCCGGGTGCTGCTGAAGATCATTCCGAATATTTGGCGGACCTTCGAGAGCGTCTATCTGACCGGCCGCAACTGCAGCGTCGAGCAGGTCTACGATTCGAACTATGCGCACGACGATAGTTATGCCATTGCCGAAGCCATGCTCGACTTCGATGAGCAATTTCAGAAATTTCGCCAGCATCACATTCTGTTGATCCAGCGATCGATCGGCATGGGCGCGGCTTCGCTCAAGGGACGCTCGGTGGATCTTCTGCAGGCGGGGGCGAAAAACCGCTTCTTCCCCGCCCTGTGGGACATCCGCGCCGCGATGACGGACCGCTGGGGCGGAAGCTATGGTCGTGTGCGCGACAGCATCAGCGCGCAACCGGAGATCGATTCCTAGCGTTGCCGCAATCTACCTCGTGCGGCGTCCTCGGGCGGCGCCTCAGCGCTGCTAGGCGGCCTGATTGCGGCCCGACTTCTTCGCAAATTGCAGCTGCTGCTGTGCTCTTTGCAATAGCTGGGAAGGACCGTCGGCGGCACCGGGCGTGGCGGCGCACACGCCCACGCTGATGCTGATGTAACGCAGCACCGCCGAACGGGGATGGTGTATTCGCAGATCGCGCACCCTCTCGGCCATGAGCTGGCCGATACGCAAGGCTTGTTCGGCCGTCAATCCCGGCGCAAAAGCGATCAGACTGCCGCCGTCGATGCGCGCCGTGACATCGCTCGAGCGGCGCAAGCATGCGGACACCACGTGCGCTACGCGGCGAATGGTGGAATCGCCCGCGGCGCGCCCGAAGGTGGTGTTGTAAAGATCCAGAGCATCGATATCCACCGCAAGCACCGCAATGCTGCGCTGCTCGCGATGCGCAACAGCCCAGTCGCGCTTCAGCAACTCTTCGAGATACGGCAAGGTATAAAGCCCCGTCAAGCGATCGTCGCGCACGGCAATGGCCGTCGGCTGGTGGGCGCCGCTCAAGCTGTCCTTCGCAATTTTTGGATCGATTCGCAGGCGCTCGCCGGCATCGCGATGGTGGCCGGCAAAATGCGTGATGCAGCCGTCGGGGTGGCGCAGCGGCAGGACCGTCATTTCGTTCCAAAACAGGCTGCCATCCTTGCGGTAATTGCGCAGCAGCACTCGGCAGAATTCGCCCCGGCTCATCGCATCGCGCAGCCGATGACGTCCATCCTGCTCCCGATCGTCGGCCTGCAGCAGCCGCAAATTTCGTCCGGCAAGCTCAGCCGCCGAATAGCCGGTCAACGCTTCGAAAGCCGGATTGACGTAAACCACCGGGTGATCCGATCCTTGCGCATCGATCAGCACCACGCCCTCGGGCGAGCTCTCGACCAAGCGCCGATACAGTCCCGGGTCAAACTCCGTCACGGCTGCCCTCCGTCAACACCAGAGGCGGCGTTGCCGCAAGGCCTGCAATCAACATGACGGTCTGCTGCCACTGACGGTCCGCTCCAAGATTCGTCGGGGCCTCACCACGTGCCCGCATTCGTACCACCCGGGCTTGCGAGGCGGGCGCGCCCCCATCCGGCCCAAAGTGATCGAGCACAGACTTTACCGCTTGTCTATCATTACATATGGGGAGGACGTCGCAACCTGCAGCAAATGCCAGCTCGGCCCGCTCAATCACACTCCCAAAGGCGGCGGCACCGGCCATGGTGAGATCGTCGGCGAAGACGCAGCCGTGGAAGCCCAACTCACCGCGCAGGACGCCCACGACCCAGCGTTTGGAAAGGCTCGCCGGCAAGGGGTCGATGGCCGGGAACACGACATGGGCCCCCATGACCCCGGCCAGGTTGTTCTCGATCAACAACCGATAGGGCTGAATATCCGCCTCCAAATCCACGAATTTGCGCCGGTCTTGGGCTAAGGCCACGTGAGAGTCGGCTAATACGGCGCCGTGGCCGGGAAAATGCTTGGCCACGGCGGCCATGCCGGCCTCGCGCATGCCCGAGATGTAGGCCACGGCAAGCGCCGCGACGGCGTCCGGATCCCGGTGAAAGGCTCGATCGCCGATGATCTCGCTTACTCCATAGTCGAGGTCGACGCAGGGGGCAAAACTGAAATCAACGCCCACGGCGCGCAATTCGCTGGCCATCAACCAGCCTGCTGACCGGGCCAAGGACAACCCCTCCCGGCGGTCCTCGTCATATCGCCGGCCCAACGCTCGCGCGGCGGGCAGGCGCGTAAAGCCATCGCGGAAGCGTTGCACCCGTCCTCCCTCGTGATCGACAGCCACCAACAGAGCGGGACTGCGCACGGCGCGGATGGCGGCGGTCAGGCTGGAAACTTGCACCGCGTCACGATAGTTGCGGCTGAACAGGATGACGCTGCCCACCAAGGGGTGCGACAACACCCGGATGTCCTCCGGTGTCAGCTCGGTGCCGGCAATGTCCACCATCAGCGGACCGAGGCTCACGGGCGCCTCTCGAACACCGCGATCGATTCGACGTGCGTCGTATGCGGAAACATGTCCATCACCCCCGCTGCGGACAGCCTGAAGCCGTGATCGGCGACCAGGATGCCCGCATCCCGGGCCAAACTGCCTGGATGGCAGGAAATATACACGACCCGCCGTGGATTCCAGCCCGACAGGCAGGTCAGCAGCTCCGCCGCACCGGCCCGCGGCGGATCCAGCATCACCAGATCGTAGCGCTGCCTGGCCCAGGCGCCAAAACCGGCCGGCGCGAACAGATTCTCCAGCGCAAACTCCGCGTTGCCGATGGCGTTGCGCGCGGCGTTGCCCCGTGCCTTGGCCACCAAGGGAGCATCCCCCTCAACTCCCACCACGTGTCGCGCCCGGCGAGCCAACGGCAGCGTGAAGTTTCCCAGGCCGCAGAACAGATCGAGCGCCGCATCGTCCGGCCGCGGCTGCAGCAGCATCATGGCCGCGCCCACCATGGCTGCATTGACCTCGCGGTTCACCTGGATGAAGTCGACCGGGCCGAATTCGATCACCACGCTGCCGCCATCCACGGAGTAGTCGAGCGGCGCATAGTCATCGCGCAGCGGCCTGATGGTATCCAGGCCGCCCGGCTGCAAGAAGATTTGCAGGCCGCGCTGCGCGCCGAACGCCGAGATTTTTTCCAGATCCGCGGCGTTGGGCGGTTCGAGTACGCGGAACACCAGCGCCGTTGCGCGATCCCCCGCCGCCACCTCGACTTGCGGCATTTTCTCTCTCAGGCTGAGCGTCTCGGTGAGCGCCGCCAACTCCTGCGGCAGGCCGCCCAGCGGTTCCTGCAGCACTTCGCAGCACCGGATGTCGGCGATATAGGGCTTTTCCCGTTCGCGAAAGCCCGCGAGCACGCGCCCCTTCTTGTGCACATACTTGATGCCGAGCCGCGCGCGCCGACGATAGGCCCACTCCGGTCCGCGCAAAGGTTCAAGCACACGCTCAGGATGAACGTTGCCGATGCGCTGCAGATTCTCGAGCAGCTGGCGTTGCTTGGCGGCCAGCTGCGCGCTCGGGGCAAGATGCTGCAGCGCGCACCCGCCGCAGACACCGAAGTGGGCGCATCGCGGTGCAACTCTGTCGGGCGAGGCCACCAGCACGTCGACCAGCGCGGCTTCATCCATGTGCCGGCGCCGCTTGAGGATGCGAAAGCGCACGCGCTCCGACGGCAAGGCGCCGTCGACGAACACGGCTTTGCCCTCGACACGCGCCACGCCGCGCCCGTCGTGGGCCAGATCGACGATATCGGCCTCTTGCAGCGGCCCGGCGCTCGGGGGCCTTCTCAAGTTTCGGGCCACGCTGCCGCGAATTCCCGAAGATGGGCCGCGTTCGACTCGCCGAGCATCCTGCGCACCCGGGCGAGTTCGTGCGCGTGCTCCGCTGCGTCCAAGTGTCCGCGTATCAGCTGGAATCGCAGGTAGATAAGATAGGTATTTAGCACGTCGGTTTCGCAGTAGTCGCGGATCCGCTTGAGGCCGCCCTGCAAATACGCACCCCACACCTCGGAGCCGTGCATCCCCAATTTTCCCGGGAGGCGCAGCAACGTAGCGATATCCTGCAGGCTGGCCCGGCCGCGGCCCTGGAAACCCGACAGGATGTCCATCAGGTCCATGTGCCGCCAATGAAAGCGGCTCAAGTAATTGCTGTATCGGAAACTCTGATCGGTGTCGCCCATTTCCCAGTAGCGGACGGCGGGCACACCGTGCAACAGGCTTCTATAATGCAGCACGGGCAGGTCGAAGCCGGCGCCGTTCCAGGACACCAGATCCGGCGTGTACTTATCCAGGCCGTCGTAGAACCGCTCGATCAGATCCTTCTCCGAGGAGGCCTCGTCGCCCAAGCTCCATACCTTGAGCGATTCGCGCGAACGCATGACGACTGAAATGGCGACGATGCGCTGCTGTTCGTGCGATAGAAATTCGCTGCCCGTTTCCTGTCGACGCTTGGAGAACATGATCTGCGCCACGTGCTCATCGGACAGCTCGCGCAGATTGTAGAGGCGCCTGCCCAGATCGGTATCCGGGACGGTTTCAATGTCGAACACCAGAGTGTTCAAATCGAAACGCGCCGCATGAGAACGGCGACCGCGACGACCAGGCCGGCTTCGTCCGTCAACGTCACGTGGCCCTCGCCGATCCCCAGTCCGTCGCGAACCTTGGCGCCGCGCTCGGAATAGACCACTTCGGGCTTGCCCCAAGAGTTCTGCACTATGCCGACGTCGCGGATCCACACGCCGTGCGAAAAGCCCGTGCCCATGCCCTTGACGATGGCTTCTTTGGCCGCAAAGCGCATGGCCAGAAAGCGCACCGGCCGCGCGGTGCGCTCGAGCTGGGCGCGCTCCTCCGGCAACAATAAATGCCGCACGAATCGCTCCCCATGCTTCTTGAACACCCGTTCGACCCGGTCAACCTGCAAGACGTCGATGCCGATGCCGAAGATCACGCCCGGGCCCGGCGCATCAGTTCCTTCATGTCGCGCACCGCCTTGGGCAGCCCATCCATGATGGATCGCGCCACGATCGAGTGGCCGATGTTGAGCTCGACGATTTCAGGAATGGCGGCGATCGGCTCGACGTTGTGGTAGTTGAGTCCATGGCCGGCATTCACGGTCAGCCCCAGGGAGGCGGCGAACTTCGCCGCGCTGCGCAGCCGCTCGAATTCGCGCGCGCGCGCGCCGCCCGCCGCATCCGCATACGCGCCGGTATGCAGTTCGATGACCGGGCTGCCTGCACGGCGCGCCGCCTCGATCTGCGCCTCGTCGGGATCGATGAACAACGACACGCGTATGCCGGCGCCGCTGAGTGCAACAACGGCGTCCTTCACGCGCGCGCTCTGCCCGGAAACATCGAGTCCGCCTTCGGTCGTGACCTCCCGGCGCGACTCCGGCACCAGGCAAGCATCCTGCGGCCGCACGCTTTGCGCGATACGCACCATCTCGTCGGTCACCGCCATTTCAAGGTTCATGCGGGTCTGCAGCGCCTCACGCATTGCCGTCACGTCGCGGTCCTGGATGTGCCGGCGATCCTCGCGCAGATGCAGCGTGATGCTGTCGGCCCCCGCATGCTCCGCCAGCAGCGCCGCGTACAGAGGGTCGGGATAGCGGGCGCGCCGAGCCTGGCGCAACGTCGCGACATGGTCGATATTCACGCCCAGCGCGATGCCGCCGTGCAGCTTAGGGTCGCTCATCAACGCTCCTGGGAACGAATACTCAGACAGTCTCCCTGCGCAGGGGCTCTCGACGGCGCAACGCCAGCATGACCTCGCGGGACTTCAAGGGGCGGCCGTCCAGGCACACATCGATGGCCGCGCGCAGCAGCCGCTTGGCGTCGCGCAGGGAGCGGGCATCCTCAAAGCTTTCCGTCTGCAGATCGGCCAGCGACCGGCCATAGACGGCACCCGGCGCCTCCGCCACGCACAGCTGCGGGCCGCTTTGCAGTGCGAATCGGTAGTACTTGTCTTGTTCCACCGGGACTCCGTCGCCGGTTTGCGTCAATTCCAATCCATAGCCCAGCTCGTTCAGCAAGCGCTTTTCAAAGCGGCGCAGCGCACGTTCTTCGACCTCGCCGTCGCACAGTGCCTGGACACAGGAAGCATACAAGAAAAAAATTGCCGGATGCGGATCGCGGCGCTCGGTCAACTTCAAGAGCAGCTCGTTCAAATAAAACCCGCTCATGAGCCGCTCGGGTGCAAGGCGGGTGATGCGGCCGTCACTCTCCGCGGCCACCAGCGGACAGGCCTCGGAGAGGCCCGACCAGGAAACGAGCAGCCTTTGAAAGGGCCGCAAAACGCCCTTGAGGGCCGATTTCGGACCGTTGGCGCCGCGCGCGAACAACGTGAGCCGTCCATGCTCGGGCGTGAGCACCTCCACGATGCGGCTGGTGTCCCGATAGGCGTACTGGTGCAATACGTAGGCCGGTGCCAGCCACACGCGCCGCGTGCTCTTCACAACGTGTCGTACCCAAATTGGCGCAACGCCATTTCGCTGTCGGCCCAATTTTCCTTGACCTTGACCCAAAGCTCGAGATGCACCGAGCGCTGCCAGAGGTCATTGAGCTCGATGCGCGCCAGCCGGCCGATTTCCTTCAAGCGCTCGCCTCCCTGGCCGATCACGATGGCCTTCTGTCCGGCGCGTTCGACCCAAATGACGGCGTTGATCATAATTCGATTGTCTTCATCCGCGAAGCGCTCGATTTGCACGTTGATTCCGTAAGGCAACTCCTCGCGCAGTTTCAGCGTCAGCTTTTCACGCACGATTTCCGCCGCGTGAAACGGCTCGTCGCGATCGGTCAAGACATCCGGCGCGAACAACGGCGGGGACACCGGCAGCCGCGAACCGACCAGATCGACCAAACGATTGAGATTGTCCGATTGCAGCGCCGAGATCGGGATGATTCCGGAAGCGGGTATGCGCGCGGTCATCTCTTCGAGAAAGGGCAGCAGCTGATCCTTCGGGAATACCCGGTCGACCTTGTTGACGACCAAGAACAGCGGCTGTTTCAAGCCCCGCACCCGCCCCCACACCCACTCGTCTTCCTCGGTGAAGCGCATCGCTTCGATCACGAACAACACCACATCGGCGTCTTGCGAGGAAGAGATCGCAACCCGGTTCATGTATTGATTCATGACCCGGCGGGTCGACTCGTGCAGGCCCGGCGTATCCACCAGCACCAGCTGTGCCTCGGGACGATTGACCAATCCCAAGATTCGGTGCCGCGTGGTCTGCGGCTTGGCCGTCACAATGCTCACCTTGCGCCCGACCAGCGCATTGACGAGGGTCGATTTGCCGACATTGGGCCGCCCGACAATGGCTACGTGGCCGGCGCGAAAATTGCCGTCGCTCATGCGGTACCGCGTATTTCAGCCGGCAGCAGGCCGATGACCTTGGCGGCGGCCAATTGCTCGGCGCGGCGCCGGCTGCCGCCCTCAGCCCTGGCGCCTACGCCGAACACGGGAACCTCGCACATCACGGTGAAGGTTTGCGCATGCGGATCGCCTCCGACCGCCGTCAGTGTATAGACCGGCAATGCCACCCCCCGCGCCTGCATCAGTTCCTGCAATCGGGTCTTGGGATCCTTCAAATTTCCGGCGTCAGGCATTCCCAAGAGTTTCGGGGCCATGATACGCGCAACCGCCGAGGCTGCCGCATCGTATCCTGAGTCCAGAAAAATGGCGCCCAGCATCGCCTCCAAGCCATCCGCCAGGATGGAGGCGCGGCGAAAGCCGCCGGTTTTCAATTCACCCGACCCCAGGTGCAGGAATTCGCCCAATCCCAACTCCGCGGCAATCTGCGCCAAGCTTTCACCGCTCACCAGCGAGGCACGCAGTCGCGACAGGTCTCCCTCATCGGCCGGCGGGTGAGCATCGTACAGCAGCCGCGCGACGGCGCAATTGAGTATGGAGTCTCCGAGGAATTCCAGGCGCTCGTTGTGATCCGCGGCCGCGCTCCGATGCGTCAGCGCCGTGCGGCAAAGCGCCGGAGTCGCGAATACATGGCCGAATGAACGCTCGACCCAGTCCAAAAGAGCATCCGGCTTGCGCAAGCGATCACCGCACCTTCACGGTCTTTTCGAAATGCACGCTGAGCGAGACATTCGCCACGTACGGCGCGGCGTCGTCGTAGGCCACGTGCATCTGCACGCCGCTATCATCCTTCGTGATCTCAATGTCTTTGACATCGATGCCGGTCGGATCGTCGATGGTGAAATGCCGGTCGAGCAGCCCGCGCAATGCGGCCGGATCGGGATTCTCGCCCTTGGCCTCGCTCGCCACGGCCTCCATGGCGCGCGCAACCTTCATGTAATTCAAATACAGCGGCGCCAGCCGTATCCCCGCATAGACGACCACGCCGGCCAACGCGAGAACGCAGAGCAATCCGATGAATGTCATGCCGTGCTGGTGGTTGCGCATAAAGCCTCCCTAATGAGTCCTATTCAATCTTATTTCCGATTCTTCTCCAGAGAGGTCCGTCACGAGTATCGAGATTAAGCCAGATCCGGACCGCCTTACCCACCAGATTTTGCACCGGAACGAATCCCGGCGCATCCGGTTCGTCGAGCCAACGGCTGTCTTTGCTGTTATTGCGGTTGTCGCCCATGAAGAAATAGTGCCCGGCCGGCACCTCCCATTCCCCGGACTTCACACTGCCGTTCGCCAGCATGATGCGATGGCGCTTGGCATCCAGCTGCTCGAAGGCGGTCGGGACGCCGGTGTAATTCCAAAGGTCCTGCTTCGGTCCGCTATAAGCCGGCCCCGGCGTCTGGTGCATGGGCTTGCCGTTGACGTATAGCTCATTGTTTTCGTCCACTCGGATGCGATCGCCGGGCAGGCCGACCAGACGCTTGATGTAGTTTATTTTGGGATTGGGCGGCAGGCGAAATACGATCACATCGCCCCGTTGGGGCGTGCCCGTGGAAAACACCAGTGTGTTGGTGACCGGCAGGCGCAAGCCGTAGGAGTACTTGCTCACGAAGATGAAATCGCCATCGTACAAAGTGGGCATCATGGAGTCGGATGGGATGCGAAACGGCTCGAATAGGAACGAGCGGATCACCAGCACCAGAATGATGACGGGGAAGAACGAGCGCGCGTATTCGACCGCAATCGGCTCCCGCACCCGTTCCGCAGGGGTGCCGGCCGCGCCGGCCGCTGTTCTGCGGCGGCGCGCAAAAAATGCGCTGTCGGCCGCCCAAATGACGCCGGATACGGCGCCGACGGCCACCAGCATGAGGCTGAAATCAACGGCCTCGTAGCGAAACAGGCGCCAGAGCATGCCCAAGGCCAGTCCGACCAAGGCATAGCCCGCGAGTTTCGGCAACAACGGCTCCTCGGCGCTGATCGCCCCCGGATCGCGCCGCGGTCTCAAAAACCAGCCGTCGATCAAGATCACCAGCACGCAAACCGCGCCGGCGCACAACAGCCCCAGGAAAATACGATCACCATCATTCACGAAAGACCTCCAAGGTAATCAATACGCCGCGCGCTCAGTTGGCCTTTTTGCCCACTTGCAAAACCGCGAGAAAGGCCTCCTGCGGGATTTCCACCTGGCCGACTTGCTTCATGCGTTTTTTGCCGGCCTTTTGCTTTTCGAGCAGCTTGCGCTTGCGCGTGATGTCGCCGCCGTAGCATTTGGCGAGCACATTTTTGCGCATCGCCTTGACGCTGGCGCGCGCGATGATGTGGCTGCCGATCGCGGCCTGCACCGCGATGTCGAACATCTGCCGCGGAATCAGTTCTTGCATCTTGTCGACCAATTCGCGGCCGCGCGCATAGGCGTTATCGCGATGCACGATGAGCGACAGCGCATCGACCGGATCGCCGTTGATCAAGACATCGAGCTTGACGAGCGGCGCCGCCTGAAAATGACTGAATTCGTAGTCGAACGAGGCATAGCCGCGGCTCGAGGATTTCAGCCGGTCGAAAAAATCGAGGACGATTTCCGCGAGCGGCAACTCGTACTGCAGCGACACCTGGCTTCCCAGGAACAACATCTTTTTTTGCGCGCCGCGCTTCTCGCTGCAGAGTGTCAACACGGCGCCGACATGGTCCGGCGGCACCAGGATGTTGGCGATGATGATGGGCTCGCGCAGCTCCTCGATCCGGTCCTGCGGCGGCAGCTTGGTCGGATTATCGACGTTGATGACCGACCCATCCGTCAGCAGCAGCTCGTAAATGACGGTCGGCGCGCTGGTGATCAGATTGAGGCTGTACTCGCGTTCCAGCCGCTCCTGGACGATGTCCATGTGCAGCAATCCCAAAAAACCGCAGCGAAAGCCGAAACCCAGGGCGGTCGACACCTCCGGCTCGAAGTGCAGCGCCGAATCGTTGAGCTTGAGCTTCTTGAGCGCGTCGCGAAACTGCTCGTAGTCATCCGAGCTCACGGGAAACAACCCTGCGAACACCCGCGGCTGCACTTGCTTGAACCCCGCAAGCGGCTGCTGCGCCGGATTGTTCTCCAGCGTGATGGTGTCGCCAACGGGCGCGCCGTCGATCTCCCTTATGCCGGCGATGACAAAGCCCACCTCGCCGGTTTCCAGCGACTCGCGCGTCACGGGTTTCGGCGAGAACCGGCCGAGCTTGTCGATCTGGTGACTGCGCCCGGTGGACATCACGCGGATTTTTTCGCCCGTGCGCAGCGCTCCGTTCATGACCCGCACCAAGGACACCACGCCCACGTAGTTGTCGAACCAAGAGTCGATGATCAATGCCTGCAGAGGGCCGTCAGGATCGCCCTTGGGTGCCGGAATTCGCTTGATCAATTGTTCCAGCAGTGCGTGCACGCCCTCGCCCGTCTTGGCGCTCACCAACGCCGCGTCCTGCGCCGGTATGCCGATGATCTCTTCGATTTCGTGAATGACTTTGGCCGGATCGGCCGAAGGCAGATCGATCTTATTGATGACCGGCAGCACTTCCAGGCCTTGTTCCAGCGCCGTGTAGCAGTTGGCGACGCTTTGGGCCTCGACGCCTTGCGCCGCATCGACCACGAGCAGCGCGCCTTCGCAGGCTGCGAGCGAACGGGACACTTCGTAGGAGAAGTCGACGTGCCCCGGCGTGTCGATGAAATTCAGCTGATACAGATCCCCCGTAACCGACTGGAATCCCAGCGTCACGCTCTGCGCTTTGATGGTAATGCCGCGCTCTCGCTCCAAGTCCATGGAATCGAGCACCTGCGCCTGCATCTCCCGCGCGTCCAATCCACCGCATTCCTGAATGAACCGGTCGGCCAAGGTCGATTTGCCGTGGTCAACATGAGCAATGATGGAAAAATTGCGGATATTCTTCATCGAGGCCTGGGTTTGGGCAAACCAGGCATTATACCGGTCGGCGGTGAAAGCCGAGGGTCTTATCCACTTCTTCGGGGTCCAAGCGGCCGTGGCACAGCACTTCTCCCCCAAACAAGAGGACCGGAATCTTGTGCCCGTAGCGCGCCCGCGCCTCGATGTCCCGGTCGACGTCGACGACATCGACGGGCACACCTTGCGCCGAGGGCAGGGCCTGAAGTTCGCTCAGCATTTCCTCGCACAGGCCGCACCCGGGGCGGGAGTACAGCAGGAATCGCTTGATCAATGACGAGGGATCTCGACGCCCTGGGAGATTTTCACCGAATGGGCGATGAACTCGACCGTTTGGGCGGGAACCTCGCCTACCGCGGTAACTTGATGACCCTGCACGATGGTGGAGAATGCGTATCCGGCGCCGACCCGGGCCAATCCCTGCAGCGGCGCTTGGGCCGGGGAATCCGGTGCCGCCGCAACGGCTGAATCGGACGTGCGCTGCTCCTCGACGAACACCGAAACGGTCGCCAACCCATCGGAGTAGACCAGGTGGCTTGCCGGTGCGGACGCATCCCCCAGCGTCTGCGCGCCTTGCACGGTCAGACGGAAACCCGGTGGCAGCTGGCTGGCGCGGTAGGCGGCCAAGGCCGCCGAGGCATTGTCCGGCGCCGGACCTTGACGCACCCAGCGCATGCCGTCCGTGCGCACGGTCGGCGCCAAATCGCTGTCCGGAATGCTGTCGGGCATGTCCAGCCGCGCAAAGAATATCTGTTCGAGCACCCCGCCGCGCGAATCGCACAGCTGTGTCTTCAGAGGCATGGCGGTCTTTTCATCCAACCACAGACGGTAGCCGAAGCGGAACTGATCCTTGGGGTTCACCGCAATGACCCGCGCCGCCCGCCCGAGAATATGCGCCGCCGGCAACGCTTCGATGCGATAAAAATCGCTGACGCTCGAGTCGAACTGCGGCAGGGATCCCAAGAAGGGCCCGCGATCCTGGCGCGGCTCCACGATCACGGTGTGTTGATCGGGCAGGTAGCAGGTCAACTCGTCGTTCGCGCGCACAAATTCGCGCCCCGAGCCGTCCAGCGATTGCAGCCGCTCCGTCACGCGCCCCGAGCGCACCCGGTGCACGATGCGCATGGTCTCGACCCGACCTCCGCTGATGTGAAAAAACGTGCCGTCGTAATTGCGGGTGGTGAGCGCCCGGTTCATCCTCCCGAGCCACTCGCGCGGATCATCGCTGCCGCGAGCCTGGGAGCCGGAACCGAGCAACACGCCGACGAGGGCGCAGGGAACGAGCCAATGGGTCGGACTGTACGGGAGCGGCGTCATGGAGCGACGCGTTGGTCCGGTGTCGTTTGGGGTTCTGCCGCCCGTTGGACCGGTATCGGCTGCGGCTCATCATCCTCGATCAGCAAATCCGCCAGCACGCCGCGTTGGCCCAAGCCGGAGGAGTACTTGCTGTGCGCAAAAACATAATTCGTCAAACGGGCGGGCGCCACGCTCACCGGCGCGTCCGCCGAGGCCGCGGGTACCGTATAGGAAAGCGCTTCGCGCGGTCCGCCGCCGCCCTGGACGGGCGATTGATTCGGGGCGGTCAGCGTCGAGGCGGCCAGATTTTGCGCCCCGGGCGCAATCGCGCGCTGCTGCAGGGCAACGATCGCGACGGTCGCGACGCCCGCCGCCACCGTGACTCCCGCCAGCGGTCGCCACCATCGCGAGGCGCGAGCCTGCTGTGCGTGCCCGCCTGCGTGTGCCGGCTCGCCGTCGATCGCGTGATTCACCCGAGAAGCGAAGCCCCGGGTCAAAACTTGGGCACCGCCGCCGCGCAGCGCCTCGCCGATGAGCGCGTATCGCCCGAAACTCTCGCGCAGCTCGCCGTCTCGCGTCAGGCGCTTCAGCAACAGATCGGTCTCGGTGTCCGGCAACTCGCCGTCCAGAAACGCCGAGACTTGCTCACGAATTTGTTCGCTCATGTGTCCTCGGGCCTGCCTAGGCCGCCATCAAAAATCGGACGCAGCTTTTTGTCAATTGCTTCTCGCGCTCTGAAGATTCGAGAGCGCACCGTACCCACCGGGCAATCCATCGTCTGGGCAATATCCTCGTAACTCAAGCCTTCCAATTCGCGCAGCACGATGGCAGTGCGCAGATCCTCGGGCAGATTCTCGATCGCGCGATTGACCGTTTCCCGGATCTCGTCGGTGAGCACCAGGCCTTCGGGCGTCTCGGATTCGGCCATGCGGGCATGCAAAGCGTATTGCTCGGGATCTTGCAAATCCAGATCGTAGTCCATCGGCCGCCGTTTGGAGGCGACCAAGGCATTTTTAGCGGTGTTGATCGCGATTCGGTACAGCCAGGTGTAGAAAGCGCTGTCGCCGCGAAACGATGGCAGCGCGCGGAACGCCTTGACAAAAGCCTCTTGTGCGATGTCTTCCGCTTCAGTCGCATCGTGCACGTAACGCATGATCAGCTTCAGCACCTTGTGCTGGTATCGCAGTACCAATAAATCGAACGCCGCGCGCTCACCGCGCTGGACTCTTTCGACCAGTTTGAGGTCACTCTCCTCGACGCTCATGGGTGATCACAAACCGGCGAGCGAAAACCTACGCCTGTCGCGATAGACCTGCCCCCAGCGGAAAAGTTCGACAATTCCCCACCCAAGATGCTTAAACGTGAATTTACGCACACGCTGAATTCTATCAGCCGTGCGGGGCCGCGTTAGGGCCGGAGGCTCGCGGCCACGGGGAATACTCAGGCAGGCGCCTTGGGGCTTGCGATAATTCGTTCGATCAGCACCCCCAGCAGCCCGGGTGGCCGTTCCTGGCCGAAGCAATAGGCATAAATCTCAGGGTCGGGGGTCTCCAACAGGCTCCGGAATGCTTCCTGTTCCGTGGGCGGCGCGGCGCAATATCGCTCGTCCATGTAACGGCTCAGCAACACATCGAGTTCTTTCATTCCCCGCCGGCAGCGCCAGCGCAATCTGCCTTCCTCGGATGCCATCAAAAACGCCGGTGCAGCATCATCTGCTTGATCTCAGCTATAGCCTTGGCCGGATTGAGATCCTTGGGGCAGGCCTCGGTGCAGTTCATGATGGTGTGGCAGCGATACAGGCGAAAAGGATCCTCGAGGCCATCCAGGCGCTCGCCTGCCGCTTCGTCGCGGCTGTCGACGATCCAGCGGTAGGCGGCGAGCAGCGCCGCGGGTCCCAGATAGCGGTCGCTGTTCCACCAATAGCTCGGGCAGCCCGTGGAACAGCAGGCGCAAAGAATGCAGGCGGAGGGCCGGTCCACCTTTTCCTGGTCCTCCTTGGACTGCAGCCGTTCGCCGTCCGGCGGCGGCGGCGTGCGGGTTTGCAGCCAGGGCTTGATCGAGGCGTATTGGGCGTAGAAATTCGTCAGATCGGGCACCAAGTCCTTGATGACGGGCAAGTGCGGCAGCGGATAGATCTTGATGTCGCGATTGACCTCGTCGCAGGCGCTGATGCAGGCCAAGGCGTTCTTGCCGTCGATATTCATGGCGCAAGAGCCGCAGATCCCTTCGCGGCAGGAGCGGCGAAAGGTCAGCGTGGCGTCGATTTCATTTTTAATCTTGATCAGGGCATCGAGCACCATCGGACCGCAGTGCTCCATATCGACCTCGTAGCTGTCGAGCCGCGGGTTCTCGCCGGCATCGGGGTCGAAGCGATAGATCTTGAAGACACGGATCTTGGTCGCGCCGGCAGCCGCCTTGTAGACCCGCCCTTCCTTGCGGACTTTGGAATTGGCCGGAAGCGAAAACTCAGCCATCGAAATTCCTCTCTTTAAACTTTAAAGGACGGGGTCGTCCTCGACCCCGTAGATCCGGCGCGCAAGCGCCTTAATAAGTCCGCGCCTTCGGGGGTATCGATTCAACCTCGTCGGTCAAGGTATTCAAATGCACGGCGCGATAGTCAAACCGGCTGTTTCCGGTGGAGTCGACCCAACAAAGCGTGTGCTTCAGCCATTTCTGATCGTCCCTGTTGGGGAAATCCTCGCGAGCTTGAGCACCGCGGCTTTCCTTGCGCATTTCCGCCGAATGCAGCGTGGCGATAGCCTGACCCAGCAGATTGTCCAGCTCCAGGGTCTCGATCAGATCGCTGTTCCACACCATGGAACGATCGCTGACGCTCACGTCTGAAAACGATGCAAAAACGGCGGCCAACTTGCGCTTGCCTTCATTCAGGGTTTCCGCTGTGCGAAACACGGCGGCGTCGCTTTGCATCACGCGCTGCATATTCAGGCGGATATCCGCTGTGCGCTGCGAACCCTTGGCTTGACGCAGTTTGTCCAGGCGTTCGACGGCGGCCGCGCCCGCGTCCGCCTTGAGCGCCCGATGCGGCGATGCGGGTTTCAGCACGCGCGCGCAGTGCTGCGCGGCCTCGCGGCCGAAAACCACCAGGTCGAGCAGCGAGTTCGATCCCAACCGATTCGCACCATGCACCGAGACGCACGCCGCCTCGCCGACCGCCATCAGACCGGGCACCAGCCGCTCCCCATCGGCGCTGCGTGTGACGGCCTCGCCATGCACGTTGCAGGGAATGCCGCCCATGTTGTAGTGCACGGTGGGCAGCACCGGGATCGGCTCCTTGCTGACATCGACGCCGGCAAAGATCCGCGCGGTTTCGGCGATTCCGGGCAGGCGTTCCTTGATGACCGCCGCACCCAAGTGTTCCAAGTGCAAGTCGATGTGATCGTGGAGCTTGCCGACGCCGCGGCCCTCGCGGATCTCAACGGTCATCGCGCGGCTGACGACGTCGCGCGACGCCAGGTCCTTGGCATTCGGTGCGTAGCGCTCCATGAATCTCTCGCCCGCCGAATTGGTGAGGTAGCCGCCCTCCCCCCGCGAGCCTTCGGTGATGAGACATCCGGCGCCGTAGATGCCGGTCGGATGAAACTGAACGAACTCCATGTCCTGCAAGGGCAGGCCCGCGCGCAGCGCCATGCCGCCGCCGTCTCCCGTGCAGGTGTGTGCCGAGGTGCATGAAAACCAGGCACGGCCATAACCGCCGGTCGCCACGATCACCCGATGTGCGCGAAACCGATGCAGCCTGCCGTCGGACATATCCAACGCAACCACGCCCCGGCATTCGCCGTTTTCCATCATGAGGTCGAGCGCGAAATACTCGATGAAAAAACTGGCCTCGTGCTTCAAGGATTGCTGATACAGCGTATGCAGCATCGCATGGCCGGTGCGATCCGCCGCGGCGCAGGTCCTTTGAGCGATGCCCTTGCCGTAGTGGGTCGTCATGCCGCCGAATGGCCGCTGGTAAATCCGTCCGTCCTCGGTGCGCGAAAAAGGCACGCCGTAATGTTCAAGTTCGATGACGGCGGCAGGCGCCTCCTTGCACATGAACTCGATCGCATCCTGGTCGCCCAGCCAATCCGAACCCTTGATCGTGTCATACATGTGCCAGCGCCAATCATCGGCACCCATGTTGCCGAGCGCGGCGGAAATGCCGCCTTGCGCGGCGACGGTGTGGCTGCGCGTGGGAAAGACCTTGGTCAGGCAGGCGGTGGTCAGGCCCGCTTCGGCCAGACCCAGCGTCGCGCGCAGTCCCGCCCCGCCCGCCCCCACGACGACCACATCGTAGGAGTGATCGATGAATTTATACTCGTTCATGGCCCGGAGAATCCGAGCACGACGCGCAGAATCGCAAATATCGCGGTACCGCCGCTGAGCACGTACAGAAATCTCAAGCTCATCAGCGTGAGCACTTTCATGCCGCTCGAGGTCACATAGTCCTCGACGATGACAATCGTGCCGAGATAAGCGTGATGGCTCAGCACGCCGGTCAGCAGCACGGCCAAAAAACCGGTGACCGGCACCGACAGCCAGGTTCGCACGGTTTCATAATCGACATCCGGCAATGTCAACAGGGAAACGACCAACCAGACGGTGAGGGGCACCAGCGCGACCGCGGTCACCCTCTGCGCCCACCACTGCGTCGTCCCGTCCTTGGCAGAACCCAGTCCCAATACGCGACTCAAGGGGCTGCGCAAGCTCATGACCGACGCGCCCAAACCCAGGCCGCGACGCACAGGGTCAAGGCAACGGCCCCCAGCACGGCGAACCAGCCGCTTAAAGTGCGCGGCGTGCGCCCGAAACCCTTGCCCGCATCCCAGAACAAATGGCGCACGCCATTTAGCAGGTGAAACAGAAATGAGAATGTCCAGCCCAGCAACACGATGAGCCCGACGGGTGAGCCGAAGAACCGGCCGGCGGCCGCATAGGACTCCGCGCCGCCCGCCAGCGACACCAACCAATAACTCCAGGCAATCAGGCCGAAGGCCAACGCGGCACCGGTCGAGCGGTGCAGAATCGACAGCGTGTTGCCGATCTGCCAACGATAAATCCAGACGTGCGGGGAAGTCGGACGGAGGCGTGCTGGCATCACTTGCTCCTTGCCACTGACGGTGAGCGCAAAGCGCAGTTAGAAATCGATGCAGCGGCCACGGAGTTCCCAATCGCCAAAACGCGTCGGCGCCGGGCCCTCGCGTCCGCCGATCTCGGACGGAGGCTTTGCGTCGTCCGGCTTGACCTCAGCGGGCGGCTTCGAAGGCAGTGAATCTTCTGGAGTCGACATTACAGATGAAAGTTTGCCAGAAATCAGAGGCAAACGGTGCACTGCCGAGGGGTGCACCGCCGAGGGGTTGACATCGCGGCTGCCGCTCCCATCTCATGTGGAATGACTGCCGCATCCGTTTCGTCAGGCCGATTGGCGCATTTGGGCATCCTGCGGTTCACCGGACCGGACGCGGTTTCCTTCCTGCAGGGTCAGCTGTCCAACGACACGCAAAGGCTGGCCGACAACACGCCGGTCCTGGCTGCCTATTCCAGCCCGCAAGGCCGCGTGCTGGCACTCATATATCTGTTGCCGCATTCGAGCGGCGTGGCAGCCATCCTGCCCCGCGAGATTCTTGCACCGACTCTGGAGCGTATGCGCAAGTACGTCTTGCGCGCGAAGGTGCGCATCGAGGACGCCGCCGATACCCTGATCGTGGCGGGCCAATTCGGCGCCCGCCCGGGTGACCATTCCGGCTACGTCGAACACAACGGCATCGGGACCGCCCCGGTCGGTCATGATCACCATCGTTGCTGGATCATCGGCGCGCCGGACAAGCTTGCGGCGGCCGACGCCGCCCTCGCCGCCGTCGCCGCGAGCGCCGAAACGCAGTGGCGGCTCGCCGACATTCGCGCCGGCTTGCCACAGATCTATGCGGCAACCAGCGAAGCGTTCGTCGCGCAAATGCTGAACCTCGACCTGCTGGACGGGATCAGCTTTACCAAGGGCTGCTACACCGGGCAGGAAATCATTGCGCGCACCCAGCACCTGGGTAGGATCAAGCGCCGGCTGTTTCGCCTGCAGCTGCCATCCGGGACGTGGCACGTCGGGCAAGCATTGCGCTTGGCCGATGGCCGTCAAGGACGGCTGACCGAAGTGATCGAGAGCGCGGGCTGCGTCGAGGCACTTGCAGTGCTGGGCGTCGAATCGACCGGCGGCAGCAACGCGACGGGTGGCAGCAACGCGACGGGTGGCAGCAACGCGACAGGCGGCGGCGAGGCGGGCGGGCCGCTGGTCGAGGCCGCTGAACTGCCGCTGCCCTACGATCTACTCGGGCCGCATGTGCGGGAATAGCAGCACATCGCGGATCGACGGCGAGTTCGTGTACAGCATCACCAGCCGATCAACGCCCAATCCCAAGCCCGCGGCCGGCGGCATGCCATATTCCAGGGCGCGCACGTAGTCGGCATCGTAGTACATCGCTTCTTCATCTCCCGCATCCTTGCGGCTGACCTGGTCCTTGAACCGCTGCGCCTGGTCTTCCGCGTCGTTCAACTCCGAAAAGCCGTTCGCCAGCTCGCGGCCGCCGATGAATAACTCCCAGCGATCCGTGATGAATGGATCCAGATCGTTGCGCCTCGACAAGGGCGACACCTCGGCAGGATAGGCGTAGGCAAAGGTCGGCTGGATCAAGGTGGGCTCGCCGGTCTTCTCGAATATTTCGATTTGCAGCTTGCCGGGACCATCGCCCTCCTTGTAAGAAATTTTCATCCGGTCGCACACGCGGCGCAGGTACGCGGCATCGCGCATCGACATCGGATCCAGATCGGGATCGTTCTCCAGAATGATGTCTTCGATGCTCCTGCGGGCGAAACTCTTCGACAGGTCGAACTCGCTGCCCTGATACAGCAGTTTGCGCGAGCCGATCAGGGAATCCGCGAGGCCTTGAAACAACTTTTCGATCAATTCCATCAAGTCGCCGTAGTCGGCGTAAGCCTGATACAGCTCGAGCATGGTGAATTCGGGGTTGTGCTGGGTCGAGACACCCTCGTTGCGGAAATTGCGGTTGATTTCATACACCCGCTCGAAGCCGCCCACGGTGAGCCGCTTCAAATACAGCTCCGGTGCGATGCGCAAGAACATGTCCACATCGAGTGCGTTGTGGTGGGTCTTGAAGGGGCGCGCCGCGGCACCGCCGGGAATGGGGTGCAGCATGGGTGTCTCGACCTCGAGGAAGCCGCGCGAGTCGAGGAACGCCCGCAGGTAGCGCACAATCGCCGTGCGCGTCTCGAACACGCGGCGGCTCTGTTCGTTCATGATCAGATCGACGTAGCGGCGGCGGTAACGTGTCTCCGTATCGGTGATGCCATGCCATTTGTCGGGCAGCGGCCGCAGCGACTTCGTCAGCAGCACGGCGCGATCGACCTTTACCGTCAATTCGCCGGTCTTGGTCAAGAACAGCACGCCCTCAACGCCGATCACGTCGCCGATGTCCCAGGTTTTGAAGTCCTCGTACGTTTCCTGCAGCGTCTCGCGTTCCAGCCGCAGCTGAATTGCGCCGCTGCCGTCTTCGATCTTCGCGAAACTACCCTTGCCCATGAGATTCTTGCGGCGCAGGCGGCCGGCCACACTCACCCGGATCTGCCCGGCGGCGAGCGCCTCGGGTGATTTGCCGCCGTATGCGGTCAGAAGATCCGCTGCCAGCGCATTGCGGCGAAAATCGTTGGGAAAGGCAATGCCACGCTCACGCAGCTTCGCAAGCTTCGCCCGGCGCTCGGCGATCAAATGATTTTCGTCGTGCTCGCTCATGGTGCCTAGGTTACAGACCCTGCTTCAAACTGGCTTGCATGAATTCATCCAGCGCCCCGTCCAGGACCGCGGTGGTATTGCCGATCTCCACACCGGTGCGCAAATCCTTGATACGCGATTGATCGAGGACGTAGCTGCGAATCTGGTTGCCCCAGCTGACGTCGGATTTGGAGTCCTCGAGCACCTTGGCGGCGGCATTGCGCTTGTTGTACTCGAGTTCGTAGAGCTTGGCCTTGAGCATTTTCATCGCCGTAGAGCGGTTCTTGTGCTGGCTGCGTTCACCCTGGCAGGCGACCACGATACCGCTTGGGAGGTGCGTGATTCGAACCGCCGATTCGGTCTTGTTGACGTGCTGCCCGCCCGCCCCGCTCGAGCGGTACACATCGGTACGCAGGTCCGCTGGGTTGATCTCGATGTCGATATCATCGTCCACCTCGGGCGAGACGAACACGGATGCAAACGAGGTATGGCGGCGGTTGCCCGAATCGAACGGCGACTTTCGCACCAGCCGGTGGACACCGGTTTCGGTGCGCAGCCAGCCATAGGCGTGGTCGCCGATCATCTCGATGGTCGCGCCCTTGATGCCCGCCACTTCGCCGGGGCTTTGATCGATGATTTCGGTCTTGATGCCGTGCGAGTCGGCCCACTTAAGATACATGCGCAGCAACATCGCGGCCCAGTCCTGCGCCTCGGTGCCGCCGGCACCGGCCTGAATATCGAGAAACGCATTGTGGGAATCCATCTTGCCGGGAAACATGCGCTGAAACTCGAGTCCTTCGACCTCGGCGGCCGACCGGCTGACGTCGGCTTCGATCACCGCGGCGGTTGCCGCGTCCGACTCCTCGGCCGCCAGTTCGATCAGTTCGGCAGCATCGTTCAAGCCGCGTTTCAGGCGATCCAGAGTCGAGACAACCTGCTCGAGCTGCGCGCGTTCCCGCCCCAGTTCCTGCGCCCGCTCCGGGTTGTCCCAGATGCCGGGCTGCTCGAGTTCGCGCGTTACTTCGGCAAGGCGCTCGTTCTTGTTGTCGTAATCAAAGATACCTCCTCAAGGAAGCGGTGCGTTCCTCGAGATCTTGGATCGATCGCCTGATTTGATTGATTTCCATGGCCGCGAATCCTAGCACACCGATCACAACAGCCTGAGGTGCTGACAATTCAACTGAACTTCGGATGCACCGCGGTACTCGTTGATCTCGAGGCGATACACAAGATGGATCGCGGCGCCGCCGCCTATGCCGGCAGCTTCGGACGGGCCACCGACATAGCCGAACGCAATGGCCTCGATGGCCTCGACGCCGGCCTGCGGCAGGCGCAGCCGCATTTTCATGTGCTTGTCGCCGACAATCCTCGCCTCCTCGACGATGAAGGATCCATCGAATACCGGTTCCGGAAATCCCTGGCCCCACGGGCCGGCGCTGCGCAGCGCTTCGGCCGTATCAATGCAAAGTTCGGCCGGGCTCAAGGGCCCGTCCGAATAGACGGCACCGCTGAAAGCCTCGCGATCCGCTCGCGCCGCAATTTCCGCCGCAAATGCAACTTTGAAGGCCGGCAGATTTGCCTCGCTCAAGGTGAGGCCGGCGGCCATGGCGTGTCCGCCAAACTTGTCGATGAGGCCCGGCCGCTGAGCCGCAACGCTGTCGAGCGCATCGCGAATATTGACGCCGGGAACGGAACGCGCCGAACCTCGCAGCGATCCGTCCTGCGCCCGCGCGAAGGCGATGACCGGCCGATGCAGACGGTCTTTGACCCTGCCGGCGACCAAGCCCACCACGCCCTGATGCCAGCTTGCATCGAAAAGACAAATGCCCAGCGCTTCGGACGCCTCGCCCTCAGGCAGCTGCGCGGAAAGTTCCACTGCCTCCAGCTGCATGCGCTGCTCGATTTCGCGGCGCTCATCGTTGAGTGTCGCGAGCAGACCGGCCAAGCGTGCCGCTTCCCGGGGCTCATCGGCCAGCAAGCAGGCGATGCCGACGCTCATATCGGTCAGACGTCCCGCGGCGTTCAGCCGCGGCGCGACGGCGAAGCCCAAATCGGCGGCGGTGAGTTGTTCGCGGCTGCGCCCGGCGGTTTCGAGCAGCGCGCGAATACCGGCCACGCAGCGGCCCGCGCGAATGCGCTTGATGCCCTGCGCGACCAGTATTCGGTTGTTGCGATCGAGGGGAACCATGTCGGCCACGGTGCCCAGGGCCACCAGATCCAGATACTCCGCCGCTCGGAAGCTCTCCTCGCGCAGCGCTCGGGCCAGCGCAGCGACCAAATAAAACGCCACGCCGACGCCGGCCAGGGCGGGACTCGCGAATCGGCTGCCCGGCAGATTGGGATTCACGATCACCGCGGCGCGCGGCAGCACCGCGCCGGGCAGGTGATGATCGGTGACGAGTACCGGTATGCCGATGTCGCGTGCCGCTTCCACCCCGGCGACGCTCGACACGCCGTTGTCCACCGTGACGATCAGCGACGGCGCACGCGTGGCGGCGACTGCCACGATTTCCGGCGTCAGACCGTAGCCGAAGCGAAATCGATCGGGAACCAAGCAGTCGACATGCGCAAAATGCATGCGCCGCAGAGCGCGCACGACGAGCGCGGTGCTGGTGGCGCCATCCGCGTCGAAGTCGCCGATAATGAGCACGCGGCCGGCGCGATGCGCCGCCAACAGCCGCGTCGCCGCCTCGAGTCCTTCCAAGGATCCCACCGGCACCAGTCGATCCAGGGACAGGTCCAATTCAGAATCGCTGGCGATGCCGCGCGCCGCATAGACACGCCGCAGCACCGGATGCAAGTGCCCGGCGAAGTCCGCGGGGACCTCGAGGGCGCGCCGGCGAATTTCCATGGCGCTCACGCGAATGACTCCCACCAGGGTCGCTTTGCGCGCCAAAATCGCCGCAGCCCGCGCGCCGTCACGGCGAAACGGCGATCCTCGGCGGACAGCAGCAGCCGCGATAGCCGGCCGGCGCGCAGCGCATCGATCGCCGGGCGCAGCCAGCGCGTTTCGATGTCCCGCCAGGGTTCGCTGCCCGGGACGCATCCTGCCGCAACCACGGCGCAGTCGGCCGTTGCGATTGCCGCAGCGCCAAAGGCGTTGAAGAAAAGATCATCGCCCGCGACCCGCCCCTGCACGTCCGGCAGGGAGGCCAGCGGCGCGCCGCCGCCCCAAAACCACAGCCCGTTGACGGCGGGCAGCCCCATTTTCTTGCGAGCGCCATTGGCAACGTGCTCAAACAACCACATCTCTGTTTCGCCTATCAATTGCCGCAACCGCGGCGAGTCCGGGCCCGACGGCAGGAATTCCTCGATGTGCATTCCCAGCGCCTGTTGCGGATCGCACGTTTTGACCTGCAGTGCGCGATCGAACGCGCAGAAAAGCTGTGCCGATGGCGTCGCCGTCATGCGCACCCCCGATCCCCGCCACACCCGGTTGAAATCCGTTGCGAGCGAATCGGCCACGGCCGCCGACAGCGACAGCATACCGTCCACCGGCAATCGCACGCTGGTCATTTCCGCCAGGTACTGAACCGGGGTCGCCGCGCAAACCCAGGCTGCATCCACGGCACCATGAGCCGCGCACAGCGCGGCCGCCGCGACCGCGGGCATGGACGCCGCCTGCGGCGCGATGATGCGGAACGCATCGGCGCGCCAGTCGGCGACGGATACCCCATCGTCAGCGCGCGCCAGCAAGCGCTCCAGGAGGTCACAGCGGCTGCGCGAGGCGCCCCGCGCGAGAAAATGAAAATATTGGTCAGACACAAACGCCCCGCCGGCAATTTGAGTATCTTAAGCGCATGCGATTTACTGAAGATTCAGCTTCGGGCATCAATGTCATTCGGGCCTACGGAAATGGCGAGCTCAAGGTGAACGAGCATGTCTATCGTGGGGGCATCATCCTGAGTGCGGCAACCGTCATCGCCGATGCAAGCGTGCAAAATCTCGACGATCTACTCGCCTCAGCACCGTCGCGCGCGCTCGCCATGGAACCGGAATTGGTGCTGCTGGGAACAGGCGCACGCCAGATCTTTCCCGCGCCATCCTTCGGCGCTCAGTTTTTACGCGCCGGCATTGGATTTGAGGTCATGGATACGAGCGCGGCCTGCCGAACGTTCAATGTTCTGGTGGGTGAGCAACGGCGCGTGGCGGCGATATTGCTGCTGTGATGCAAGAAAAAATAGCAGGGCGATAAGCGAAATACACAACAAAATTTATTATCGAGGAATGTTCTTCTTCTAATTGATCTTCTTATTGTTTTTCGATTAATCGTGTACGCCTAGCGCCCCGCAATGGATCTTCCCGACCGGTCGCAGTAGAACATACGGGAATATCTGTCGCAAGTCCCCGACAAATTTTGGTGATTTGTTATTTTACATATAGTTACATTGGTAATACAGATATTACTTTATATCTGGAAGCAATCGCAGCGGATCGATTGGTTTGCCACCGCGGCGAATTTCGAAATACAGCACCGGCTTTTGCGGCGCTCCCTCGCCCATGTGTCCAATCACTTCGCCGAGCGCGACCTGCTGGCCGTCATGCACGAGCGAGTCACGATTGTGCGCATAGGCTGACAGCAAGTTCTCGCCGTGCTTGATGATGATGAGATTCCCGTAGCCGCGAATGCCGCTGCCGTTGTACACGACCCGGCCGGCGGCGGCGGCGCGAATGTCCTGACCGAGGTGGCCGGACAGGAGAACTCCGCCGCCGGGCACCGGCCGCGGCGCACCGCGGCGATCCGTCGGCCAAGTCCATCCGGTCACCGGGTGTGCGGCGGGCGCCGCAGCGGACGCCGCAGCGGCCACGGTAGGCGCAGTCGCTGCGGGCGTGGATCGCACCGGCGCCTGCGGCGATGCGGGTGGGCGCGGCACCGTTGTCGCCGCGCGGCGTCCCGGCGCCAAGATGAGTGCCTGACCGACCGCGATGCGAAAATCGGGTCCGATATTGTTCCAGCGCGCCAGCTCATGAAAATCCAGCCCGTAGCGCCAGGCGATGCTGTAGAGCGTGTCCTGCGGACGCACCACGTACACCGCCGCTTCGCGCTCAGCGGTAGCGGCGCAGCCCTGCAGCAGCCAGCAGAGGCCAAGAGCGCAAAGCAATCGCGACAGGCGCAAGGTCGGGTCCCGGCAGCTGGGCGTTCCGGCGCGAGTCTACCGCTGCAAACCCGAGACCAAGGGAACGAAGCTCACGGCACCGAGGGACAGGCGGTCAATCCGGGTTTCGCCTTTGGTGTAGCGGAACAGCTCCTGCCTGCCTTCGCCACCCACCGGCGCGATCAGGCAACCGCCGAGCTTGAGCTGATCAAAGAGCGCTTGCGGCACGGCGTGCGGGGCGGCGGTCAACAGGATGCCGTCAAACGGCGCGCGTGCGGCCCAGCCGATGCTGCCATCGTCGTGGCGAAAATTGACATTGCGGATCCGCAGCTCTCGCAAGGTGCGTCGCGCTCGTCCGAGCAAGGGAGCGATTCTTTCGATGGTGTACACCTCCGCCACCAACGGCGCGAGCACGGCGGTCTGGTAGCCGCAACCGGTGCCGATTTCCAGCACCT
>Ga0210403_10000445_pt1 | contig 43429 bp, 42 predicted proteins | sample IncBWC19MmetaG_FD_150863 | JGI IMG/M metagenome (GOLD analysis project Ga0210403, IMG submission 150863) | Forest soil microbial communities from Barre Woods Harvard Forest LTER site, Petersham, Massachusetts, United States - Inc-BW-C-19-M | ecosystem: Environmental > Terrestrial > Soil >...
TCTCAAGGGCCTCAAGGCATAGCAATCGCTGGCTTATCAGACATATATGCCTGGAACCAACAAAGAGCCGTAGATTTAGACGATCCTAAAGCTCTGCAGTCTAGTGGTACCTTGTCGCTTATTCGGGATGAGCTTATCGAAGCGCCTCTGTTACCACGAGTTATGCCGCGTGAGGTTGAATTTACGCGCGACTGCTTGCCAGAACGTTTTCGCGACGATCCAGATACTCAATTAGCCATCCAGCTAGCAGCCAACGGCCTACACATGGTACGTGTTTTGTATGGGGACGAGACTGCTGGTCGCGCTAATCTTTTGAGCGGAGAGTTGGAATTACCGGAGTATTATGGGCGAACATACTACCACCAGGGCAGTCATACTGCTGATGGTATGCGTCGTGGGCAAATTCACATGAGTAAGCTTAATGCTATAGATATAGCTGATGGTAGGACACCTAGATTTGACATCGGGTTGCGACTGGATGCTCTTATGGGCTACAGCAATCATGATGGGATACTTGGCAATGGCCGGGAGTCTGACAACCCAACACGCTACGATGAGCTAGAATCGGCAAAGCTGTCAGATCGGCATCTGGCGATTGCTGGCCTAGCCCCGGAAGAGCGGCGGCGAGGAGTGTATGACGCAGTTATGGACACCGGCTTTAATCAGCAAACCGGTAGCCAAAAAGGCGGCGGCGAGGGGCGCAGTGATCTTGGTCGTACAACTGCAGGAGTTGACCTGCAGGGTATTGTAGAAGCTCTTGCTTTAGCTGATGCGACAAAGGTCATACTTGAAGATATGGCGGCCGGACGACAAGAAAGAGTATACGGGCGAATACTTGGTAAAGTTGCAAAAGAGCATGGTGTGGTACTCGGGCCGGACTTTATGGACGCACTAGCTTTTATAGACCAGCACCCAGACGCCAGACCATCTGATGATCCATCGGGGCCAACACTCAAGCAAGCATTAGCAAAGGGCTACATTGGTAATGCTGGTTTTGTTGACCCGCTCACTGGTTATCAATTCCCTAGAGACTGGACAGGCGACGTCTTAGAAATGCGTATAGATCATGCCGACAAAAGCCGCGAATTAGGTGGCCAGTTGTCAGAAGATGAAATCGGGGCTGTAGAGGCGTATGCTAAAATCCAGCAACATACACTTGATATGAGAGAGAAGTATTCAGACACATTTGATTCAATCTTGATTGAATCGCTCTCAGAGTAGTCAGCAATTTATTATAAAGGCAACAGCTTTCGCAAATCAGCCTCAGCGCCAGGGAAGCACTGCCCAACGTTACCGGGTGGAGTGCCAGTAGCACAGCCCAAACGACCAAGCCCAAGCATATCTTCGGTGGCGCGCATAATAGTGAAGCCGCTTATTGTTGCGCCGAATCCGCCTGTGTGTACAGTTGGTGCTGTGATTAGGTTAGCTATCGGGGAATTATTAGCTTCTGCTTCATCCCATATTAAGAAGACTGCAGTGCGCCCCTCTTTATATGTCTTACTGTCGAATAGAGCTGGTAGATAAGCTTGTACCCATTGGTCGCCTCGTGGTGGGCCCTGGCTGTGCATGTCATTATCTAAATTGGGAGTGACATATGCAAAGTTAGGTAGAGTATTGTTGCGTATATCATCGATTAGAGCTCCTCGTGGTGTTCCAGAAAGCGCAGGGATCGGTACGTCGTTGGTCTGACACTGCTGACGAATTCGCGAGAAGTAGAGTACACCATCATGCCATGGAGCGTAGCGGCCCACTTGGCTGTCGCTGGCTGTGCAATTGTGTGGCGCAGACTCTTGGTAGGATTTCCAGGTTAGGTGGGCGGCATTAAGTTGATCTAGGATTGATTCGGTAGGTAGAGTGTACCTACCTGGTCCGTAGGTAGCAGCGTTCAGCAGGCAGCCGCTTCCGGTCCGGCCGTTACCGGTTATGCAGTTTGAACCAGCTAGATCAGCTATATAGTTGATTACTGAGTGGTAGCCTGGTCCAAGTTCAGAGATTGGCTCATTGTTTCGGAAGTTTGTGCTATAAGCGCATTGGTTGGAAAGATTTCTGATATAAGGCGCCCCATTTAGAACGCTGTCGCGAGAACGGTTTTCTTCAAGGATCCATATAATGTGGTCGTAGCGTTGTGGGGGCGCGCTATTTGCTTGGCACGGATGCGCAGCTGAGACTGGGGGGGCGGGTGGTCCCGGCGGCGTAGGCACAGGTGTTGGTATTGGGACTGGCACAGGTGTTGGAGTTGGAGTAGGCACAGGTTGTGGTTGAGGCTCTGGTTGAGGTGCTGGTTGCGGTTGTAGGCCGTAGCAATCCTCCTCATTGGGATACCAGTCTCCCAAATTCCTATGTCCATCTACCTCCCCTGTAGGCATGACATAGACTCTTTGTAGGGTATCTGTGTTTGGATCTTCTGCATTTTCTACGCACGTGGCAGCTACATGTAGCCTTGTACCATCTGTAAAGACTCTCCAGACTGGGGCCTGTCCGTCTCCTCTAACAAAGTGAACTTCACTTGGGTATGGGCAATAGGCAGAATAACTATTGCCGTAGTTATCTACGGCACTTTGATCAACTTGAATGGGGTCTCCTGCCCCGCCTCTTACTCGTATGCAGTTTAGTAGCAGGTCATTACCCACATAATGTCTTGTATCATTCTTAATCCAGAAGACATCTCCATTGGGGGCAAGAAGCATTTTATCTTCGTAGGGGGAGGAAGCGTGCGAGGTGAGTAGGAAGTAGCCTATAACTGCAAAAGACAGGGCGACTCCTATGGAGACAATCATATTAACGAGTGATAGTCTCGGAGATAATCTCTGAAAAGCCGAATACCAATCTCTGATCTTTTTTGTTTTCATAGCTCTTATGCTCTAATATTGTTGTTAGTATAGATATGTATGGTGCGACTGTCAATTGAGTAACTTCTACGGTCTTTTATCCTAAAAACTGCCATAAACTAGTATCGACAGATTGACGTACACTCGATCTTGCCCGTATAATGATCTTCGTATTCCGGGGTAGCTCAGTGGTAGAGCGGGGCGCTGTTAACGCTTAGGTCGGAGGTTCGAATCCTCTCCCCGGAGCCAGAGTTAGAATCACATTAAAAAGAGGCAAAATGCCTCTTTTGTTATTTTGGGTGAAATCGAAGTGGCTTAGTTAGAAAGCATTCGTTAAACAGACTTACGATAGTTCTTCATGCTACCATTATATCTATGAATATGGTTGCCAAAGCTCTTCTTTACAACTCCAACGGACAAATTCTAATCTTAGAGAGAAGTAGCACGCACCCGCGTTTTGCAGGACATTTTGATCTGCCAGGTGGAGAGATTGAGCCTGGTGAAGATTCGGCACAGGCTACGATACGAGAAATCTTTGAAGAAACTGGCATTATAATTCCTGACACTAACTTAGATTTGTTGTTTGATAAATATTCGAAAATTGAACGAGCCCAGCATGTTCTGCATAAATTAACGCTGTCTTCGCCAATGCCGAGAGTAACCCTTAGCTGGGAACACTCAAATTATTTCTGGCTGACACCTGAACAAATTCTTAAGTCAGCGCTTCCACCTAATGCAGATGGTTATTTTGTGGATGTCGTGGAGTACTTGGTGGGCGCTTTTGACTTTATACAGCTTTTGTGATATTTTAATCTTCAAATGAGTGCCAGTAAATGAGTGCCAGTTCCCAAGAAAATCATTCCACTACAGTATTTGAAGATGCATGGATGCAGTCCGGTGGACATATCTTTAAGTCTGAAAAGCATGGAGTGATGGCGAGGCCCGATCTCTTCCCGAAGTTTAATCTTCAGGTTGTCGTAACACCTAGAAATGGCTCGCCAGGAAACTTAGTGCGCTTTAGTGATTTACCGCGCTCCACTAGACTAAAGCTTCATATGGTAGCAGACGAAGTAGAAGAACAAATTGCAGAGCACTGCGGACCTGACCAGAGAGTTATCACGCACGTAGAAGGATTTAGTGTAGGCGATCACCCGCATGTTGTCCTGTTTCGTGCTGAGCGTAGGGAAGGGGAGCGGCTATATACCGGCAGTCCACTCGGGCCATTAGCTGTTCAGAATACACTCGAAGTCATTACTTTTACTCCTGTTAAAGCTCAGCTGTTGGAGGCTCGCCTAGACGAAATTCAATGCTAGTCTTCCGCAGTTCTTGTTAATAATTCTCCGTCAATTTTCAGACTTGCTTCATATACTAAAATGATATGTGAGGACATTGTTAGGATTGTATGAAAAAAGTCGCTATTTCATTGTTAACCATTGCTTCGTTTATTTTTTATAGTTGGCATGCGCGTAACGAGCAAAGTAATGCACGCGCTACTTTGCCTACAACCTTGCCGGCTCAAAATTCAAGTAGCTCACCGACAACAGTACAGCCCATGATGTCATCTGGATTAAAAGACGGCACATTTACAGGGACTCCTGCCGATGCGGTATATGGTAATATCCAAGTCCAAGCAGTTATAAGTAGTGGCAAAATCGTTGATGTGGTTTTTGTAAGCTATCCGAATGATCGCAACACTTCAATCCAAATCAATCAGCAGGCCATGCCACTCCTAAAGCAAGAAGCTATACAGGCGCAAAGTGCGAGCATTGATGGCGTCACTGGTGCTACTGACTCAAGCCAAGCATTTATTCAATCTTTAAGCTCTGCCTTGCAGCAAGCAAAAGCCTAACCCATGAAACAACACATAGAACACATCATGGGCATGCCGATCAACATTACGACCGTTCATGATAACCAGGCGGCAGTCAAAGAAGCATTCGAATATTTTCGTGCCATCGATAATCAATACAGTACCTACAAACCTGATAGCGAAATATCTAAAATAAATAATGGTTTGCCAAAAGATGCTTGGAGTGAAAGCATGAAGCTTATTTTTGATCTCTGCGAGCAAACCAAAGAACAGACTAATGGGTATTTTGATATAAAGCGTAACGGCAAGATCGACCCCTCGGGTCTGGTTAAGGGATGGTCAATCAAAAAAGCTGCTGACCTTCTGCTCAGTAAAGGCGTTAAAGATTTTTATATTGAGGCTGGAGGTGATATCCAGTCATACGGGCTTAATCATAAAAAACAAGCTTGGCGTTTCGGCATACGTAATCCGTTCAATCGCAATGAGAATGTAAAGATAATCAGTGCGCCAGGCTACGGTATTGCGACATCGGGTACATATATTCGCGGCCAGCATATTTATAACCCTTTTAAACCCGCGCAATCAATCACTGATATAGTGAGCCTTACAGTCATAGGCCCTGATATATACGGAGCCGATCGGTTTGCAACAGCGGCATTTGCTATGGGGCGCGAGGGTATTCGCTTTATAGACGGTCTGGCTGGGTTCGAGGGGTATCTAATCGACAGTGATGGTATCGCTACATCGAGCCAAGGTTTCAAGGAGTACGTTATATGAAATGGCTCGATGCGTTCATGGATCGGTTCACTATGTATCGGTTGCTTCTGTACTATCTAATCTTGCTGCTTTTCGCCGCCATAATACTGAGTGCGTTTGGCCTTATTCATTACCAGCCACTTGATATACTTTTTTGTTCACTTCTTTTGACAGCTACCTGTTGGCTCAGTAATAAATTGTTTGCATTTGTTTTTGAGGCGCCGACCAATGTCGAATCGCCGCTTATAACAGCACTTATTTTGGCGCTTATTATTTCCCCATCACATAACTCTAGTGGCTTCATATTCATGATTGCTGCCGGCGGGTTGGCTATGGCATCAAAATATATTCTTGCTGTTAAAAAACGACATATCTTCAACCCGGCTGCCATAGCAGTTGCGCTCACTAGCTTTGGTGCAGGTGATGCGGCAAGTTGGTGGGTTGGTACGGTCTGGATGCTGCCGTTCGTACTTGTTGGTGGTATTTTGCTGACTCGCCGTATTAGGCGAAGCAAGATGGTCGTCTGGTTTGCTTTGACTGCAATTATTGCAACCGCCGCTCTGGCGATTCTCAATGGCACCAATGCCTATACCGCAGCCCAGAAAGAAATACTTAATTCTGCTCTTTTCTTTATGGCTTTTGTTATGCTTACTGAGCCGTTAACCTCACCAACAACCAAGACAAAACAATCATGGTACGCCATTATAATCGGCCTGCTATTCCCGCCACAAATACAGCTTGCTGGGATTTACTCGACACCGGAGTTAACTCTGCTTATTGGCAACGTTTTTAGTTATCTTATTGGTCCACGCGTAAAGACATATCTGCACCTAAAAGAACGTGTCAGGCTGTCCCCAGATAGTATAGATTTTATCTTTACTCCAGAGGATAAATTTTCTTATAAAGCTGGTCAATTTGTAGAGCTCACTTTGCAACATCCTGAAACCGATTCACGCGGTGCGCGCCGTTATTTTACTCTTGCTTCTTCGCCGACAGAGCAAGATGTACAGTTCGGAATTAAATTCTATAAACCAGGCAGTAGTTTTAAGCGTGCGCTTCTTGAACTAAAGAACGAAACGCCAATTATTGCCGCACAGGTTGGTGGAGATTTTATATTGCCTGAAGATTCTAAACAAAAAATTGTTTTTATAGCCGGGGGCATTGGCGTTACTCCCTTTAGGAGTATGATTAAATACTTGATCGACACAAAGCAATCACGCCCGATTACGCTGCTGTATTCTGCCAAAAACCAAGCCGATCTAGTCTATCGTGAAGTCTTTGAGCAAGCCAGCACACAACTTGGTATAAACGTCTTCTACTTTGTGGATGGCAATACCGCTATGCCGCCTGTACATAATGGTCGCCTAAATGAATCAGTTATTAAAAAAGTAGTGCCAGATATCGAAGATAGTCTATTTTATATATCCGGTCCTCATGGAATGGTTGTTGCAACCGAAGAGCAATTACGTAACCTAGGCGTTGCTGAAAGTCATATTAAAAAAGATTTCTTTTCGGGGTATGCTTAAGGCATTGCTGATTTTAGAGATATTATTCGATAATTTGCTTGCCGCTGCGACTCATAACTCCAGATATAGGTAGCTTTAAATAGAAGGTTGTCCCTTTGTTTTCGACTGATTCAAACCAAACCTCACCTCCGCAGCATTTAACGATGGCTTTTACTAGATAAAGTCCCAATCCAAAACCTTCTGCTGTTTTTGCGCGTACGTTGTCAGCACGAAAAAGCTTAGTAAATATTCTACCCTGCTGGTTTTGGGGAATTCCATAGCCTGAGTCGCTCACTTTAATGGTTGCGCTGGTCCTGTCTTTAGTGACCGTCACGCCAATAAGCCCTTTTGGGGGAGTGTACTTGATGGCATTAGTCATCAGATTCTCAATTACAATTCTGAAAAGGCGTGAGTCATTATACATGACCAACTTTTCGGGACAAACTATTCGAACATCTAGATCCTTTTCGTTTATTTGCTCCGAAAGTTCATTAAGCTGAGCATGAATTATAGGTATGATGTCCATATCTTTTGGGTCTATAGCAATACTGCCGGACTCAAGTCGGGATATGTTTAGTAGGGAACTGACAAGCTTAATCGTACGAACTATCGCCTCGTAAGCCCCACTTATGTATATCTTTTGTTTAGGATCTAATTTTCCTGCCCCGCCATCTAGAAGCATCTCTGAATTCCACTTGGCTGCCGTTAGGGGAGTTCTTAATTGGTGCGAGGCTAGCGATACAAACTCAGTTTTGGCTTTATCAATGCTTGCTTCAAGTGTTAAGTCATGAACGATTTCAACGGCTCCTGTAACTTTACCATCAACAGATATTGGGGTGATTGTGCCCCCTGCTATGAAAGTCGTGCCATTTTTACGCACATACATTAAGCTCTCACTCATCTCTATTCTTAACATCTTGTTGCTATTAAGCACCTTTGTAATCTTCCTATGTGAAAAAGGAATAGCGCGTTTATAGCTGTCGACCATGACTATAGCTTTAGCTAGTGGTTTACCGTAAACCTCTTCCTCTTTGTAGCCAAACATCTCAAAAAAACCATTATTAGTTAAGACGATTTTGCCATCATTATCAGTGACCACTAGAGCCTCGCCGATACTTGTCAAAATCGCCTCGTCTTTTTGGGCCACCAAAACTGCCTTACTTCGCTCTTTTTCGAGGTCTTCAGTGATCAGTTCGGCTAGTTTAAGCGCCTCACGACGACGATGCGCCAATAGGACCACCGTGACAGCAGTCAGCAAGCTGGCAATAGCTCCGGCTAGCAAAACGCTATTCGAGCTAGTCAGTGTATCTGAGGGGATAGGGCTGCGCTGCAAGATAGATAAGGTGAGTTTATGGCCTGCAAAGGTAATGTCCCTACTAAACGCAACCTTGCTGTCATTATTAGTTTCTGAAGGTATCGATTTGAATATAATATTCTTACTGCTGTCGTCATGCACGAACATACTTATATGACCACTCGAAGGATTGTTGGTAATAAAGTTCTGGAAGAATTGCTGATAACTAAATTGAGCGACTATAAAACCATTTAAGTCCGCAGGTTTGAATGTAGAAGGTGAATGTGCGCCTATTACAGGATGGCTATAAACTGCTATTGCAAGAAACATGCCTTGATTGCTATTGATGTTTTTTGTAAACGATGGTATTCCTGACGCGCTTACACCTTCTGGCATTGCACTATACCTAGCTTTATCTAAGAGTTTAAGAGCTTGAGGATACTTAGCATAATCAACTCCAGATGGTATCTGTAGAGAAACTGGCACGACAAATGCAATCTGATATGACTGGTTTACCAAAGATGTGTTGCGCAGGAATGCTATCGACGACAAAGCCGGATATCTATTTTGCAAGCCAGAGTTTATGAAGTAGTTTTCGAACCCCATAGCTTGAACAGAATTTGAAGACTGAAGAAATGCCTTGTAGTCACGCAACACGTCTAAGTTAGCTTGCAGTTCGGTGCTCATAACACTAGCTAGACTGTTAAGCTCGGTAGCACGTTCGGCATTTTTTGAGTTTTGCCATATAAAGATACTCACCGTCATTGTAACCGCAAAAACAATTATGCCTTGCCAATAGTTCATAAAGATGCGAACCAAAATAGGGAATTGCCCAGTTGTTCGAGAAGCAATACCCATCAATGAGAGCTCAATACCAAAAAACACCACCATGGTGCCCAATTCTCGTGGTGTTGGTGTGCCAAGAACATTGGAGATGAGCACCCCGATAGTGGCTACTACGGCGACTATCAAAGCCGATCTAAACAACCGACTGCTAAGGCTAGAGCGACTAAAACGAATTAATGTCATTGGTATTAACATACCTATAAAGATGAAGATAATTGCTACTGAAGTAGGGCACCTGAGGTTACCCTCGGCAGCTAGTTGACTAGAGAAAAGCCAACTATCAATAGGTATTTTTATTCCGCTCAGAGCTCCCACTACAACCAAACTTCCGAATACGATCAACCATGCGCCGATCAGACCAATTGGCCATCGAAATCTGAGTTTATTTTTAGCGTTTAGGGTCAAAAATATGAGTGCAGAGGCGATCAAAATCATATTTAATGCAACCACAGGATTTCGCGGGTCATCTACTAGACCGAGTGTTTTTAAGTGTGAGTTGCTGCTATACCATCCAAACAAAACTAAGGTACCCAATAAACCAACAAGAAACGCGTAGGTTCGCACGATCAGGATCGCATTATTGTGTCGCTTTTTTCTACCCAATACCCAATTGACCGCTTCACTCCTAGTCTTAAAAATCATCGTTTTATTAACGACGGGACTTAGGCGGATTACGTATTGCGCGATTAGCGTTATAAAAGGGTTTGCCCCAAACACAGCGCTCTTGTCGACAACATAGTCTGTGGCTACACGAAGCACTTTTCTGGCATCTGCACTGACACCGGTGACATTTGACACATCAGTTAACAAAAGTGTCTTTCTGCCCTGTTTAGCCAGTTTTCCAGTTCGTATTTTGCCATCTGCAAGCAATTGTTTGACTATGACATGTGTTATGTATCCGTGCATAACACATAGTACAATTGAGCCGTTCTCTATCAGGTGATAAGAATACCCACCATCGTCTTTAGCCTTCTTTCTTTTAAGTAAGTGAAAAAGCTTCATAAAACTCAGTATATCACCATGTAAATTTTTTAACATAAGCACATAGACAATTTAATTAAAGAAACATACAATAGCGCTATGAAGCAGGTCGCTATAATACTAGCCGGCGGCAAAGGTACGAGACTTTGGCCGTTATCTGACAGATTGCATCCGAAGCCTCTCATAGAAATCTTTAATAAAAGACCTATGTTCGAAGAGACGCTTCTTCGTGCAAAACTGTTCTCTGATGATATCTTTGTGCTAACTAACCAAAAGGTAGGCGATTTGGCGAGAAAATTGTTTTTAAAGTCGGGCATTGCTAGGGCCCAGGTCATTATTGAGCCATCTAAAGCGGATACTGGGGCTGCTATCCCTTACGCGATTGCGCATATACGCGCGCTCTTTGGCGAAGATACAACCATTACTCTTCTTCCGGTAGACCATCTTATCAAAAACTACGGCGCCTTTTATCGTGATATAAAATACGCAACCAAAATTGCAGCATCACACTCGCAAGTCACTCTATTTGGTGTTACGCCGTCTTTTGCATCAACTGGCTATGGCTATATGAAGCTTGGTCCTGCTGTCGAGCATGAGGATCGTGATATGGTTTTTGTGGTCGACAATTTTCTAGAAAAGCCGGATGAAGAAAAAGCCAGCCAGTTTCTAAAAAGCGCAGATTACGTATGGAACAGTGGCATATATATTGGGACAATAGACGCTTTTGAAAACGTTTTTCGTAAAAATTCCCTAATCTTTAAATGGTATCTCTCACTCCAGACTAATAATGGCGGAACAACCTTGCCCCATAATCTTCAAGATATTCAGTTTGAACGCGGGCTTATCGAACATATGGATTCGCTTCTTGCGGTTATAGCCACATTCGACTGGATGGATATCGGTACCTACAGTGGCCTGTACTCATCTTCGTCTCCAACGGATGATTCTGGGAACGCAGTCCAAGGCAACGCAAGGGCTCATGATTGCCACGATTGTCTTATTATGGGTAATCATAAAAGGATTGTTGCACTTGGGCTAGATGATATTGCCATTATTGATGGGCCGGATGGTATTTTGGTGTGCAAAAAGTCAACCCATGCGCAGTTGGTGGGTAAGATTGCTGTAGGCGAGAGTCAGCCGGGTGATGACAGTGGATAAACAAGAAATTACCACTGCAACAACTTCAAATGATATTATCACACACAAACTGGAGGGCATGATTAATAAACTTAGTATCGTTGCTCTACCAAAAGACCAGGTACTTCAAAGCAGCCTATTGCAGCTATTAGTGCTACATAAAAAAATTGCGCAAGATTTACAAAAGATATCCAGTAATGCAAGTTGAAGATCTGTATGTAATCATTCGTGAGCTACGAAGGGTGGCCATACTCCAGGCAGGTCTAAAAGACGCCGTTAAGTCTGACCCGCTTCTTCATGACATATTTCTGCAGGTCGACCAAGCCAACAGCCAGTTAAAAGAATTGCTTAAATTGTATGAACAATACAGTATTTAAACTTAGCATCCTACTTGAGTCGGGCTTGCTAAAATCACACTATACGTCTGATATATTAGAAGGTTTTGGTCCAGCTGAATGGGTGCCGCGCCTCATAGAAAAAGATCTGGTTAAGCACAAAGACCGCAACTTCTATAAAGCCCTAGCTAGACTTTATGGTCTTGAGTATGTGACACAAATCCAAACTCCGCTCAATCCTAAAGAAGCCATTGCTTATCGGGTTCCTACACAAGTGCTTATTGAATCACAGCTTTACCCATTCGAGATTAACGGCAGACTTTATATAGCATCGAGCACTCCTTTTATTGAGAAAGCCTTGCTCGATAATGTACTGTCTTTTACCGGAAGAGCTGGATATAGAATTATACTTACAAGCCAGAACCAAGTTAGGAAAGCTCTCCAGACCTTATATTACATAGAATTCTCTGTTGTCGCTCAAAACAATCTGCGCTACTCCAAAAATGAGCTTTCAGCCAGCCCACCTGTTATCGCTTTATCCGCGAAGATTGTCACTCTGTCAGGTTTTGCGATAATTATACTCGCATATATATTCCCTAATAGTCTTTTACTTGTGGTGTTCTTTATAATCAACCTGCTGTATCTATACCTTAATGCATTGAGATTTGCTACTTTTATCGTAGCGATAGTTCGCCCAGACAAAACTTCACTGATTGTCACAAAGCGTGAAGTAAGAGAGTTGTCTGATAGCTCTTTGCCTAGGTACACCATACTCGTGCCGTTACGTTTTGAGGCGGAGATAGCTGGGCGCTTAGTCAAGCGGCTTGTAGCACTTGACTATCCCAAGAGTAAGCTGGAAGTCTTATTTCTTGTTGGTGTTGACGACGAACAAACAATCGCCACACTGCAAGAATATGGTGTTGATAGAGATGATCCTACGGGCAGATATAACAATCTCAATCACATGACTATCGTAAAAGTTCCCAAAGTCCAGATTGATACAAAACCTTTAGTTTGTAATTACGGACTGCAATATGCAACGGGGAATTTTACAGTTATCTATGATGCTGAAGATAAGCCAGAAGTTGATCAGCTCAAAAAAGCCGTAGTTGGTTTTCAAGCCAGTGCCCTCAATACTATTTGTCTACAGGGGAAGCTGAATTTTTATAATATCCACTGGAACGTACTTACTCGACTTTTCTCGCTTGAATATGGAATGTGGTATGGCTATTTTCTGCCAGGCCTTCAAGCTCTTGGTTCGCCGATTCCACTTGGTGGTACTAGTAACCATTTTGTTACCAATGCTCTAAGGAATGCTGGCGAATGGGATCCCTACAACGTGACGGAGGACGCCGACCTTGGTATGCGTATTTACCGTAGTGGTCACCAGACTCGTATTTTAAACACATTTACCTATGAGGAAGCAACCTCAACGCTTGGAGCGTGGATTAAACAAAGATCTCGGTGGGAAAAAGGCTTTCTGGCAACATTAATTGTTCATGTCCAGCACCCAATTCAGCTATATCACGAACTTGGTGCCAAGAAGTTTATACTAGGTATTACAATATTTTTTGGTAATTTTTATATGCCGTTCATTAACCCGCTTTTATGGGTGCTGACAATTTTATGGCTCCTACATATCTTCTCATTTGGTACCTTACCCACATATATATGGATTCCTGCGGTTGTAAATCTTGTTGTGGGCAATTCTATCCATATGATTATGCATTTTATGTCTGCAATACGATCCAAGCAATATACTCTCGCTCCGCTAGTACTTATAGTTCCTCTATATTGGATTCTAATTAGTATCGCGACTTACAGATCCTGCTGGGAGTTGCTTTTTCGCCCTTACCAATGGGTAAAGACTGCACATGGAGCCGACAGATAATAGACAAAAAGTCTTGTGATTTAAAGATAGGCTAACGCATAATGCTCATTATTTTATCGACGATGTCTTTAACAGTAGAGTCACTTTTAATAAAGTAATCTTTTGCGCCCAGGTCAATCGCCCGTTTTATATCGTCTTGAGAGTCGAGGTTGCTCGATACTAGTATAGGAACTGTGATATTTGCATCCTTCAGCTTTTGCAAAAAACCGTAACCATCAAGATTCGGCATTACTAGATCAAGGATGATGGCATCAGGCTTGGCTTTTGTAATTATGTCAAACGCTTCGTTGCCATCACGGGCTATTTCAATTTTAATATTTTTGTAGGAATTAAATCTCGCACGATATATGTCGTTTAAGAATTGATCGTCTTCAACAATAAGTATGTTCTTCATGCAATAAGTATAGCATTATTAATTAAACAAAATCTTTAAGATTTTGATAAAATGTAATTATGTTAAAGAAAGAAAAAGCTACTGGTTTTATGCATAAAATGCCAGCAGATTTACGAAAAGCTTTGATGTCTGATGAATCCGTGCGAGAGCGATGGGAGGATATCACGCCGCTGGCCCGTAACGAGTGGATCTGCTGGACTATCTCCACTAAAAAACCAGAGACAAGAATAAATCATATAGAAAGAGTGTGCAGCGAACTGCTAGCCGGAAAGCGGCGGCCGTGCTGTTGGGTTGGCTGCATTCATCGGTTGAATAAAAACGCGAATTAAGAATAATTCGGCGCTTTTTATTGCTATTATTGACTCATGGCCTACCAATACTCTTACAAATCTAATCGCAAGCAGGAGCTTAATAAGCTTAGACAGGGGCAAGACTTCACAATTTGGCAAAAACAAGGTCTGAATTTACAGAAGGAAGTTTCAAACCTTACCAAACCAATCGTCGAGATTGGTGGCCCATCAGATCTTGGATTTTACTTTTTGGATGGAATTGAGCTGAACAGTGACCCAATAATCACTAATATTTCAGATGATCCGTTGCCTTATAGCCCCGATGCAAAAGAGTTAACGACAAGGGTTGATAAGCTGATGGATGCTCGCAGTATGGATTATGATAATGATTCGATTGGGATATTTCTGATGTCCTATATGAGCGTAACCGATGATTGGCATGTGAGACTTGAAGGGGAAGAACGAGAAGAGCATTCCAAGCAGATAGAAAAAGAGTTTGACATATCTAAGCTTGAGGCAGATCAAGTCGCCATTGGCACACTTGCCCCAGAGAAAGCTAAGTTTGCCCAGCGGGTTCAGATATATCTAGAGGTAAGAAGAGCGCTATGCGACGGCGGTTTATTCTTCTCTGACGGTACTCTGGCAGAAGTATTAATTCTCCAAAGAATGGGCTTCGAGCTACTCGCATATAATCAAGAAAGCATACGAGCTAACGAGGGCTGGTCTGGTATATATTACGAGTTTGTTATGCGGGAGTAGTTTATATTTTCTGCGCCTGTTCGTCTTCAATGTAGTTTTTAAGGCTGGCTCGCCAATCTGGCAGCGCCAAGTTGAGTTCTTTTTTGATCTTGGTGAGGTCAAGCGTACTTTGTAAAGGGCGCGGCGCAGCAGTCGGCTTGGATTTAAAGTACTCGGCAGTCGTGGTATCGGTAACAGATAGATCGTCGCGGCCGAGATTAGCAAAAATAGCCCTGGTTATCTCTGCCCACGAGGCTGGCTGGCCATCGCCAGAGAGATTATATGTGCCGTAGGGGGCTTTAGCTTGGAGCAGCTTGTCGATACCGCTGACCAAAGTTTCGGTAAAGGTCAATCGACCAATTTGGTCTGCAACTACGGTTGGCGAAATATTTTTGGCTGCCAAACCTATCATTGTTCGTACAAAGTTTGGTCCGTCACCAATCAACCAGCTGACACGCAAGATATAGTGTTTAGTAGTCATAGCAGCTGCTATATCGCCAGCAGCTTTGGTCTGAGCATAGACGCCGAGCGGCGCAAAAGGCTCATCTTCGGTATGTGGTGTTTTGGTACCGTCAAAAACATAATCGCTAGAGATATGGACTAGAGTTAGATCATGTTGGCTGGCGATCTTTGATAGATAGCTGACTGCCTGGGCGTTAACCTGCCAAGCTGCTATTCGGCCCTCTGATGTTTCAGCTCCATCGACGTTAGCATAGACGGCAGCGTTTAAAATAACATCAATATTTGACCAGTCAAAAGCCTGCAGTGAATCTAAATTGGTTATATCGAGCTTGTTACGATCAACGGCTTTGGCTTTGGGGAAGCGGCCCTGTAAGGCTTTGCCGAGCTGGCCGTTGGCGCCAATAATAAGAAAACGCGAGCTGTCCATCAATTAACCTTCCATCGGTTTGATGTCTTGCAGCATTGGATGGTTTCGGTCTCGATCTGACAATATGGCTTGATCAAGTGGGATTGGCCATTCAACCTTGAGTTGTGGATCGGCCAGGTTAAAGAAGGTGGCTGTGGAGTAAGCCTCTTCACTCCAATGCTGATTTACGCTGTAGAGATAGTAGACATCATCAGTTACGCACTGGTATGAATTACCGACGCCTTTTGGCAGATAGACCGCTGTAGTAGGTGTAATTTCTAGAGTAACGACCTTGCCAAAGTTGCCATCCTTGCGGGCATCAACAAAGGCCACGAATACTTTGCCTGTGACAACCGAAATATACTTGTCCCATGGCTCGGCATGAAAGCCCCTGGTAACGGCTTTTTTATTGAAAGCCAAGCTGTTTTGGATAACGTTAAAATCTTCGGGTAGTCCAGCCTGTACTAGTTTGGCTTTGTGGAATTTTTCTTGAAACCATCCACGCTCATCACCGACGGTTGTTACGTCGAATACAATCAAACCTGGTATGTCAGTTGTGTGACCGGTTACTTGTGTTGTCGGAACTGCCATACTGCCTCCTGCCTTATCATCCACTGTTACGTTGATAGTAATGATTCCTGATTCACAAGTCAAACCAACGATCTTAGGCCTTATTCGGCAGCTTGAGCGTACAGGTTGTGCTCAATAATATAGTCCAAAACTGTTGGCTGTATCCGCGACGTGTCGGCAGTGCCGTTTCGAATTTGAGAAGAAGCTATGTCGGCGTCGAGAGTGTTTACGAGCGTGTAATTGATGGTGACGTCGTACTCTTGCACTAGCTTATCCATAATGGCGGCTATTTCACTAGGATCATCTCTAGCTCTCATGCCAATAGCCAGAGAGGCTGTATTAAATAGCCGGCCCAGATTATCCCATCGATATAGAAGAGTTCGAGCTAAGTCGGAGCCCATCAAGAAAGTGAAGTGAGTGTTAGCATATATGTCACATAGCTCGGGCAGGGTGTCTTTGATAGTAAATCGTTCTGACACGAGATCTAAAACACGTAATCCTGCAGTGGTTTCCGTTGCCCGTTCTATTAGAGCGAGTCTGTGCACAACATCAGTTACGTTATGTTTGCTTCGCGGGCTACGTTCGGGCAAGAATACAACTTCGTCTAAGTTGCATATCCGCATAGTTTCTTTGGCGAAAGTTATATGACCCTGGTGGACCGGGTCAAATGTGCCTGAAAATATGCCTACGCGTCGCGCCATACGATTTATTATAGGGGATCACCTGACACGCGCGTCGGGTGAATCATCATATCTGGGTCTAATCTGTTATTATATCTGTGTGCAAAAAAATATAACTGTACCTGTTTTTGATAATCTGGCTGAGCCTGAGCTAGTGAATATATTATTGGCTGGTGGCATTGGCGTATTGCTCACTGATACCATTTACGGCTTGGTGGGGAGTGCTAGAATTCCTGATGCTTCTACCAAGGTCATGGACGTGAAAGGCCGTAAAGATAAACCAGGGACGCTGATAGCGGCTAACATACAACAGCTTATAGATTCGGGCATACAGCGAGAGTACGTTAAGGCCGCCGAACAATTCTGGCCAGGCCCAGTTACAGTTGTTTTGCCCATAAAACCGGGGCTTGAATATCTTGATCTCGGCTTACATTCACTAGCAGTCAGAGTGCCAGATAACCCAGAGATTGTGACACTATTAAAAGAGGTTGGTCCACTGCTGACCACCAGTGCCAATCGCCCCAACGAACCCACGGTCAAGAGCATAGAAGAAGCCCAAGAGATCTTTGGTAATCGTCTAGATTTCTATGTAAATGGTGGGCGTATTGAATCGCCGCTAGCTTCTACTATAATTCGCATTAAGATTGAATTGTTGCGCCAGGGCGCAGCGACTATTAACTGCTGACCCACACTTACTTTTTCATATTGAGAGGGTAAAAGCGTAGTGTAATCGTGACAAGCTATAGCTTGTCACGCGTGTAACGCACTCGAGAGATGAAAAAGTAAGTAAGTATGGGTCAGGATTTACTGTTAGCCATCCACTTTCTGATATACTCGAAACAAATCAGGAGAACTATTATGAAAATTAAAATAATCGCCGTTTTAATTGCCGGAGTTGTTATTGTTGCTGGGGGTCTGTACTTTGTCCGATCTAAAACTAGCAGCACAGCTAACAGTAGTACTCAACCAACAACAGCTTCACAAATGTCAGCTAAAAAAGCCTGCGACTTATTTACTCCGGACGATGCCAAGCAAATTATGGGCCCCAATACTGTGAGCACAGCTGGCACGGCTGCAAGTAATATGGCAACGGGTAATTCGGATATTAGCGTAACGACTTGTACCTATAATAATACTGGCACGTCTACTACTGCGACTGTTCTGGTCAGATCTGCACTTACAAGTGATGGCAAGACAAGCAACCAAGCTGGGTATGCTCAAGATAAAAAAATGTATAAGGGTAGTGATGTGAGCACTGTCGGCGAGACTGCATATTATGATACCGACCTAGGCCAACTAGAGTTTATAAAGGGCAATAACTGGATAATAGTCACAAGTGGCGGGTTTGGTGCGGCCAACCATAGTCAAGCTCAGGCTACTCAAATTGCTCAGATAATGTTGCAAAAACTTTAATACCAGGAGGTTACTTGATGACGTACGATATTCCAGGCCAAGACCAACTTGAAATCAAAACTATAATTTTGGATTTGAACGGCACGCTGTCGGTAGCAGGCATCGTTCCTGAGGGCGTCAAAGAAAGGCTAGCCAAGTTAAAACTGGCTGGCTTTAAACTGGTTTTCTTTACTGGCAACACAAGGAACGATGCTGATGAGCTTTCTGCTGATCTAGATATCGAATGGAGACTGGCTAAAAATGCTGGTGATAAACGAGACTTGGCTTTGGGGCTAGAGCCAGAAACATGTGCATCAATCGGCAACGGGCTGATTGATTTGGAGCTTATGAAGTCTGTAAAGTTACGGATTGTTACTTTGCAGGCGGAAGGTGTCCACGTTCAGACAATGTTAAATTCAGATATAGTGGTGCCGAATATAAACGACGCACTGGATTTATTTATTGATCAGCAACGTCTGGTTGCAACCCTAAGGACATAAATGCACATCGTAACCTCAGGCTCTAAATATCTTGATATCGACGCATATGCTGGCTGCGTAGCTTATGCCGAACTGCTGCAAAAACAGGGTAGGGAAGCTAGCGCGGTTAGTACGGCACTGTTGAACGAGAGTATTAGCAAAACTGTGCGTTCGTGGGATGCTCCATTATTAACAAATTACAGGCCATCACAAGACGACACCTTTACGGTTATAGATGTTTCCGACTCTGATTATTTTGATAAGATCGTCAAGCTAGAAAACGTTAGCGAGGTTATCGACCATCACCCGGGCTTTGAGCATTACTGGCAAGAGCGCATCGGTGATTCTGCTAACATTGAATTTATTGGTGCGGCCTGTACGCTGGTTTATGAGCGCTGGAAAGCATCTGGGTTGCTAGATAAAATGAGTGTTCTAAGCGCTAGACTGCTCATATGTGGGATTCTTGATAACACATTGAACTTTGGCGCAAAGGTCACTACATCTCGCGATAGGGAAGCTTACGACGTACTGCTATCTAATGCAGACTTACCAGATGATTGGACGGCTGCGTACTTTACAGAGTGCCAACAGACTATCTTGCAAGATGCCGTAGGGGCAATAAAAAACGACACCAAAATAGTACAGTTCAAGTCATTTACTCGGCCTATTTGTTTTGGTCAGATTGTTGTTTGGAATAGTGAACAAGTTTTGGCAAAACATCAAGATATTCTTAAAGAAACACTAGCGAGCATGAAGCCTGATTGGTTTATGAATTTAATAAGTGTGGGTGAACAAAAAAGTTATTTTGTATCTGATAACGCCGAAGTTCAAGCTTGGTTATCGAACCTGCTTGGTGTAAATTTTGATGGTTCTGTAGCGATTGCCGATCGTTTGTGGCTCAGAAAAGAAGTGATAAAGCAGGATTTGCAGATATAATTTTACCCCAGAAAAGCCAACGCCAACGCTGCAAACAGTAGACCGACATCCCTGAATGAGATAGCCAGCAGACTAAGGTTAGAGAATATAATGCCCGCAAGTGTTAGGGCGCTCAACAAGGCTGCGTAACGAGTTAATTTACCGCTAAGTAGCCATAAGACCAGTACTAGTTGATAAACTGATACGGCTTTTAGTAACTTATCTGAGTCGATAATATTGATTGGTAGATGCGGCAAATAACCAATCCAATCGCTAGGATGTATTAACGAATCTATGGCTGCATAAGCAAATACTACAGACAATCCTACTCGTAAAAAAAGTGAAGCGAATTTTTGACCAGTATCTTTTGGTAAAGACGATTTTGCCAGCATATTATTGAACAATAATTTTACCAGTAACTTGCGGGGATAGGTGGTTGTGATAGCCGAACGAACCCTTTTTTGTGACCGTAAATGTTTTGGTTTGACCTGATGGTACTGACCCTATATTAAGATCAGTATCGTCGGTGTGTATTGGATGTGGGTTAGAGTCGAATTGCAGCTCGGTAGCTGAGTTATTAGTAACAGACACAACGCCACCCGAATTTATTGTTGTAACTGATGGGCTAAAACCGCTATCAGAATAGGTGATAGTAGCCGTATTGTTAGAGGTGCTGTTCGTAGATGAGCTGGGAGGTGCTGTAGTTGGGCTAGTGTTATTTTTATAGACGAACCAGAGAGCTCCGGCTATTGCTATCAGTATAATTGTTCCAATAATCCATAACTTCTTCATAATTTTAATACACCCATTAACTTAACAAGTTTATTGTAACTCTTAATGTCTTGTTTATAAAACTACCCGGGTTAGTCTGTTGTTTAATTTACCAGACCTGACTTGTTGCTAAACTACAACGTGCTAATCTGGCCCATAGGTTATACAATCATGGTATGAAGAAAATCTTAGTCACAGGTGGCGCAGGGTTTATTGGGGCAAACTTTGTGCATTACACCCTAAAGAATCACCCCGAGTATCAAGTTAGTGTGGTAGATAAACTGACTTATGCTGGTAATCCAGATAATCTTAAAGAAGTGCTAGACAAGATCACTTTTGTGACCGGTGACATATGCGATGCCGAGCTAATGGACAAGCTGATGGCCGATAATGACATTGTGGTGCACTTTGCGGCAGAATCACATAACGACAATTCGTTGCATGATCCGTGGCCTTTTATTCAGACCAATATTATTGGTACTTACACCGTGCTACAGGCGGTACGCAAGCATAACAAGCGCCTACACCATATTTCGACTGACGAAGTTTTTGGTGATCTGCCGCTTGATCGACCTGACTTAAAGTTCACAAACGATACTCCTTACAATCCTTCGAGCCCTTATTCTTCTAGTAAAGCCAGCTCTGACCATCTAGTGCGTGCTTGGATTCGCTCGTTTGGAATTCAGGCTACAATCAGCAACTGTGCCAACAACTATGGGCCGTATCAGCACGTCGAGAAGTTTATCCCAAGGCAGATTACCGAAATACTAGAAGGTCGTCGGCCAAAACTGTATGGTACCGGCGAAGCTATTCGTGAATGGACGCATGTGGATGATCACAATGCTGCAGTGATTGCCATCCTCGAAAAAGGAGTATCCGGACGTACCTATTTGATTGGTACGGGTGATGAATATAGCGGTAAAAACACGATTGAACTCATCTTAGAACTAATGGGCAAACCAAAAGACGCATACGATCATGTTAATGACCGGCCCGGCCATGACATGCGATATTCTATAGATTCTACCGAGTCGCGTGCCGAGCTGGGTTGGGAGCCCAAATTTAAAGATCTTAGAGCTGGGATGTTGGCTACCATAGATTGGTACAAGCAAAACGAGTGGTGGTGGAAGCCACAAAAAGCTGCAACCGAAGCCAAGTATAAAGAGATGGGGCGCTAGTCTCTCGGTTTTTTTGAATGGTTTGGCTTTGTTCTGCACCGTCATCCCCGGCTATGACCGGGGATCCAGTTTGAAGGAAGAATTCCATATTTGTCCTGGATTTCCAATCAAGTTGGGAATGACGATACAAGAGTAGAGATAGTTCTTCTAGAAGACTGTCTTCTAACAGAGAGACTTTTCTGTCTTACCGGGGTGACGGGGTAGTTGGTATACAGTATAATAAGCACCATGTCTTATGCTGTCGAAAAACAATTGGCTGAAGTAGCCAAAACTATCAAAAAGATACTAAGTGTTGCTGAATTGCCAGCTATAGAGATTGCGAATTCAAAGTTCGATGCCGACTTTGCTTTGCCGTGTTTTACTCTGGCACGTGATTTGCATAAAAAACCACAAGAAATTGCCGAGCAGATTGTTGTCGGGCTCAATCATCCCGTAATTGCCAAGGCAGAAGCTAAAGCCGGGTTTGTTAATCTGTGGCTGAGTGATAGCGCCCTAGGATCTGCTCTAGGTGAGATCGTAACTAAACCTACCTACGGTGCTCAAAAGCTGCTTGATAAGCAAAAGATACTTATAGAGGTGTATTCTACCAATCCTTTCAAAGATCTACATATTGGCCATGCTTATAATTCGATCGTGGGTGATACACTGGCTAATATTTTTAAGCTAGGTGGTGCTGATCTGCATCGTGTGAGCTATGGCGGCGATGTTGGCTTGCATGTGGGCAAGAGCATGTGGGCAATCCTTCGATATCTAGAAGGAGATATTTCTAAGCTGGACGTTGTAAAGTCTGGTGACCGTCCGGCATTCTTAAGTCGCATGTATGTAGAAGGGGCTGGTCAGTACGAAGAAGATTCAATCATCCGCCAGCAAATAGACGTACTTGCCAGACAATCTTTTGTGCAAGATGATGCGTTTTTTAAGCAGGTCTACGAGATTTGCCGACAGTGGAGTTTTGATTATATTCATAAGATGATCAAAAAAATGGGTAGTCAGCTCGCCGAGAGGGAGTATTGGGAAAACGAGGCTGATAAACTAGGTCGCCAGATAGTCGAGACTCACATCGGTGACGTGTTTGAGCGCAGTGAAGGCGCGATTGTCTTTAAGGGCGAGACCTACGGGTTGCATACTAGGGTTTTTATTACCTCGCATGATACGACGTTGTACGAAGCGCGCGATCTTGGGCTCATGCAACTCAAAGAGCAAGAGTATAACCCAGATAAAAGTTATTATCTTACGGCCGAAGAACAACGAGACTATTTTAAGGTTGTTTTAAAAGCAGCGCAGCTAAGCCTGCCCGAGCTAAAAGACAAGTCTGTTAACATATCGACCGGTACTGTCAAATTGAGTACTGGAAAGATGAGTAGCCGTACTGGTAAGGTTGTGAATATCGAAGGTTTGTTCAAAGAACTTAGCGAGGCCTTGAAAGCTCGCGGTGCAGAAGAAGACAATCTGCAAGCCGGGATTGTTGGCGCTCTGCGCTACGCCATGTTAAAAGTGCGGATTGGCGGTGATATTATCTTTGATATTAACGAATCAATCAGCCTCGAGGGTAACTCTGGCCCATATCTGCAGTATGCTCATGCTCGTGGTCGTAGTATTTTAGCTAAGCTTGCCGATAGTTCATCGACTGAAAAGTCATCGTCTTCTTCCAGTCATCCCCGACTTGATTGGGAATCCAGTAAGAAAAAAAGTTCATTATTAACTGGATCCCCGATCGGAGTCGGGGATGACGAAACAGGAGAAAAAACGTTTGTGGACTTTACTGCCGATGAACACAAACTGGCAATCAAAGTTCTAGAATATCCAACTATAACGGCCAAAGCTATCAGCGAATTAGCGCCGCATCATATTTGTAATTATCTTTACGAGTTGACTCAGCAGTTCAACCGTTTTTATGAACATAATCGGATCATTGGCGACCCACGCCAAAACCAAAGGGCCGAGTTGGTTAATTCTTACTGCCAGGTCTTAGAAAATGGGCTTGGTGTGCTTGGTATTCCAGCACCAGAAAGGTTATAACCTGTGGTTGATTTAAAACGTGTTACCCCCGATAAAATACTCTGGTTAGATTTAGAGATGACCGGCCTAAATCCTGAAAAAGACAGGATTGTTGAGGTGGCGGCGATGGTCACGGATTGGCAATTTAAAGAGCTAGAGACTTTTGAGAGCTTAATTGCTCACGATGCAAAAGAGATAGAGGCTCTAATTAACGCTAACCCGTGGTATAAAAAATTTCCTCAGCACAAAACAGACTTTTTAAAAGCAGCGACTCACGGTATGGCGGAGATAGAGGTGCAGAAGCAATTACTAGAGCTGATTAACCGCCATTTCGCCCCAAACATGCCAGCCTTACTAGCTGGTAACTCAATCCACTGTGATCGTGGTTTTATTAAACAGTGGTGGCCGGATGTAGATGCTAGATTACATTACCGCATGCTAGATGTTAGCGCCTGGAAGGTAGTTATGATTGCCAAATATAACCGGCAATACCAAAAGAAAGAAACTCATCGAGCAATGTCTGATGTGTGTGAATCAATCGCCGAATTGCAATACTATCTTGAAAGCTGTTCGTCTACAAAATAGCTTATATTGCGCAACCCTCGATCAGGTCGGGGGCAGGCTTTGATTTGGGCATCCAGGATAAAAACGATTTCTTATAAATCCTTATAACCCAGGTGTCGTAACGGTAGTAGACGGTGTAGTGGCTGGAGTAGTCGTAGGTACAGAATTAGTTACCGGCGCTGTTATGGTTGTAACTGGTGCGGTAGTGGCTGCTGGGGTAGCCGAGGGTGTGCTAGCAGCCGGAACCGACTGCACTTGCTTTAGTTGATCCTGAGTTTGTTTAAGCTGAGTTTCTAATTGTGTTTGGGTGTCTTTAAGCTGCTGTAGCTGGGCATTTACATCACCTTTTAATTGTTGAATGTTACCGTCGAGCTGTTGTTTATAGGCATTAAATTGCTGTTGTATGGCAGCGGCTTTGGCAACGAATTCGTCTGACAATTGTTGCTCGTACTGTCTAAACTGATCCTGGTTGAACTGGAGTGTGCTTGGTATGCTCGACCAATTAACTGAGGCATCTATTAGATGACTGATTTGTGCCTGAGCGGTCACCTGTGTTTGATTTATAGCAGACACACTTGTCTTTAGCTGATTAACATCGGCTGATAACCCATCTACTTGAGTTTTTGTATCAGACTGAGCTTTTTGTAAAACGGCTATTGGTTGTGCTAGCTGATTTCTTAAATCCACTGTGGCCTGAGCCTGAGCATTTAGTTGTATCTGAGTACCAAGCTGGACATTCTGTATATCTGTTATAGCATTCTTGACCTGGCCAACACTACCACCTAGGGCAGCTAGGTCTAATTTAATCTGAGACTGGCCCGCATTTAGCTCACCGATAGCCTGGCGAACTTGGGTACTCAGTGCAGCTATGCCGTCATTCATCTGTGTTTGAGCAGTGATTTGGGCTGAATGAATAGCATCGATTGACTGCTGTAATTCTGATCGAGCTGTTTTAGTGTCTGCGATATTACTTTTGATTTGCTGTCCGGCTTGATCCAAAATTGCCTGGACATCTTTAAGTTGTTGAGTTAGTGATACGCTCCCGACAGCAAGATTCTGCATTTTACTGTCGGCCTTATCTTGAGCGGCTTGCAATACGTTAATAGAAGCCTGCATTTGATCTTTTAGCACTTGTTTGTCGTTAATCTGATCGTTTAGGTTGCTCAGCAACTGTGCTTGAGCCGTCTTGATGCCATTAACTTGTTGATTAGTGGCGTCGTTGAGTTGACTGTGTAGTGCACTGACATCATTGAGCTGCTTTTGCATGGCGCTCACGGCTGCAGTTTGGTTAGAAGTCACTTGGTTGACGGCATTAGTAGTATCAGTCTTTAGGGCGGCGTAAGTTGTAGCTGAAAGGCTTAGTTTGGCTTGCAAGCCTGCAATTTGATTGGCCTGGGCAACCAGTGCTTGTTCTAGCTGGCCCTGAGTACTAGCTGTTGCGCTACCGGCGCTAGCAAGTTGGTTTTGTAGGCTGGTGATATTCTGATTTGTTGTTTGTTGGATAGAATCAAGCGAACTAGATAGGCTAGATAATTGGCTGGTTGCTCCTTGCTGAGCACTGTTCACAGCACCAAGGCTGGATTGGATGGTGGCCAAAGTTTGGGTTTGAGCTGCCTGAGCACTAGCAACTGATTGCTGCAATGTTTGCTGCAGGGCATTATTGGCGATTACATATTGGCCGAGCTTGTTCTGGGCGTCGGTAGCGCTGCTAAGGGATTGTTTTAAGGCGTCTTTTAATGCAGCTACCTGGGCAGTTGTAGCGTCGTTGGTATTGCCGAGTGCTGCTAGCTTGCTATTAAATGTTTGTTGCACGTTGGCCAATTCTTTGGTAAGGTCGGGCACTATGGCTTGTGGCGTGGTGGGGGTACTAGTGGCAGTAATAAGTTGCTGTTGTATGGTGGCCATTTGCTTGGCAACGTCGGCACGGATGGAGTCTACGCTTTGTGTAGCTAATGGGGCTATAAGTGGTGTAGTAATTTGGGCTAGTGTGGCGGTGGCGGTATTGGCTATGGCCTCTACGGTGGCAAAAGACTTAAGGTCCTTGGCTTGTTGCTGAAAATCACCTTGGGTTGCGGTAACCTGTGAACTTGTCCAGCCTGGAGGCAAGGCCAGGTAGGACATGCCTGAGCGTACCGAATTTAATATCTCTAGCTGTACTCGCTGCATTAGATCATAATTGCCGGTAACAGCACTTGTTAGCTGTAAGACTTGGCCAAATAATTGTTTGGCGTCGGTTGTGGCGGTTTGCCCAGCAGTTAGAGGCTTCCAGGCGTCGTAAAGTATTTTGCGTACAGGGCTTAGAGAGTTAGGGTCCAATTTTGATAGATCATCTGCCAGGTTAGGTGTTATATTCAAGCCATAAACAAGTGGCATAATGTAGGAACGGCTGGCGTCGCGAGGCAAGAGTTGTCCAAATTTATAACTGGTTAGATAGTCTTTGATCATTTGTTTTTGCTGGGCAGTCGGTATAATCATCTTGGCGAAAATCGCTACTTTGCGTAGTTCGTCAAACTCTACGCTGGCCGTAAAGCGAGGTGCATCCTTAGGGGCAAGCTCAGTGACAAGGTCGTAGTTGATGGCATAAATTGCGCTGGATGGTACTTGCCCAGACTCGGCTAGGCCACGAACTGTCGTCAGCAACTGGCGGTTGGATGTAGCCTTGGTAAATAGATTGGTTAGTTCGTCGTGGGTTAAGAACCCTTGGCTGACCAGTTTGGTGAGCTGTGTAACGTCGGTGGGCGAGACAGGGGATTTGCCCAGAGCATCTTGCACGGTTGCCAAACTACTCTGCACAGTATTAATAGCTTGCAATACAGAAGCCTGAGCTTCGGGTGGCGCATTCAACCGTAGTTTTTCGAGTGTCATGTAAGTATTGACCATGCCTGTTTCGGCCCACTTAGATTTGTCTTGGGGTGGCTTTATGCCCTGATCGATTAAATGGCTAAAAGATGATATTTGATCGTTAAAAGTTTGGTTAAATTCGCCTAATAAATTCTGAATGTTTTGGGCATCTTTGGTTTGCTGCGAGGCTGATTCTTGGGGCATCCTATCCGCTACAACTGACGCTTCTTTAACTCGATTGGTGGCAGCATTAAAGTTGGCATCGGTTTTAGCATTTTGACCTATAGCTAACGCTATACCTACTTGCTCGGCCGCACGTTTAACAGGATAAGCAAAATCTTCAGGTGCCTTGGCTTGAGCTGCCATAGCGCCTAGCGATAGAACTAGCACCCCTATACCGCCGGCAAGATACCATTTATAACGATGTAACCAAGCTCGCCATTTCGGCTTCGACTTTGCTTTTGTGCCCTCAACATGTATTTGTTTTTTGTGAGACTTACGGTGCTTTGGCCAAAGCTTTTTGATTGCAGACATTCCACCCCTTAACCTTACTTTACAGCATAAAATACTAAGTTCAGGTTAACCTATTTGCTTATATAAAGTAAATAGTGATTATGCTTAGCCGTAAAGGCCTCGACATTAACCTATGAATTTAATAGACTCTTGATATGATTACTCATAAAATGCTTGAAGATTACATATTGGAAATGCCCAATTCCAAACTAGATTATCCATTCGGAGAGGGGACAGCAGTCTACAAAGTAGGCGATAAGATGTTTGCACTGATAAGCGAAAAATCAAACCCCGTGCATCTAAGCCTGAAATGTGACCCGCAACTAGCTGATTTGTTGAGAGATAAATACGAAACGGTATTGCCAGGCTATCATCTTAATAAAAAACATTGGAACACAATTATTTGCAGTGGCCAATTAGACGATCAAACGATAAAAGATTTAATTCTACACTCCTACAACTTGGTCATAAACTAAGGTTAGATAGCTGTGTCTGTAACGACTGAAGTGTTGTCAGTGCATTATCAAGCTTTTGCTGCCCATTCTTTGTGCTAGCCTTGTCTCTAGCAATTTGAATAGTCTCAATAACATGCACTACTTTGTTGAGCAATAAAGTGCGGTAGACTGTATCGTAACGGCCAGCTAATGACGCCTCTTTTAGTTTTGCATCACTGGTTGTGTCGGTCACAGCTATAACTATGTCGCTTGTTAGGTCGGTTAGACCAAAATCTTCACTAAGCAAGCCGTGTAATTTGGATGAGACGCTTAAAGTTAATATTTGTACATCGGAATTTATTTTTTTGAGATCGTTATTCTGAATATTGGATTGTTGACTAGTAGCAAAAGTATATAGGCTGTCTTGCTCGGCTACTAGTTTCATAAAGTCGTTTTTTGGTCCACTAGTAACTGCATTCTGGATCATTAAAGCTGCAATAAGCAACACTATTACGCCTAAAACAATCAAGATTATTTTAGGCAGTTGACTTTTCTTCTCTGATACGTGGCTGTTGTAGGTGCCATAACTAAGATTGCTGGGGCTTTGTTCTGTCGGTGCCATAAGCTTATTTAATCACACTGGGCTTACTTAAGGCTACATTCTGGCCCATTGTCAGCTGAGACGCCTGGCCATGCACTTTTTAATAACCACGAGCTGTCTACCCTTGATCTGATAATTAAGATCGGTGTTTCGTTAAAGAGAGGTTATTAAAAAGTGCATGGCCAGGCGTCTCAGCTCTATGTAATCCCACTGATGTACAATAGAGGTCAAATATGGATGCAAAAGAAGAGATCAGATCTAGGTTAAACATCGAGGACGTAATCGGTGACTACGTGCAGCTTAAACGAGCTGGTCGTAATTTTAAAGGTCTGTCGCCATTCAGTGGTGAGAAAACACCCAGTTTTGTAGTCAGCCCAGATAAACATATCTGGCATGACTTTAGTAGCAACAAGGGTGGTGATGTTTTTAGCTTTATTATGGAAGTAGAAGGCCTGGATTTTCGTGGCACATTGGAGCTGCTGGCTCGCAAAGCTGGTGTAGACCTTAGTCTTTATCAGGCACAGGGCGACAAGGGCCTAAGCCAAAAAAAAGAACGTCTTTATCAGGCCTTGGCCTTGGCGGTTAAATTTTATCAGCAAAATCTAGTGGCTAACCAGGCTGCTCTGCAGTACGTGTTTGCCAAGCGTCAATTCAGTAAAGAGATCGTGCAAAGATTTGGCATAGGCTATGCGCCAAACTTGTCCAGCGGGCTAACCGACATTCTGATCAAACGTTGTTTTACGTCCGAAGAGCTGCATGGTGCGGGACTTAGCGTTGAGCGCAGGGGAAAACTTGGTGACATGTTTCGTGGCCGAATGGTAGTGCCGCTGTGTGATGCTCAAGGCAGGGTAGTGGGTTTTACAGCTCGTTTGATAGACGATCAGCCTGGCGCCCCAAAATATATTAATACTCCTCAGACTTTGATTTATGACAAAGGTCGCCAGGTTTTTGGCTTGCATATGGCTAAAGAGGCCATCAGACGTAACAACTATGCAGTGGTCATGGAGGGTAATCTTGATGTAGTAGCTAGCCATCAAGCTGGTGAAACAGCAGCCGTAGCAACAGCCGGAACATCTATAACTGAGTGGCATTTACGTAGCTTAAGCCGACTAACCAATGATATTCGCCTTTGCTTTGATGTTGATCGGGCCGGCATAGCTGCTACCGAGCGAGCAATTGGCATGTCTAGCCAAGCCGGCATACAACTGCAGATTATCAAGTTACCAGAAGGATACAAAGATCCGGATGAACTTATACGACAAGATCCAACCGAATGGCAGAGAGTAGTGCAACAGCCTCAAGATGCCATGGAATGGCTGCTCGATTACTACTCGGCGCAATACGATCTTAGTAAAGCAGAGGGCAAACGTCAGGTGACCTCTAAGGCGCTAGATATTGTGGGCCAACTTGTAGACCCGGTGGCTAAAGAGCACTATGTGCAGATGGTAGCCCTGAGAACTGGCGCCTCGGTGTCGGCTATTGGCACAAAATTACAGCAAATGACTGAGCCGCTTGATCTTGTTAAGATCAAGCCCAGTAAAGCCCAGATTACACAAACTCCCAAGCTGCATCTTTATCAAGATCATCTTTTAGCTCTGGCTTGGGTGTATCCACAATTGCGTGACAGCTTGTTAAAGCTCGAGTTTAATGATTTTGAAGGCACTACCCGACAGGCTGTGTACGGGCTCATTCATAAGCTCGACACACGGCAGCTTGAAGCCAATCAGGTAGATGGGTTGCAATCTGACAGACTTCGTGTCAAAATTAAGGAGTTAGAGCTCATTGTGGAGCAAAGGTACGCTACTTTAGACGATAGTCTTTACTTTGTAGCAGCAGAATTATCAAAACGAGTGCTGGTAGACAAAAAGACAAAACAGAAAGACGAATTGGCTCGAGAGCTTAGTGATATGCAAGATCCAATCCAAAGAAAAACAAAAAACAAGGCCTATAAAAAACTTATTCAAGAGATAGAGAGCTTAAAACATTAAAGAGTGATTATGCCAAGAAAAAAGAAAGAATTTATAGCACTTACCGATGGTGACCAAGACGAATCGGTGTTTTCTGAGGATGACAAAGCAGCAGCCCAGATTATTCCTGGCGTGCATGACGACGACGATCCATTAGCCCAAGAACCAGTGCCAGACGAACTGGAAGAAGAGTGGCAAGAAGACGAAGATCTGACTACCAATCCATCTTATCTTGACGATATCTCAGATGACTCGGTGCGATTGTATTTGCGCGAGATTGGCAAGATACCACTGCTCACACCGACTGAAGAGTTGGCTTTGGCTCACAGAGTGCGGGATGGTGACAAAGTTGCCAAAGATAAAATGGCTGAAGCTAACATGCGTTTGGTAGTATCGATTGCTAAACGTTATAGTGGCCGTGGTTTAGACTTCTTGGATCTTATCCAAGAAGGTAATACTGGTCTATTAAGGGCAGTAGAGAAGTTTGACCCTGATAAGGGTTTCAAATTCAGTACTTATGCCACTTGGTGGATTCGCCAGGCGATTACTCGGGCTATTGCCGATCAGGCACGGACCATTCGTATTCCTGTGCACATGGTAGAGACTATCAACAAGCTTTTGCGTACTCAACGGCGGCTGACCCAAGAGTTAAATCGTGAGCCAACCAACGAAGAGATCGCTGCCGCCATGGAGATGGAAGTCGACAAGGTTGAATACGTGATGAAGATCAAACAAGACATCACCAGCCTTGATGCCAGCGTCCGTGACGACGACGACGATTCTGTTCTAGCTGACTTTATAGAAGACGATCAAACTATCGGTCCAGAAGATGCTGCTACGACTCAGCTACTAAAAGAGCAAGTCCAAGACATGCTTAATGTTTTGACTGATCGTGAACAAAAGATTGTAAAAATGCGTTTTGGTTTAGAAGACGGCAAAAGTCACACGCTAGAAGAAGTTGGCCAAGAGTTCAGCGTAACTCGTGAGCGTATTAGGCAGATTGAGGCTAAGGCCCTAAGCAAGCTCCGCAAGCATAAGGATGCTAAGAAGCTCTACGATTACTTGCAATAGTGCACATTTCGCGCTGGCATCTTCTAGCCCATTCAAGTGCAAGATGCACAAATAGAGACTAGAGATAACAAAAAACTCGGTCAGGCATGATGACCGAGTTTTTGTTACTGTTTTACTGCTTGGTATTAGGAGCGGAAAGCTCTTGGCCACAGGTCACTTTGCCGTCATTAGCGGTTTGGCAGTTGGGAGTGCCGCCATCGCCAGTGCAAGTAACATGACCATTGATGTCATTACAGCTAGAACTTTTTGGCTGGAGGCCTTTAGCGTCTGGTTCTGGGCTACCAACTGTCATTTGACCGGCATCGTGAGAGGAGGTTGCCTTCATCATGCCGTGCTGTTGATTATTTTTGGCGTCAAAGATCAGCACGAGGGAAGGCATACCGTCTTTGTCTACGCCAATGATGTGCTTAGCCCCCTGGGCGTCAGTGTAGCGGAGGTATTTTAGGCTAGTAGGATCGAGCGTTTGCGGGCCAGCCGTGCCAGCATTTGGACCATGCATCCAGACTATGTCTGCCTGAGGTGTAGATTGCTTAAACTGGGCGTAGGTTAGAACTGTCAAATCTTTAGCATTTTTGGCAGCCTCCAGCTCAGCCTTGGAATCGCCTTTAACCCGCAGGTCTAATGCTTTCTGATCAGAAACTGATAGCTGAGCTACCTTATTGAGGCCATGTTGAGTAAGCTCAGCTGCTGATGCCGGCTTGAGGCCAGTCAAAGAAACTATAGCCACGAATGCCATGGCTGTGAATGCCAGGCCTAAGCCAGACACCACAAATTTTGGTTTAGTCATAATATTACTCCATCTTTTTTTAGTTATTGGGTGCACAGGACGTGAAGCGGCGAGTAATGCTCGTCGTAATTGCACATGGTGCTGCTTCATGTCGACGGTTGGTACCGTCAACTCTTGAAGCGTTATTGGTTGAGTCGTGTCACTCGTACTTTTCTTGTCCATACCCTTATAACGTCTTTCTATTTAAAAAGTTGCGTTGCAGTTTGGTAGTCCCGCGTGCCAACAAAGATTTAACAGTGTTTTCTTTTTTGCCGATAATGTCAGCTATATCTTTTATAGGTTTTTTCTCAAAGAATCTTAGAGTCAGCACCTCTTGGTATTTTATTGGCAGCTCTTTAAGTAAGGCTTGCACTAGTACAAAATCTGCATGTCTGTCGAGTTCGTCTTCTAATTTTAGTTGATCTTTTTCAAGATCTTGCGAGCTGGGTAATTCAAACCCTGTTTCTTCAAATAATTCGTCAAGTGATGAAGGTGCGTGTTTATTCTGCCTAAAATGTGTGTTCACCTCATTACTAGCAATCCTGTATAACCAGGCTCCAAAGGGAAGGCCCCGCCATTCAAACTCTGGTAGTCCCCGCCAAGCTTTAAAGAAAACTATTGATGTTATATCCTGTGCGGACGATAAATCGCCAACTCGGCGTAAGACATAATTACTGATTTTTGAATAATACATATCAAACACCGCACTAAAAGCCTGGGCATCGGTTTTTGCTTGCTCAACGAGTTTTTGTTCTTCTTCTAGACCCATCTTACCCCAATAGCGAGTTCATTACTGATATAATCATCGTTTTTATAACGCCTGAATGGGCAATAAGTTGCATTTTTTATGTCCTGACAAGACTGGTTGGCTCTGGGGCCTAACCCATATGCATTTTTTCATAACCACGAGCTGTCTACCACTTAATGTAATACTTAAAGACTAATGTTTCGTTAAAGAGTGGTTATGTAAAAATGCATATGGGTTAGGAACTGGGTTGAGTGAGGAGAAATTATAACCCAATAGCGTTCTTGAGGTCGCCCAAGAGTATTTCTAGTTTGTCTTCGTTATTTGTTATAAATATGTCAGCTCGCTCTTTTACGGCAGCGACATTAAGTGCAGTCTCGTCGGCACCTTTTGGTGGATGCATTTCGTCTTGTTCTTCTTGTAAGAACTGTTGGTAAGTTTTGTTGTCTTCGCCGGCGCGACCACGAGTAGCGGCGTTAGTCTGGATGCGTTCGTAGCGAATTTTAGGATCGGCGTCTATCCAAATAACTGTACCGCCGAGTTCATGTATGCGGTCAGGCTCGTAGGGGTTACGTAAAGATGACATAACCACGCCAACATATTTGTTAAGACCGCCAACCTTATCAAAGGCGGCCATAGATCGATCTACGAGTGTCGCCAGGCCAGATTCGCGTCGCCACTGGGCGCTAATCATTCGGGTGTTTTCTCTGGTAATAGGGATTGCGCGGCGTCGACACTCTTCTCGGAAGAGCTCAGTAAGCGAAAAGAACCAAAAATTGTAGTGTTCGGCTAACAATGCACCGACGGTATCTTTACCGGAGCCGTTTGTGCCAGCTAAGCCAATAATCTGTAATTTTTTGTCCATCACCCGAGATTATACAAGAAGTTATCTGTACGGTACAGTAATAGGGCAACTATGAAAACGACTACAAACCAATTGCAACAACTCAAAGACTATAAGAAGCTTATAGATCAAGACCTCAGCGACTATAGTTTGGCCCTACTTGAACAAACAAAGGTAGAGTACGGTATTTTTGCGCGTGATGCTCTAGAGGTGTATTGTTCGGTGCTAGGGCGAGGTGGCAAGCGCTTGCGAGGCGCGTTGGTTATGAGTACGTATGAGATGTTCGGCGGTAAAGATCAGCAATCGGCGTTGGTTGCTGCAAGGGCGATAGAGATGATACATGCCTATCTATTGTTGATTGATGACATAGCCGACCGATCAGATCTTCGCCGAGGTGGTCCGACCGCTCATGTTTTATTTAAGCAATACCACGACGAAAATCAGCTTGCTGGCGACACTAATCATTTTGGGCAATCAATGGCTATGACTGTGGCTATGCTAGGCGCCCATCTAGCCGAACTTGAAATTGACTCAATTGAAGTGCCTTCTGACACTAAGCTGGCAATCATACGCAGCCTGCACAGCAATCTGATTAAAACCATACATGGCCAACTACAAGACATCTACAACGAAGTAGCCCCAGATATTACAGGGGGTGATGCAGAGCGCGTGGCCACACTCAAAACGGCTTATTACTCGTTTGTTAACCCTATGGAAATTGGTGCGCTGTTGGCCGGAGCAGGCGAGGCATCTTTGGCAGTACTCAGAGATTTTGGTATGCATGCCGGTTTGGCTTTTCAACTAATGGATGATGTTAAAGGTCTGTTCGACACAGAGGCTGAGACTGGTAAATTGGCCATGGACGATATTAAAGAAGGCAAAATGACTATAATCATGATTAAAACATTACAAGCTGCCTCAGAATCCGAACGACAACATCTTAAAGCCTCTCTTGGTAACCAGAATTTGACAGAATCGGACTTCAAAAAATGCCTAGAGATTATAAAATCCGCGGGCGCTCTTGATAATGTTAAAAAACTAGCCCATAACCATATAATCAAAGCTATAAGAGTGCTTGACAACAGTCCGTCTACCTGGAAGGTTGCTCAGGTAGAATTTTTGCGATATCTGGCTAGATCTATAGTGGAGAGTTGAAGCTGGCCTATAGCTCGCTGTGGATTCTATGATAAAGTGGCTCTGCTTCTTCGAGTGCCCTTCTGGCATAAGCAGATTCATTCGAGTGGTGCTCAACTTGTTTTAAGATACCTGTTGTGACTGTTTTCGCTAGTCTTGTCAGTTGTTCCAAGCGCTTATTCGAGGCTTGCTTACTATCTATCTCGCGCTCGCGAAGAACTATTGCCCCAGCTTTTAACCCAGCTGTAAGCGTGTTAGTGTTGTGGGCTGTTTCGATTACTGTGTGGGCTGGATCCGAACCATCGACTCTATGGCTTACCAGTGCTTCGACTCGTTCCATAACGCTATCTGGCAAATTGGAGAAATACGACTCGTAGAGTGCTCCGCGTACTTGGGCCTCATCCTGTCGTTGCGTTTCTGTTTTCTTCCCCTGTGGAATGTCGCCCACTACTTTTATGCCTTTTCTGTGAAATGACGGGTGGGTGCCCTCACCCATGTCGTGTATTAGAGACGCTAGCCGAGCTGTGCGGTGATCAAATGGGGATAGCTCGATGTCACCGATAGCTAACACGGCTAGCAATGACACGTGCGTGGCTAGCCCGTGTCTGACTGGGTGGACGTCGGGCCCAAGGTCGTTGAGCATCTCATCTCTATCATACTCGAACTCCCCATAGCGTAGTGGTTGCCCTGCTTGGTGCTTTCCTTCGTCGCTACGGACATAATCGTCATAATATTCGAATGGGTCGAATATACTAGCTTCAACTAGGGTAGCCATGGCCAGGGGCTTATCTTCCTAACCGTCGCTCACGGTTTGAGAAATCGTCTAATATCTCTTTTAGAATAGCTGGAGTCAAATCTGGCCAGAGAACTTGTGGGAAGGCGAGTTGAGATTCACTGGAGATCAAACTCAAGAAACCGGCGCTTATGTGGGGGTCTTGCCAGGCGCCAGTGCGGACGATTAAATCGACATCTGGCAGATCTCCAGTCCAGGAATGTTGGCGCAGTAGATCTGCAGCTTCTTGAATGTTCTTAGGTACTGATTGTTGGTCCGATAGTAATGACTGAACCGCTGCGCCACGTTCGCGCGTACCGTCATAGCCTAGTAGTATGATTAATCTTTTGGCGCTATAGTTTTTGGTAGTCTCTAGAGCCTCATTAATGGCGGTTTGCGTATCTGGGCGCAAAATATCACGCCATTCGCCGGGCGCTTCTACCCTAACTTGTTTTTCGTGTATAAGTGGATGGGTGGCGAGTTTATTAAACAAACGCACGTAAGCATCTTCCAGCCCACCAACAAAACCTTTAGGGCGCTTGATTATATTATTGTATGAACCAGCCCAAAAACTAACGCAGTCTGCGCCAGCCTCAAATGCAGCTTGCGCAATGTCTGAAGCGATGTCGCTACCTTGATCGTAAACCTTTTTTTCGTTTAAAATGCCGTGCTGGGCTGCCCAACGCCGGTTGCCATCAGGAATAAAAGAGACATGTTTTAAATAAGAGACTTGTTTGCTCATTGGTATGACTCTAGGTGTTTAGAGTTGATATGTCAATAATAAAAGGGTACCACCCAGGCCCATAGGCACTACAATACATCACCCTTATTGGTAGTCAGCTCATGATTCTTTGGAAAGTACCTATGGGCCTGGGTGGCGGCGTATCTGACCCACTCTCACTTTTTTACAACCTCTCTTTAACGAAACACTGATCTTTAGCTATTAGATTAAGTGGTAGACAGCTCGTGGTTGTAAAAAAGTGAGAGCAGGTCAGATACGTGTGTAGCAGCATTTTGAACTGTTATACTTGTATCATGACCAAACGCTTAGTAATTATCGATGGCAAATCAGTCTTTTATCGTGGCTACTATGCTATGCCCAATTTGAGCACTAGTGACGGCACACCAACTGGTGGAGTCTATGGCTTTGCAATGATGGCTTTAGAGGTAATCAAGCGGCTGAAACCAGATTATGTATGTGTGGCCTGGGATAAAGCTAAAACCAATATTCGCTCCAGACTATTGTTGTACCCAGAGTATAAAGGCAACCGCAAGCCGGCTCCGCCAGATTTTTATGTGCAAATACCAATCTTGCATGATTTACTAGAAAGCCTAGGTTGGCCTCTGTACGAACTGGATGATTACGAAGCCGATGACATTATGGGGGCTTTTGCTAAACAGGCTGGTGAGCAGGACGTGGAAAGTTATCTTATAAGTAGCGACTTAGATATTCTGCAATTGATAAATTCACACACTCACATATATACGTTAAAGAAAGGCCTCAGCAATATTGAGTTGTTTAATGAGGCCTACTTTAAAGAAAAATACGGTATTGACCCCAGTCAGTTTGTAGACCTTAAAGCTCTGAAAGGCGATGCGTCGGATAACATACCGGGTGTGGCCGGCATTGGCGAAAAAACCGCTCTAGAATTACTTAAGAAGTATCAGACTCTTGATGGAGTATACGAGCATTTGGACTACCTTAAACCGGCTTTAAGATCCAAGCTGCAAGAGGGTAAGACTATGGCTTATTTAAGTAAGCAGCTCGTAACTCTGATGGTAGATGCACCGATCACTATAGATCTAAAAAAAGCTGAGTTGCATGAAGGTCTGCGACCAGAGTTTGTGGCTATGCTACGCAAACTAGAATTCCGAGCCCTACTAAATAAAGTGGAATCTGAGTTGCCAAAGTCTGCCACAAGAGAGGCTGAAGCCGAGTTTGCAAATAAAAAGTTTGCGGCCGCCAAAATCGTGCCTTATAAAGCTGAGGATTTTAAATCAGGCAAGCCAAGGGTGATAGCGATGGACCTTGAGTTTAGAGAATTATGGGCGAGTGCCAAACCTGGCAACGTGTCTGTTGTGTCTATTCAAGATCTGAACAAGGATCTTATAGCTCAACTTGCCAATGGCCCTACAATCGGTCATGATTTGAAGCCGATTTTTAGAGCTCTGTTAGCCAATGATATCGCCTGGCCAGGCGTAGTTGGCCACGATACCCGCATTGCTGCCTTTTTGCTCAATAGTTTGATTCGAGTGAATGAGCTTAGTGATATCTTAAAATTTCCGCTAGATTCGGCTGATCCCAAAGAGGTGGTCATGGCCATTTGGCAAGTCTACCAAGATCAAGCTGAGCAATTAAGTCAATTGCCCAAGCTTTCCAAGCTGGCTCAAGATATAGAGTTTCCTACAATATATTTGCTCGCGAAGATAGAGCATCAGGGCATCCTACTGAATAGCCAGTATCTTCACGATATGGGTGATGATTTTGCCGAGAAGATCAAAAACATTGAACAAAAGATTTATGAACTAGCTGGGCAAGAATTTAATATTGCTTCGCCGCAGCAACTTGGTACGATCTTATTCGAGAAGCTGCAATTACCAACTTTTGGTGTTAAAAAAGGCAAGACTGGTTATTCGACCGGAGCTAAAGAACTAGATAAACTGCGTGACCAAAATCCCATAATTAACCTGATAACAGAGTACCGCGAGTATACCAAACTCAAGAGTACCTATATTGATACCCTGCCGACCCAGGTAGACAAGCAGGGAAGGCTACATACAAACTACATGCTTGATGTTGCAGCTACGGGGCGCTTAAGTTCGATAAATCCTAATCTGCAGAATATACCCACTCGTACTGATATTGGTCTGGCAATTCGTAAAGCTTTTGTGCCTGCTAAAGGTAATGTGTTTGTGAGCGCTGACTATAATCAGTTTGAACTGCGGCTAGCGGCCGTGTTGGCTAACGATAAAGAGCTGATTAGCGATTTTAATAATCACGTAGACGTTCATGCCAAAACTGCTGCCCAAATCTATGGAGTGCCTCTAGACCAAGTCACTAAAACCATGCGCCGTCATGCTAAAGTTATAAATTTTGGTATTTTGTATGGCATGAGCCCGCATGGCCTGAGTGCTGCGACAGGTATGAACTTTGTAGAAGCCAAAGAGTTTATAAGCAAGTATTTTGAGCTAAGAGCATCAATCCGCGAGTACATAGATAAGACTGTTGAGCAGGCTCTAGAGAATGGATATGTGGAGACGCTTTTTGGTCGACGACGTCCAACGCCTGATCTAAAATCCAGTAACTTTATAGTGCGTGAGGCCGGCAAGCGAGCCGCCATGAACATGCCCATTCAGGGTACAGAAGCTGACCTTATGAAGATGGCAATGCTAGAAGTCGAGAAAAAGCTTGATGGCTATGGGCAGCAATTGTTGCAGATTCATGACTCAATACTTGTAGAGTGCCCGGCCGCTAATGCAGAAAAAGTTTCCAAAATCCTTAAAGACACTATGGAGAACATCTATCCTTTATCGGTACAATTGGATGTTGATGTTACGGTGGGGAAGAATTGGGGTGAGCTATGAGCAAACTTGAGTTAGAGACGTAGAGAACAATCATATGCCTGAATTGCCAGAAGTTGAGACTATACGACTTGGGTTGAATAAGTATATTATTGGCAAACGAGTTAAAGCGGTCGATTACGATTGGCCCAAAGGCTTTCCAAACAAACCCGAAGACGTTAAAAAACATCTGTTAGATGCAACTATTGTCGCCATTCGACGGCGGGCTAAGGTGCTAATAATCGATTTGAGTACAAAATATAGTCTGGTGATTCATCTTAAGATGACCGGGCAGCTGGTTTATCGTTCTGGCAAGGCTGCAGTTTCCTCACTTGAGCACGATTCAAGGCGTCGGCGCGGCACGGACCTAGATGCACTGAAGTACATTGAAGGGAGTACCGCAAGCCAGCAACGAAGTAGTGTGCCAAGTGAAGGAGCTGCAGAGGCGTTTGGTGGTGGGCATCCTACTGATAGTTTAACAGGGCAGTTACCAGATCGATCCACGAGAGTAACTTTTAGTTTTGAAGATGACTCCAAGCTATTTTTTAACGACCAACGCAAGTTTGGCTGGGTTCGTTTGCTGCCAACACTTGAGGTTGAACAGCTAGATTTCTTTAAGAAGGTTGGCCCAGAGCCGCTAGAGGCAAGTTTTACTGATAAAGATTTTATTCAACGCATAAGACGACGCATCAAGAGTGGCATTAAAGCTGTATTGTTGGATCAAACAGTTATCGCCGGCATTGGCAACATCTATGCCGATGAATCTTTATTTGCGGCCAAGATTCATCCAAGCACGCTTGTTAAAAACTTAACAGACGTAAAGCTGACTGAGTTGTATAAAGCGTTAAGAGAGGTATTACAAAAAGCCATTCAACTAGGTGGCTCCACAGACAGGAACTACGTAGATGCTGAGGGTAAGCGTGGCAGCTATCTTAAATTTGCCCAAGTGTTCAGGCGTGAAGGTCAATCATGTTTACGTTGCGGAGGAATAATAACTAAAATAAGAGTTGCTGGTCGTGGTACGCATTTGTGCCTTAACTGCCAGCCACTGGTACAATAGCAAGAATGATTGTAACTTTAACTGGCCCCAACAACTTTGCCGCCCGCCAGGCTCTTGAAACTATAGCTAAGCAATTTAAATCTAAATACGGCGGTGATAGCATAGAAAGGGTTGATGGCGAAAGTTTTGATTTGAATCGACTGCCAGAACTATTAACTGGCATGACGTTATTTTCTACCAATCGGCTAATAATAATGCGCAGAATGGCTCAAGATAAGGCTGTGTGGGACAGTTTGGCTGACTGGTTGCCGCGCCTGTCAGACGATACTACTCTAATCGTGGTTGAACCGGTGTTAGATAAGCGCACTAAGACTTTTAAACTGCTCAAGAAGGTTAGTGATTTTCGGGAATTTGCCGAACTCAGTGAGCGTGACCTTATATCTTGGTTGCAAAAAACTGCCGTAGCGCTTGGTGGATCGATTGATAACGCCACTTCTCGACATTTAATCCAGCAAGTTGGCCTTCAGCAAGAACGTCTGTGGCAGGAGCTACAGAAACTCATCAACTATAAACCACAAATTACGACATCCACAGTCGACGATCTAATAGAACCTAATCTGCAGGTTAATGTTTTTGAGTTGTTAGACTATGCGCTCGGCGGAAAGCCAACCCAAATGCAGTCCATGATGGATAAAATGCGCGTTAATGAGGACCCGTATAAGCTATTTGGATTATTAGTATCACAAGTCTATACGCTAGCGGTTGTTACTAGTGCTGGTTCAAAAAGTTCTGAGGCCATTGCTCAAGAAACTGGCACGCACCCATTTGTAGTGCGCAAGGCGCAAGCGCTCGCGCTACAACCAACTCGGGTCAAGAAGATGATAGATATGGTTGCCGAGCTCGATACGAGCCTAAAATCAAGCGGCGTTGAGCCATGGCTGTTGTTAGAACAATGCCTAAACAAAATATGTTTTTCGTAAAGAGATTGCTATTTAGATTTTTTAGTTGCAGTTTTAGCCGCAGATTTTTTAGCAACGACTTTTTTAGGTTTAGCCACAGCGGTAGTCTTTTTGACTGCTGTAGTTTTCTTAACTGGTGCTTTTACCGTTGGTTTAGCGACTTCTTCTTTAGCTTGGCGGGCCAACTGAGCTTTTTTGCGCGAGGCAGCGTTTTTGCTAATGACATTCTTTTTAACAGCAACGTCAATCTTAGATTGGGCTTGACGAAGATTGTCTTGATTCTTGTCACTACCAAACACTTTAACAGCGCTACGAATATTGCGCTTTGTAGTAATGTTTTGTGCCCGACGTTTTAATGTCTGACGAGCTCTTTTAATGGCTGACTTTATAATTGGCATACAATAATTAACCTCTTGTTTAGAAAACTATACCTTAAGGGGTGAGGATTGTAAAGCTGACACACACTAACTTTTTCATAACCACGAGCTGTCTACCACTTAATATAATAGCTAAAGATGGGTGTTGCGTTTAAGAGGGGTTATGAAAAAGTTAGTGTGTGTCAGCTTGTAAAGCCAGCTTTGGAACTATTTTAATATTACATTGACTCTAATTTAATGCTTATGCTACAGTGAAGCTAAAGTTATATAAAGAAATAAAAAACCACGCATATGCAAGACAATAGCCTGGGAATCAAACAACAAGTTGCCGAGCGGATAAAAAAGGCCAACAACATTTTGATAACTGTTAGTGCCAATCCGTCGGTTGATGCTCTGTCGGCTATGTTGGCTTTGACACTTATAGTCAATAAGTTAGATAAACATGGTGCGGCCGTGTTCAGTGGTGTTGTGCCTCCGGCTATTAACTTTTTAAAGCCCAATAAGACTTTCGAGAATAATGTAGATAGCTTGCGCGACTTTATAATTGCTCTCGACAAAGATAAAGCCGATCGACTGCGATATAAAGTAGAAGACGATGTTGTCAAAATCTTTATTACTCCTTATAAGACCACTATTACCGAGAAAGATCTGCAGTTCAGCCAAGGCGACTTTAATGTCGACTTAATTATCGCTTTAGGGGTAGAGAAACGTGATGAGTTAGACCAAGCGATAGTGGCCCATGGCCGTATCTTGCACGATGCTGCGGTTATAACTATCAATGCTCTTGATCAAAAGAGCTCCTTGGGTCAAATCGACTGGCATGAAGGCAATGTGAGCTCCCTTTGTGAAATGTTAGCTGGAATTGCTGATGTCATTAAGCCTGGTGTTTTGGATCAGCAGATTAGTACGGCCTTGCTTACTGGAATAGTAGCCGCCACAGAACGTTTTAGCAATCAGAGGACAGCACCGCAAGTTATGAATGTGGCTGCTCAGCTGATGGTCACCGGGGCTAATCAGCAGCTAATTGCTTCTAATCTTCAAGGTGGACAACTCATCCCTAGCGATACACCAATTAGATTAAAGGCTCCGGATGTTGACTCCGAGCAGCCAGAAGTTGTCCCAGCAGCCAAAAAACCTGATGGCGAAATGCAAATCAGCCACGTGCCGCCGACTAAAATTGAACCTGAATTACCGATAAGCCAGCCTCCGGCTGCGCTGTTTAGTGATCTCAAGCAAGCGATTGCCGATGACACAAAAAATCCCGATCTAGATAGGTCGCAGAACTTTTTAGACTCCAAGCCGCCACTAGTGGGCAGCAAAGACATAGCTACTACAGATGCCCAAGACAATTTTTCTAAGCCAGAGGCGGAGGCAGACTATTTGGTTGATGCGCCTTCCTGGAAAGGTCGCACTATACAGCCACCTGATGAGCCTTCTCTAGGAGGAGCGCTTAGCGCGACCATTGATCAAGCCGAAGACGACAAGCGCCGTAGTGACAAAGCTGATCAAAATAAACAAATTCTTACTCACGGCGGTAGCGTTTCGAACGATAGGCAACCACCAAATCAATTAAGCCAACCGGCAATCAAGCAACCAAAAGAGCTACCAGTGTTAACTAAAGAGT
>Ga0210403_10000446_pt1 | contig 43398 bp, 37 predicted proteins | sample IncBWC19MmetaG_FD_150863 | JGI IMG/M metagenome (GOLD analysis project Ga0210403, IMG submission 150863) | Forest soil microbial communities from Barre Woods Harvard Forest LTER site, Petersham, Massachusetts, United States - Inc-BW-C-19-M | ecosystem: Environmental > Terrestrial > Soil >...
GACGCTGCTTTTTGCGCAGTCGCTTCCGCGAAAGCGCTTCTTTTGCCCGGCGCTTCTCGCCGGGTTTCATGTAGAAGCTGTGTTTCTTTATTTCCTTGATGATGTCCTCTTGCTGCACCTTGCGCTTAAAACGGCGCAGAGCATTCTCAAGAGACTCATTCTCCTGAATGACTACTTCTGCCAATGTACTTCACCCCAATTCCGGTTCGGATTGCGTTCTTGCAGTGCCGTCGCTGTTGTACCGCACTGCGCCTGAATACATTATCGCATGAGGTCGTTGGCTTCTTGTAGTCAATTCACCCCCACAAGTCAAGCAATCTTTCGGCGAAACGGGCGGAGCACGCCGATAGATAGCGCCGGAGTTACTCGTAATATTTGTATAACGAGCGCCCGGCTGCCACCGGCTTGCCACTGCTGGTACACTGAGAAGCCTCAAAATTCTGCTTCGGGAGCCCACCTCCATGCCCGATATGCGCGATGCCATTGGAGTACTTCTCGCCGGAGGTCAAGGCGAACGACTGTGGCCGCTGACGCGCGATCGGGCGAAACCCGCGGTTCCCTTCGGGGCGCTCTACCGCATCATCGACATCACCCTTTCCAACTGCGTAAATTCCGGGCTTCACCGCGTTTTCGTGCTGACGCAGTACAAAGCGCTAAGCCTTACGCGGCATGTGCGCGCAGGCTGGTCGCCGCTGGTGGGGCTGGGGGAATTCATCGAGGTGCTGCCGCCGCAGATGCGCGTGTCGCAGCAGTGGTACCAGGGCACGGCCGACGCGGTATACCAAAATATTTATTCGATCGGCAGTGAGCGATCCAAGTACACCTTCATTTTGTCCGGCGACCACATCTACAAGATGAATTACGCCAAGATGCTGCAACAGCACATCGATTCCGGGGCGGAGGTTTCCGTCGCAACGATTGAAGTTCCCGCGGCCGAGGCCGCGCGGCAGTTTGGCGTGATCGAGACGGACAAGGACTGGCGAATCGTTGGGTTCGAGGAAAAACCGGCAGCGCCGAAGACTTCGCCGCACAAGACCACGCATTGCAATGCCTCGATGGGCGTTTACATTTTCAATACCCAGCTGCTGATTCCCACACTGATGGCGGATTCCGAGGATCCGAACTCCAAGCATGATTTCGGCAAGGACATTCTGCCCCGCATCATTTCCAAACATCGCGTGTTCGCGTACAACTTTGTGGATGAAAACTCCAAAGAGTCGCTGTACTGGCGGGATGTTGGCACGATTGACGCCTACTACGAAGCGAACATGGACCTGGTGAGCGTTTCACCGGTGTTCAACTTGTACGACAAGGCGTGGCCGCTGCGCACCTGGCAGCACCAGTATCCGCCGGCGAAGTTTGTGTTCGCCGACGCCGACCGCATGGGCATCGCGCTCGATTCGATTGTGGCGCATGGCTCGATCCTTTCCGGCGGGCGGGTGCAGAATTCGCTGCTGGGGTACGACGTGCGCGTGAACAGCTATTGCGAGATCACGGCGTCCCTGATTTACAACCACGTGAACATCGGGCGGCACTCGCGGATTTGCCGGGCGATCATCGATCGCCATGTGAGCCTGCCGGAGCACACGGAAATCGGGTACGACCTGGAAGCGGACAAGCGGAGGTTTCACGTGACGCCCTCCGGCATCGTCGTCGTGGTCCGGCAGGAATCGCTAATCGAAGAACCCGAAGCCCAGTAGACGTTGACAGGTGAAGAGAAGAGCGCTGGCATGAAAGCCAGCGCTACATCGGGGGCGGGCCGTTTTGGCTTTTTCCACCAATCACCAGTCACTACTCACCAATCACCTTTCAAAGCTCTGCTACAATCGTTAATTCGATTTCACAGAGGAGCTTCTACAGATATGTCCACGAAAATTACCCGCGTCCGCGCACGGCAGGTTATCGATTCGCGCGGGAATCCTACTGTTGAAGCTGACGTTTACCTGGAATCCGGCGCGTTCGGGCGCGCGGCGGTGCCCTCCGGCGCTTCGACCGGTGAGCACGAGGCGCTGGAACTCCGCGACGGGGATAAATCGAAATACCTGGGCAAGGGCGTGCTGAAGGCGGTGCAGAACGCCAACACGGAAATTGCCAAGGCCGTGGCCGGATCGGATGCGGCGGACCAGAGGGCGCTTGACCATAAAATGATCACGCTGGACGGCACGCCGACCAAATCGCGGCTGGGCGCAAATGCGATTCTGGCGGTTTCCATGGCGGTGGCCCGCGCGGCGGCGGTGGCGTTGAAGCAGCCGCTCTACAAATATCTTTCGCGGTATTCCACGGATACTTCCGCGAACCTGCTGCCCGTGCCGATGATGAACATTCTGAACGGCGGGGCGCACGCGGACAGCTCGGTGGATTTTCAGGAGTTCATGGTGATGCCCGTCGGCGCGCCGAATTTTTCGGAGGCGCTGCGCTGGGGAGTGGAGATTTTTCACGCGCTGAAGACCGCGCTGAAAAAGCATGGCTATTCCACGGCGGTCGGCGATGAAGGCGGGTTTGCGCCGAGCTGCAAATCGAACGAAGAGGCGATTCAGATTGTGATCGAGGCGATTGGCGCTGCCGGCTACAAGCCCGGCGAGCAGGTGTCCATCGCGCTGGACCCGGCTTCGAGCGAATTTTACGACAAGGCCAGCGGGAAATACGTTTTCAAAAAGTCGGACAAGTCCGCGCACACCTCGCCGGAGATGGCTGCGTACTGGACGAACTGGGTGGAGAAATACCCCATTGTTTCCATTGAGGACGGGATGGCCGAGGACGACTGGTCTGGATGGAAAACGCTGACGCAGAGCGTGGGCAGCAAAACGTCGAAGAAAAAGATTCAGCTGGTGGGTGACGATCTGTTTGTGACCAATACGGAACGGCTGTCGCGCGGGATTAATGAAGGCATCGCCAACGCGATTCTGATCAAGCTGAACCAGATTGGCAGCGTCACGGAAACGATTGACGCGATCGAACTGGCGCGGAAGGCGGGATACAACTCGATCATTTCGCACCGCTCCGGGGAAACCGAAGACACATTCATCGCGGACCTGGCCGTGGCCACGGCGGCGGGACAGATCAAGACCGGTTCGGCTTCGCGTACAGACCGCATCGCCAAATACAACCAGTTGCTGCGCATCGAGGAAGAGCTGGGAACGGGCGCGCACTTCAACGGCAAAGCGCCGCTGCGCTAGCGGCTTATCGCCGAGGGCTGAAGGCTGCAAGGCTACGGCTTGGTGGTATCGGCGGCCGCTGTGATCCGGCCCGTCGTGCGGTAGGAGGTCACGATTTTTTCGAAGGCCGGCTGCATGTCGTGAAACAAAGGTTCAATGCACCACACCGTGACTTTGGTGTACGTGTTTCCCGACGGGATGAATGCGGAAAGAAATTCCACGGGGAGGTTGTTGCTCTTCTGGACGGCGCCACGATAGAAAACCAGAAGCGCCGCTTTGCCGTCAATCGTGACGTTAGAGTGCGCCAGCTCCTCGAAATTCGACAAGGTTCTGCGGGCACCCAGCATCGTCACCTCCCGGTAACTGTCCAACGAGCCCGGGTATTCCTCCTGGATTACCATCGCGAAACGCATTTTGTCCTTGGAGCTGAGCCCGGCGAACGTACCCGGGGAATGACGAAGGTCAGGGTCAATCTTCCATTCCGGGGGCAGGGTGAGCGAGAACTTGCCCGTGCGGTTCAGGTATTGCGTGCCGGTCAAGGTTTCGTCGATCTTGGGGAGGTCCTGCTTTGCCGCGGCCGCGTCGGGAGCTTTACCGGAACTGTTTTCCGGGAAGTTGATGGTTAGAATATCGCCGCGGTTCAATTGCACCTTGCCATACGAGGTTTCCACTTCAATCTTGTCGGTGGTGATGCCCGTCATGTGGCCGACAATCTTCGTTCCGTCCTTCAAAACAATTTCTTCCGCCAGCGCGGGCAGAGCCGCGGTCAAGAAGAGCAGGCAGATCGTGAACGGCCGTAGCATGAAACCCTCCTGCGCGGCGTAGCGCCGCGTTTCGTCGAGAGAACTTTGGGTGCGCTGGCTTCACGCACGCCGGTGCTTGAGGGCTAATTTCAGGTATCTGCCGGTTGGCGTCGATAGGCGGAAAGTACCAGGGGTCCAGAGTCTAAGTAGCGGATTAGGCACCAAAATGCCCGCCCTTGCCCACCCCGCCTTATCTGGGACCACCGACATTTTTGATTTTTCTCCCTATTTCTTGAAGTTTTTGCGGGCCAATGTGTAGCGAGAGAGCTTAAGCGGCGGATTGTTGGGATTGCTTTTGGCGGCGGGCGTGGGCTACTACCAGGCGAATATCTTCGTAGGTGATTTGTTCGGGTACGGCTTCCTTGATTGGCTTCAGCAGATCCATGCCGAGACGGTTGCCGGCTTCGAGGATGTGTTGCTGGTGGATGGGGTGGACCCAGTCGGGGCGAAACGGCAACTCGCCTTTCTCTACGAGGTCGGCAATCAGGGACACGACGGTGGAGACTTTTCTGCCGCGGATTTGGGCGATTTCTTCGAAGGTGCGGCCTTGCTGCAGCAATTCGAGTGTTTCCTGCGAGGGACTTGAGGCTTTCACATGCCACTCTTTGGAGGCGCGTTCTCCACTGGAGAATCGGCGGAGGGCGTCGAGGATTTCGTCGCCATAGAGTTCACATTTTTTTTCGCCCATGCCGGGGATCTGGCGGAGTTCGGCGATGGTGCGGGGTTGGGCCTGGCAGATGGCGTCGAGGGTGGTGTCGTGGAGAACGATGAAGGCGGCGATCATTTTTTGGCGGGCGGCGTTTCTGCGCCACTCGCGGAGGAATTCGCGGAGTTCTTCGTTCACCCGAACGGTTGGATTCAGTTCGTATGCGGAGGTTTCGAGGATGCGGTTGGGATTCTGGATTGGCGGGGATTTTCTGGATGGGTTTTGGTTGATACCGGCGAGCCACTTGGGAGTGCCAGCGCAGATGTCGCAGACTCCGCAGCTATCCCACTTCGTCACTTCGCCGAAGTGAGTGCAGATTTCTTTTTGCCGGCATTTCTGCGCGCCGACAAACTGCTGGATTTGGTGGTATCGATCCCAGGCGCGGTCTTTTTCCTGGGAGCCGCTGATCTGGTTGATAAAGAAAGCGTGCAAGCTGTTGTCTTTCCTTTCCCAGAAAATGTAGCAGTCCGCGGGCAGGCCATCGCGCCCGGCGCGGCCGGTTTCCTGATAGAGCTGTTCGATGCTTTCGGGCAAGCCGAGGCGGACCACGGCGCGGACGTTTGGTTTGTTAATGCCGAGGCCGAAAGCGACGGTGCCGACGAGCACGCTAGCTTCTTCGCTCATCCACTTTTCCTGATTTTCGCGGCGAGCGGAGGCGTCCATCTGGCCGTGATAGCCGACGGCGGCGATGCCGTTTTCTTCGAGCAAATCGATGACTTCACCGACACGGGCTACCGTTGGGGTATAGACGATGACGTTGCCGTCTTTCACTTTTTTCACGGCTTCCACAACGCATTCGTCTTGCATGGTTCCTTTGCATTGGCGGACGAAGTAGCGGAGGTTTTCGCGGCGGAAGCTGGAGACGGATTTGAGGGGGTTGCGGAGGTGGAGCTGGTCGACGATGTCGTGGCGGACCTGGCGGGTGGCGCTGGCGGTGAAGGCCGCGATGGGATGATCGGGGAAAAGAGTGCGGAGCTTGCCGAGCTGGCGGTATTCGGGGCGGAAGTCGTGGCCCCATTGGGAGATGCAATGGGCTTCGTCGATGGCGAAGAAGGAGAGCGGGACTTGCTTGAGCCACTCGGCGGTGCCGTCCATGAGGGCGCGCTCGGGGGAGACGTACATGAGGCGGTATTCGCCAGCGATGGCTTTTTGTTTGAGTTCGCGGCGGTCGGATTCGACGACGGCGCTGTTGAGGAAGACGGCGGGGATGCCCATCTGGCGGAGTTGCGCGACCTGGTCTTGCATGAGGGCGATCAACGGCGAGATGACTACGGCGGTGCGGTTCTCCTGAAGCACGGCGGGAAGTTGGTAGCAGAGAGATTTGCCGCCACCGGTGGGCATGACGACGCAGACGTCGCGGCCAGAGGCGAGGGCGCGGACGATTTCTTCCTGGCGGGGACGGAAGGCGTCGTAGCCCCAGTAGCGCTTGAGGGCGTCGAAGAAGCGGGAATCGGCGACGGTTGGGCTGGGGAGGGTTGCGGTGTTGGACATCGGGAACTCCGGGTGCGTCGCGTCCCTGTGGGGAGAGAGGCGAAGAGGATTTGGGAAGTTTCGCTTTAGTTTCGCTGATTGTCAAGCGTAATTTTGTTAATTTGTTAGTTGGTTATCCACAGCGGGGGAAATGCTGTGGAAAGAGCCGTTTTGGGAATGGGGCAGAGGTAAGGATAACAGCGAGCAGATAGCAGATAACAGGAGGCGAAGAGCGCCCCCCACGGTCGGCGGGCCCTACCCAGAAAAATTCGGTGAGCCGGTCAGCGAGCGTGGGTGATAACCCAGTCGGCGAAGGAGTGCCAGAGGGCGGTTTTGCCGAGGGGAAGGCGGATTTGCTGGATGAAGATTAATAAGGCGCCTGCCCAAAGGGTGGCGCGGTGGATTTTGCGAGTGGACCAGAGGTCGTAGGCGATGAGGAGAAGAAGAAAAATGTCGGACAGCAAGCCAGCGACGGAAACATTGCGGGCGCTGAAGGCGAGAGGCCAGCGGGCGATGGCGGCGACCATCAGCGTAGTGCTGGCAATGTAGATGTAGCGCTTGTGGGCGGGGGAGTCCTTACGGTTGCGAAAGGCGAAATAGATGAACGTGGCGAAGAGGAGCATGTCCGTCAGAGGGACGAGGTAGAAGGCCTTGGGATCGCGGGCGAAAGAGTCGAGTTGGCCGGCGTGGCGCAGGAGCGAATCGGTGCCCGCCATGACGCCAAGAACTACCATGAGACAACCGAGAAGGAAGCCGGCGATGCCGAGGCGGCGGTGGACATCGGTGCGGCCCGCGGCGACGAGCGAAGTCTGTGTGACCAACAAAAGGATCCACGCGGTGAAGGCGGCTCCATGAATGTGAACGATTACGCTGGGCAAGGGTGCGCGAAAAATACCGGCGAGAAAATAGCTGGGCGCAAAGCCGACAAAGATGGTGAGGAGCATGAGCAGCGCCATGCAGGAAAAGAAGTAGTGGTCGTAGCGGCGACCCGGCGGGCCGGGTATGGGGCAGACAGACTGGTGCGGCTGAGCGGTGACTGTGGCCAAGATGCCTCCGTAAGGGCGTGGATGGATAGATACCGACTACCTGGGAATTGAGGGCATTGTATACGGAAATGGTGTGGAGCGCACTTGCGAGTGGTGGGGAATGTAGCGGAGTGGCCGATCTGAAAGTCGGCCACTGCATCGCGTGGCTCGGGCGGAGCCGGCGAATGGTTGAAAAATGCGGAGGATTAGGGTCTAGCGGCGGGCTTTGCGCCTGGTTTGGTCATTAGCTTTTCGGCTTCGGCTAGGGCTTGGGCGGTGGGAATTTCCGCACCGGATTTGTCGACGTAGTGGATGTCGATGGGCGCGTCGAGGAAGAAAATTGCCGCACAGGGTTTGGAGCCGGTGCACTTGGCCTGGTGGATGTGCTTGGAGGGAAGGTAGCCATAGTCGCCGTTGGTGAGGAGAACGGGTTTTTCGCCCTTCATCGAGACTTCGAGGAGGCCGCTGAGGGGAACGACGCTTTCGCTGGGAGTGTGCCAGTGCCAGGGGACGATGCAGCCGGGCGTGAATTTCATTTCGATGACCGAAGGACCTTTGCCGGGATCGCCTTTCAAGGCTGCGAGCGAGGCGCAATCGGGTAGATCCGGAAGCGTGGCGAATTTTGCGGACATGCCTTTGCTGACGACGGCGGTGTCCGACGTTTCTTGCGCGGACGCAGGCAGAACAGTGAGCAGAAGTGCGGTGAGGAAAATTGTTTTCATGGGTGGCTCCGTTTGGTGTCGGGGTACGTTAGTCGTTCGGATGGGGAAGTGTCAATGGAGATTGCGGGGGCGGAGATTTCGTGAGTCGGTGAAGCGGCTGGTACTCTGGATGAGGATAACGCTGAGGCGCAGAGTACGCAGAGGTTCGCAGAGAAAGATACGGCCGTCAAGGGAGAGTGGGATTAGTGCCACCGATAATTAGCGCGCAAAAATTGGGGAAGCGGTTTGGGGCGACGCCACTGTTCCGGGAAATTTCGTTTACGGTGTCGGAGGGCGACCGGATCGGAATTGTGGGGCCGAATGGGTCGGGGAAATCGACGCTGTTGGCGATACTGGATGGGCGCGTCTTGCCGGACAGCGGCGACGTGGCGGTGCGCAAAGGGATGCGGGTGAGCGGGGTGGAGCAGATTTCGGAGTACGCGGAGGAGGATACGGTTCGCTCGGTGATTGATGCGGCGCTGGACCGGGCGAAGGTGGCGGAGTCGGAGCGCGCGGGCCGCAAGGCGGAAATTTTGGGGCGCGCGGGATTTTTGGATCTGGATGCAAGGGCGGATTCTTTGTCGGGTGGATGGCGAAAGAGATTGGGGATTGTGGAGGCGTTGGTGCAGCATCCGGACGTGCTGTTGCTGGATGAGCCGACGAACCATCTGGACCTGGCGGGAATCGAGTGGCTGGAGGGCGTGCTGCAGAATGCGGCGTCTGCGTGCGTGGTGGTGAGCCACGACCGGTATTTTCTGGAGAACGTGACTACGGCGATTGTGGAAGTGAATCCCGCTTACGAAAATGGGGCATTTCGCGTGGAAGGGAACTACAGCATGTTTCTGGAGGGGAAAGAGGCGTACCTGCACGCGCAGAGAAATCGGCAGGAGGCACTGGAGAATCGCGTGCACACGGAGATTGACTGGCTGCGGCGCGGACCGAAGGCGCGGACGACGAAATCGAAGGCGCGGATCGACAAGGCGCACGAGTTGATTGGGGATTTGGCGGAGTTGAATGCGCGGACGCGAACGACGAGCGCGAAGATAGATTTCACGGCGAGCGACCGGAAGACGAAGCAGTTGGTTACGCTGGACGCGGTGACGCACGGGCTGGGCGGGCGGACGCTGTTTCGCGATATTCATTTTGTGATTACGTCGGGGATGCGAGTTGGCTTGGTGGGGCCGAACGGAAGCGGGAAGACTACGCTGCTGCGGCTGCTGAAGGGGGAGAACAAACCGGAAAAGGGAAATATCAAGCTGGCGGAGAATTTGAAGATTGTGTATTTCGACCAGAACCGGGAGTTGGATCCGGATGTGACGCTGCGGCGGGCGCTGGCGCCGGACAGCGATGCGGTGATTTATCAGGGCCAGGTGATTCACGTGGCGTCGTGGGCGGCGAGATTTTTGTTTTCGGGCGAAGCGTTGAATCAGAAGGTGGGTCGGCTTTCGGGGGGCGAGCGGGCGCGGGTGTTGATCGCACAATTGATGCTGCAGCCGGCGGATGTGCTGCTGCTGGACGAGCCGACGAACGATCTGGATATTCCGACGCTGGAGATATTAGAGGAGAGCTTGCTGGAGTACCGCGGGGCGCTGGTGCTGGTTACGCATGACCGGTACATGCTGGACCGCGTGTCGACGGTGGTGCTGGGGCTGGATGGAATGGGGAGCGCGGAGCGGTTTGCGGATTATGCCCAGTGGGAGATCTGGCAGCGTGGGCAATTGGCGGCGGCGAAGAGCGAAGAGCGCACGGGGGAGAAGAGCAAAGCAGCGGGTGGCACCGGCGGATCGAGAAAGAAATTGAGTTACAAGGAAACGCGCGAACTGGAAACGATGGAGGAGCGGATAGCGGAGGCGGAGAAGGAGTTGCAGGGCAAACACGAGATGTTACTCGATCCGCAGGTGATGAGCGATGCGGGGAGGTTGCGGGAGTTGTCGTTGGAGTTGGAAGCGGCGCAAGAGGCGATTGATACGATGTACGCGCGGTGGGGAGAGTTGGAGAAGAAGCAGGGAGAGTGAACGAGGCGGGAACCCCAAGAGCCCACGTGCAGAGGCGGCACGTGGGGCACCCGGTCGGAGGAGCGCTGTTTCATTCTATTTCTGTGCGGCAGCAGACTCGTCGGGCATTGAGTCGGATTTTTTCCAGCCAGCAGTCAGGTTGTATTCCTTCATCGTTTTGGCGAGAGCCTCGGTCTTCTTGCCGAGATCCCTTTCGTATACGACTCCATCCTGATTGACGATGAAAGTCATTACGCCCGACGACCGGTATTCCGCCGGATAGGCCACGACGGCGAAACCCTCGGTCATTTTGCCATTTACGATGTAGCTTTTCGGGCCACCTGGGGCATTTTTCCCCTGGCGGGTTATGACGTGGAAGTAGTAACCGCGGTAAGGAGTGGTAGGGACGTTTTCACCTTTGGCATAACCCTCTGCAACGGCCGCGGCCACAAGCGGCCCGATGGGGCTCTGCGGTTCGCCCTCCGCGACCTTCCAATAGAGGCCATTGTGCTGTCCCGGATCACTGAAGATTTGCCCGGCGTACATGCCACTGTGTGTGGAGCGATATTCCTTTTCCGCGGCGACGAGTTCCTGGCAAATGCGAATGGCCGACATTTCGTTGCGGCCGATGCGCCGGGCCAGAATTTCGCTCTTGCCGGCTTCGGTGTTGAAATACCAGGAATTGCCACTGTTCACGATCGGTATGGGAGTTGGCCAATTCATTGCACCGATGTAGAGGGTGATTGTTCCATCGGGTTCTTTTACCAGACGGTGCATTTCCTGAAATTTCCGGGCGAAATTGGCGCGACTTTGGGCGTCCTCGACATCGTCTCCCGAGGAGACGATTTGCTTCCCGTCCGGACCGAAGATATCGAGGAGAGCCTTTTCGTCGTTGCTCTGAACCGCCGCGCAGAGAGCGGCGCTGGCGTCCTCCGGCGAAGAAAAAGTTTTCTGCCCCTTTTGCTGAGCCAGGGAACGGGCGGGGAAAGACGCGGCGAAGAGGAAAGCGACCGCCGCTAGTGAAGAAAGTCTAGCCCAATTAGATTTTTTCAGTTTCAATTTCGCTCGCTGCATATAGCTTTTCTCCATTTGCAAGTTTCACGATGCACCGGGAACCCAACGAGACTTCGATCAACGCTCAACTGACGATAGGATTAGCGATGACCGCCACCGCCGCCACCGTGCGCACCGCCACCACCGCCGTGAAATCCACCACCGCCGCCGAGGCTCGAATTTCCGCGCGAAGAAAAGCTTCTGGCTTGTCCGCCGTGGTCGTAGCCGCTGAAACCACTTGAGTGGACGCCGCTTTGGCCGTGAGGTTGCGCGTATCCTCTGGCAGCCTGGCGGTCACCGTTGAATGGCCTGCCGCCGGCACCGTGCCCGTCGAAACCTCTGCCACGATCGCCTCCACCGTGCCCGTCGAAGCCTCTGCCGCGATCGCCGCCGCCGCGGTAGAAGGTGTTCCGGTTATAGAACGTTCTGCTGTGCGAGTAGTACCGGTCGTGGTTATAGATTGCGTAATGGTTGTGCCAATCGAATCCCCAACGACCCCAGCCCCATCCATAACCGCCGAAGAAGCCGATTCCGAAGCCGACACCAAACGAGAGGTAGGGGCCGCCATACCAAATGCCGGGGTAAGGATACCAGCCGGGCCAGGCGACAATCGGACCGCCGTAGACAACCCAGGGATCGTAGGCGGGGACGTAAACTACCTCTGGATCAGCAGGCTGAATGACAATTGTGGGTCCTTGCGAGGTTACGGTCTGCTGAGGAGTGGTTTTGAGATTGCCGGATTCTTCCGCTTTCTGGCGCATGACCTGAACGGCATCCATGACGTCCTGTTCCTGGTTGTAGTAGGCGTCCCCAAGGGATGATGCCCAGGAGAGGTTCTTGTCCATATTTCCAAGGACAGAGGGAAATGCGGCGAGCGCCTTGACGCTCGGGTCCCAGGGCTGCTGGTCCACCGCCTGGCCCAAAGCGTCGCCCTTCAAATCAGGATGCGCTTGAACCCATCTGTCCGCTTCGACGACTTGTTCGGGGAAAGTGGAAGCCGCCAGGATTTGGGCCACGAGGGAATCCGGATAGAGAGCAATCGGGGCGACCAACTGCTGCAACTGCTCGGGAGTTTGTTGTGCATAGGGAGCGCCCTGCGGGGTTTGCGCGGGAGCTTGCGCGTCTTGAGAGGCCAAAAGGTTCTGAGGCCAGGCCGCAAACAACAACGCCAGAGACAACAGGGAGGCAAGAAACTGCCTGCTCGATTGAGGTCTCGGATGCCGTGGGGCGCCTTCGATGATGTTCATGTTGTTGAGCCTCCTTCAGAGGTTCGTCTTTTCAGGCGTCTCAATTGAATAGATGAGCAGGCGAGGATCGTGGTTGCAATTTTTGTGATGCAACCAACAGATCATCAAGAGCTGCGACAAGTGCGGAGACGATGAACAGGAATTGTTTTGTTTCATGAGATTCTGAAGCGGGAACTACAAAGTAAGTAAACACGGCACTCAAATAAAAGTTGCGGATCGAGAAGGGCGAGACTTCGATCACTCTTGCGAATTCCCAGCCGCCTCATTCGAGGCCAAGACCTGACACTATTGAGACGTTCGGCAATTCCATGAAGGGTACGCAGGAGGATTTTGCATGGAATAAGAAAAGGGAACAGCGAGGGCGCTGATCGGCAACGGAGCGGGAATGCATTGCCCGCTTAGTTGTCGTTACCGGCTCGCGGTGCCATAATTTCACCCTTACGGTGTGAACCTGACGGCGACGGTTGGTTACTTGCGGGTCGCTGGGCATGGGTCGCCGTTCACGGGGGTTCTTATGGCGATGAGAGACATCTGGGTGGAGAAGCGGGAAGCGGCGCAGGCGAACGCAAATGGCAGCCGGAATATGTCGCAGATGCATCTGGCGCGACTCGGCGTGATTACGGAGGAGATGGAGTACGTCGCGAAGCGCGAGAAGTTGGACCCCGAAGTGGTGCGCAGCGAAGTGGCGCGTGGGCGCGCGATTATTCCCGCGAACATTCATCACCGCAACCTGGAGCCGATGGGGATCGGTATTGCGTTCAATTGCAAGATCAATGCAAACATCGGGAATTCCGCGACGACATCGGAAATTCAGGAAGAGCTGAAGAAGCTGCACCACGCGGTGCATTACGGCGCGGATACGGTGATGGACCTTTCGACCGGGGGGAATATTCCGGAGATCCGGCAGGCGATCATCAACTCTTCTCCGGTGCCGATTGGGACGGTGCCGGTGTATGAGGCGATATCGAGAGTGCGCCGGCCGGAAGATATCACCATTGACTTGATGCTGGAAGTGATTGAGGAGCAGGCGGAGCAGGGCGTGGATTACATGACGATCCATGCCGGCGTGCTGCGGGAGCATGTGCCGCTGGTACGGAAGAGGATTACGGGAATTGTGTCGCGCGGCGGATCGCTGATGGCGCATTGGATGGAGCACCACAAGAAGCAGAATTTCCTGTACGAGAACATTGAGAAGGTCTGCAAGATTTTCAAAAAGCACGACGTGAGCTTTTCGTTTGGCGATGGCTTGCGGCCGGGGTGCATCGCGGATGCGAGCGATGAGGCGCAGTTTGCGGAGTTGAAGGTGCTGGGCGAGTTGACGAAGAAGGCCTGGGAGCATGACGTGCAGGTGATGATCGAAGGGCCGGGGCACATTCCGCTGGACAAGATCAAGGAGCAGGTGGACAAGGAGATGGAGTGGTGCCATGAAGCGCCGTTCTATACGCTGGGGCCGCTGGTGACGGATATTGCGCCGGGGTATGACCACATCACGAGCGCGATTGGGGCGGCGATGATCGGGTGGCATGGGGCGTCGATGCTGTGCTACGTGACGCCGAAGGAGCATTTGGGATTGCCGAATCCGGAAGACGTGAAGCAGGGCGTGATTGCGTACAAGATTGCGGCGCACGCGGCGGACGTGGCGCGGCACCGGCCGGGAGCGCGGGACCGGGACGATGCGTTGAGCTATGCGCGGTTTTTGTTTGATTGGAACAAGCAGTTTGAGCTGTCGCTGGATCCGGCGACGGCGAAGGCGATGCATGACGAGAATTTGCCGGATGATTTTTATAAAGAGGCGAAGTTCTGCTCGATGTGCGGGCCGAAGTTCTGCTCGATGAACATTACGCAGTTGGCGGAAGCGGAGAGCGGGAAGGACCAGGCAGAGCGGAAGCAGAAGTTTGCGGAATTGCTGGTGAAGGTGCAGGGAGCGGGTGCATAGTTCGCCCTGCTCGTGCCTAGAGGCATGAATACCACGCGACGAACATCCTAAAGAAATGCCGGATTCAAATAACACCAACTTCCTGCGCGAGGAGTTTAACCGGTGGGCGGAGGCTGGGCGCGGGGAGGGGATGGAGCAGGATCACCTGCCGATTACGCTGCCGGTGATGGAGAAGATGCGGCTGGCGGCTACGGACAATGTGCTGGACGTGGGGTGCGGGTCGGGGTGGCTGGCGCGGCGGCTGGCAAAGCAGGTGCCGGAAGGCCGCGTGGTGGGGATGGATGTTTCGGACGAGATGATCCGGGTTGCGCGGCGGACGAGCCTTGACTGCGAGAATATTCTTTATGCCACGGGGGAAGTGGGGGAGATTCCGTGGGACGCGAATTTTTTCAACCACGTGATTTCGGTGGAGTCGGCATATTACTGGCCGGAGCCTGCGGCGGGGATTGGGGAAATCTTCCGGGTGCTGCGGCCGGACGGAGCGGCGTGGATTCTGATTAATTATTACCGGGACAATCCGCATTGCCATCAGTGGGGGCTGTTGCTGGCCGTGCCGACGCAGTTGCTGCTTGCGGAGGAATGGGCGGAATTCTTTCGAGCGGCGGGATTTGCCGGGGTTGCGCACGAGCGCATTGTTGACCCTTCGCCTTCGCCCGACAGTTATACAGGTCGATGGTTCCGCGATGCAGCGCAGTTGCGAGCGTTTAAGGCCGAGGGTGCGCTGCTGATCCACGGCATGAAGCGGTAAGGTAAGGGTTACATTAGATTCGTTAATGGGCATTGCCTCTTTGGTTGAATCACTGCCAGCAAGTCCAAGATTCCGCTGTCCATCTGCTAAGTTGAGTGGAAGAACGCCAGCCCAGGGAAACTCAATAGAACGTCGCGGCCGATCGGCTGCGGCAAAACTGCATGAATTCGCCAGGTTCCATCTATGATGTGCTCGTGGTCGACGACTCTCCGGTTTACCGGAAGCTGGTCGAGCAGGTGTTGGAATCGCAGCCGTTCAGCTTGCACTTTGCGCGGAACGGGAAAGAGGCGCTGCAACTGATCGAGGAATATTCGCCGTCGATCGTGCTGACGGACTGGATGATGCCGGATTTTTCTGGCCCGGAATTGTGCCAGCGGATTCGAGCGGATGCGTCCCGGCCGTACACGTACATCATTCTGATGACTAGCAACACGGAAAAAGGGAATGTGGTGAAAGGGCTGCAAGCGGGCGCGGATGATTATTTGACCAAGCCATTCGATCCGGGAGAAATGCTGGCGCGGATCGGAGTGGGCCGCCGGATCATCGATCTGAACCGGGAGCTTGCGGCGAAGAGCATGAAGCTGGAAGAGGCGGCGCGGACGGACCCTCTGACGGGACTGCCGAATCGCCGGGCGATCGAGGAGTGGGCGTTCAAGCAGTTGCGCGGGGCGGCGCGGCATGGTTTTTCGCTGTGGGTTGTGGTGGGCGACATCGATTCGTTCAAGACCATCAACGATACTTTCGGGCACCACGCCGGGGACATCGTGATCAAAACGTTCGCGGACCTGCTGAAGCGTTGCACGCGCTCTTCGGATATATGCGGGCGGCTGGGCGGAGACGAATTCCTGCTGGTGATGACGCATGTGGAATCCGGACATATCGAAGCGACGGTGAACCGGTTCCGGGAACAGTTCGCGGCGCTTTCTTTCCCGTTTCAGGGACAGAGCGTGAACGTGACCGCCAGCTTTGGGATCGCCGGGTGTCCCGGCAAAGACTCGCCGGAGTTTACGTCGCTGGTGCGGAGAGCGGACCAGATGTTGTATGAAGCGAAGCGCGGCGGGCGCAATACGGTTCGCGTTTACTACCCCCAAGCGTAAGGCAAACATTTCCTGTGTGAACGTCCTGTGTGACCGGGGCGCTGGCCGCTTGCCGCGAATTGTGGTAGTAGTGCGGCTGGAGAGATTCTTTCAGGCGGGAAATATCTTCCGGGAAATTGGTACTGGCAGAGCTGATGGTGGTGAAGATTAGGGGCATGATGGCTGTGAATCCAAACGTGAAGGTGGGCCGATGGGATTTCTGAGCGAAGGCGTGGCGGTGATAACAGGGGCGGGGTCTGGGATGGGGCGTTGCCTGGCGCAGCAGTTGGCGGGGATGGGATCGTCGCTAGCGCTATCGGATGTGGATGAGAAGGGGTTGGCGGAGACGGTGGGGCTGCTGGGGTCGCCAAGGGGCAAGGTGACGCAGCACGTTGTGAATGTGGCCGAGGAAGCGCGGGTGAAGGCGTTTGCGGATGAGGTGGCGGCGCAGCATGGGCGCGCAACGGTGCTTTTTAATAACGCGGGAGTGGCGTTGTTGGGAAATTTTGAGGAACTTTCGCTCGAGGACATCCGCTGGCTGATGGACATCAATTTTTGGGGGGTGATGCACGGGGTGTTTTATTTCATGCCGCTGCTAAAGAAGGAGCGGCGGGCGCATATCGTGAATATGTCGAGCGTTTTCGGGCTTGTGGGCGCCGTGGGGCAGTCGGCTTACTGCGCGAGCAAATTCGCGGTGCGAGGATTCACGGAATCGCTGCGGCATGAACTGGAAGGGACGAACATTTTTGTTACCAGCGTGCATCCGGGGGGAATCAAGACGCCGATTGCGAAACATGCGCGGCCGGGGGCGCGGGCGGCGGCGAATTTATATAAGGACAGCGTTTCGCGGTTTGAGCGAGTGGCGATCACGACGGCCGAGGATGCGGCGGCGAGGATTTTGAAGGGCGTGGAAAAATACGAGCCGCGGGTACTGATTGGGCCGGATTGCAGGCAGGTGGACATTCTACAGCGCTTGCGGCCGGCGGGGTATTGGAAGCTGTTGGCCAAGAAGATTGAAGATCCCGGCGCGAGGAAATAAAGCGTGGAGCTCGAGAAGGCATAGTCTGCGCGACAGTGGAATGCGATGGTCGGATCGGTCGAAAAGTTAAGAATAATTCCTTGTAGGGTCCATAAGAAAAACTGAGGGAACGGGCGGCACGGGCAAAGTTATAATTATGGCTTCTGGTTCAGGGAAAGGGGCCGAGGATGCCGATTGTTGCGCCTGTTGCCGAATGGGGCGGTTTGTTTGCACGACTGAAAGCCGAAGCGCCGGAAGCGTTTGATTCCGAGGGGCGCGTACTCAATCTGATGGAAGGGGAATGGAAGGACCCGGGGTTCGGGAGGCACTACGAGTCGCCGATTGACGGGCGGAGCCTGGGTCGGATCCCAATGATTGAGCTGGAGACGGCGCGGACGGCGGTGAAGTTTGCGAAGGCCGAGGCGGCTGGCTGGGCGCGGACGGATTTGGATGAGCGGCGGAGGCGAGTGAACGATTGCCTGGCGGGATTGCAAAAACAGAAAGAGTTGATTGCGCTGCTGCTGATGTGGGAGATCGGGAAGCCGCACGCACAGGCGTTGACGGATATCGAAAGGTGCATCGGTGGCGTGGAATGGTATGTGGCGAACATCGAGAACATGCTGGGGAAGCGCGCGCCGCTGGGGCTGATTTCGAATATTGCGTCGTGGAATTATCCGATGTCGGTGCTGATGCACGCGGTGCTGGTGCAGGCGCTGGCGGGGAACGCGACGATTTCGAAAACGCCGACGGATGGCGGGCTCTATGCGCTGGCGCTGGCGCATGCGGTGGCACGGAAGTGCGGGCTGCCAGTGTCGTTGGTGAGCGGGTCGGGCGGGCAGTTGAGCGAAGCGCTGGTGCGGAATGAATTTGTGGATTGCCTGGCGTTCGTGGGAGGGAAGACGAACGGCGGTGTGATCGCGTCGTCTTTGTATGACGAAAACAAGCGGTACATGCTGGAGATGGAGGGAGTGAATACGTACGGCGTGTGGCAGTTTTCAGATTGGGCCGGGCTGGGGCAGCAGCTGAAGAAGGGATTCGATTACGGGAAGCAGCGGTGCACGGCGTATGTGCGTTACGTGGTGCAGCGGGAATTGTTTCCGCAATTTCTGGAGATGTATCTGCCCGTGCTGCGAGGGCTGCGTTATGGGAATCCGGTGATGGTGGAGAAGGAGACGGACCCGCTGCCGAAGCTGGACTTCGGGCCGCTGATCAACAGCAAGAAGGTGGAAGAATTGCGGGTGCTGTACGTGGAGGCGCTGGGGAAGGGCGCGATCAGCTTGTTTGAAGGCGGGGTGCAGGAGAGCATGATTTTTCCGAATCAGGATACGTCGGCGTACGTGGGACCGGTGGCACTGTTGAACATTCCGAAGAATTGCCGGTTGTATCACAGTGAGCCGTTTGGGCCGCTGGATACGATAGTGGTGGTGGACCATATCGAAGAGCTGATTTCGGAGATGAATGTTTCGAACGGCGCGCTGGTGTCTTCGATTGCGTGCGACGACGGGAAGATTGCGCGGCGGGTGGGGGAGGAGTTGCGGGCGTTCAAGGTGGGGATGAATTCGATCAAGTCGCGCGGAGACCGGGAAGAGGTGTTTGGCGGGGTGGGTCAATCGTGGAAAGGGTGTTTTGTTGGCGGGCGTTACCTGGTGCTGGGGGTAACGGCGGGAGAGCCGGGGGAGAAGTTGTATGGAAATTTTCCGGATCATTCGCGGATGCCGGAGGAGTTGTCGGTCAGGGCGATGGGCGCAGGGCAAAAATAAGGCGAGCGAGCTTGGCGAGAAATTTTGACGGGGGCAGAGGCGGGGAATATACTGCGCGGGTAGAGGGGATGGCCGATCTGAAGATTAGCCACTACAGAAAAAATAAAGAAGGATAACGCAGAGAGCGCAGAGATGCTGAGGGCGCAGAGAAGAGTTCGGAGAAGAAGCTGGCCCTCCTGCGGCGGGCAGGCTTGAAGGACCAGCGGTACATATAGGCAAGGAAGAGAGCCGCCCGCCCCGTAGAACCGTTCGGGAAGGGCAAAAAGCGCCCGCCTCGGAAGGCGGCCGCTACAAAATACAAGAGCGGCCGATCTGAAGATCGGCCACTACTGGGGAGAAGAGGGCGGAGCAGGTTTGTGGGAGTGATTGACCAGCGGTTTGAGAAGAATGTGCTGATCAGCTCGGTGGACTATGTGTTCAATTGGGCGCGGAAGAGTTCGCTGTGGCCGCTGACGTTTGGGCTGGCTTGTTGCGCGATTGAGATGATCGCTTCGACGACGGCGCGGTTTGACATGGCTCGGTTCGGGGCGGAGGTGTTCCGGCCGTCGCCGCGGCAGGCGGATTTGATGATTGTGTCGGGGACGGTAACGCTGAAGATGGCGCAGGTGATCCAGAGAATCTGGCAGCAGATGCCGGATCCGAAGTGGAGCATCTCGATGGGGGCTTGCTCGAGTGTGGGCGGGCCGTTCAATACATATTCGGTTTTACAGGGCGTGGATAGGGTGGTACCAGTGGATGTGTATGTTGTAGGATGCCCGCCGCGGCCGGAGGCGCTGTTTTATGCGCTGTTGAAGCTGCAGGACAAGATTGACAATATGAGTCTGGCGAAGAGGCCGACGGAAGTGCGACTGCGGCCGGAGATGGCGGAGGAGTTCAAGAAGAGCGTGATGATTGCGCAAGTGGCGGAGCCGCGGTGAAGGGTTTGCTCGCCAGTGGAGATTCGAGTAGCGGCGCAGGCCTGAAGAAAAAAGCAGGTCCCTCACCCCGCAAAAGGCGCGGGGATTCGGGATGACAATCTTTTGGTAGTGCGGGTAATTCGATGTAGATTACGTAATTTCGAGAGGCGAGATCATGGCGTTTGTGAGGACGGTGAAGCTGGCGGAACTTCCGGCGGGAACGATACGAGAACTGCAGGTGGAGGGGAAAGCGGTGGCGGTGGCCAACGTGGGCGGGAAGATTTATGCGATCAACAACACCTGCCTGCACCGGGGGGGGCCGCTGGGGCAGGGTTCGTTGGAGGGGAAGGTAGTGACTTGCCCGTGGCACGGGTGGCAATATGATGTCACGAACGGGAAGATTGTGCAGAACCCTGCGGCGGCGGTGGATTGTTACCATACCGAGGTGCGAGGAGAGGACATTTTCATTGATTTGGGATGAGCGGGGAGAAAAGTTCTGTTTTTCGGCGCCGAGGTTGTAATCAGAACAAAATAAGGTGTTTATAGTCAGTTCAGAGGTGAGTGCCCACATTTTTTCAGGTTTTGCACATCGGCGCGCCTCTATCCCTCACATTTTGTTTGGTTTTCCTCGTTCGACCGTGTATATTTTCCCCGGCTTTGGGTGAAGATGGCAACTGCGACTCCTCAGACACGACATTATTGGATCTTCAGCACCGACCCGCACCACTATCACTGGGACACACTTTTCGTTAAGGGCAAAGAAATGTGGCACGGGGCGGGTTCGAAACCCGACGCAATCCGAGCGCTTAAACAGGTGAAGCGCGGGGATCGCGTGTTGTGCTACCACTCCGCTCCCGAACGATCGCTCTATTCCATTGCCGAAGTTACGCGGGACCCGTATCCCGACCCGCACGATTACAAGGGGAAAAACCTGGTGGCAGACTTGCGGGCGTTTGAAAAACTGCCGCGGCCGGTCACGCTGGCGGAGATGCGGGCGAATCCCGCGCTGAGAAAAGCAAAGCTGTTGAAGAATGTGCGCCTGCTAATTTCGCCGATCAGTGAGGCGGAATATCTGGAACTCCTGCGGATGGCGGGGATTGTGGCCACGCCGGGCGTACCGCTGCCCTGAAGACGGCCCGCAAGAATTTTGCGGCCTCCCCCGCAACCCACAAACGCGCATTCGGGGAGCTGTGCGTCCAATGGCTAGGATTGTGTTCAAGGAAAAACCAATGAAAATCAGATGGGACAAGCGGGTGCCGTTGCTGGTGCTTGCGGCGGCGATGGTGTGCGTTTACATGGCGAGCGCGCAGGAATATCCGGTTGCAACGAAGACGTTGAAAAACGGGATGAAGATTCTGGTGCAGACCGACCACAGCATTCCGAACGTGGCGCTGTACACGTTTTATAAGGTGGGATCGCGCAACGAGCGGCCGGGGACCACCGGACTGTCGCATTTTTTCGAGCACATGATGTTCAACGGCGCGAAGAAGTATGGGCCGGGAGAGCTCGACAAGGCGATGGAAACGAATGGCGGTTCGAATAACGCGTACACGACGCGGAATGTGACCGTGTATCAGGACTGGTTTCCCCGTACGGCGCTTGAATTGATCTTCGATATCGAGTCGGATCGGATTCGCGATTTGAGCTTTGACCCGAAGAAAATTGAAAGCGAGCGGGGCGTGGTGGCCAGCGAGCGGCGGAGCAGCGTGGACGGCCAGAACGAAGGCGTGCTGGACGAACAGCTGTGGGCGACAGCGTTTATTGCGCATCCCTACCAGTGGCCAGTGGTGGGCTGGATGAGCGACATCGAGCACTGGACGATTGAGGATTTGAAGCATCATTTTGAGATGGGGTATTCGCCGAGCAACGCGACGATGGTGATTGCCGGGGATGTTACGCCGGAAGAGGTGTTTGCGCTGGCGGAAAAATACCTGGAGCCGATTCCGGCGCACGCGCCGCCGCTACCGGTGACGACCACGGAGCCGGCGCAACTGGGAGAGAGGCGGCTGGTGGTTCACAAGCCCGCGGAATTACCGCTGCTGATGATTGCGTACCATGTGCCACAAACGAACAATCCGGATTTTTACGCGCTGAATGTTTTGAGGTCGATTCTGTTTCAAGGGGAGAGTTCGCGGATGTACCAGCGGCTGGTGGACAAGGATCAGATCGCGTTGGACGTGGAATCGGAATCGGACAACGCGTTTGACCCAACGCTGCTGCTGATTCTGGCGCAGCCGAAGCAGGGTGTGGACCCGCAGGCGTGCGAAAAAGCAATTTACGAAGAGGTGGAACGACTGCAGACTGCGCCGGTTGCGGATCGGGAGTTGGAGAAGGCGAAGAATTTCCGACTGGCGGAATTTTACCGACAGGTGCGGACGATCAATGGCCGGGCCAATACGCTGGGGACGTATGAGGTGTTCTTTGGAGACTACCGGAAATTGTTTGACGCGGCGAAGAACTATAGTGGGGTGACGAAGGAAGATGTGCAGCGCGTGGCAAAGCAGTATTTCGGGGCGAACAATCGTACGGTAGCGACGCTTTTGCCGGAAAGCGGGGAGAAGGGCAAGCCATGAGAATGAGATTCGTGGGGCGGGATGAAGGTTTATTGAATATGTCGTCCAAGAGAGAAAAGCAGATCCCTCACCCCGCAAAATGCGCGGGGATTCGGGATGACAAATCCGGCAACACGGGGATTTTGAGGTGCTGGCCGGCCCCTGCTTCGTCAGAGCTCACGGGATGCCGGCACTCCCGAGTTTCGGGGTTCGCGCTGGTAGTGAAATTCGCACTTGCAGTTGCGTTGCTGGGCAGCGCTTCCGCGGCTCGGGCACAGAAGTTGCAGATGCCGCCACATGAAAAGGTGGTGCTGAAGAATGGGTTGACGGTGCTGCTGCTGGAAAAACACAGCGTGCCGATGGTAAGCGTTGCGGGGATCGTGAAGGCGGGCGGGCTGGCTGATCCGGCGGGACAGGAGGGGCTGGCTTCAACAACCGCGGGATTGCTGCGAAAAGGCACGAAGACGCGGACGGCGCAACAGTTTGCCGGGGACATTGATTTCATCGGCGGAACTTTTGAGGCGGATGCGGGCGCGGATTATTCGAGTTTCGCGGCGGAGTTTCTTTCGAAGGACACTGTGAAAGGGCTGGAGCTGGTTTCCGATGCGGTGCTGCACGCAACGTTTCCGCAAGCAGAGGTGGATAAACTGCTGGCGCAGTCGGTGGATGGGGTGAAGGCGGCGAAAGACAGCGCGCGCGACGTCATTTTCGAATACTACCAAGGATACCTGTACAACGGGAAAGGTTACGGGCGGCCGACCGGGGGTGACGAAAATTCGCTGAAAAAGATTCAGCGCGACGCAATTGCGAAGTTTTACGACACCTACTACACGCCGGGAAATACGATCCTGGCCGTGGCCGGGGATTTTAATTCGGCGGAGATGAAGAAGAAGATTGAGGAGGTTTTTGGCGGGTGGCCGGCGAAAGTGGCGCCTCCGGTGAAGGAAGAGGCGACCGGCCCGATGAAAGGCAAGAAACTGCTGCTGGTGAACAAGGCGGACGCGACGCAGACTTATTTTGTGATTGGAAATGTGGGAGTATCCGCGACGGATCCGGACCGCGTGGCGATTGAGGTGGTCAACACGGTGTTTGGTTCGCGGTTTACGTCGATGCTGAACGAAGCGTTGCGGGTGGAGTCGGGGTTGACGTACGGCGCGACATCGTTTTTTTCGCTGCAGAAGGAGCCGGGGCCGTTCGCGATGTTCAGCTTTACACGGAATGAAACAACCGGGAAGGCGATCGACCTGACCCTGGAGGTCCTGAAAAATCTGCACATGAACGGGCTTACGGCCGAGCAGTTGAGTTCCGCCAAGAGCTATCTCAAGGGGCAGTTTCCCCCGATGATTGAAACGTCGGGGCAATTGGCGCGGCTGATCGTGCGGTATGAATTTTTAGGGCTGGATGACAACGAGGTGAACCAGTTCGAACGGCGAATCGACGGGGTGACGGGGGAAATGGCGAAGCAGGCGATTGCGAGACATTTTCCGCTGGAGAATCTGACGTTTGTGCTGGTGGGGAAAAGTTCGGAAATCGCGCCGATGGCGAAGAAGTACACGGAAAAGCAGGATGCGAAAGAAATTTCGGCGCCGGGGTTCTGGACGGGGGCGAAATAGCTGGGGCGGGTGTGGTGGCGGACAAGATTTGGAAGCGGAAGCGGAGCGGATTAAGAGGACAGGCTAAAGCCTTTGCTGCATGCGGGGAAAGCCGGCCTGTCCCGTAGAAGCAGGCGGGAAAGGCAAAAAGCGCCCGCCGCAGACGGCGGCCGCTACAAAGGCGGGAGGGGCTAGCCCCTCCCCTACAAAGTTTTGCGGGGCCACCCTTCCTTTGTCAGGGCAAGCCTGAAGGTGGCTGGTACGGAATGGGGGACTGAATGCGTAAATGCTTTGGGTGGTTGATGGCGGTGGGGTTGTTGGTTTGCGCGAATCTGGCGGCGGGGGCGGATTCGCCGTTGCTTTTGCAGCAGCCGACGATTTCTAAGAGTGACGTTGTGTTCGTTTATGGCGGATATCTGTGGAGCGTGCCGCGCGAAGGCGGAGAGGCGCGGCAACTGACAACGGGGGGCCACGAAACGCATCCGGCATTTTCGCCGGACGGAAAATGGCTGGCTTTCACCGGGGAGTATGACGGCAATGCCGATGTGTATGTGATGGCGGCGGAAGGCGGCGCACCGAAGCGCCTGACATGGCACCCGGGGGCGGACGTGGTTGTGGGCTGGACGCCGGACGGCAAGAAGATACTTTTTAATTCGGGCCGAGAATCGTATGCGGATTTCGGCAGGCTTTATACAGTGGCTGCCGAAGGAGGCGTGCCAGAAGCGCTGCCGATGTGGCGTGCGGAGGTCGGTTCGTATTCGCCGGATGCGTCGCACCTGGCGTATGTGCCGAACTTGAAGTGGCAGGCCGCGTGGAAGCGATACCGCGGCGGGCAGACGACACCGATTTACATCGTGTCGCTGCGCGACTTGCAGCTTGTGAAAATCCCACGCGAGAATTCCAACGATGCGAATCCGGTCTGGTTTGGCGATACGATTTATTTTCTTTCGGATCGCAATGGACCGGTGAGCCTGTATGCCTACGACACGAAAACTAAACTTGTAAAACAGGTGGTCGAAAACAGGGGACTGGACCTGAAATCGGTTTCCGCCGGGCCGGACGCGCTGGTGTACGAGCAGTTTGGCGGCTTATTTCTTCTTGATCCCAAGTCCGGGAGCGCCAAGCGGCTTGAGGTTCGAGTCAATGGTGACCTGCCTGCGACGCGGGCGCACTGGGTGAAAGCGGCGGACAAAATCCTGAATGCAGGAATTTCTCCTACTGGGCAGAGGGCGGTGTTTGAAGCGCGCGGAGAAATCCTGACGGCACCCGCGGAGAAGGGGAACATCCGTAATCTGACGCGCACCACGGGAGTAGCGGAACGCGACCCCGCGTGGTCTCCCGACGGCAAGTGGATTGCATTTTTTTCGGATGAATCGGGCGAGTATGCATTGCATCTGGTGGACCAGAGCGGCCTGAGCGAAGTGAAAAAGATTAACCTCGGGAATCCGCCGTCGTATTTCTATGGTCCGGTGTGGTCGCCGGACAGCAAGAAAATTGCGTATACGGACAAGCGATTGAACCGCTGGTACGTGGAGATTGAAAAGGGCACGCCGGTGAAGATCAGCACCGAGAGATTTGAGGACCCGGGAGGATTTCCAACCGGGGCGTGGTCTCCGGACAGCAAGTGGATGGTCTATGACAAATATCTAGATAACCACCTGCATGGGGTTTTTGTGTATTCGGTGGGAAGCGGGAAGGAGACGCAAATTACCGACGGAACGGCCGATTCGCGTTATCCGGTATTCGACAAGGACGGCAAGACGCTTTATTTTGCCGCCAGCACGGACGTTGGACTGACAGCGGGCTGGCTGGATCTTTCGAGTTTCCAGCACCCGTTAACACGCAACGTTTATGCGGTTGTATTGAAGAAGGGTGATCCGAATCCCGTTGAGCCGCAGAGCGATGAGGAGAAGGTGGGCAAGGAGGAAAAGGGAAAAGAAGCCGACAAAGATAAAGAGAAGGATAAAGATAAGGATAAAGAGAAGGATAAAGACAAAGGGAAAGACAGCGGCAAGGACGGGGAGAAGGAGAAAGGCAAGGAAGGCGAGAAGAAGGAAGAAGTTCCCGTGGTCACGATTGATCTTGAGGGCATCGCGCAGCGCATCGTGGCGCTTCCGATTCGCGAGGCGAATTACGTGCAGCTTGACGCGGGAAAAGCGGGCGTGTTGTTTCTTTCCGAGATCGTAGACGTTCCGCGGTTCTCCGAGCCGACGCTGGTTACTGTTGCCAAGTTTGAGCTGAAAACGAGAAAGACGGAGCCGTTCACGAGCGGGGTTAGCGACTTTGCGGTTTCGGCCAACGGAGAAAAAGCGCTTTTCCGGCAAGGCCCGTCGCCGAGCACCACGTGGGTCATCGCCGGCACGGCCGCAGCGCCAAAGGCGGGCGAAGGGGCGTTGAAACTTGGCGAGATGGAGGTGTATGCCGATCCCCGCGCCGAGTGGGACCAGATGTATCGGGAAGCGTGGCGCATCCAGCGCGATTTCTTGTACGACCCCAGTCTCCATGGCCTGAACCTTTCTGCCGCCGAAAAAAAATATAGGGCTTACCTGCCGGGCGTAGGCGGGCGGCCGGATCTCAACTACCTGTTTACCGAGATGCTGGGGGAAATTACCGTCGGCCACATGTTCATCGGGGGGGGAGACACACCGAAGCCGAACCAGGTGAAAGGCGGGTTGCTGGGCGCCGATTACAAAGTGGAAAACGGGCGGTACCGTTTTGCGCAGATTTTCAATGGCGAGAACTGGAATCCGAGCCTGCGCGCGCCGCTGACGCAACCCGGAGTGGACGCGAAGACCGGGGAGTATCTGATTTCGGTGAACGGGAGAGACGTGCGCCCGCCGGAGAGCGTGTATAGCTTTTTTGAAAATACCGCCGGGATGCAGTTGAAGATCAAGATCGGGCCGAATCCAGACGGCAAAGACGCGCGGGAAGTGACTGTCGTGCCGGTGGAAGATGAATTTCCGCTGCGCAACCGGGCGTGGGAAGAAGACAACCGCCGCAAGGTGGACGAATTGAGCGGGGGAAAGCTGGCGTATGTGCACGTGCCGGACACGGCGGTAGGCGGGTACACCAATTTCAACCGGTTCTACTACGCGCAGACAGGCAAGCAGGGCGCTGTCATCGACGAGCGGTACAACCACGGGGGAGAAATCGCGGACTACATCATCGATATGTTGAAGCGTCCGCTGCGGAATTGCGCGATTTCGCGGGAAGGTGAAAAGTTTTGTTCGCCGCTGATGCAGATTTACGGGCCGAAGACGATGATCATCAACGAAATGTCGGGGAGCGGCGGCGATGCGCTGCCATGGATGTTCCGGCAGGACGGCGTGGGGCCGCTGGTGGGGACGCGGACGTGGGGCGGGCTCGTGGGGATTTACAACTACCCGCGGTTGATGGATGGAGGGCGGGTTACTTCGCCGCGGGTGGCGATTTATGGGTTGCATGGCGAATGGGAAGTGGAGAATCGCGGTATCCCGCCGGATATTGAGGTGGAGAATGATCCAGCGTCGGTTGCAGCGGGGCACGATGCCCAGCTGGAGAAGGCGGTGCAGGTGACGCTGGAGGCGCTGAAGAAGAATCCGGTGGTGATACCGGATCATCCGGCTTATCCGAATTATCAGAAGAAGTAAGATGGTTGCCGTCGGAACGCAAGAAAGAATTTGGATTTACCACAGAGGGCACAGAGAGCACAGAGAAGAAGGAGTTGTGCATTAGCCTGATCGTCCAGAGTTAACATGCCAGAACTGCCGGAAGTTGAGACGCTTGCGCAGGGATTGCAGCGGGAGCTTGCGGGGCGCCGGGTGTTGAGCGTCGAGCTGGGGAAGACGGACTTCATGGACAATCCCGCGGAGATCGAGCGGGAATTGCCGGGGACACAGATTCAGCGGGTGGAGCGGTACGGAAAATTCATGCTTTTGCGCTTGCAGGGCTCCACCGAAACAGAGGGCTCGCTGCAGGAATCCGCGCTGCTTGTTCATCTGGGCATGACCGGCACCATGATGCCGAGGCCGGCCGGCGAGCCGCGCGCAAAACACACGCATCTGGTGGCGTTGCTCGATGACGGGCGGGAGCTCCGCTATATTGATCCGCGACGGTTCGGGCGGATTGCGCTGCTGGCGGGCGAGAAACTGCGGGAAGAATTGCTGCGGTTTGGCGCCGATCCCTTGCAAATTTCACTGGAGGAGTTTGTGCGCCGGATTCGCGGCCGGCGGGCGCGGATCAAGGCCATGCTGCTGGATCAGGGAGTGTTGCGCGGCGTCGGCAATATTTATGCCGATGAAAGTTTGTGGAAGGCGCGGATTCATCCGGCGCGGATTGGCGCGCGGTTGGCCGTCGAAGAGGTCAGGACTCTCCATCGCGCTCTTCAGCAGATTCTTGAGAAGGCGATCGTGTTGCGCGGGTCATCGATTTCCGACTTTCTTGACGCCGAGGGAGAGCCGGGAGAGTATCAACTGCACCATAAAGCTTATGGGCGGGAAGGGAAGGCGTGTTACCGCTGCAAGACGCCGATACGGCGCATTGTGGTGGCGGGGCGCAGCAGTTTCTTTTGCCCGAATTGCCAGAAGACACCGCGAGGGGGAAAAAGAGGCCGGCGAGCGAAACCTGTTCTACCAAGCGGTACGTCCAAGAAGGCAGCAAAGGTTGCCTCACGAAGGGGCTGAACGGCCCTGCGAGAGAAAAGCAGTTCAAATCAAGAACGATGAACCCAACAGGGAGAGTGGGATGAAAAAGAACTGCAAGGCCATCGGTGTGGTCGGGTTGGTGTTGTGCGTGGTGGTTGGCAGGGCGTGGACGGCGGGCGCCGCGAACGAGGAAAAGAACCCGGTTGCCGCCGCGGACGTGCGGATTCTCGGCGAAATTCACGAACATAGCGAGTTGATGGACAATCTGGAGTATCTCTCGGATCAGATCGGGCCGCGGCTGACGGGTACGCCGCAATTGAAGCGGGCCAACGACTGGACCGCGGAGATGTTTAAGAAATACGGCCTGACGAACGTGCATCTGGAGGCGTATAGCATTCCTCATGCGTGGGTGCGCGGGACGGCACATGCGCGAATCACTGCTCCCACCGAACATCCCCTTACGATCGCTTCTGCGGCGTGGGCGCCGAACACGAAGGGCAAGGTGCACGGCCCGGTGGTTTATTTCGATGCGAAGAAACCCGAGGATTACGAGAAATACAAAGGGAAGCTGAAGGGCGCGATCGTGATTTTCCAGGAGCCGAAGCCGCTTTCGCCGCCGAAGCCGATCGATCAGAGCGCGGAAATTTATCATCCGCTGGAAGAGCCGCCGCCACCGGTGGGCCAGCCGGGGATTCCCGATCCCTATGAGAAGTATCTGGAGGCGATAAAGACGCGGACGGCATTTCTTTTGAAAGAGGGCGTCGTGGCCGTTTTGCGCGACGCCAACAAGCCGCACGGGCTGCTGAACATGACGGATGGCACGCCGGAGCCATTTAAGCTGGGCCCGCTGCCGACGGCGTTTATCACGGGCGAAGGGTACCGGATGATTTACCGGATGCTGAAAAAGGGCCCGGTGGAGCTTGAGATCGAGATTTCGAATACTTTGTCGAAGAAACCCGTGGAAGTTTACAACACGGTCGGAGAGATTCACGGAACGGAGAAGCCAGAGGAAGTGGTGATTCTTGGAGCGCATCTGGATTCCTGGGACCTGGGAACGGGAAGCACGGACAACGGCACAGGTTCGATGGCGGTGCTGGAAGCGGCGCGGGCGCTGGCAAAGCTGGATTTGAAGCCGAAGCGCACGATCCGGTTCATTCTGTTTACCGGGGAGGAGCAGGGGCTGATTGGTTCGAAGGAATATGTGAGGGCGCACAAGAGCGAGCTTGGGAAGATTTCCGGCGCGCTGATGCATGACAGCGGGACGGGGCGTGTGCTGGCGATCGGGTTGCATGACAACTATCAGGACCGAGAGATTGTCGATCAGGTGATCGCTCCGCTTGGCGAGCTGAAGATGCTGGAGCCTACAACGGCGCGGGAATATGGCACGGACAGCCTATCGTTTGACGAAGTGGGAGTGCCGGGTTTCTGGTGCGCGCAGGATTTGGCGGAATATCCCAAGACGCACCACAGCCAGTCGGACACGTTCGACAAGGTGTGGAAGGACGATATCAACCAGGGCGCGCAACTGCTAGCGGCGTGGGCTTACAGCACGGCGCAGTTGCCGGAAATGCTGCCGCGGAGGCCGATGCCGCCGGTTCGGCCGGCTGCCGCGAGATTGGAGACGCCGAAAGCGGATCCGATTGTTGAGACGGACAAGAAAATCATCGAACAGGTGAAGGGGGACGCCGAGCAATTAAAGACGGATCTGACTTATCTGACGACGCAGATTGGGCCGCGACTCACGGGTTCGCCGCAGTTGGATCGAGCCAGCCACTGGATGCAGGAGCAGTTCAAATCGCTGGGACTGGAGAATGCGCACGTGGAAAGCTGGAGCATTGCGAATAGCTGGACGCGCGGACCTGCGACGGGGCGGATTGTTTCTCCGGCGGTGCATGAACTGACGCTGGCGGGCGCGGGTTGGTCGCCTTCGACGAACGGAACCATCACGGGCGAAGTGATTGGAGTGGATGCGGAGAAGGCGGAAGACCTAGAGAAATACAAAGGGAAGCTGGGCGGGAAGATTGTGATTGTGACGCGGCCGCGGGAGATGGAGTCACCAACCAACCCGATCCTTACGCCGGTTGGGCAATCGACGATTCCGCTGAACCATCCGAAGAGGGAAGGAAACTTTAATAATAAGGCATATATGCAGATGCGGACGGCGCTGACGAAGATGATGACGGAGGAAAAGGCGCTGGCGATGCTTTTGGGTTCGGAGAAGATGTACGGGCTGATGAATATGTCGACGGCTTCACGGGAATATCAGCCGGCTGCGTTTCCTTCGGCTTATCTGGAGCGCGAGGATTATTTGCAGATATGGCGGTTGCTGGATGCGGGCGCGCCGGTGCAGGTGGAGCTGAATTTGCAAAGCTCGTTCAGCAGCAAACCGGTGGAGGTGTACAACACGGTGGCGGAGATTCGGGGGACGGAGAAGCCGGACGAGGTGGTGATCCTGGGAGCGCATCTTGATTCGTGGGATCTTGGCACCGGGGCGACCGATAATGGCACGGGATCGATGGCGGTTCTGGAAGCGGCGCGGGCTTTGCAAAAGCTGGGAGTAAAGCCTAAGCGAACGATTCGCTTTGTGCTGTTCACCGGCGAAGAGCAGGGCTTGAATGGCTCTAAGGCGTACGTGCAGGCACACAAGGACGAACTGGCGAAGATATCGGGAGTGCTTGTGCACGACACTGGAACGGGGAAAGTGCTGACGATCGGATTGATGGGGAATTACAACGTGCGCGAGACCATTGACCGCGTGCTGTATCCGATGGCGGAGCCGTTGGGAATTATGGAGCCGTCGCTGCGCAGTGAGGGCGGATCGGACCACGTGCCGTTCGACACGGCCGGCGTGCCGGGGTTCTGGTGCGTTCAGGAAGTGGCGGACTACGACAAGATGCACCACTCGCAGGCGGATGTGCTGGACCACGTGCGCTGGGACGACTTGACGGAAGGCGCGCAGGTGCTGGCGGTGTTTGCATACAACGTGGCGGAGTTGCCGGATTTGCTGCCGCGGAAGCCGGTGAAGAAGGAAGAAACGAAGTGAAGAAGCAATGATGTAACGAAGTTAAGAAAGAGAAGAAGAGGCCATGCGAGCGGTGGTGCAGCGAGTTAGCCGCGCGAAAGTGACGGTGAAAGGGCGAGTCACGGGAGAGATTGGCCCAGGGCTGATGATCCTGCTTGGAGTGGGGAAGGAAGATACTTCGCAGGTGGCGGCGGCGATGGCGGAGAAGGTGGCGAACCTGCGGATATTCGAGGACGAGCAGGGGAAGATGAACCGGTCGCTGTTGGACGTGAAGGGAAGCGCGCTGGTGGTTTCGCAATTCACGCTTTACGGGGATGCACGCGGGCAGAGGCGGCCGAGTTATATTGCGGCTGCGCCGCCGGAGTTGGCAAAGACGCTTTACGAAGAGTTTTCGGAAGCGCTTCGCAGGCTGGGTATTTTCGTGGGCAACGGGATTTTTCAGGCCATGATGTCCGTGGAGCTGGTCAATGAAGGCCCGGTCACGATTCTCATCGATTCGGACAAAACGTTTTAGCGAGCCGGCGGCGCGGACTACGGGGGCGGACTGGAGCGTCGGACGCGTCGTGGGTGAGCTGCGGCGGCTCGGCAGCAGGCGCAACGTGGAAGGAATGGCGCGCTATGGAATCCGCGCCGCCAAGGTCTTTGGTGTTTCCAAACCAAAACTCGACGCTTTAGCCAGGAAGATTGGGAAGAACCACGCCCTGGGGCTGGCGCTGTGGTCTACCGGGATTCAGGATGCGAAGATTCTGGCGGGGTTGATCAGCGAGCCAGGCCAGGTTACGGCTTCGCAGATGGAGTTGTGGGTGCGTGATTTTGACAATTGGGACAGTTGTGACGGAACGTGCTGCCACCTGTTCGTATTCGCTCGGCCCGCTTGGGCGAAAGCGTTTGAGTGGGCAAAGCGCAAGGATGAGTTTCAGAAGCGCGGCGGATTCGCGTTAGCAGCGTATCTTGCATATCGAGACAAATCCGCGCGGGATGCCAAGTATCTCAGTTTTTTGAAGGTGATTGGACGCGAAGCCGACGACGAGCGGAATTTCGTGAAGAAGGCTGTCAATTGGGCGCTTCGGAACATAGGAAAGCGCAACCCGAGATTGAATCGCGCGGCCATTGCCACGGCGCGGCGGATCCTGAAAAAAGAATCGCGCGCGGCCCGGTGGATCGCAGCGGACGCCTTGCGCGAATTGCAAAGCGAAGCCGTGCAGGTACGGCTGCGCGGGAAGGAGCGAAAGAATGGCGCCGCCGCAGAATAATGCTGACGTCCGACGCGTGCGTTCCACCGATGCTACGAGGATTGCGGAGCTTTCCGGGCAGCTTGGGTATCCGACGTCCGCGAAGGAGATGAAGGCGCGTCTCAGAAACGTGCTTAAAGATAAGGATGGGGCATGTTTCGTTGCTGAGTCGCGGGAAGGCGGATTGGTTGGGTGGATTCACGTCAGCACTACGCCACTGCTGGAGGTGGAGCGCCGGGCGGAGGTGAATGGGTTGGTTGTAGATGAAACGGAGCGTAGCCAGGGCGCGGGGGCGGTGTTGCTGGCGACGGCGGAGAGGTGGGCTCGCGGGAGGCGGTGCAGGAGCATGTCGGTGAGGTCAAATGTGTTGCGGGAGCGGGCGCACGGGTTTTATTTGCGGAACGGGTACGAGCATTGCAAGACGCAGAAGGCGTTTCGGAAAAGCCTGTGAAGGGAGAGTCCACCCCAGCCAGCGTGTAGTCCGGTGTGAATCTCAAACATTGAGTTGTGCTTGCGGGATACGTTGAGGTCCTTCGGGACGCAAACGACGCGTCCCTCAGGATGACAAGTTAGTGGTGTGTGTGAGTGGGAGAGGAATCCTAAGCCGCGAAAAAACGAAAGTTTGGGGCGCAGGTGGCGGATTGCATACCGGGTTGGACGCGGCTGGCGAGATGTATCGTGATACGATAGACTTCAGTTATGGCCGCACGGATTACCGACGGGGAATACCACGCGCTGTCGCAGCTTCGATACCTTATCCGGCGCTTCCTGCAGGAGGGCGACGCGACTGCGCGCCTGGCGGGGCTTGAGCCGCAGCAATACCTTTTGCTGTTGGCCCTCCGGGGACTTGAGCCGGGGCAGGAAGCCAGTATCCTGACAATCGCAGAGCGCCTTGCCCTGCGCCACCACAGCACTGTTGAGCTGATCGACCGCATGGAAGCGCACGGCTTTGTGAAGCGAACGCGGGGCAGGGAAGACCGGCGACAGGTGCTGGTGTCGCTGCAGCCGCGGGGCGAGAAGTTACTTGAGAAAGTGGTGGCCCAGCGGATTGTGGAATTGAGATCCCATGGCCACGCTCTGGTTGAGTCTATCGGGAAGCTGCTGGAGTCGCGGCCGATCGTTGCGCAAAAGAAAAAGCGGAAATAGACACGGCGAAATCCAGTTCGTTGCGCCGCAGAGGATGATTCCTTGACCCAGGAAGAAAATTCAACGGGAACGCCGCTGAAGCCGGGCCGGCTGCCGCGCCATGCAAGCTGGTGGAACATTCCCCTTGCCTCATGGAAATCGTTTGTGACCGACCGCGAGGAGCAGGTGTTCCTTGTGCTTACGCTGCTGATTGGCGCTCTGGTTGGACTGATCGTTGTGGCGTTCATCGAGATCACCGGACGCTTTGGCGCCCGGCTTTATCCGCCGGATGCGGCGGCGTGGCGGAGATTTCTGGTTCCCGTCGCCGGTTCGCTGGTGATGGGTTACCTGCTGTACAAATATTTTCCGGATGCGCGGGGCAGCGGAGTACCGCAGACCAAGGCGGCGCTTTACGCGCGCGGGGGGTTCATCAGTTTTTCGACGGTGCTGGGAAAGTTTTTCTGCACTTCGGTGACGCTTGCCAGTGGAATCCCGCTGGGCCGGGAAGGGCCTGCGGTCCAGGTCGGGGCCGGGATTGCTTCGGTGCTGGGGCGGGCGCTGGGGCTGCGGCCGGAGAGAGTGAAGTCGCTGCTGCCGATTGGGGCCGCGGCTGCGGTGGCGGCGGCGTTTAATACGCCGCTGGCGGCGGTGCTGTTTGCGATGGAGGAAGTTGTCGGGGATTTGCACGCGCCGGTGCTTGGATCTGTGGTGCTTGCTTCCGCTACGAGCTGGGGCGTTTTGCGGTTGTTGCTGGGCAACGAGCCGCTGTTTCAGGTGCCGCAGTATCAGCTGGTGAGTTCGTGGGAGCTGATTGCGTACGGAATTCTTGGAATTGCGGGGGGCGTGGTTTCCGCGGCGTTCACGCAATTGCTGCTGCGAATGCGAGTCTGGTTCAAACGGCAGTCGGCGAAGACAGTTTGGTTTCAACCGGTGGCGGGCGGGCTGGTTGTGGGAGTGATGGGCTGGTTTGTGCCCGCGGTGATGGGCGTGGGCTATCAGTATGTGGGCGATGCGCTGAACGACAGCCTGACATTGAAATTGATGCTGACACTGCTGGTGTTGAAGTTGGTGGCGACTGTGGTTAGCTACGCTTCGGGGAATGCCGGAGGGATTTTCGGGCCGAGTCTGTTTCTGGGAGCGATGCTGGGCGGAGCAATCGGAAGCGTAGCGCAACATTTTTTCCCGGGCCATGTGGCTGCGCCGGGGGCTTACGCGCTGGTGGGGATGGGGACGGCGTTTGCGGGAATCATTCGCGCGCCGATGACGTCGGTGGTGATGATTTTTGAAATTACGCGGGATTACGCGGTGATTGTGCCGCTGATGATTTCGAACCTGGTGAGCTATTTCATTGCCTCGCGGCTGCAGAAAGAGCCGATCTACGAAGTGCTTGCGGAGCAGGACGGAATTCACCTGCCAAAGTTCGGGAGCAGGCAGCAAGCCCGGCGGCAGGTGAATCAGATTTTGCAGCCGGCCGGGCAAGTTTTGAGCGCGGGAGAAACGGTGCAGCGGGCGGTGGAGCTGGCGCGGGAGGCGCCGCTGCGCACCTGGATTGTTTCGGATTCGCGGGGAGTGCTCGGACTGCTGACGCGAGAGCAGTTGGAGAGCGCGGCGAGTAGGGGGAATCTGGACGCGCCTGTGAGCACGTCGTTAAAGGCGGGAGAGTTTCCGCACGTGCATGCCGATCATTCGTTCGACGATGTTCTAGACCGCATGGGAGCGTTTCGCGTGGATGTATTGCCGGTGGTGAGCCGGGCGAATATTCATCAACTGGTGGGAGTGGTGCGGCTGCAAGACGTGCTGGAATCGTATGGCGTGGCGATGAAGCCGCAATTGTAAGGAGTTGCTCGCGTCCCGGGGCTCGTAAATCTACGGTTAATGCTAGTTTTTTGACGTTGAGGTCCTTCGCCTATCCTTATCGGATAGGCTCAGGATGACAACGTTAACATTTATCTCGGGTTCAAAAATTTGGCGTTTATTTGTGAGAAGTGCCGGCTAGAAGGCGTCGCCGCCACCGCCGCCGAAGCCGCCACCCTCGGACCCGCCACCACCGCCGCCGTCACCGCCGAAGGCGGAGCCTTCGGCGCTGCGGGGCGCGGAGGTCATGACGTCGCCCGCCATCGAAGACATGGAATTCAGGTCAGTGGCGAACATGTAGGGATAAAAGCCCGGGCCGTAGCTGCCCTGATACCATTGCGGCGGCTGGGTGTAGATTCCCTGAAAGGCCTTGCTCCAGTTTTTTTCTACGCCGAGGGCCATGGCGAAGGGCAGAAACTTTTCGAACATTTCCGGTGTTTTGATCGTGCGGTTGAAGCGGTCGGACTCGACGTGAGCGAGGAAATCTTCGAAACCCAGGACGCCTTCGAGGGCGCGTGCGCCGGCCTGAGTGCGCGCGGGCATGAACCAGCCGAAGCCGCAGACGATCGCGCCGGTGAGGAGTCCGGCTACGATGAAGGGAAGCGGGGCCATGCCGGAATGATTGGAAAGCCAGACACCGCCACCAATCAGAATGACGCCCATGACAACGCCAAAGCCGACGTAGGCGGCGCGCACGGTGTCGGGGCGGTGCGTGTAGTAAGAGTTGCCCATGAGAGAAGCGAAGATCTGATTCCTGATGCCGGGAATATTCGCGTAGAAGGTGTTGTGCAGAGCATCGAGAGGAACGGCGTCACCGGCGTTTCCGGCGCTGAAGATTCCGTCGAGAAGTTCCTGCTCGTGGGGCTTCAGGGAATTCCACTCGGCACGCGATTTTTTGAGATGGAAGACGTAATCCTTTGTGTGAGTGAGGCCGAGGAGCTGATCTTTCTGTTTTTCCTCGATGACGAGATAGCCGCGGACGGCGAGGTCGACGATGGAGGCGGTGATGTCGCGCATGTCCACGGAATTGTCGATTAGCGTGCCCACTTCGCCGGGGGTCAGATTGTCGGGCGGCTGATATTGCGCGGCGATGGGGCGGAGGCGCGGATCGCGGCCGCGGGTCCACCACCACCAAAACATTACGAAGAAGGCGACGATCGGGATAAACAGCGGCCAGTTGCTGCGCAGGTAGAGGGACAAACGGGAAAGGGTGGTGGGTTCGCGGACGACGCCTTTGTCGAAGGCGACGGCGACCGTGAGGCCTTCATGCATCGGCAAGGGGGCGCGGGTTTGCACATCCACGCCGGAGCCGGAGATCTCGATGACGGCGTCGCGGCCGGTTGAGCGGTAGGCTCCGGTGAAGGCTTTGGCACGGAGATTGGAGGCCCCTTCGGGGAAGACGATGTGGGCGCCCGCGGATTCAATGGGAATGCTCCACTCGTCGCCGGTGACGTTCCAGTAGAATTCGTCGTGATCGTCGAAGAATTTGAGAGCGTCGGAAACGGTGTAGTTGATGGAAATGGTGTGGGTGCTGTCGTCGGCGTTTGGAATATAGATTTTGAGGTTTAGGTACTGGCGCTCATGGCTGGTTTCATAGCGTAGCTTGACGCCGGTGTCGTCGGTGACGCCTTTGACGTCGAGGAAAAGCGTGTAGTTCAAGCCGCGGGGGCCGGAGTATTCGACGGGGATATACCGGTTGATGCCGTGCCAGGGACCGCCGACGAATTGGAAGGTGATGTTTTCGGTGACGTCAACGGAGCCGTTGGGAAGGACCGCGATCTCGGAGTAGAACTTTTTGAGGTGGCGTTCTTTTGCGGAGGCCGGCGCGGCTAGCGCCAGTAATAACGAAAAAACGCCCATGAGCAGGGAGAGCCGGCGGGTGAATGTGGGGCGCACGATCATGGGGTGTGCGAGTAAGGAAAATTAGGCTGTTGGCGCGCCGGGCGTACTGAAGCTGACCTTGGGGGCTTCGCGCTCCGCTGCCGAGGTGACTTCGAAGAATTCGCGCTGTTTGAAGCCGAGCATCCCGGCGAAGATGTTGGTGGGGAATTGGAGGATTTTCGTGTTCAGATCGCGGACCACGGCGTTGTAATAGCGGCGGGCGTTCTGGACGGTGTCTTCAATTTGAGTGAGGGAATTCTGGAGGGAAGTGAAGCTCTCGATAGCGCGCAGTTGGGGATAGGCTTCGGAAAGCGCGAAGAGGCTTTTCAGGGCGCCGGAGAGCATGTTTTCGGCCTGGGCCTTGTCGGCGGGGCCGGTGGCGCTCATGGCGCGATTGCGCGCGTTGATTACGGCTTCGAGCGTGCCCTTTTCGTGGCCGGCGTAGCCCTTGACGGTTTCCACGAGGTTTGGGATCAGGTCGTAGCGGCGCTTGAGTTGCACGTCTATGTCCGCCCAGGCGTTATCGCACTGGACCTTCAGGCGCACCAGGCTGTTGTACATGCCGATGCCGAAGAGCACCAGCAAGACGAGGACGACGAGAATGACTATGCCTGTCATCGGCCAACCTCACAGGAAAAGAGATGAGTTGCAAGCTGTGCATCCACTATACGTTTGGAAGGCCAGGGAGTAAAGAAAGCGTGGAGCAGGTTGTGCAAAAACAGAACGCTTGCTCGCTGGCGTTCCGGTGACGGGCCAGCACGACTCGCAACCGCGGTGGCTCTCTTATCGCTGGCGTATAGTAGCAAACTAATATATCCTCCTCTCGGGTCGATCCTCCTTCCCCTATGCTCTTCAAAACCCTTAGCGCTTTGGTTTATGGGATTGATGCACACCTGGTATTAGTAGAAGTGGATGTTGGTGTGGGCCGAATCCAGGATTTCAATGTGGTGGGATTGCCGGACAATGCGGTGAAAGAGAGCCGTCAGCGAGTGCAATCGGCGCTGAAGAATTGCGGAATTGACTTTCCGTACGGACAGGGAGTGACCATCAACCTTGCGCCGGCCGACCTGCGCAAAGAAGGCTCCGCGTTTGACCTGCCGATGGCGCTGGGGCTGGCGGGGTGCCAGGGGCAGTTCTTCGGCAAGGCGCTGGACCGGATGATGTTTCTTGGAGAACTTTCGCTGGATGGCAGCGTGCGCCCAATCCGGGGCGCGCTTTCCGCGGCCATCGCCGCGCGCGACAATGGCATCAAGGCTGTTGCGGTGCCCGAAACAAACGCGCGGGAGGCGGCGGTTGTCGATGGCATTGAGGTCTATGCGCTGAAATCGCTGCCGCAGGCGGTGGACCTGATCAATTCACCCGAGTCGTTCCAGTGTGTCCGTGTGGACGCCCAGCAGATGCTGAGGGATTCCGCGCAATACAGCGTGGATTTGAGGGACGTTCACGGGCAGCAAGCCGCGAAACGCGCGCTGGAAGTTGCGTGCGCGGGCGGCCACAACATTCTTTTTCTCGGGCCGCCGGGCGCGGGGAAGACGATGCTGGCCAAACGGATTCCGACGATTCTGCCTTCCATGTCGCTTGACGAGGCCATCGAGACGACGCGGATTCACAGTGTGGCCGGCATTCTTGAAAATGCGACGGGGCTGCTGGGAACGCGGCCGTTCCGGTCGCCGCACCATACGATCAGCGACGCCGGGCTGATTGGAGGAGGCGCAGTGCCGCGGCCGGGCGAGGTGTCACTGGGGCACAATGGCGTGCTTTTTCTGGATGAGCTGCCGGAGTTTCAGCGGAATGTGCTGGAAGTGATGCGGCAGCCGCTGGAAGACGGCAGCGTGACCATTGCGAGGGCGGCCATTTCCGTGACGTTTCCTTCGCGCTTCATGTTGGCTGCGGCGATGAACCCGTGCCCGTGCGGGTTTCGTCGTCGCTGCTGCTTCCGGGGATCGCCACGGCGATGCCGGAAACCACGTAGTTGCTTACGTGGATTTCAGGCACGGTCGCCGCGAGGATCTTCCGCTTACTCTCTCGCTCCAGCATTGGCCAATCGAAGAGCGGCGAGAATGCCGATGCCATTTCCCGAGCCGAGAGCTTCGGCATCGGTGTCTCACGCATCAGGTTTTCTTCCGCGGTTTTCATTTGCTTGTCGAGCGAAGCGAGCCGAACGTCCCGCTCCGCACGAGTGAGAACTCCTTCAAAAAATGTGTCGAGGACCCGCTCGCGTTTCTGGCGGAGCCGCCCGACTTCATTCTCCAGGCGTGCAATCCTACACCGGATCGCAGTCGAATCATACTTTTTCTCTAGTTCGGAAACAAGCCGGTTGAGGAAATCTCTACTTGTCAATTGAACACCGAAAATGCCGTCGAGATGTGACTCGAGCCGGTCGCGCTGCATCGTGGCCGAGACGCATCGCGGACCGCTGCTCGCCGGAAGAGTTCGAGTCTTGCAGATGTAATAGTGCCGGCGGCTGAACTTCCCGTAAACCAACGATTTGCATTCCGAGCAAATCAGAAACCCGTTATAGGTGAACGAGTGCCGAGTCTCGGGATGAGAGCGCCAGTGCAACCGCGTCTTCGTGTCCATGACCTGCTGCACCGTTCGGAACTCGACCTCCGAAATCAGCGGCTCCGCGATGACCTGCACACGGATGATTTCGTCCGGGGATCGCTTGACCTTTGGCCGGTCGCCCTGGCGTCCGTCGGCGGAGACGCGGCGAGAGGACGCGGACGAGTCTCGCTTTTTGTCGATGACCCTCCACCCGGTCCAGATCGGATTCCGCATGATGAGATGCATCCCGCGCGGCGTGACCCCTACCATTTCGGCGAGCTTCACATAGCTGTGCTCGCCGGACAGGAATCGATGAAAGGCCTCGCGAACGCGTTCAGCCTCCGGCTCGTAAAAGAAGCCGCGCTGTTCTTCATAGCCGATGCCGAAAGGGAGGACGACGGAACTCTGCGCGAGTTTCCCGGATCGACGCTTCTCTTCCTTCGCGCTCCAGACGCGCTCGCGAATTTCCGAGAGTTCGTTTCCGGCGATAATCGCGCGGAGACCCGCTACCAGCTTGCCAGTTTTGCTGTTGAGGTCTAGCGGACCGTCGGGGAGATAGAGCACGGTCCCGGTGTCTTGGAACACCTGGAAGAGCACGAAGTCTCCGAAGTTGTCGGGACGCATGACGCGGGAGAATTCGCGGACCACCACGCCGGCGACGTCGGGACTCTCGATGAGTTTCAGGAGCGTCTGCATTTCCGGCGTTCGCAATACCGCGGCGCCGGAGACGTTCACGAGTTCGGTGGTCTTCACGATTTCCAGACCGTAGGCTTCGGCAGTGCGCCGGTTGATCGCACGCTGCGCGGGGATGCTCGCGCGGTCGTCGGCGGCTTGCCCTTCGGTCGAAACGCGAATAAGTTCAATGACTTTTTTCTTCACGTTCCACCTTTGAGGGTTCGAGGTCGTTGAGACCCACGAGCTGCTCCGCACACTGCAACACCGTCTCCAGGTCTTTCGTGCGGACCGCTTCTTTCATTCGGACTAGAATCTGACGTCTCTGATTTCCTATTTCTATAATTGCATCAACGATATTAGAGTTCACTTTGGCCGGGTTCTTTCTTCTTGGGAAGTAGCGCGTCGTGAACTTTAGCTAACGATCACGGGCATGTCAAGAGGGTGTCCGCTTCGTTATCGAAGTGATTACTACGATGGCGTTGCTTAGATTTTGGGGGGAATGTGCCGAAAGGATTACTTTTGGACTCCGCGCAGCCAGATTTCCACAATCTTTTCCACAGCCCGTTTGTCTCCGTTCGCCTTGAGCAGGATCGAAAGGTGACGCAGATGAAAGAGGCTGAGGAGTAGCATCCGCGCCGCATCCTTCGGATTCACGTCCCTACGGACCTTCCCCGACTTCTGCGCCAGCCGAATCCTCGATGCGACGGCGGAGATGCGAGCCTCGACGTGTGGCGCGCACTTTTCCCTCGAGCCGCCCTTTCCCTCGAGCAGTGCGAACGTCGTGAGGCGAAGAGCCTGCGGGGATATTTTCGAGAACATCGCGGAGGACGCGGCGAGGATCGCGGCGCGAAAATCAGGATGAGCAAGGCGCTCCTGAAACTCTTTCCGGGGAAGCAACGCGGCGAGGGAATTGTCGACCGCCTCCTCGAACAGCTTATCCTTCGACGCAAAGAGACGGAAGAGCGAACCCTCGGTGACGTCGGCTCTGGTCGCAATCTCCTTCGTCGCACAACCGTGGAATCCATGCTCAGAGAAACACTCCATCGCTGTGGTCATGATTCGACTGCGAATTTTGGATGCCATCGATTCTCATTCCTGGTTTCCTGCGGTTTAGTTCCCGGAAAACCGACCTGGTAGTTGAGCGATATTCTAGCCTGACACTGGCTACAACGCTGCGTTACTTTTTCGCAGGTAGCAGAGACGCCGGCGCCGGGAGCTCCAGCGTCCGCTTCGGCTTGCATAGCCACAGGCAGTACCAGTGGCGATGCCCCTGGATCGCGGCGTTGTATGCCTGCGTATAGAGCGGAAGGACCCGATTAAACGCCGAGACCGCCGCATCGCGCTCTTGCTCCGTGTTCGCTGTTTGCGCTTTGGCGGTCTCGAGGCTCGATTTCGTAGCGGCGACCTGGTCCGCCTCCGCTTTCGCCTCTTCCACCTTGTGGGGATAGTCCGTGATGATCCCGTCGGCCTTGCGGAGCACTGCGGGATTTTCGAGCGGACCGCCGAGCTTGACCTCGAGATCGGCTTTGACGGCGGCGTCGGGAAGAGCCTGCACCTTGCTCGAATCGACGGCGGACTGCGTCTGCGCCGTCTGGACACGCGCGGCGGCCGACGCCGCGATGTCCGCGAACTTGGTCGCCATCATTGAGAGCTGCTCCTCGCGGATCCTGCCGGCGTCGAGCTGCTGCTGGAATTGTGTGCGGATCTGCTCGAACTGAGCATGATTCGCTTCCGTCTGTTTCCCGGCTTCCTCCTGGAGTCCGGCCGTGTGGCCGGCGTGATAAATCCAATGCACGACGGCTCCGAGCGCAGCCAGGAGCAACACCACTTCACCAATTTTGCGAACCCACGGGATCGCGAGCCATGCCCACATTAGATTTGACCTCCTAGCATCGGCGGTACCGGCGGCGTCGCCGGGGGAACCGTCCGCGCAGCCACAACGTCCTCTTTAATCGAGTGCCCGAGCACGAGACCCCCGAGCGTTCCCATGAATCCGACGTAGGTCGGCGTCAGCTTGCCGAGCAGCGCCATGACGTGCCCTGCCACAAAGAACGCGATGAAAAACGCCGTGGTCTTCCCCTGTGTGATCGAGAGGACCTTCTGCGCGAAGACTCGGAGCCATTCCATGCGAGCACCTCAGAGCTTGTGAAGGTAGTAGAACAGCACTCCAACGGCGAGCGCTCCCACGAGGACCGCGAAGCGGTCAAACCACTTGCTCTGCGTGAACTCGGGAAGGATCACCGCCGGGAGAAACATCGCCAAGAGAAACACGGTGAGCAACACGCCGACTACCTTCGGGATGGCGAGCAGGACCGCGGCGATGATCGCGCCGATGACAACGTGGAGCAGGTGGTATTTCGCGAGCGATTGCTCTGCAGTGTTGATGTTCATGAAACCTCCGGTGAAGTTCCCGCCTCTGGCGGGGGATTGTTGAGAGCGGTGATGAGCTTCGTGACGGCGTCGATAAAGCGTGGCCATCCGGTGAGACCGCCATTCACTCTGCGTCGCACCATCTCCCAATTCTGCTGGTCCGCGTAGTGCGCGATGTGGCGCTCGTTGAAGTAGAGCGCGAGGACGTCCGCCGCGACGGACGGGTCCAGCGCCAGGTCGGGATTGCCCTCGAGGTCCTGGCCGATTTCCGAACCGAAATGTTCGTAGTCCCACCGGCCGGTGATCTGAATGAATCCACGTCCGCGGAACTTCGCGCCGTC
>Ga0210403_10000447_pt1 | contig 43390 bp, 39 predicted proteins | sample IncBWC19MmetaG_FD_150863 | JGI IMG/M metagenome (GOLD analysis project Ga0210403, IMG submission 150863) | Forest soil microbial communities from Barre Woods Harvard Forest LTER site, Petersham, Massachusetts, United States - Inc-BW-C-19-M | ecosystem: Environmental > Terrestrial > Soil >...
TTGCGCGCGCGGGCCATGTCGATGAAGTCGATCACGATGATGCCGCCGATGTCGCGCAGGCGCAGCTGATTGACGACCTCCTCGGCGGCCTCGAGGTTGGTCTTTGTGATGGTGTCCTCCAGGCCCGCGCCCTTGCCGCGGCCGATGAAGCTGCCGGAGTTCACGTCGATCACCGTCAGCGCCTCGGCGTAGTCGATGATCAGGTAGCCGCCGCTGGGCAGGTCAACGCGGCGGGAGAGCACGCCCTCGATCGCCTTGTCGACGCCGTAGTTCTCGAACAGCGGCTCCTCCTGCTGCCAGAGCTCGACCCGCTCGACGAGCTCGGGAGCGGTGCGCGTGAAGAACGACACGAGGCGGTGGAACTGCTGCTCGTCGTCCACGATCGCGCGCTCGAAGTGCGCGGAGAAGATGTCGCGCACCACCCGCACCGACAGGTCGGCCTCCTGGAAGACGAGGTCCGGCGCAGCGGTGTCCTGCACGCGCTTGACCAGCACCTCGTGCAGCTTGTGCAGGTACTTCAGCTCGCGTTCGAAGTCCTCGCGCTTGGCGCCGTGGGCGGCGGTGCGGACGATCACGCCGCCGCCCTCCAGCGGCAGGTTGGCGGTCTGGCGGCGCAGGCGCTCGCGCTCGCGATCCTCGAGGCGTCGCGAGACGCCCACGCCCTCTCCGGTGGGGGCGTAGACCATGTAGCGCCCGGCGATCGTGACCTCCATCGTCAGACGCGCGCCCTTGGTCTTCAGGGGGTCCTTGACGACCTGCACCACGATCTCCTGGCCGGGCGAGAGCAGGTCTGAGATCTTGCGCCCGCCGCCGGTGCCGCGACCCCGCCTGGGCGTCTCCACGCCCGGCAGCACGATCTCATCGACGTGCAGAAAGCCGTTCTTCTCCAGGCCGATGTCCACGAACGCGGCCTCCAGGCCGGGCAGGACGTTGTCGACCTTGCCCTTGTAGATGTTGCCCACGATCGAGCGGGCGCCGCGGCGCTCTATGTAAAGCTCAGCTACGCGGTAGCCGGCATCCGGTGAGCCGCTGCCGCGCTTGCGCCCGCGGCTGGCTGGTGAGCGTGAGGCCGCGGGAGCTCCGCCCGCCTCCAAGAGCGCGACGCGCGTCTCCGCGCGGTCGACGCTGACAAGCACTTGCTTTTTCAATGTGATCCAGTCTTTCGATGTGGAAAGCGGCCGAGCGGTCGACCGGCGCAGTTGCCGGGACGGGGGCCCTGGGGATTCGTGAGGGATGCTCGGCTGACATTTGGTGTCTATGGACGCAGTACGCGGCCCTTCAGCGACGCCGAAGCGCGCGCCTGAACATAGATCGATTGCAACAGGCCAATCGCCAACAGGGTTGTGATCACCGACGAACCGCCATAGCTCATGAGCGGCAGCGTGACGCCGGTAATGGGCATTATCCCAATTGTCATTCCCACGTTGACGAAAACCTGGAACATCAGCATACCCGCTACGCCGGCAGCGACCAGCGACCCGAACAGATCCTTGGCCATCACGAGGATTCGCAGCGTGCGCCAGATCAGCAGCGCGTACAGCAGCAGCACCAGGCCCGCCCCCACGAAGCCCCACTGCTCGCCCACGGCGGCGAAGACGAAGTCCGTCTGACTCTCGGGCACGAAGCCGTTTTCGATCTGGCCAGGTTCCTTGGCGCCCGTCTTCTCGCCGGCGCCGATCGCGATCTTGGACTCCTGCTGTTGGTAGCCTTCTTTCTGGGGGTCGGAGGAGGGATGTAGGAAGGCTGTGAGGCGGGCCACCTGGTAGGGCTTGAGCACGTGCACGCCCGCCGCGGGCGCCGCCACCAGCACGAACGCGAGCGACAGCGCCACGAGCGCGGCGAGCGCAGACAGGTGGCGCCAAGAGGCGCCCGCGATGAACAGCAGCATGTAGGCCACCACCATGTAGACGAGGCCCGAGCCGAGGTCTGGCTGGGCGATCACGAACATGGCGGGCACGAGCGCCGCGATCATCACGCGCACTGTGGTGTCGCGGTCGCGCAACGCGCGCGAGCGCTCCACCACGAACGCGGAGAGCGCGAGGATCAGCAGCACCTTGCCGAGCTCTGAGGCCTGGAAGGAGAAGAACGAGAAGCTGATCGCACGCGTGGACCCGCGGGCGGCGTGGCCGAGGCCGAGCACCGCGAGGATGCTGAGGATCAACCCTCCGTAGATCGCGTTTTTGAGCTGGCGCAGGCGCGAGTAGTCCACGCGCGAGAGCACCACCATGAAGACCACGCCCAGCGCGAGGTAGATCGCCTGGCGGTCCACGTAGTAGCGCGGGCTGCCCGGGATCAGGTTGCGCGTGGCCTCCCTCAGCGTGAGCAGCGAGCACGCGCTGAGACCGAGCACTGCGAGCGTCAGCAGAGGGTCGAGCGGGAGCCGCAGCACACGTGGAGCCGCCACCGGCTCCTCGCCCGGCGACTGGATCGGGCTGAGCGGCATCAGCGGGCCGGTTCTCCCTCGGGGCTCATAGCGTGTGCGAGCTCCCCGCGACGAACTTGAGTGGCTTGCCGAACCACCGGGAGGCCATCAGCCGCGCGATCGGCGCGGCCGTTTCGGCGCCGAAGCCGCCCTGCTCGACCGTGGTGGCGATCACGATCGGGCGCTTGGGGTCGGCGATGTAGCACATGTACCAGGACTGGTCTTCCTTGCCGAGGCGTTCGGCGGTGCCGGTCTTGCCGTACACCGGGTGCTGGGACTGGTCCCAGCCGCTCCACACATCCGCGGAGGTGCCGCCAGGCTGGCTGGCGGCCTGGTGGATGCCTTCCATGACGAGGCTGAGGTCGGAGTAGTTGAGGTGCACGTGACGGCCGGAAGGGGCGGCCAGGCTCTGCACGAGCCCACCGTTTGTTTCGTCGACCTCCAGGCCGAGGTGCGGCGCCACGACGGTGCCTTCGCCGCCGTTCATGTAGGCGTTGGCGAGCGTGGAGTAGGCCACGGCCATCTGCAGCGGGTCGGTCAGCAGGTCTCCCTGGCCGACGGCCAGGTGCATGTTGTCGCCCACCGTCCACGGCTTGACTTCGCCGACGATCCCGCACGAGGAGCGACGCGTGCGCCTCTCGCAGCGCAGCTCCAGTTCGTTCTGTTCTTCACGCCACCTCGCGTCGGGCACCACGCCGGTGAGCTCGCTCGGCAGGTCGATCCCCGTCTGGCGCCCGATGCCCAGCTTGCGGGCCTCCTGCTGGATCACCCCGCCGTGGGAGTTGGCGCGCTCGCCCACTTCGAAGAAGTACGTGTCGGAGGAGACCTTCAGCGCCTGCACGAGCCCTACGGCGCCGTAGTCGGCGTGGCCCGCGTTGCAGAACTGCTGGATGTTCACCGAGATGCACGATCCGGCGCCGAGCCCTTCTTCGGGTGAGATCACGCCCGATTCCAGCGCGCCCATGGCCACGATCGGCTTGAACGTGGAACCCGTGGGATAGGCTTCACTTGAGGCGCGGTCGATGAAGCGTTTGGAGCCTCCGCCCGACAGCGCCTTGTATTCGGATTCGGTCAGCGGCTTGGCGAACTTGTTGGGGTTGAAGGAGGGGTAGGAGCCGATGGCGAGCACCTGCCCGTTGCGGGGATCGAGCGCCACGAACGCTCCCGCTTCCGCCGGTTTGCCCGACGCCTGGGCGTGTTCGACGCCTTCGCGCAACGCCTTTTCGCTCTCCCGCTGCAGGCCAAGGTCGATCGTCAGCCGCAGGCTGTGGCCGGCCACCGGGGGCGAGGGCGTGAGCTTGGCGGGGACCGGGTTGCCGGAGGCATCCACGGCCACGCGCGCTGTGCCGGTCTTGCCGCGCAGATAGCGGTCGTAGTAGTACTCGAGGCCTTCCTGGCCGACCACCGTGCCCTGCTGCACGCCGCGAAAGGCTTTCAGCTTGAGATCTTCTTCGGTGACCTGATCGACGTGCCCGAGCACCTGCGCGGCCATTTCGCCATAGGGGTAGGAGCGGATCGTGACGGGCTGCTGGCTGACGCCCGGGAACTCGTTGGCGCGCTCGGCGAGGAACGTGAGCACGCCCGGGCCGGCGTCGGTCTTGATCGTCACGGGCGCGTAGCGAACGGCTTTGTGCCCTTCTTCGACGAACGCGTTTATGCGCCTCGGGCTGATCCCCAGCAGGTGGCCCAGGCGCGCATAGAGCGCGGTGCGAGCGGCCCCTTCCGGCGGGAGCGCCGCGGGCGTGATCTGCACCGCGTTGGTGGTGCGGCTTTCGACGATGGGGGTGCCGCTGCGGTCGAGGAACTCCCCGCGCGGAGCCGGGATCGGCAGGTGCCGCACGCGGTTGACGTTGGCCTGGTGCACGTACTGTTCGCCGGTGAGGATCTGCAGGTACCAGAGCCTGAAGAAGATCACGCCGAAGACCACCATCGCCACGCCGCTGAGGATCGCCACGCGCAGCGCCAGCTGCGGCGCCACGGGCACACGGGGATCGCTAGGCCGCACACGCTCGATCGCGCTCATCGGGGCATCACCCGCGGGATAGCGGGCTCAACCCGCCGGTGGTGTAGGCGCGCCTGCGCCGGCGCCTGCGCGGATCCTCCGGCAGCGCGCCCTCGAGCGCTCGGCGCACGATCGCCCACATCGGTAGCGCGGCGACGCTGTTGACCACCACGCCGAGCACGATCTGACGCAGCAGCTCGAGGCTGACGGGGGCATCGACGCCGAGCATGAACTCGACCAGCGAGTAGCCGACGAGCGATACGGCAGTGGCGCCGGCGCCCACCAGCAGCGGGGTGAGCGCCGCCTGCGGGTCGCGCAGCTCGCGCAGACGCCCCGACCAGTACCCGATCAGCGTGAAGATCAGCGAGCTCACACCGAGCGTCTGCAGCAGCGCGAGGTCCACCAACAGGCCCACGGCGAAGCCGCTGAGCGCCCCGATCATCGATCCGCAGAGCAGCCCCACGAACACCACCAGCAGAGGAGAGAGGTCGACGTTGACGCCGAACACCGGCACCTCCGAGACCGCGCCGATCTGGAAGAAGACGACCGCCACGCCCAGCGCGGCCACGCGCCCGAGCGCGCTCATCCACCAGCCCCAGTGGAGGCGAGCTGTTCTCCCGGCGCGGTCGTGGAGCTCGAGCCCTGTCCCGACGGGAGCGTCGCCAGCGTGCCGGCGAGCCTGGCGGGACGGGAGCCGCGCGCGGCCGTCAGCACCTGCACCACGTCGAGGTTGTGCAGGTTGACCGCCGGGCGCACGTTGACCGAGGTGTAGCCCCCTTCTTCGTTCATCGAGCTGACCTGCCCGATCACGATCCCAGGCGGATAGAGAGATTCGTCACCGGCGGCGATCGTGCCTGAGGTGACCACGTATTCGCCGCCGGTGGCCTGCGTGTTCGCCGGCAGGTACTGCAGCAGCAGGTCGTTCGGCGCGCCGAGCTTCGGCTGGACGACGCCGGTGATCCTGCTGCTTCCGATACGTGCGGAGACGCCCATCGTGCTGTCGGTGATGAGATCGACCTGGGCGGCGTCGGAGGCGACCTGGGCGACCTTGCCGACGAGGCCTTCGTCGTTGACCACGGGGTCGTTGACGCGCACGCCCGATGAGCTGCCCTTGTCGATGTTGACGGTCGCATACCAGATGCTGGGAGACTTGCCTACGACGGTGGCGGTCACCGGGTGGTATTCGCCGACCCCCAGCTGATCCACGTGATAGAGCGCGAGCAGCTCGCGATAGGTGCGTTTTTCGGCCTGGTCTGAAACCAGTTGGCGGCGCAGCCGGCTGACCTGCTTGCGCAGTTCGTTGCGCTGGCCTTTGGCGTTGAACGTGTCGCCGATGCTCGCAAACAGGTCGCGCACCGGCTTCAGCGCCTTGTTGGCGCCATCCTGAATCGGCGAGACCACGGTCAGGAAGGCACGCTGCACGCCGTGCAGGCGTCCACTTGGCGCCTCGCCGAAGTACGCGGTCAGCAGCAGCAGGGAGAGCACGACGAGCAGGATGAGCAACGCTCGCCGACGCCGAACCGTCTTGTCGTACACCTATGACTACCTTCCGAAGCGTTCACGGGACAGAGTACCCACGGGAGGGGCGATCCGTCACAACACGCACAGACACGCTCGCAGGATTCACCGGCGGCGGCGGTTGCGCGATGTTCGATTCGAGCGATGGATCGCCTCGAACTCCTCCAGAGAGCGCCCCGAGCCGACCGCCACGCATGTCAGCGGCGACTCGGCCAGGTGCGCGGGCATCTGGGTCTCCTCACGCAGGCGCTCGTCCAAGCCCTGCAGCAGCGATCCGCCGCCCGCGAGCATGATGCCCCGATCCATGATGTCCGACGCGAGCTCGGGCGGCGTGCGGTCGAGCGTCTCCTTGACGGCTTCGATGATCTGATTGAGCGGTTCTTCGAGCGCCTGGCGAATCTCCTCGCTAGTCAGTACCACGGTCTTGGGCAGGCCGGCGACCATGTCGCGCCCGCGGATCTCGGCCTGCAGCTCCTCGGCCATCGGGCAAGCGGAGCCGATCTCGAGCTTCAGCTCCTCAGCGGTCTGCTGGCCGATCAGCAGCTTGTACTCTTTCTTGGCGTAGTTGATGATCGCCTCGTCCATCTCATCGCCCCCCACCCTGATGGACTGCGACACCACGATCCCGCCGAGCGAGATCACCGCCACCTCGGAGGTGCCGCCGCCGATGTCCACCACCATCGAGCCGGTGGGCTCCCCCACCGGCAGGCCGGCGCCGATGGCCGCGGCCATCGGCTCCTCGATCAGGTAGGCAGTACGCGCGCCGGCGGACAGGCACGCCTCCTCCACCGCGCGCTTCTCCACGCCGGTGACGCCTGAGGGAACGCATACCACCACGCGGGGATGGGCCCAGCGGTTCTGGTGGACCTTCTGGATGAAGTGCCGGAGCATCTGCTCGGTGACGTCGAAGTCCGCGATCACCCCGTCCTTCAACGGCCTGATGGCCTGGATCGTGCCGGGGGTGCGGCCCAGCATGCGCTTGGCCTCGATGCCCACCGCGTGCACTTCGCCGGTGCGCGAGTCGATCGCCACGACGCTCGGCTCAGACAGCACGATCCCGCGTCCACGTACGTACACCAGGGTGTTGGCGGTTCCCAGGTCGACCGCCATGTCGCGCCCGCCGAACCCTGTCAGATAGCTGAAGATTCCCATAGAGAGAGGGGGCCACGCCGCGATTCGGTCTGGCGTCGCTGCATCGCCGCGCGCTCGGCGGACAGCGCTGATCGGGGCGTACCCGCGGCGCAGTTTAGCGAACGCCCGCGCTCGCCCAACAGGCCTGCCAGGCGCTTTGCAGGCGAAATGTGCCTTCTGCCGCTGCGCTCAACCGCGATCGAGGATCTCGGGGTAGAGCTCGATGAGCGCCGACAGCGGGAGCCCCACCACGTTGTCCTCCTCCCCTTCCAGGGCCAGCGCGAGCGCCGAGCCCTCGCCCTGAATGGCATAGCCGCCGGAGCGCCCGCGCCACTCCTCCGTGCGCACATACCAGTCCAGCAGCTCCTCGTCGAGGTCGCGGAAGGTGACCCTCGTGCGCGCCACCGCCGTTCTCTGCTCGGGTTCTGCTCCAACGCGGGGCAGGAGCACCGCGAGGCCGCTGATGACCTCGTGGGTGCGTCCGCCGAGCGCCGCAAGCGTATACCGCGCCACGCCGGCGTCGGGGGGCTTGCCGTAGATCACCCCGTCGAGCGCCACGATCGTGTCGCAGCCGATCACCGCCTCGCGCAACCCCGGGCGAATCGCGGCGCGCGCCTTGCGCACAGCGTTCTCCAGAGCCACGGCCGAGGGATCATCGCCCTGCTCGATCTCCTCCACGTGGGAGGCGCGGATCGTGAACGGGACCCCGAGGCTGCCCAGCAGAGCGCTCCGCTGGGGCGAGCTCGAGGCGAGAACCAGTGGCAGTCGCTCGGGCAGCGCCTAGAGGCCCTGGAAGAACAGCGCGGCCTCGCGGGCGGCAGACTCCGGCGAGTCCGAGCCGTGGACCATGTTGGCGCCCATCTCGATCGCGAAGTCGCCGCGGATCGACCCCGGAGCCGCCTCCAGCGGGTTGGTGGCGCCAATCACCTGGCGCGCGGCCCTGACGGCGTCGGTGCCCTCGAGCACCATCGCCACGATCGGGCCCGAGGTGATGAACTCCACAAGCTCCGCGAAGAACGGGCGCTCGGCGTGCTCGGCGTAGTGGCGTTCGGCCAGCTCGCTGGTGACGGTCATGTGCCTCAGCGCGACGATGGCCAGGCCCTTGCGCTCGAAGCGGGCGATGATCTCGCCGCTGAGACCCCGGGCGAAGGCGTCGGGCTTTATGAGGATCAGCGTTCGGTCCATGGGTTCCTTTGCTTGCGGTGAGTGGGTTCAGGAGGTGGGGCGCGGACGCCGTGCTCGGCCGCCCGTACGCGGCCGGACCGCGGGCTCGGAGGCCGCCACGGGGGCGGCCTCGTCCTCGTCCTCGCTCGCCACCTGGAGCTCTGCGAGGTCGGACTCAAGCGGCGCCGCCGGACGGCGCCGGCGCGTGCGCTGCGGCGCGATGCCGGGCACGTCCGCCTCGCAGTAGGGGCAGATCGTCCACGCCTGGTCCAGCGGCCGCGAGCAGCTCACGCAGCGCTCCTTGAGCTTGCGCAGGCAACTGGGGCAGCGGATGAAGTCGCTCTCCACGCGGTAGTCGCAGTGCGGGCAGAGCGTCTGGTCGAGCTGGTGCAGGCGTGCCTCTGCCGCCTGCATCTCAAGCTCGCGCTCACGCACGTCCTCGAGATACTCCGGCGGGCGCAGGATCATGTACACGATCGTGCCCACGAACGGGAACAGCGAGGCGGCGGTGGCGCAGCCGACCATCACTGGATCGGCGATGCGTCGGCGGGCGTCGGCGTAGGTCCAGTAGATCAACGCCAGGTACAGCACGACCACGAACAGCAGCAGCAGGTCGACGGCCAGGCTGAGGCCGCTGCTTTCGATTCCGAAATATGCAATGGGAAGCATCGGCGGGCTGAGTTTAGAGAAACAGGCGGCCGAAGCCATAGCCTGCAGCAAAGAAAACGAGGATCACCAGGGCCACGATCAGGGCGACCGCCCCGATCATGGTGAGCACGGATGGGCCTTCGTCATTCATCGGCTCGAGCTCCCCGGCTGCGCCTGGGTGCCGGCCACATTACCTGAGCGGCGCTCCTGCATCCGCGAGCGCTCGGCCAGCAGATCGCCCACCAGGTACACCGAGCCGGTCACGAGCACCGCGCCTCCTCGCTCCCTCGCCCAGGCGCGCGCCTGCTCGAGGGCGCGGGCGGGGTGCGGCTCGCACGCCACCTCCTCGAAGCCCATCTGGCGAGCGAGCGACTGCAGCGTCGCCGGCGACAGCGCGCGGCTGCTCGGCGGCGCGGTGAACCATGCGCGCTCGGTGAGCGGCAGCAGCGCGCCCAGCATGCGCGCGGCATCCTTGTCGTCCAGCACCCCCAGAACGAGCGCGAGGGGAGCGTCGGGGAGCACCTCCGGCAGCGACTCCACGAGCGCGTCCACCGCGTCGGGGTTGTGCGCGCCATCGAGCACGGTAGGCGGATCGCCGTCGATCAGCTGCAGGCGCCCGGGCACCGTGATGGAGAGGGCGGCCTCGCGCACGGCGCTCTCACGCACGGCTATACCCACGTCCTGCAGGTGGGCTTCGGCGGCGGCGCGCGCCAGCGCGAAGTTGCGCCGCTGGAATGCTCCGGGGGCGCTCGGTGGGGGCGTCGAGCGCGCCGCTGAGGGTCGAGCGATGCGGGCGCCCCGCTCGCGCGCGATCCGCTCGGCAACCTGTAGCGCGGCGGGGGCGAGCTGCGCCCCAAGCACCAGCGTTGCGCCGGAGCCGAGCGCCGCGAGCTTCTCCTCGGCGATGTCCTTCAGCGTGGGGCCCAGCCAGCGGGTGTGCTCCAGGCCCACGTTGGTGAGCACGATCACGCCCGCGTCGATCACGCTGGTGGCATCGAAGCGCCCGCCGAGCCCCGCCTCGACCGCGGCCACATCGATCCCCTGCTCGGCCATCTGCCACAGCGCTGCGGCGGTGAGGAGTTCGAACTGGGTGACGTGGTCGTCCTGGCCGAGGGTGCGGTTCACGCGCTCGGCTGCCCAGCTCGCGCGGGCGATGGAGCGCGCGAACGCGTCCGGGTCAAGCTCCCGCTCGCCGATGAGCACGCGTTCGCGGTAGGAGATGAGGTGCGGGGAGAGGTATGCCCCGGTGCGCAGCCCGTGGCGCTCGAGGATCGCCGCGATCATGCGCGTGGTGGAGGACTTGCCGTTGGTGCCCAGCACCTGGATCGAGGGGAAGCGCTGCTCGGGAGAGCCCAGCACGGTCATCATGCGCCGCATGCGGTCCAGGCCGAAGCGCATGCCGAACAGCTCAAGCGAGCGCAGCTGAGCTTCGGCCTGCGCCTCGGTCCACTGTCGGTCAGACGGTTGCATTTAGATGTGTTGGATGCCCGCCCGCCCGGCGCCCGCGGCGGCTATGCGTCGGGGTGCTTGCGCAGATAGTCGATGAACACCGGGCGCAGCGCCTCGCCGAGCTCGCCGTCACCGCTGTGCAGAGCATCTTTGATGAGGCCTTTGGAGGACTGGATGTCGAAGTCTGCCTCGCCGCTGTCGCCGCGCGCGGCCTCCGCGGCTGGGATCAGCTCCAGCAACGACCAGAAGAACCTGACATCCAGGTGCTTCTCGGCGCGACGGATCGCGCGGTCGTGGAGCTCCTGCGTGGGGAGCTCCTCGAGGGCCTCGCTCATCACCGCCGCCTGCGCCTTCCGCGCCCGCCGCCCAGCATCGGGAGCAGTTCGCGGGTGATGCCCTTTGCGTCGAGCTTGCCGACGAGCCTGCGCAGCTCCTCGCGCTCCTTCGCGCCGAGGCTTCCGGGCCGGCCCTTGGAGTCGCGCAGCAGGCGCCCGAGGCGCGCGCGGTCCTTCGCCGGGAGCCCGGCCACGCGCTTGCCGACCACCACGCCCACGCGCAGCAGCCCGGCCCAGGGGAGCGCTTGCAGGCGGGAGCGCTTGGACTTGGCCGAGGAGCGTGGCATCAGCGCGATGGTATCGAGCGGCGATGAGCGAACGCGGGGGAAGCCCCGCTGCGCCCGCGTGCGGGCGGGGCCGGCCCACGCTGCGGGGCCGCTCAGGCCGACTCCTCCCGCAGGGTCTCGTCAGACTCTTCCGGCGCGGCTTCGGTGACGAGCGTGGGAGTGAGCCCCTTTTCGACGGTCTCCTTGGTCACCACGCACTTCTTCACATCGCGCCGCGAGGGCAGCTCGAACTGCACCTCCAGGAGAATCTCCTCGATTATCGAGCGCAGCCCGCGTGCGCCGGTTTCCCGAGCCAGGCCCTTCTCCGCGACCGCCACCAGCGAGTCGTCGGAGAACACCAGCTCGATCCCGTCGAAGGAGAAGAAGCGCTGGAACTGCTTGACGAGCGCGTTGCGCGGCTCCACGAGGATCGACACCAGATCCTCGCGCGTGAGCTGATGCACCGCGCTCATCACAGGCAGGCGCCCGATGAACTCGGGGATCAGGCCGTACTCGATCAGGTCCTCTGGCAGGCAGTGCTCGAAGATCAGCCCCTGGTCGCGCTCGGCCTTGGTCTCGATCGCGGCGGCGAAGCCCACGCCTTTGTGGCCGATCCGGCGCTCGATCACCTTGTCGAGGTTGGCGAACGCGCCACCGCAGATGAACAGCACGTTGGTGGTGTCGATCGTCAGGAACTCCTGGTGGGGGTGCTTGCGCCCGCCCTGGGGCGGCACCGAGGCCTGCGTCCCCTCGAGGATCTTCAGGAGCGCCTGCTGGACGCCCTCGCCCGAGACGTCGCGCGTGATCGACGGGTTGTCGGCCTTGCGCGCGATCTTGTCCACCTCGTCGATGTAGATGATCCCCGTTTCGGCCTTCTTGACGTCGTAGTCGGCGGCCTGGATCAGCTTCAGCAGGATGTTCTCCACGTCCTCGCCCACATACCCGGCCTCCGTGAGCGCGGTGGCGTCGGCGATCGCGAAGGGAACGTTGAGGATCCGCGCCAGCGTCTGGGCGAGCAGCGTCTTGCCGCAGCCGGTGGGGCCGAGCAGGAGGATGTTGGACTTCTGCAGCTCGATGTCGGAGTCACCCGACATCATCATCTGCACGCGCTTGTAGTGGTTGTAGACGGCCACCGACAGCGTGCGCTTGGAGGGATCCTGCCCGACCACGTACTCGTCGAGCACCTCGTAGATCTCGCGCGGCTTGGGCAGGTTCTCGAGGTCGAACGCCGGCGGCGCTGAGAGCTCCTCGTCGATGATCTCGTTGCAGAGATCGATGCACTCGTCGCAGATGTAGACGCCGGGCCCCGCGATCAGCTTCTTGACCTGCCTCTGGGACTTGCCGCAGAAGCTGCACAGAAGCTGCTCGTTGGAGTCTGTTGGTCTGGCCATAGCGAGCCTTGCGGGCGGTGATCTCTAATGCTCGGAGATCACGCGATCGATGATGCCGTACTCCTTGGCCTCCTCCGAGCTCATGAAGTAGTCGCGCTCGGTGTCTTTGCGGACCTGCTCGAGGTCCTTGCTGGTGTGCTTGGCGATGATCTCGTCCAGGCGGCGGCGCACGTCGATGATCTCCTTGGCGTGGATCTCGATGTCGGTGGCCTGGCCCTGGAAGCTGGAGGAGACCTGGTGGATCAGGATCTTGGCGTTGGGCAGCGCCATGCGCTTGCCCGCCGCGCCGCCCGCGAGCAGCAGCGCGCCCATGGACATCGCAATCCCGACGCAGATGGTCTGCACGTCGGGCTTGATGAACTGCATGGTGTCGTAGATCGCGAGGCCCGCATAGACCGAGCCCCCGGGCGAGTTGATGTAGATCGAGACGTCCTTCTCGGGATCCTCGGACTCGAGGTGCAGCAGCTGGGCGACGATCAGGTTGGCGATCTGGTCGTCCACGGGCGTGCCCAGGAAGATGATCCGCTCGTTGAGCAGGCGGCTGTAGATGTCGAACGCGCGCTCGCCTCGCGATGTCTGCTCGACGACCATTGGGACAAGTGGGCTCATAGTCCGCCTTTGTTTCGCTTCGCCGTCCGGATTCCTCTAGACAAGGCTAGCTGGCCGATCCCTGATCGCTGGGGGTCCACAGCTTCGCGGGCGCGGTCGCGTCCTCGCCGCCCTCCGCAGCCGCGGCCTTGGCGGGCGTCCACAGCGCCTCGCGCGCCTGCGCCTGGGAGAGCGGGATCGGCTCGGCCTCCTCGGCGAGCAGGTCGATGGCCATGCGCGCGGCGAGATCCTCGCGCACCTCCTCCAGGCGGCCGGCGGAACGCAGGTCGCCGAGCAGCGTCTGCGGCTCCACGCCCTCGCGTTCGGCGGTGGGTGCGAGAGCCGCCAGCACCTCCTCCTCGGAGGGCTCGATGCCCTCGGCGGCGACGATCGCCGTGATCACCGCCTCGCGGCGCAGCGCCAGATCGGCTTCGGGCTCCATCTCGGCGAGGATCTCCGCCTCCCGGCGACCGCTGATCTGCAGGTAGGCCTCGCGCGAGACACCGCGGTGGGAGAGCGAGTGCAGCATCCGCTCCCACATCTCCTTGGCGCGCGCCTTGACCAGCTCGGGCGTCACCGCAACCCGCGATGCGGCGACCGCAGCGTCGAGCGCGGCCTGGCGGAACTCGGCCCGCACCCGCGACTCCTCGTCCTGCAGCAGCCGCGTGCGGATGTCCTCGCGCAGCTCCCGCATGTCGTCGAAGCCGGCGTCGATCGCGAAGTCATCGTCGGGCTCGGGCAGCTCCTTGCGCTTGACCTCCTTGACGCTCACCTCGAAGGACGCGTCGCGGCCGGCGAGATGCTCTGCGCCGTAGTCGGCAGGGAACGTCAGCGCGACGGTGCGCGTGTCACCCGCGGCAGCGCCAAGCAGCGCCTCCTCAAAACCCGGTATGAGGTTGCCTCCGCCCAGCTCGACGAGCTGGTCGCGGCCCTCGCCGCCCTCGAACGGCTCGGCGGCGATCGTGCCGAGGTAGTCCATGACCACGAAGTCGCCCTGGGCGGCGGGACGGTCGGCCGTCTCCAGGCGCGCGAGGCGCTCGCGCATCGCGTCGATCTCCTGCCCGATCTGCTCCTCGCCGACCTCGGGCTCCCGTCGCGGCACCTCGATGCCCCGGTAGGCGCCGAGCTCTGCCTTGGGCAGGACGCCGATCTCGATGGAGAACTCGAGCGCCTGGCCCTGCTCGGGCAGATCCCCGAGGTCGAGCTCCGGATCGCCCACGGGTACGATGCCGGCGGACTCGATGGCGTCCGAGTACCAGCTCGAGAGCGTGTCGCGGACGGCTTCCTCGAGCACCACCTCCCGGCCGATGCGCTGGATCACAAGCGGCGCTGGAACCTTGCCGCGGCGGAAGCCGGGGAGCTTCAGGTCGCGGCCGAGCTGCTGCGCCTTGCGCGCCAGCCGCCCCTCCACCTCGCCCGCCGGCACCTGCACCGCGAGCCGCACGCGCGAGTCCCCGAGCTCGGTGACGGTGGTCTTCACGGCGACTGGCACGCCCGCCACGATACCGTGCCGTCGCATGTCCGCCCAGCCGAGCAGATCAGTGGCGCGCCGCGCCGAGACGCTGCTGTGGACCGGACCGGTGGGCCACCTGCTGGGCGGCGGGCTCGACTTCCTGACGGCGCTGGCACGCTACGCCTTTGCGAGGGCGCGCGGCCGGGTCGTGCGCTGACCCGCCCGCGCGCTTCCCACGCGTTCCTCAGGCGGCTGCCCCTGCGGTCGCCCTGCTGAAGCTCAGCGCCACGCCTCGCGGCAGCACGAGCACCGGGCAGGTTGCGATGTCGATCAGGTGCGCGGCCGATGAGCTGATCGAGACCACGCCCGGCCCGGCCTCGGCGCGTGAGTCGATCACGAGCAGGTCGGTGTCGTTGTTGACAACCGGGCCCACTTCGCCGCCGAACGCACCAGCCAGCGACTCGGCGGTCTGGCGCGCGCCGCCGTCGCCCTCCCCGATCGCCACGAGCTGCCTGATCGGGGCCTCGCCGTCCAGGTCAACGGGCGCGATCGCCACGGCGGTGCGCCCGCCTTCAAGCAGCCGCTCGGCGGAATTGCCCACCGCTACGTGGCCCTTGGCGGTGTGGGAGTCCGAGCAGAACACGATCACGTCCGCGCCAACGCTCGCAGCGAGCGCGGCGAGACCCTCGGGGGTGGAGCGGTCGATGACCACGTGGCGGCCGGCGCCGGGCACGCCCAGGAGCTCCACGCCGCGGTCCAGGATCTCCTGTGCTTCGCTCTGGGCGACCTCCTCGCGGGCGCTGTCGGTCTCGGGAATGTGGCGCACGTAAGCGAGCGACACCTCTGCGCCGGCTCTGGCAAGCGCTCGACCCAGGGTGATTGCGTCGTCCTCGTTGGCTGTGCCGTCGTAGGAAACGATGACCTTTGCTGACATTGGCTGTCCCTTCTTGCGGCGGACCGGCGATGTCGGTCCGGGGGTTGGATTCTCAAACCTCGTTTCGTCCGATGATGGCACTCCCCTGCCATCAGTGCCAGTGATTCTTGTGATCGCTGAGATAAGCTGTTCTTATGCTTAATGTCGCCAGGCTGCGCGTGCTCAAGGAGGTTGCCTACCGCGGGTCGTTCTCGGCGGCCGCCGAGACGCTGTCCTACACACAGTCGGCGGTCTCCCAACAGATCGCCACGCTCGAGGCGGAGACGGGGATGGCGCTGCTGGAGCGCCATCCCCGCGGCGTGAGCCTGACGGCGGCGGGCCAGACCCTGGTAGCGCACGCCGAGGGCATCCTCGCCCGGCTGGACGCAGCGGAGGGCGCGCTGGCTGCGATCGCGGGCCTGCGCGGCGGGCGCCTGCGCATGGCCTCCTTCCCCACCGCTGGCGCCACGCTGATGCCGCTGGCGATCGCCACCTTCCGCGAACGCTACCCCGACGTGGAGCTCACGCTCGCAGAGGGCGAGCCCGAGGAGATCGTCCCCCGCCTGCGCGCCGGCGAGCTCGACCTGGCGCTGCTGTTCGAGTTCGAGGGCGAGTCTCCGCTACGGGGCGAGATGACGCGCGTGAGCCTGCTCGAGGACCCCATGTACCTCGCTCTGCCTCGCGAGCATCCGCTGGTGGACAAGGAGGAACTGCGGCTGGAGGACCTGCGCGAGGAAGCGTGGGTGCAGACCTCGCGCGCGAGCCGCTGCGCGCGCCACGTGGTGCGCTGCGCTCACGCGGCGGGGTTCGAGCCGAACGTGGCCTTCGAGAGCGACGACTACCAGACCGTGCAGGGCCTCGTGGCGGCGGGCGTAGGGGTGGCGCTGATCCCCGAGCTGGCGTTGTCGGTGGTGCGGGCGGAGATCACGATTCGCTCGCTCTCCCCCTCGCCACCGGTGCGCCAGGTGATCGCCGCGGTGCCCGCGGGCGCGCGCCTGGTGCCGGCCGCCCCGGCGATGCTGGGCGTGCTTGAAGAAGCCGCCCGGCGCCTGACCACCGGGCACTAACGGGCTCGGGGCGCCCGGTCCGTTAGACCGGGCGCCCCGATTGCCCTTCCTACCTTGTCTCTAGGAGACGAGGGTGCTGCTCAGCCACAACCAGCGAACATCAACTGCCCGAGCCGTTTGTAACCGACAGGCGTCGGGTGGATGTCCGGCCCGTTGGGCTGGCCATTGCTCGACGTCTGGTTGTTCATGTTGGTGTATTTCTGCAGCGTGCCCAGGAGGCCGGCTTCTTTCGGCAGACCCGGGTTGAACGTCGTTGCTGCAACCGCGTTGGTCTCCGGGTTGACGAAGCAGCCTTTGAAGGCTTCGTGGCCTTCGGCGGCAGCTTCTGCGCCTTCGTCAGTGACCAGTTTCTGCTCGTGGAAGTTCAGCAGGGCGGCCAGGCCGATGGAGCCGGTCAGGAGTTCGCCCAGATGCGCTTCTTTGAACTGCGGTCCGATTGCCTGAGCTGCAGTGACTTCTTCGGCCGTTTTGTAAACGCGGCCGTAGGGGTCATAGCCACCCTGGAAGATGATCTTCCCGGTGTAGTTGACGCTGCCGAACAGCGAGCCGTTGCGGAGCGTGAACAGGATCGAGCCGATGTTGTGCAGGATGTGACCGAAGAGCGCTTCGACGTGCGCTTCGATGCAGCCTTTCACAGCCGCTTCGGGCGTCGCGCCGTATTTGCTTTTGCCTTCGGTTTCGTATTCGTGCTGCACTTCAGCCTTGCATTTGGCGATGGCGTGAAGCTCGTCGTTGGCGCCGATGTTCAGCGAGATCGTCGTCACAGGCGTGCCATGAGCTGCGGCCACACCGATGACTTCAAGCGCGCTTTCCAACTGCGATTTCGTTCCGCCGTATTCGTTGTGAAGTCCGAGGCCCACTTTGTGGTAGGCACACGGGCTTTCACCTTCGACCGGGTCGAGGACCGAGCCGAGCGGCCCGTTGCCGATCAGCGAGTCGGTGGTCTCACCGGGGCAGCCGTTGTTGACGATCTGGAGGCCTTCGGCTTTGAATTTCTTCAGTGAGGCGTAGTAGAACGCATAGCCTCTTTCGAACGCCGTGGGCGGCGGTGCCGGCAGGTGTTCGTTGAAGAGCTGCTGTGAGTAACCGAACGCGAGCGAGTCGCCCAGCGCGAGGTACTTTTCTTTGATCGGGATCGTGGTGGCGCCGGCTGCCGTGGCGAACAACGCGCTGAGCGCGAAGACGACCGCCAAGGCGAGGCCGATAAGACGACTGCGCGAGCGCAGCGAGCCATTCGTGGCTGACATTCTCACATCCTCCTAGACTTGCGGGACATGCCCGCAGGCACAGCCCCCTCAATGGATTTTCCCTCTACGGCACACTCCCCAGCCTCCTAGACGCCGGAGAGCATCGGCCGAAGATACTCGAGGCGATACGCAAATGTCAAGCGGCACAACCCCCGCCCCGGGAGCGGACGGGCGCCGCGCAGCGCGCTGAGGCTCTCGGCTGGCGTCCGAGCCGGGTGCCACATTTGGTGGCCGGCAATTCGATGAGGAGTCGTGTGAAATGAGCATTGCGAGCGTCGTGCTGTTGATCGCTGGAGGCCTGCTCGGCGGGGCCTTCGTGGCCGTGCTGCTGCGGCGAGAGCGCGAGCGCACACATGATCAGCTCAAGGCGATCTCGATCGAGGTGCTGGCCCGCACCGGCGACTCGCTGGCACAGCGCGTGGCCGAGGCGCGACGCGCCGAGGAGGAGCGTGCGTCCGGGGAGATGGCCACGCGGACCGAGGAGATCAAGGGCCTCGTGCGACCCGTACAGGAGAAGCTCGGGCGGATGGAGAGCGAGATCGGGCGGCTGGAGCGCGAGCGCCGCCAGGCACAGGGCGAGCTCGCGCAGATGGTGCGCCAGCTCGGCGACGGCGTGGGCAGCCTGCGCCAGGAGACCGGCAACCTCGTGACGGCGCTGAAGCGTCCCTCCACGCGAGGCTCCTGGGGGGAGATCCAGCTGCGCAACGTGGTCGAGATGGCGGGCATGGTGGCCCACTGCGACTTCGTGGAGCAGAGCACGATCCAGACCGCCGAGGGGGCGCTGCGGCCCGACATGCTCGTGCGGCTGCCCGGCGGCAAGCTGGTTGTGGTGGACTCCAAGGTGCCGCTCGACGCCTACCTCTCATCGCTGGAGTCGAGTAGCGAGCAGGAGCGCGAGCTGCACACGGCGCGCCACGCACGCCAGACGCGAGAGCACATCTCAAAGCTCGCCTCCAAGGGCTACCAGCGCCAGTTCGACTCCACGCCCGAGTTCGTGGTGATGTTCGTGCCCTCCGACGGCATCTACCAGGCGGCGCTCGCCGAGGATCCGGCGCTGATCGAGTACGGCGTGCAGCAGCAGGTGCTGATGGCAACCCCGACCACGCTCATCGGCCTGCTGTGGGCGGTGCACTACGGCTGGCGCCAAGAGCTGATCGCGGAGTCCGCCCGGGAGATAGCGGAGTCGGCGCGGGAGCTCCATCGTCGCCTCGGCCGCTTCCTGGAGCCACTGGGGAAGGTGGGCCGCCAGCTCGACTCCGCGGTGTCCTCCTACAACGAGGCGATCGGCTCCTTCGACGCGCGCGTGATGCCGCAGGTGCGCCGCATCGAGCAGGCCGGCGCTGCGTCCGGGCGCGAGGTGCTCTCACCGCCGGCGGTGGAGATCACCGCGCGCGTGCTCAGCGCGCGGATGGAGCCCGAGCCGGATGAGACCCGCTCGCTGCTGACACGCCAACCTGAGGCGATCTCAGCCGAGCGGATCGCCGCCGGCGCACGGCGATCGTGAGGAGCAGCGCAAGCGCGACCGGCACGGTGGCGGGCAGCTCGCCGACGAAGAAGAACAGCAAGTCGAAGCACAGCGCCAGCAGCGCCGTGAGCGCAGCAGCGCGCCGCTGCGCCGCTGCGCCAAGTGCCCCCGCGAGCAGGCCACCGAGGGCGGCCGCGACGAACAGGTCGCCGTAACCCATCACGGCCGAGCCGAACACGACGCTCTGCAGGCGCGGCAAACCGGCGGCGGGGCGCGCCGCGTTGAGGGCGTCGTTGGGTCGTTGCAGCAGGTCGGCCACCACCAGCGCGGTGTCCACCACCGCCATCGCCAAGATCCCACCGGCCAGCCAGCGAGGCGGCGTGACAGCCGCAAGCAGCGCGCCGAGCGCCACGCAGCTGAGCCCCGACAGCAGCAGTGCAGCGCCCTCCCCCGCGAGGCCGCGGCGGTCGGCCCAGGCGAGCGCGAACAGCGCCACGGCCAGCGCCGCCAGGCGCGGGCGCGCCGGGCGCGATAGCCAGCCGAGGGCGAGTGCGGCCAGCGGCGGCACGGCGATCAGCGCGAGGTAGGTCAAGCCCTGCGCGCTCGCGCGCTTGGCCACGCCGGCGATCAGCACGAAGCCGAGCACCGACAGCGGTGGGATCAGCGCCCAGCCTCGAGCGCCTAGGCGCTGCAGGCGCGGTAGCGCAAGCGCGCGTGGCGCCGCCACGAGCATGCCCTGAGCGAGCGACAGGAGCGCGATCGATGTCCAGAAGGGCAGCGCCACAACCCAAACATAGATTCCGCGGTCGGGCGCCGGACCCAACGTGCGGCGGTGATGGCTCCGTTTCGGAGCGGTGTATCACTATGGCTATACAGCAACCCAGCCGTGAAACGCTCCTCAGTGCCCGAGCTGAACGGTCTTTATCACCAGTAGCAGCACCGCCACCACGAGATATCCGCGTAGCACGAGCATCGCGGCCTTGCGCCCCGGCGACCACACTGGCCGCTCGAGCAGCGCGAGCGGCGGCATAGTCCAGGAGCTGCGCCGGTCCGTGGCCACCGTCTCCATCTCCACCGTGGCGCCGGGCCTGGTGCGCAGCACGTAGACCCCGCCGACGGCCAACGCGACCGCGAGCCCGATGCTCATGTAGGTGAACATGCGCGCGACGTTTATCGCTGGGAACATCGTGCTCGCCATCAGGATCAGCGAGAGCTCCACGAGCACGCCGATGATCACGCTCGCCACCGCGTTCAGCCACGGCGGGTTCGACCACGGGCCCAGCACCTCGCGGTCGTTGCAGAGCAGCAGCAGGAACACCGTGGCGCTGGGCAGCAGCACGCCCGCGAGCGCCTGCACGGAGGTCGTGATCAAGCCCAGCGGGGCGCCCGGGATCAGCACGATGCCGGCTGCCGCGAGCACCATCAGCGCGAAGCTGCCGTAGAACAGCTTGGCGTCCAGCGGACCGCGATTGAGCGAGTGCTTGGCCCCGAAGACGTCGCCGAAGGCATAGGAGGTGGCAAGCGTGACGGCCGCCGCGCCGATCAGCGATGCGTTGAGCAGCACGACCGCGAAGAACACGCCCGCGGTCGAGCCGAGGCGATGCGCGAGCTGCGTGGCAACAGTGCCCGCATCGCCGAACTGGCCGAACACGGGGGTGCCGGCGAAGGCGAAGGCGGCCACGCAAATCAGCGCACCCGCGCCGACCACCACCACGAACGCCCCGATCACAGTGTCGGCGCGCTCGTAGTTGATCCAGCGCGGGGTGATGCGCTTGTCGATGATGTTGGACTGCTGGAAGAACAGCTGCCAGGGCGCCACGGTGGTGCCCACGATCGCGATGATCAGCAGCACCGCGGTGGAGCTCGTGCCGCCGTGGATGCCCGGCACGACGGTGTGGTGGACGATCTGCCCCAGCCGCGGGTGGGCGAGGATCAGCAGCGGGATCACCAGGAAGTTGGCCACCACGAACATGTACATGAAGCGCTCCCAGCTGCGGAAGCTGCCGGTGGAGGTGATCGCGATCAGCGCGAGCGCGGCAACCGGCACTGCCACGTACTTGCTGACGCCGAAGTAGCCCAGCGCGAGGCTCACCCCGATGAACTCGGTCACGATCGTCAGGAAGTTCAAAAGGAACAGGTCGCCCACCGAGAACGCGCCCCAGAAGCGACCGAAGCGCTCGAAGATCAGCTTCGCGTGCCCGACTCCCGTGACCGCGCCCAGGCGGATCACCATCTCCTGGTTGACGATCAGCACGGGGATCAGCAACAGCAGCACCCACAGCAGGCTCGTGCCGTAGTTCTGCCCCGCCTGTGCGTAGGTGGAGACGCCGCCGGCGTCGTTGTCGCCGACCATCACGATCAGGCCGGGGCCCATGATCGCAAGCAGCGCCATCGCGCGCGCGCGCAAGCCGTGGCGCTCTGCGGTGTCGTGCATCCTGATCGTGCCCAGCGCGCCGCGGATGTCGCCGATGTGCGCCTCATCGAGGACGGGCGGCACGCCCGTGGGTGGGGCCTCAGGCGCGACTGTGGTCTGCTGCTCGGACATCTCGGGTGTACCTCCTTCCTGGCCTCGCGGGGGTTGCGCGCATCACGACGCGGCGCACGCGGCGCGGACTAAGGTCCCGAGAAGGCGGCTAGGGCAGGAGGGACGGGCCCGACGTGCGTGCGACCGGCTGGGTACTTCGTGGCTGTTCTCGATCCATGCCGGCCTCCTCTCTACACACGTGGGAATGGCTGTCCATCGAGGCCCAGCCTAGCAATGGGCGCTCAGTCGCGCACCAGACCAAAGCGCCGGCGCCAGCCGCTCGGCAGCGTCAGCTCGAGCACGTCATCCACGGTCACCACGCCCACCATCTTCCCCTGCTCATCCAGCACCGGAAGCATCACCAGGTTGTAGTCGGTCATCATCCGTGCGACCTCCGGCAGATCGGCGTCGGTGGCCACCGCCACCGGCTCGCGCTCGGCCACGTCCTCCAGCCGCCGGTCGGGCTGGCTGCGAAGCAGCGTGACCACGAACGCCGAGCCGAGCAGGCCGCCGTCCTCGCCGAGCGCGTAGACGGTGGTGAGCGTGCCCGCGGCCAGCTCGCTGGCGCGAACCCGCTCGAGCGCCACCGCCACGGTGTCGCCCGGGGTGAGCGCGATGAAGTCGGGGCTCATCAAGCCCCCGGCGGTGGACGGGTTGTAGCCGAGCAGCGCTTCGATCTGCTCACGCTGGGCGGCGGGCAGCAGCGAGAGAATGCGCGCGCGGCGCTCCTGATCTATCTCCACCACCAGGTCGGCAGCGTCGTCGGTGGCCATGCGCGCGATCACCGCGGCCACCTGCGTGTCGGGACGCTCGCGGATGAACTCGAGCTGGTGGTGCTCGTCTAGCTCCTCGAACACGTCCGCCTCGAGCTCGCGGTTCTGCGCGACCGCCTCGATGATCTCCTCCCCCTCCTCGTGTGAGGCGGCCTCCACCAGGTCGGCGATCTCCGCCGGATGCAGGTTCGCGAGCTTGCGATGGGAGAAGCGCAGGCGCGAGGTGGGCACGTGCCCCACGAACGGCTCCATGTCGGTCCAGTCGAGGAAAGGCGCGTCGCGCACGAGCCCGCGCACCCGTCGCGGGAGCAGCCGGCGGAGCTGCGCTCGCAGGCTGTGGTCCACGCCCACCACCCGCCACCAGCCCTCGATGCAGGCCAGCTCGATCTCGTTTGCCGTGACCAGGCGCGGAGGGTCGGCCTCCACGTACACCAGCTTGCGGCCGAGCACGTCGGCGCCGAGCAACACCTCCCCCACCCTGCGCTCGAACCTCCCGAGGCTGAGCTTCTCGCCGGACAGGCGCACAGCACCGGGCTGAAGCGTTGCGATGCGGTCAACCGGCACGAACAGCTCGCGGCCGCCAACCCGCGCCTTCAGGCCCGTCACCGGCGGATAGCCGCCGTCGGCCAAGCGCACGATCAGATCCTCCACGCGACCTAGGCGATCGCCTGCCCGATCCAGCAGCGGGCTGCGCAACACCGAGGAAAGATGCACTACCGGCTGGGACAACTCGCTTCCCAGCTTACGCTGTCGGCCGGAGGAGCAGGGACGCGCCGATCGCGCCACCCAGGTCGCCAAGCGCGGCCACATGCACATGCGGGGGCCGATTGTCGTTGAACAGGTGCGGCTGCATCGCCTGCTCGATCCGAGCCGCATAGGGGTGACCGAGCCTGATGCCGAGCCCGCCACCGATGACAACACCCTCCACGTCGAGCAGGTTCACCGCCGATGCCACGCCCGCGCCGAGCGCCACCACAGCGCGGTCCAGCACCTGCTGGGCGAGCTTGTCGCCGTGCTCCAGCGCGCGCGCCCAGATCCCGCTGGTCAGGCGTGCGCGGCCGTGCTCCTTCATGAGCTTGAACAGGTCCGTCTTGCTCCCCTTCCCCACGAGCCTCTGGACGTGCCCTTCCATCGCGGCCCGGCCGGCATAGGCCTCCATACAGCCGCGCCGCCCGCAGGTACAGCGCGCACCTCCCATCTCCACCACCATGTGCCCGATCTCTCCCGCACCTCCCCTGCCGGTCCACGGCTGCCCGCCGAGGATCAGGCCGCCACCAACGCCCGTGCCCCAGAAGACACCCAGCAGCGATGAGTAGAGCCGCCCCGCGCCGAGCTTGAACTCCGCGTCGGTGGCGACCTGCACGTCGTTGCCGACCTTCACCTCGGTGCCAAGCGCAGCGCTGAGCGTTGCAGCGAGCGGGAAGCTGCCTTCCCAATCGGGGAGGTTGCGCGCGCTGGTCACCGTGCCATCCTCGGCGATCACGCCGGGTGAGCCGACGCCCACGCCGGCGAGCTCCGCCGGCTCAACCTCGGCCGCCTTGGCCGCATCGCGCAGCGCCTGCTCGATCTCCGCCGCCACCACCGCCGGACCCCCGCTCGTGGGGGTGGGCCTGCGGGCCGAGCCGATCACGGTGTTGTCCTCATCGACCACCGCCGCCTGGATCTTGGTCCCCCCGAGGTCGATCCCGCCGTAGCTGGACATGCGCGCGGATCATCGCAGACGCCGTAGCGGACTCGGCGATGCTCCTCCGCTGTAGGTGGCGCGCGGCGCAGGGGCGCCACCGATGAGGCGCTCGAGCGGATTTACGTGGCCTTGTGGCGTTTCTTCGCCCCCTCTTACGGGCTCGCCCAATCATCGGAGCGAAGCATGAGCAGACGCACTGGAGCATCTGGACTCGTCTACGCGCTGGGTGCGCTGTGCACCGGCGCGATCGTCACCGCGTTCCTGCTCGTGGGCCCCGCCTCGCAGTCCACGGCCACGCAATCGCGGATCATCAAGGCGCAGCAGGGCGTGGTGCAGGCAACCGTGTCGGGCAGCGGCACGATCGAATCCGCCGATCAGGTGGGCGTCAGCTTTGCGGCCGGAGGGTCGCTGAAGGCCGTATACGTCACACCCGCGCAGCACGTCACCAGCGGGCAGCTGCTGGCCGAAATCGATCCCACGAGCGCCGAAACCACGGTGAAGTCCGACGAGCTCAGCCTGCGCGACGCCGAAGCCAAATACGAAGCGGCGCTCAAAGGGCTCACGCCCGAAGAACTGCGCCAGAGCCAGCTCGGCGCGGCACAGGCGCGAACGTCGGTGGCCGCCGCGCAGCGCGCGCAGCGACAGGCCGAACAGACCAAGCTCTCCGACGAAGCGGCAGCGCGAAACGCGGTCGCGCAGACGGAACTCGCGCTGCACCGGGCCGAACAGGCCCAGGGCCTCGACGCGACCAGCCAGCAGGACGCCGTCAACCAGGCCACCTCCCAGCGAGGCGCCGACCAGAGGTCGCTCGGCGAAGCGAGGACCCAGCTTGGCGAAGCGATCGCCGCGCGCGAAAGCGAACGAGGCAGATCCCCCCTCAACGAACAGAAGTTGAGCTCCGCCGAATCGCGGGTCGGCTCGGCAGAAGCAACGCTCAGGTCAGCCGAAACGAAGCTGACGCAGGACGAAAACGCGATCGCGGGCGCACAGAACGCGCAGGCGTCCGGCGCGCTGAAGGACCAGCAGTCGCTCGACAACGCCCGCAACGCGCTCACCAACGCTCGGCAGAGCCAGTCCGCGGGCAGGCTGAGGGACGAACAATCGATCGCGCAGGCGCGGGGCAGTGTGACCAGCGCTCAGCAGTCGCTGCAGTCCACCCTCGCCGCCAACGCGGTCAAGTCCGCGCCCCCCACCCACGCCACCGTGGTGAGCGCCGAAACCAGCGTGCAGAGCGCCAAGCTGACGCTCGAAGGCGCTCGCCGTGCGCTCGCCGAGACCAAGCTCTACGCGCCCACCGCGGGCGTGGTGGCCGCCATCAACAGCAGGGTCGGGCAGGCCGTCACAGGCAGCGGCGCCGGCTCCACCGGCGGGGGGTCGGGCAGCGCCAGTGGCGGCGAAGGCAGCTCTGGCGGGAACACGGTTGCCGGCGCCGGCTCGGGCGGGAGCACCGCTGCCAGCGGCGCCTCCTCCGGCGCGGGCGCGAGCGGCAGCAGCGGCGCCTCCGGCTCGGGCGCGAGCTCCACGGGCAGCGCCGGCACGGGCAAGGCGGGCGGCGCCGGCAACGGCGGTGGCACCGTCTCCGCGACCGCCGGCGGCGGCTCGAGCGCAGGCGCCGGCAAAGCCAGCAGCACCGGCGCGACCGGCGGCTCGGGCACAAGCGCGGCGAGCACAAGCGCCAGCAGCAGCAGCAGCTCGAGCAGCACCACCAAACCGTTCATCGAACTCACCGAACTACAGGGCTTCCAGGTCGTAGTGCCGCTGAGCGAGTCGGAAGTCGGCCACGTGCACGTCGGGCAGCTCGCCACCGTGACGGTGGAAGCGCTGGAAGGCCGCAAGTTCGCCGCTCACGTGGTCGGCGTGGCAGTGCAGGCCACGAGCAACAGCGGCGTGGTGAGCTACGACGTGACCTTCCAGCTCGAACAGAGCGAAAGCGGGATCAAGCCGGGGATGAGCGCGACCGCTGAAGTGGTGGTGAGCCAGGCCGAAGGCGTGAATGTCCCCACGAGCGCCATCTCCGGCGGGTCGGTCACGGTGGTTCGGGGCGGCAAGCAGGTTCGCCGGCGCGTTGTCACAGGCCTCGCCGGCAACAGCTCGACGATCATCCTCTCCGGGTTGAGCGCGGGCGAAGAAGTGGCTTTGCCCGTGGCGAACACGGCCGGCAGCACGAACCTGCTCTCCAAGCTCTCAGGCGGAAAAGGCGGCGGTCTCGGTGGTCTCGGCGGCGGCCTCGGGGGCGGCGGAGGCGGCTTTGCGGGCGCCAGGGCAGGAGGCTGAGGATGCCTGGGCGGCGCGATGGGCGACCCGCCGTGATCGACGTGCGCAAGGTCACCAAGGTCTACGAGCTCGGCCAGATCCGAGTCCGCGCGCTGCGCGATGTGTCGTTGCGGATCGAGCGCGGCGACCTAGTCGCGATCATGGGCAGCTCCGGCAGCGGCAAGAGCACGCTGATGAACATCCTTGGCTGCCTCGACGTAGCGAGCAGCGGCCGCTACCTGATCGACGGCACCGATGTCAGCCACATGGACGAGGACGAGCTCTCAGATCTGCGCAACCACAAGATCGGCTTCGTCTTCCAGAGCTTCAACCTCGTGGCGCGCACCAGCGCACTCGCCAACGTCGAGCTCCCGCTCGCCTACGCCGGCGTTCCGCGGGCCGCGCGTCGCGCTCGAGCCCGCGCCGCGCTCGCAGCCGTGGGCATGGCCAACCGCGAGCAGCACCAGCCGTCGGAGCTCTCCGGCGGCCAGCAGCAGCGCGTGGCGGTGGCACGAGCGCTGGTGACGAACCCCTCGCTGATCCTCGCCGATGAGCCCACTGGCAACCTGGACTCGCGCTCGACCGAGGACGTCCTACGGATCTTCGCGCGCTTGAACTCCGAAGGCCGCACGGTGGTGCTAATCACCCATGAGCCCGACGTGGCCGCGCAGACCAAGCGCGTGGTAGTGCTAAGCGACGGCGCGATCGTCGAGGATCGCCGGACCGCCGGCGTGCACGATGCGCCACCCGCGGTCAGCGGGCAGAAGTCCGCCCACCCCACCGCCGTCCCAGCGGAGCGTTCGCAATGATCGGCGCCGAGACACTGCGCATCGCCTGGAGCGGGATCGTCACCAACAAGCTGCGCTCCGGCTTGACGATCCTCGGCATGACCATCGGCGTGGCATCGGTGATCGTGCTGATCGCCGTCGGCAACGGCTCCTCCAAGGCGGTGCAGTCGCGCATCCAGAGCCTTGGCACGAACGTGCTGATCGTGATGGGCAGCCGCTCGCGCGGCGGGCAGGCATCCGGCTCGGCGAGCATCTCGCTCACCAAGCAGGACGCCGAAGCGCTGCAGAACCCGAGCCTCGCACCCGACGTGATGAGCTCATCGCCGGTCGTCAACGCCAACAGCGTCAAGCTCGTCGCCGGCACCACGAGCTATGAACCGTCGTCGTTCATCGGCACCACTCCCAGCTACCTGACCGCGCACAGCTACAAGGTGGCCGAAGGCGCCGCGTTCAGCAGCGAAGCGGTCAGCAAGCACGAGCGGGTCGCGGTGATCGGGCAGACGATCGTTGGAGAACTGTTCGCCGGCCAGAGCGCGGTGGGTCAGAGCATCAAAGTGAACGGCAGCAGCTACCAGGTGGTCGGCGTGCTGGCCTCCAAGGGGTCCAACGGCGCGGCTAACCAGGACGACGTCGTGATGGCGCCCATCACCACCGTGCAGGACTCGCTCACCGGCGTTGGCCCGATCGCCTCGATCACCGTCGAGGCGCGATCCCAGTCCTCGCTGGGTGCCGCCGAATCGGAGGCCAGCCAGATCATCGAGGAACGCCACAAAGTCAAGAACACCTCCGAACCCGGCTTCCAGGTGCTCAACCAGGGCTCGCTGCTGGAAACGTCCAACTCCACGAGCAGCGTGTTCACGACGCTGCTCGGCGAGGTGGCGGCGATCTCGCTGCTGGTGGGCGGGATCGGCGTGATGAACATCATGCTCGTGTCGGTCACCGAGCGCACCCGCGAGATCGGCATCCGCAAGGCGATCGGCGCTCGGCGCAGCGACATCCTCACGCAGTTCCTCACCGAGGCGCTGCTCGTGTCGCTGATCGGGGGCGTCACCGGCGTGCTGCTCGGCATCGTCGGCAGCCAGTTCGAAATTGCAGGCGTGAAGCCGGAAGTGGCCACCTACTCGATCTTCCTCGCCTTCGGCGCAGCGGCGCTCTCCGGCCTGTTCTTCGGCACCTATCCCGCGGCGCGCGCCGCCACCCTCAGACCGATCGAGGCGCTGCGCTTCGAGTAAGCGCACCTCAGACCAGGAGCACTCCATGCCCGACGACCAGCCCACACATAACGACGTCCTCACCGAGTCCGAGCAGCTGCCGCGCCGTCCGCGTAGGCGCCTGCTCGCCCCCATACCGGTGGCTCTGTGCATCGCGCTGATGACGGCCGTGGGCTTCATCGGCGGCGTGCTCGTGGAGAAGGGCGAAACCTCCTCGAGCGGATCATCGGCCTCGGGGGCGTCCTCTCTGTCGGCGCTGCGCGGCGGCTCCGGCAGGCGTAGCGGCGCCCTCGGCGGCGCGGGCGCCGGCGGTGCCTCGGCAGGCACCACAGGCAGCGCGAGCGTGGGTGCGTCGAGCTTCGCGGGCGCGGGCGGGCGGCCCACGGTGGGCACGGTCGCCTTCGTCGAAGGGAGCACCCTGTATGTGACCAACTCGCAGGGCAACACCGTGAAGGTCACCGCGGCGCCGGGGGCGCGCGTGACCAAGACGGTCAGCACCTCCGTGAAGGGCATCCACCCCGGCGAAACCGTGACGGTCAGCGGCGCCACTGCAGCGAACGGCGCGATCGCCGCCGAATCCATCAGCGTGGGGGCCAGTGGCGGGCTTGCAGCCCTGTTCGGCGGGGGCTCGGGCGGCGGCTCGAGCTCCCGCTTGGGCGCCAGCGGCGGCAGCGGCGTGTCGAGCCTCTTCGGCGGCGGCTGAGGCCATATGACCCAGCGCCACCAACCAGCTTGCGGACAGCACCCCACCGACACGGGGCGATCCGCTCCTCCCCACCCGACAACCACAAGGAGCTCCATGCATCACCTCATCGCCAACAGACGCAGCCCCGCCGTCGCGGCTGCCATCGCTCTGCTGCTGGCCGGCGTACTGCTGGCGGCCTGCGGCAGCTCATCCTCCAGCGGATCGACCTCTCCCTCCAACCCAAGCGCGTCCACCTCCGCCGCCACCACGGGCGCTCCCTCCGAAGCTCCCAGTGCTCCCAACGGCTCCGGCGGTACCGCCGCCGGGGGCCGCTTCGCGGGGCTGCGCGAATGCCTTCGGAAGAACGGCATAACGCTGCCCAAGCGGACGCCCGGTCAGGGCGGCCCAGGAGCGGGCGGCGGCCTCCTCGGCGGCGGCGGGACGGGCAGACGTCAGCTCCCCGCAGGCGTGAGCCGCGAACAGCTCGAAGCAGCAATCAAGAAGTGTGGCGGCACGCCGGGCGCTCGCTTGGGCACAGGCGCGCGCTTCTCCACGCCCGCGGCGAAGGCAGCGCTAACGAAGTTCGCGGCTTGCATGCGCGAAAACGGACAGAACGTGGCGCCGCCCAACACTTCGGGCAAGGGGCCCGTGTTCAGCACGAGCGGCCTGAACACCACAAGCGCCGCCTTCAAAGCGGCTCAGGGCAAGTGCATGAGCCTGCTGAGCGGGCTCTTCGCGCGCCCGAACGGAGCGGCTCCGCCCGCAGCGGGCTAGACCGAGTTGCGCGTAGGGGGCGCTCCGAGTTGCCCGTAGGGCGCTGAGCGCTCCCTACGGGCGCTTGGGGTCGGCGATGGCCGCCGAGGAGGGGTTGCGCGCGACCGTGGGCTTGGGCAGAGCGCCCACCCGTTCGATCAGCTGATTCCACTGCTGGGAGTTGAGCGAGCTGGTGTTCAGCAGCGGCACCGCAGCGAGCTTGCCCGTGCGGGCCGAATGCGCCGCAGAGGACGGAGACAGTGCCACAGGCGCGGCCTGCGGGCGGAACTCCAGGCGAATGCGGTTCCAGTAGATCGAGGAGGCGTGGGTGCTCGGCGCCCCCGGATAGCGCATCAGGCTGAGGATCGAGCTCGGCAGGAATTCGGCGGGGAGCGTCAGCAGCGTGCGGATCGTCAGGTCGGTGATCGTGCCGCTGCCCTGGTGCGCGGTCAGGGAGATGCCGTTGATTGCTGAGATCTCCACCGCGTCTCCCTCATAGGCGGCGGACACCGCGCCGCCTGCGCTCACCGGGCTCTGGCCGCAGCGCAACCCCGTCACGGTGGGCTTCAGACCGCTGCGGGAGAGGAACGCGAGGACGGCCAGCACGCGTTTGTCGATCAGCCCGGCGGCGACGTCTTGGCGCCCACAGGCGTAGATCGATACGCCCGGATCGGCGAGCACGGTGCGCTGCAGCTCGGCCTTGGAGAGCAGGAACACGTCCGCGGCGGTGGCGCCGAGCAGCGCGTCTTCGGCCTTGGCGCCGCGCGGGTGCAGGGCGCTCTGCAGCTGGGCCCAGTTGGTCAGGACCGGTCCCGGATCGACCGTGTTGAGGTCCCCGGCCGGCTGCACCGCGAAGCGCAGGTGCCCGGCGCTCGCACCATGGGGCGCGCTCACGCTGCCAAGCACCGTGCCACTGGACACCACCGAGCCGGCCCGCAGCGGCAGGCGCGTGCTAGTGCGGCTCTGCCGCGCCTTGGTGCTCGCAAGCGCGCGTTCGGCCGCTCGCGCGTCCGGGTTGCCGGGGTGGGCGAACAGGCGCACCTTGCCGAGGCGCGCAGGGTTGCCTTCGCCAGAGCCTGCTGGAACCGAGACCTGCCCCCCGCCCGCGGCGCGCGCGCTGCGCGGCTTGGGCGTCTTGACCTGGAGGGTGACGGGCGACTGGTAGCCGGCGCTGGCGGCCTGGGAGGGCGCCGGGTCGCTCTTGCTCGCGACTTCCACGAGCGGCGAGGTGATGCGCGCGCTCGCGGGCTTGGGCGGCGCGTAGGACGGCGCGATGCTGCCCAGCCCGGCGTAGGTGAACACGTCGCCGTAGACGTCGCGCAGGATCACGTACCTGCCGAGCTTGCGGGAGATGCCGAGCTTGGTGATGCGACCGTTCTGCACGGCCACCACGTGCGCGCCGGGGGCGCTGGTGAGGGTGACGAGCTGCAGGGGCGCTTTGGCGGCGGCGGCGCTGGCGATGCTCGCCGGCGAGGGCGCGATGGGAGACGCGCTGCCCGCCGGCTGCTGCGCCGCGGAGGATGTGCCCGCGCCGCTCGACGCGGCGCTTGGAACCTGCGTGGCGTTCGCGGTGGCGCTCGAGGTGCCTGCCGCGGGGAGCGCGCTCCAGGCGAGGTGGCCGCCGGTGACGGGCAGGCGCCCATCCACGAGGCCGGTGAGCGTGGCTATCACCGCGCGCGGGTAGGCGGAGATCAGCTTCGCGCGCAGCAGCACCGAGCTGACGTATTCCTCGGAGTGGTTGTAGGCGAGGATGGCTGCGTGCAGGTCGCTGGCCGCTCCCGCCGCCCGCAGGTAGCGCGCAGCGGCGAAGATCGCGTCCACCGGGTTGTAGGGGTCGGCGTAGCCCGCATTGAGCGCGTCCACCCCGTACTGCAGCCAGGTGGCGGGCATGAACTGCATCCAGCCAACCGCGCCGGCGCTCGACACCGACTGGTCGCTGCCGTAGTTGGTCTCGATTTCGTTGACCGCGGCAAGGATCTGCCACGGCACCCCGTACTGGACAGCGGCCGCCTTGTAGATGGGAAGCAGGAAGAGCGGGATGCGGTAGAAGCCGAGCGCCTGGATCGAGGCCTCGGTCGCCGCCAACGCGCTCGCCTGCGCCGCGATCACCTGCGGCGAGAGCGCCACGTTGTTGGGGCCGGTGGCCTTCGCGGGGGAGGTCTTGGTCGAGTTTGCGCCGCCGACAGCGGCGTTGGCCGGCTTGCCCGGTGTGGTCCGCTGGCGGCGTTTGAGCACCACCGCGGGCGCTTCCACCGGGGCGGCTGTGGGCGCGGGCGTGGCCGGCGTGGTGGGGGTCGGCGCAGTAGCGGCCGAGGGCGTGGTGGCCGGCTGGGGCGTGGTGGTGGCCGTGGTGGTGGTCGTCGGCGCCGGAGTGGTGGGGGTTGTCGTGGTCCCCGTTTCCGTGGGCGGCGGAGTGGGAGTGGTGGTGGTGCCTTCGGTGGAGGTGGCGGTTTCCGCCGTGGCGGCGGCCGTGAAGGGCACGGCCAGGCTCGCAGCCGTCAATCCGCCCCCCGCGAGCGCGGAGAGGACAGCTCGCAGCGCCCGGCGGCGGGCGGCGCTCATCGGCGGCATGCGCTGAAGCTGGTCATGTCGGGGTCGTCCCATGGTCGTGGTCGGCGTGGCATGCCCACAATCGCGGGATACGCCCACCTGGAGTCATATCGGCAGACAACCAGCAATCCGTAAAGGATTCGTAATCGTGGCCGAAGGATGTGCTGAGGCGTACGGTCATCAAAGTCGAGAGCGACCGGACGCTAGCGCCGCTCAAGGCGGAAGTGTCGCAGTTGGCCGAATTGCCCGATTTGCAGGCGTGATTGCCGCCTGCAAGGTGCTGGGAGCCGCCTGAGCGGCCGGATACGTAGTGCCCGCATGACACATCGACTTGCGAGCGTACGCACGAAGCCGATACTGTTGCGCGCATGGAAACGGTGCTCTCGGTGCTCGAGGTGGCGATCGCGGTAATCGTGATCTTCCTCGTGCTCATGCACTCGGGCAAGGACGCCGGACTGTCGGGCGCCTTCGGCGTGGGCAGCGGCGCCGGCCCGCTGGGCGGCGGCTCGATGGTCGAGCGCAACCTCAACCGCTGGACGATCTTCTTCTCGGTCCTGTTCTTCGTGAACGCGGTCGTACTGCTCAAGCGCCCCTGGGCCTGATCGCCTCGGCGCCGTCGGCTTCTAGTTGGTTGAGGATCTCGATGGCCTCGGCGCGCAGTGCCGCGTCGATCGCCTGGTAATCCTCCGTGGAGAGCTTGCCCGTCCGATAGTCGAGCTCGGCGTCGCGGATGTCGCGGTACTTGGCCTCGCGCGCGGCCTGTAGCTCTTCTCGGACCGCTTGCAGCTCCTCGCTCGCGGCCTGCGGATGAGGCGCGGACGCGGCCACCTCGGGCTGCGCCCCCGCCGCCTCCGCTTCCGCGCGGCGCGCTGCGCGTAGCGGCGCGCTCACGAGCAGCACCACGAGCACGAGCAGCGCCAGCGTGAGGATCGCGATCAGGATGCTCAAGCGCTCAGGCGCGTGCCAGGCCGCGCACCGCGCGCGTACGCACACGGGCCGCAACCCGGCTGCGCAGGGTGCTCGGCGCAGGCCAGATCGCGATCAGGCCGCCCGTGAAGACGATCAGGCCGCCGATCCAGATCCACATCACGAGCGGAGACACGATGAAGTGGAATTGCGCCGGCGGCGGTTGGCTGAGGTAGGTGCGCCCGAGCAGCCCGATCGCCACGAGCGCGTCTTCGGCGGGAAGTTTGGCGTTGCCCAGCTTCACGATGCGCTGCAGGGCGGGCGCTTCGATGTTGGGCGCAATCGCGCTCCACACGTCGCGAGTGACGCCGGCGTCGATGCTCACGTGGCTCACCGGCTGGCCGCCGATGAGGCTGCCGACGGAGCCCTGGGTCGGGTCCTGCGAGGCGTAGTAGCCCTCGCTGGGGTTCAGCCTTGCCACATGGTGTCCGCCCTTGGTCACGTCCAGCACCGCTCCGAGGCTCAGCGTGGAGCCGGTGTGGGCGGCGTCGAACCTGGGCGTGATCGTCACCGTGGGCTTGACGTAGCGGATCGTGTAGGCGCCGACCTTGGTGGACTGCCCGGGCGAGAGCGTGAGCTCGGAGGCGTGCTGGAAGGAGGACGAGGCCGCCACCCCGATGAACAGCACGGCGATGCCCACATGGACGACGTAGCCGCCGTAGCGCCTGCGGTTGCGGCGCACGAGCGAGAGCAGCGCAGCCGCTGCCGACTCGCCGGTCATGGCGCTGCGAGCGCGCGCCCCGCGGAAGAACTCCTGGCCGATGCTGGCGCACACGAACGCCGCGCAGCAGAACATCGCCATCGCCAGTGGCTTGCGCTCGCCCGGGCCGATCGCCACCAGCACCACCAGCGTCAACAGCGCCAGCGTGGCCGGGAACACGAAGTTCTTGCGCGCGTTGGCCAATGTGGCCCTACGCCATGCGATCACCGGGCCGATGCCGCTAAGGAGCACGAGCACCAGCGCAAGCGGCACCGTGTAGCGATCGAACCAGGGCGGGCCCACGGACGCTTCCTGGCCGTTGAGCGCCTCGGATATCAGCGGGAAGTATGTGCCCCAGAAGATCACGAAGCAGAGGCCCACGAGAACGAGGTTGTTGGCGATGAACATCGACTCGCGTGAGAGCAGCGAGTCGAGCCTGTGCTCGGAGCGCAGCATGTCGCGCCGTGACACCACGAGGTAGATGGAGCCGGCGATGAGCACCCCTATGAGCGTCACGAACGGCACGCCGAGTGTGGCGCCGCCGAAGGCGTGGATCGAGTTGAGCACCCCGCTGCGCACCAGGAAGGTGCCCATGATCGCGAGCGTGCCGGTGGCCAGCACCAGCGAGACGTTCCAGACCTTCAGCATCCCGCGTTTCTCTTGGATCATCAGCGAGTGCAGGAACGCGGTCCCGGTCAGCCACGGCATCAGCGAGGCGTTCTCGACGGCGTCCCACGCCCAGTAGCCGCCCCATCCAAGCTCGGAGTAGGACCAGCGCGCCCCCAGCAGGATGCCCACGCCGAGCAGCAGCCACGCGGCGAAGGCAAAGCGGCGGATCGCCTTGATCCAGTCCGCCTCCACCCGGCGCGCGATCAGCGCGCCCATCCCGAACGCGAGCGGGATCGTGCACAGCGTGTAGCCCGAGTAGAGCATCGGCGGATGGATCATCATCGTGGGGAAGCGCAGCAGCGGGTCGAGGCCCGCTCCTTCCACGGGCGCCGGGCGGGTGGTGGCGAACGGGTTGGCGTAGAACACCATCAGCCCGATGAAGAAGCCGCCGAAGCCGAGCAGGATGGCCGTGGCGTACGCCGCGATCTCGCGCATGTGGCGCCTCGTGAGGAACAACGCGAGGCTCGACCACAGCGACAGCAGCCAGGCCCACAACAGCAGCGACCCTTCCTGGGAGGACCACACCGCAGCAGCGCGGTAGAACGTGGGCGTGGTACGGCTGGAGGTGCTGGCGACCGTGTTGAACGCGAAGTCGCTGCGCAGGAACGCGGCCTCGAGCACGGCGAAGGCCACCGTGAGCACCAGAGCCAGCGCGTACACCGAACGCCGCCCAGAGTCGCAGAGCTCCTGGCGCGCGCTGCGCGCCCCGTAGACCGAGACGCCGATGCCGTACGCGCACACCGCGAGCGCCAACAGCAGGCATGCAAACCCGAGACCCGCCATCAGTGGCTACGGTTGGGGCGGCTCTTGCGCATCATGGCCGGGGACACTCAGTAGTTCTGCTTCTCGCCTGCGGGAGCCGTCTTGTACTTGGACGGGCACTTGGTTATCAGCGAGTTGCGTTCGCCCACGAAGCTCGCGCCCTGCTTCTGCACGGTGACGATCACCTCGCGCCCTTCGCGGAACGGATCTGGGACGGTTCCCGTGTAGGAGAGCGGGATGGTGGTTCCGCCGGCGCGATCCTCCACGCTGAAGTACAGCAGCGCTCCCGCGCGGTGCACCGACCCTCCAACCACGGTGCCGGTGACCTGGTAGCTGCGGCCCGGCTGCGCCTGGTGTACGAGCTGCGTGGGTGTCAGGGCGGGGCTGGCAGCGCTGAAGCTCGTGTAGATCAACGCGCTGGCGAGGACCACTGCAGTGCTCAGCGCCACAACCAGCCGCACCGTTCGCTTGCGCGCGGGGTTCATCGCCGCCAAGTATCTCAAACTCGCGATCGCGCTCTCGCGCCAGCGGCATTGCGTCCGATCCCACGAGGAAAATATGGTTGCAGGACGAAACCTTTACGCGTGGGCGACGTTATAGGCAGTGAGAGAGCATGAGACCGAGACGCCTTCAGACCCTGGGCGAGCCGCGAAGCCGGCGCCACCTGCGCAGCAGACGCGGGACGCAGGCGGCCCAGGCGATGCCTTCGGCGCCCACCACACGCACGGTGGTCGCACGGGCCTGCGATCCAGCTGTGCAGCGTGTGCGCGAGGCGGGGGGGCCGGTCGACCAGGCCACCTACTCGTGCGAATGCGGCTACCAGTTCAGCGCGCCGGTCTCAACCACCGTGCACTGCCCCCACTGTGGCCTGGGCCAGGCCTGGTAGCAGCAGCGGCGCTCCGCGGGCCTCGCGCTTGGCCGGCTTGCCAGATGGCCGTGCGATTCGAGCTGGCGAACAATATGATGGGCCTCAGTGCGACTGAGACAGGCGCCGCTGCTCTACTTCGTGACGGTCGCCGACGAGGGCCAGATGACACGCGCGGCAAGGAAGCTGCACGTGGCACAGCCGGCGCTGTCGCAGGCCATCGCCCAGCTGGAGTCCGAGCTCGGCGTCGAGCTGTTGGCACGGCATGCGCGCGGGGTCACGCTCACACCCGCCGGCGAGGCGTTCCTCGCGAAGGCCCGCGCCGCGCTCGAGGCGATGGCGGACGCCACCCAGACCGCCCAGTCGCTCGCGCGCTCGGCCCAGAGCTCGATCGCACTCGGGTTCCTCGGCTCCCCGCCCGCGCTCCACACCCCTGAGCTGTTCGCTGCCTTCGCGGCCGTACACCCCGACGTTGCCGTCTCCTTTCGCGAGCTGCCGATGCCTCACGGCCCGACGGCCACGTGGCTCTCGCAGGTGGACGTGGCGATCTGCCACCCCCCGGCCCCGGATGCGGACACGCGCATGCAAACCCTCAGGATCGAGCCGCGCGTGGTGGTGGCGCCGCGGAGCAGCCCGCTGGCCGAGCGGCGTTCGCTCGACGTGGCCGAAGTGCTCGATGAGACCTTCCTGTGCTGCCATACCAGCGTGGATCCAGGCTGGGCCGGGTTCTGGAGCCTGGACGACCACCGCGGCAAGCCGCCCGCGCGCGTGGCTTCCGGTGGCGCCCGCACCGCGGAGGAGATGCTCGCCAACATCGCCTCGGGGCGTGGCATCACCACGCTCGCGGCATGTCAGGCGGAGCTCATCGTGAAGGTGCTGCCCGAGGTGGTGGCCATCCCACTGCGCGACGCGCACCCCGCGGAGGTTGCGCTGCTATGGCGCAGCGACTGCCACAACCCGCTCGTCGAGGATCTGGTGGCAGTGGCGCGGAGCATCGGCGCCGGGCCGGATGCCGTGCAGTTGCTCGCGAGCACCCGCTGAGCGGACGAGGGACAGCGGCGCCGGCCGACCCGGAGACGCTTCCGGGCCGGCCTGCGGGCTAGGCCCCGCGCATACGCCGTGGGTGTCCTTGTGGCCGGCCCCCCGGCCGGCTCGATAGTCACGCTAACCCCGGTAGCGGGGCGTGTCAACGCTCCAAAATTGGGTTGTCGCGGCGCGCGGGCGGAGCTACTTGATGTGCATCCCCGAGATCGCCCGTGCGATCACCAGCTGCTGGATCTCCGCGGCGCCCTCGAAGATGTCGTAGATCACGTTTCGGCCGCGCGCTGACCCGGTTTTGGCTTGGTTGAGCCAACCGCTCCGATGGAATCCGGTGGGATCCGGCCGAATCGGGACACGACTGGCGCGCACCTATGGCGCGATTTCGCGAACTAGCGGGGGTCGGTGAACGCCGTGGTAGCCATTACAATCGAGCTATGACCACCAAGGAGCGCCTGCACAAGCTAGTGGACGAGCTCTCAGAGCAGGAGGCAGGCGAGACCCTTCGACTCATGGCCGCGAGACGGCAGGGCGCAAACATCGACGGGTGGGGCGATCTGGACGCTACGACATGACCGCGAGATCGAAAGCGCGGACGACGCCGATGTCGCCGTCAACGGCCTGCACCGCGCCTGGCTGATCCACCGACGTGCGACGGCTTCGTGTTCGCCACGCGGGCGGGCGTCCGGGTGGTGCAGATGATCGGACAGGTCACCTGACGCAACGCCGGGAGCGCCACGCCGCAGGGCTGGGCGTGGCGCTCAAGCGCACGGGACGTGCGTACGTCAGTCGGGAATCCGATTCAAGAGGCGCAGAAGGCGGTCCTTATCAATGCCAGTTGTGCGCACCATGCCGTTGAGGATGGGATCCCATGCTCGCAGGGATGTCCATGCCTCCGAGACCGGATACTTCCCTGGCTTTGTCGGGTGCGTCCACACCGTCTGATGGCCCTTGCCCTTGTGAGTCGAGCACAGCCAGCCGTCTGCCTTGAGAGCCCACTTGACGTCCTTCGCAGAGAATGGACCGCGCTTGGGCTTGTTCGCCACCGTTCTGGCGGTCGGGGGGCTTAGGCTGTCGCGAAGCGGAGGAGGCCGGGCGGAACCGCGTAAGTACTCTCGTCCGACAACGGCAGCTTCAACATCGTCCGTCGCAAAGCGCGCGCGAGCGCCGACTCAACCGTAATTTGGAGCCGCAGTTTGGCTGGGATCGGGCGCAGCGCATCTGCGAACTCGGCTCCCTCGTCGAAGTACTCTTGGAGATAGGCCGTTAGCAGCTCGAAACTCTGTCGCACCGCCTCGGCCCTTGTCTCTCCGCAGCCTGTGATGTCGAACTCAAGGAGAAGCGAGAACCATTGGGTGTCCTCGCGCTTAACGGCGACGTGGAGCTCCAGGTCGTCCGGAAGCCACGCGTCGAAGTCGGCTATCTGCTGATCGGCTGCCAGTGAGGTAGTCATACCGCTCCTAAAGGCCGTGTATCGCCCCGGTATCAGTGCAGCTTGACGCCTCCACGTCGAGCTGCACTTAGGTACGAGTATCGCAGCTACAGCAACCGTTCGTCAATGGGCACGACCCAGTCCCAGAGCTACTTGATGTGCATCCCCGAGATCGCCCGTGCGATCACCAGCTGCTGGATCTCGGCGGTGCCCTCGAAGATGTCGTAGATCTTGGCATCGCGATGCCAGCGCTCCACGGGGTACTCGCGCGTGTAGCCGTTGCCGCCAAGGATCTGGATGGCGCGCTCGGTGACCCACACGGCCACCTCGCCCGACTTGAGCTTGCTCATCGAGCCCTCCGCGTTCTCGAATTTCGCGCCCGTGCGTCCCATCCAGGAGGCGCGCCAGACGAGCAGGCGGGCGGCGTCGATCTCCATCTTCATCCGCGCCAGGGTGAACGCCACTGCCTGGTTCTCGATGATCTTGCGCCCGAACTGCTCGCGCTCCTTGGCGTAGGCCAGCGAGTACTCATAAGCTGCGCGCGCGATGCCGAGCGCCTGCGAGCCCACCGTGGGGCGCGAGGACTCGAACGTCTGCATCGCAGCCTGTGAGTTGCTGCGCTTGCCCTCGCGCACACGCGCCAGCCGCTCGTCTAGCTTCTCCTTGCCGCCCAACACGTAGCCGGCGGGTACGCGGCAGTCATCGAGGTAGACGTCGGCGGTGTGCGATGCGCGCAGGCCGTGCTTGGATACCTTCGCACCCTGCGAGATGCCCTTGGCCTCGCTCATCGGAACGACGAACGCCGCATGCCCTTTCGAGCCGAGCTCGGGATCGACGGTGGCGATCACCACGTGCACGTCGGAGATGCCGCCGTTGGTCGCCCACGCCTTCTGGCCGTTGATCACCCACTCGCCGCTGGCCTCGTCGAACTTCGCGCGCGTGCGCACATTGGACACATCCGAGCCGGCGTTCGGCTCAGAGGCGCAGAACGCGGCCACCTTGACATCGTCGGGCGTGCCGAAGCAGCGCGGGATCCACTCCCCTATCTGCTCGCCGGAGCCCTGCCCGAAGATCGCGGCCACGGCAAGCGCGGTGCCCATGATCGACATGCCGATGCCTGCGTCTCCCCAGAACAGCTCCTCGTTGACGATCGGGAGCGTGAGGCCGGTGGGATCCGCGAAGAACTGAGCCAGGCCCTCGAACCCGTAGAGGCCGATCTTGGCGGCCTCCTGGATGATCGGCCAGGGCGTCTTCTCCTTCTCGTCCCACTCGTGCGCGGCGGGACGGACGACGTCGGCTGCAAAGCCGTGCACCCAGTCGCGGATGTCCTTCTGGTCCTGGGTGAGCTCCAGCGAGAAGGTCACGTCCTGCGCTGCGGCTCCTGCGATCGCCGCCACGGCCGACTCGGCCGCCGCCGTGGCCTCGGGCGCGCCAGTGTCGGCGACTGATACGGCTGTGGGTGAGGCTGACATGAGACGGATCTCCTTAGGTCAGGCGCCTGCGGGTGCGCCACGGCTGTGCGGCCGGATGGCGAGATCTCGTCATCCCGGCCCGTGTGACTCCAGTAGTTTACCCCAAGTGCCTATCGTGTATGTGTGACATACGTCCGAGCCGCTCGTGTCAACCGAACAGGCGCGGTATCCTATCTCGAGCGGACCTCCCAGGCCTCCTCGGCGCGGGTGAGCGCGAGCACGTCAGCGGGCAGCTTGCCGGAGGCCACATCGGCGACCGTGACGTTCTCCAGCACGTTTCGCAGGTTGGCGCGCAGGGCCACCCACACCTGCTTGAGGCTCTCGGCCGAACCGACGTACTCCACCTCCTCCGGGCGTTGCCCGCGCACGCCCACCAGCGGACCCTCGACGGCCCTGATGACATGCGCGAGGTTGATCTCCTCAGCGGGCTGGGCCAACCAGTAGCCGCCTTCGGGGCCGCGCTGGCTGCGAACGACACCGGCGGAGCGCAACTGGGTGAGGATGTTCTCTAGGAACGAGACCGGGATGCCCTGCGCGCGCGCCACTTCGTCCACCTTGCGCGGCGACTGCTGGCTGCTGCCGGCGAGCTCCACCACGGCGCGCACCGCGTAGTCGGCCTTGGCTGTTACGTGCATGCGCTTGATTGTCACGCATCGGGCCCCCAGCCCGGTGCTACGTAGCGGTGTTAGGCAACCCTAAGCGCTGTGCTACCTTGCTCTCCTATCCCGACCTCCCAGATCGGATTTGCTCGATGAGCCGCTGCAAGCCCACCATCCTCAGCCTGCTGCTGGCATCCGCCGGGTCACTGCTGAGCGCCTGCGGCGGGACCGCCTCGCCGGCCAACTCGATCACGGTCTACAGCGGGCAGCACGAACAGACCACGGTCTTGCTTGCCTCGGCGTTCGAACGTCAGACCGGCATCAAGGTCAACCTCCGCTCCGGCGATGAGGCAGCGCTCGGCAACCAGCTGCTGCAGGAGGGCGCCAACTCCCCCGCGGACGTGTTCTACGCCGAGAACACGCCCGTGCTGGAAACCCTGCGCGAGCACGCCCAGCTCGTGGTCCTGCCAAGCGCCACCCTGGCGGTGGTGCCGAGCCGCTACGACTCCGCACAGGGCTACTGGGTGGGCGTCTCCGCCCGGGTGTCCGCGCTCGTCTACAACACCTCCCGCCTGGCAGGCTCCGAACTGCCCAGCTCGATCCTCGAGCTCGCCCGCCCGCGCTGGCGGGGCAAGGTGGGCTTCGCCCCATCCGAGACCGACTTCCAGCCGCTCGTGGCGGCGATCATCAGGCTCGATGGAGCGGCCGCCGCGGAAGCATGGCTGAAGGGCCTGCAGGCCAACGGCACGATCTATGCCAGCAACGAGGCGGCGGTCACGCAAGTCAACAACGGTCAGAGCGAGATCGCACCGATAGACCACTACTACTGGTACCGGCTGCGGGCGGAGCTCGGCGCGGGCGCCACGCACTCGGCGCTGCACTACCTCGCTCCCGGCGACGTGGGCGAGCTGCTGGACATCTCGGGCGCCGCGGTGGTTGCGTCGAGCTCTCACAAGGCCACAGCTGCCCGTTTCCTGGCGTTCCTGGTGAGCGCCGGCGGCCAGGAGATCATCGCTCGCAGCCACAGCTACGAGTACCCGCTGCGTCCCGGGATCAGCCCCGCCCCCGTGCTCACGCCCCTGGCGCAGATCAGGCCCGCCCCGATCACCCCCGCTGACCTCGGCGACGGGAGCACGGCGCTCGCGCTCGAGCAGAAGCTCGGTCTGCTGTAGGAGCTGAGATGAGCGCATGGGCACCCACCCAGCCGACCCCCGGCCGCTGGACGCGCGCGTGGTCCGGGCGCGGGCGCTGGCCGCTGGTGAGCGCGACCGGCGCCTGCGTCGCCGCAGGGCTCGTGCTGCTCCCGTTGATCTTCCTGATCGTCCAAGCCCAGCAGTCGGGCTGGGGCGAGGTGGAACGCCTGCTGTTCCGCCACTCCGTGGCGGTGCTGCTGTGGAACACGCTGCGGCTGACCGCAGCCTGCACGCTGCTCTGTGCGGTGGTCGGCGTGGCGGCCGCGTGGTGTGTGGAGCGCAGCGCGATCCCGGCGCGGCGCCTGTGGGCGGTGGTGCTGGTGCTGCCGCTCGGGATCCCCGATTTCGTGGTGGGCTTCGGCTGGGTGTCGCTGTTCCCGGGCTTGCACGGTTACTGGGCGGCCGTGCTGGTTATGACGCTGTCGCTCTACCCGCTCGTGTACCTGCCGGTGGCGAGCGCCCTGGCCAACCTCGACGCGGGCCTCGAGGAGGCGGCGCGCAGCCTCGGCCTCGGGCCCTGGCGGGCGTTCTGGCGCGTGACCATGCGCCAGATCCGTCCCGCGGTGCTCGGCGGCTGCCTGCTGGTCACGCTCGCGCTGCTGGCGGAGTACGGGGCGTTCGCGATCACGCAGTACCAGACGTTCACAGTTGAGATCTTCACCGAGTTCAAGCTCGGCTTTGACACCGTCGCCGCGTGTGTGCTGTCGCTGGTGCTTGTGCTGCTGAGCGTGGCCGCGCTCACCGGTGAGCTCGCGCTCGGTGGCACCCGCGGCTCCTGGCGCGCGGGGCCCGGGACGCGGCGAGCAGCCGCCAGGGTCACGCTGGGGCGCATGACGGCGCCGGCCCTGGTGGGCCTGATGCTGCTATGTGGCCTGGCGCTGGGCGTTCCAGCGGTGGCGCTCGTGTACTGGATGGTGCGTGGCGGATCGACCACGCTGCCGTCGGCGTCGATCCTGGGCGCGCTCGGCCACACGGCCGAGCTCAGTGCGGCCGCGGCGGCCCTCGCCACGGCGCTGGCCGTGCCGGTGACGGCGCTTGCGATCCGCCGCCGCAACCGCCTCACGTTGATGATCGAGCGCCTGGCCTACCTGCCGATGGCGCTGCCGGGGCTCGTGGTGGCGCTCGGGCTTGTGTCCTTCTCGGTGCGCTACGCGCTCACGCTCTACCAGAGCGCGCTCGAGCTGATCGTGGCTTACACCATCCTGTTCCTGCCACTGGCGGTGGTGGCAATGAGAGCGGCGATGGCACAGGCGCCGCCGCGCCTGGAGGAGGTGGCCCGCTCGCTCGGCTGCCGTCCCGCGGCCGCCTGGCTGCGCGTCACGCTGCCGCTGATCGCGCCGGGGTTGCGCGCGGCGTTCGCGCTCGTGTTCATATCCTCGGCCACCGAGCTGACCGCCACGCTGCTGTTGCGGCC
>Ga0210403_10000449_pt1 | contig 43351 bp, 35 predicted proteins | sample IncBWC19MmetaG_FD_150863 | JGI IMG/M metagenome (GOLD analysis project Ga0210403, IMG submission 150863) | Forest soil microbial communities from Barre Woods Harvard Forest LTER site, Petersham, Massachusetts, United States - Inc-BW-C-19-M | ecosystem: Environmental > Terrestrial > Soil >...
GCCCTGCTGTTCTTCGCCGCCACCGTGAACTACATGGACCGGCAGGTGATCGGGTTGCTGAAGCCGACTCTGCAGGTGCAACTCGGATGGACAGAGATTGGGTACAGCAACATTATCTTCACTTTTACATTGGCCTACGGCATCGGGTCTCTGGTGGTCGGGAAACTGATCGACCGGCTCGGGACTCGCGTTGGATTCGCGCTGGCCGTACTGTTCTGGAGTTTTTCCGCAATGGCCCATGCGGCTGCCGGATCGATTTTTCAGTTTGCCGCAGCTCGCTTCAGCCTTGGTATTGGCGAAGCGGGTAGCTTTCCGGGCTCGATCAAGGCTGTCGCCGAGTGGTTTCCCAAGCGAGAGCGGGCTGTCGCTACCGGCATCTTCAATTCCGGGACGAATGTCGGTGCGATCGTCACGCCCATCGTCGTGCGATGGCTCACTTTGCGATTCGGATGGCGGATGGCCTTCATCGCCACAGGTGCGATGGGTTTCATATGGGTGGCCGCCTGGTTGGCTCTGTATCGACACCCCGAGGAAAGCAAACTGGTCTCGCCCGCAGAACTAGCCCTGATTCGGAGCGATCCTGCAGATCCGGCCGCGCCGCCAGTTCAGTGGAGGACTCTAGTGACCCTGCCGCAAGCTTGGGCCGTCGGTCTGGGAAAGTTTTTTACTGATCCGATATGGTGGGTGTACTTGTTCTGGATGCCGGACTTCCTGAGCCGGAATCTGAAGTTGGATTTGACCGGCATGCTTCTGCCGCTGTTCGTGATTTATAGCGGTGCCAGCGTCGGGAGCATTGGCGGAGGATGGCTTTCATCCTCGTTACTGAAAAGAGGCTGGTCCGTCAATACCAGCCGAAAAACCGCGATGTTGGTGTGCGCGCTGGCTGTAACCCCGATCATGCTGGCGGCGCGCACCGACAACGCGTGGTTTGCCGTTTGCCTGGTGGCATTGGCGGCGGGGGCGCATCAAGGATGGTCTGCCAACATCTACACTCTCGCTTCGGATATGTTTCCCAAAGGAGCCGTTGCCTCTGTCGTCGGCTTCGGGACTTTACTGGGGACGATTGGCGGGATGGGCATCGCAAAAATGGTGGGCTACATCTTGCAACGAACGGGATCCTACGTGCCGATCTTCATTCTCGCCGGCACCGCTTATTTGGTAGCGCTGGCCTTCGTGCAGATATTGTCACCGCGGTTAGAACGGGCCGAGATATAAGTCCGACGCTTGTGTAGGGGCGGACGCCTTGTCCGCCCCGCGAGCGTGTGGGCGGGTGTACTGCCGGCAGAGAGACTGAAACGTACATACTGAATGGCGAACGCACCGAAGCCGATTCCGTCACTACGCTGGTGGATCGGCGGCCTGCTGTTCGCGTCCACAGTCATCAACTACATCGACCGGCAGACACTTTCCGTTCTCGCTCCCTATTTACAGCTGGAATATCACTGGACGAATACGGATTACGCGAAACTGGCGATCGCGTTTCGCCTGGCGTACTCGGTGGGCCAGACTGTTTTTGGCAAGATGATGGACCGCTTCGGCACACGGCGCGGGCTCACTGTGACGGTGATCTGTTATTCCATCATCTCGATGTCGACTTCGCTGGCCAGAGGTTTCTACAGCCTCATGACCTTCCGTTTCCTGCTGGGAGCGGGGGAATCGGCGAATTGGCCGGCTGCGACAAAAGCTGTGTCGGAATGGTTTCCGAAACGCGAGCGGGCGCTGGCGACCGCCCTGTTCGACAGCGGTTCGTCCATCGGCGCGGCAGTCGCTCCCTTGATTGTTCTCGGGATCTATTTCCGATGGGGATGGCGTCCTGCAATTGCGATTCCCGGCGTGCTGGGTTTTCTCTGGCTGATCGCCTGGCGATGGCTCTATTATCCGCCAGAGTCGCACGCCAGGATCAGCCCGCAAGAGTGCGAAATGATCGTCGCTGACCGGCAGGAATCGGAATGTCTAACAGAAGCGGTGCGTCCTAGATGGCGTGATCTGTTGAAGCTGCCCCAGACTTGGGGAACAATCATCGCCAAGACATCGACCGACCCGGTCTTCTTCTTCATCACGGAGTGGTTTCCGATTTACCTCGTCGCTAAGAGGATCGACTTGAAGAGCAGTGTGATCACGCTGGGGATTCCGTTTGTCGTCGCCGATGCAGGAAGCTTTTTTGCGGGCTGGCTTTCTGGTTATTTGGTCCGCCGGGGAAAGTCGTTGAGCTTCGCGCGCAAGCTCCCGATCATCTACGGCGGGATCGGTATGACGCTGCTGATTCTAACGATTTTCACAACGAACAAATACCTGATCGCGCTTCTGTTTTCCATCGTGACCTTTACGTATGCGGGTTTCACGATTATGGCGAATACGCTGCCCTCGGACTTGTTTGAGCGCGGGTCGGTGGCATCGGTAAGCGGGCTGGGAGGAACCGGCACGGGATTGGGAACAATCGTGGCCTTCCTGCTGGTCGGCCGCGTTTCAGATGCACGCCAGGCTATGGGCACGCATGCCTTCGATCCAATCGTGATCGTTCTTGGGATCATCCCCTTCATCGGAATGATCCTGGCGCTGCTGCTAGTGCGAAATAACGAAGCCACCGAGCGGGGACTCGTGCGCCGAATCTGAGGTTTCGGTACACTCGTGGGTCGGTCAAGGAGACGCTGTGAAGATCACAGATGCAAAGGTATTCGTCTGCTCTCCGGGACGGAACTTCGTCACTCTAAAGATTTTTACTGACGAGGGAATCTACGGACTAGGCGATGCGACCCTGAACGGGCGCGAGTTGGCCGTCGCTTCCTACCTCGCAGATCATCTGATTCCGTGCCTCATCGGGCGCGATCCCTCGCAGATCGAAGACATTTGGCAGTACCTCTATCGCGGCGCTTACTGGCGGCGTGGCCCGGTGACAATGACCGCCATCGCAGCCGTTGATATGGCGCTCTGGGACATCAAGGGCAAGGCGCTGAACACTCCGGTGTACAACTTACTCGGTGGGAAAAGCCGCACTGGAGTCTTGGTCTACGGACACGCCAACGGTCGGGACATCGAAGAGACCGTCGACGAAGTGGCGAAATACAAGCAGCAGGGATACCTTGCAATCCGCGCCCAGTCGGGTATTCCGGGGCTGCCGTCGACTTACGGTGTCGCCAAAGACAAGATGTTCTACGAACCCGCGGAGAAGGGATTGCCGCCGGAGAACGTGTGGTCCACCGACAAATATCTACTGCATGTGCCGAAGTTGTTTGAGGCGCTTCGTCTCAAGTTTGGAGACGACCTAAATCTACTGCACGATGTTCATCATCGCCTTACGCCCATCGAGGCAGCGCGGCTCGGCAAGAGCCTGGAACCCTATCATCTGTTCTGGCTCGAAGACGCGGCGACGGCGGAGTTGCAGGAAGGATTCAGATTGATCCGCAAGCACACCACTACCCCGCTGGCAGTGGGCGAGGTCTTCAATTCAGTCTGGGATGCGCATATTCTCATCACAGAACAGCTCATCGACTACCTGCGTATGACGGTCGTTCACGGTGGCGGACTTACTCACCTCAAAAAGATTGCTGCGCTCGCTGAGATTTACCACGTGCGCACGGGCAGCCACGGGGCCACCGACCTCTCTCCGGTCGCTATGGCCGCAGCGCTGCACTTCGATATTTCCATCAACAATTTCGGAATCCAGGAGTACATGCGGCACACGGGCGAGACGGATGAAGTCTTTCCACACTCGTATTCATTCAATGCCGGATACCTGTACCCAGGCGATGTACCTGGACTTGGCGTCGACTATGACGAAAAACTGGGCGAGAAATTTCCCTACGAGCGCGCATATTTGCCGGTAAATCGCAAATTGGATGGAACGATGTTCAACTGGTGAGCCTGCAACTCACCTTGGAAAAATTGAGGAGATATGTACGCCAAGCTGGATCTGACGGGGAAAGTCGCGGTCGTTGTAGGAGGCAGTTCTGGAATCGGCAGGACGGTTGCGCTCGGACTCGCCGAGGGCGGTGCGGATGTCGTCTCAAGCGCGCGCCGGATGGATCTGGTAAACACACTTGCCGACGAGATCGAGAAGCTCGGGCGCAGATCGTTGCGGGTCACATGTGATGTGGCGGATCGCGGCTCCCTCGAGAAATTGCTGCAAGAATGCCTGGCTGCATTCGGTAAGGTGGACATCCTCGTCAACGCTGCTGGAATCACCAAGCGGGCCCCGACTGTGGACTATGCCGAAGAAGATTGGAACCGCATCATGGACACGAACCTGACCGGCATGTTCCGCGCTTGTCAGGTTTTCGGAAAGCACATGATCGAGCGGCGATACGGGCGCATCATCAGCATCGCATCCATGGGATCGTTCCTGGCCCTTTTCGAGGTCGCCGCTTACAGTGCCAGCAAATCGGGCGTAGCCTCTTTGACGCAATCGCTCGCGATCGAGTGGGCCAAGTACGGAATCTGCGTGAACGCGATTGCTCCCGGATATTTTCGGACGCCTTTAAGCGAGAAACTGCTTGTTGGCACTGGACGAGGTCGCGAGATCATCATGCGCACGCCGATGAATCGTTTCGGAGAGCTGGAGGAATTGGTAGGCGCTGCGATCTTTCTCGCATCCGACGCCGCGAGCTTCGTGACCGGCCACATCTTGCCGGTAGATGGCGGGGTGCTGGCCAGCGCCGTAAATCAATGAGAGTCGCCAATCTCTAGCCAGCCTTCTTTTCGGCCTTTGCCGGCCGGGCCGAGGCAACGGCCTGCACCAGTTCCTTCGCGGCTGACGTGATCTTCTCCAGATTCCCTTCCCGCAGAGCTGTGGCATCGATCAGGTCCGCGCCCACTCCAAGGGCATACGCCCCGGCAGCCATAAACTCGGCGGCGTTGGCGGCATTCACTCCCCCGGTCGGAATCAGTTGCGCGTGAGGGAAAGGCGCTTTCAGCGATTTCAGGTATTTGGGCCCGCCCAGATTTCCGCACGGAAAGATTTTAATCAGCCGAGCCCCGAGCTCTTGCGCATTCATCAGTTCAGTTGGAGTCAACGCCCCAGGAATCGCAAGACGATTGTTGACTCGCGCGACCGACAAGACCGACGTAGACAGTCCGGGACTCACCAGGAATTGCGCTCCTGCTCGCACGCACGACTCCGCTTGCTCAGCATTGGTGACCGTGCCGGCGCCGATTAAGACGTCTCCGCCGCGTCGCTGCACGAGTTCGCGAATGACAGTAATCGCGTTGGGAACAGTCATGGTGATCTCCACAACCGGAATGCCACCGGCGCAGATGGCTTCCACAGCGCGGTTCGCCTCTTCGACAGAGGCAGCGCGCACGACCGGGATGATCCCGATTTCACCGACCCTGCGGATGACGTCTTCAATGCTGAGTTCGGTAATGGGCATTCAGCCTCGCTTTCACGTCAACGCTCGATTCTAGCCGTCCGGGAAGACATTGCCTGCAAAACTTCGGAAAGTGTTGCCATGGTCGTGTCGCCGGGGGTGGTCATGGCCAGCGCTCCATGCGCGGCGCCGCATTCGACGGACCATTGCGGATCTTTGCCAGACAGGAATCCATAAATGAGTCCAGATGCGAAGGAATCGCCGCCGCCCACGCGGTCGTAAATCTCCAGATCTTCCCGCATCGGGGCTTCGAAAAACTGTCCATCGTGATAGCACAAGGCTCGCCAATCGTTGCGGGTAGCCGTTTTTGCATTTCGAAGCGTCGTGGCAATCACGGCCATCGAGGGATACTCCTTCACAACGGCTTCGATCATCTTCTTGAAACCGCCAGTCTCAATCTTCGAATGCTGCTCGTCAAGACCGGAGACAGAGAAACCGAGCGCAGCCGTGAAGTCCTCCTCGTTGCCGAGCATGACATCGACATAAGGCGCGAGTCGACGGTTTACTTCCTGGGCTTTAGATTTCCCGCCAATCGACTTCCAGAGCGAGGCGCGATAGTTCAAATCGTAGGAAACGATTGCGCCGTTCTGCTTGGCTGCTTGCATGGCTTCCAGCGCGACCTGTGGCGTGGTTTCAGACAGCGCGCAGAAGATTCCTCCGGTGTGAAACCACCGCGCCCCTTCTTTGGAAAAAAGCTGTTGCCAGTCGATGTCGCCGGGCTTCAACTGCGACGCGGCCGTATGTCCACGGTCGGAGCAACCGATGGCGGCACGGACTCCGAATCCGCGCTCCGTGAAATTCAACCCATTACGAACCGTGCGACCGACTCCGTCGTAAGGTACCCATCGAACGTACTTCTGCGAAACACCGCCTTGCAGCATGAGATCTTCGACGAGGCGTCCGACAGGATTATCGGAGAGCGCAGTGACGATGGCGGTCTCGAGACCAAAACAGCGGCGCAGTCCTCGCGCAACGTTGTACTCTCCGCCGCCTTCCCAAGCGCGAAAATGGCGGGTGGTGGAAATGCGTTCGTCGCCAGGATCGAGCCGCAGCATTACCTCTCCGAGGCTGACAAGATCCCACTCGCCCTGTTGTTTTGTTTTGACGTTCAGTTTTGACATGAATGGCGCTCGAATCTACGTCGCAAATCGCAGTGATTCTAAATGATTTGCATGGAACGCCGTCGAAATTTGATCAGCCAGGCCTGCACCGAGTGAGGCGGGATTGAGCAATTTTTATCGTTCTAACCGCTTTTCCCGACTTGCCGCCGGAACCGGGTTTCTGCTACAAAAACATAATCGAGCTTCTTCGTCCTCGCAATTCTGCTTGGGGAAAAGAAACGAGGCAACCGCCTCCCAGCTGTCCGTTTCTAAACGCGGACACTTTTAACAAACCTCAATCGAGTCTGCACTCATAGTTGCACGACTCCGGGCCCCTAGCCACTTTGTTTTTGGAGCTTGGATGCGGTACGGCAGCAGATCTGATGTCAGCGGGAGAACTGCTCTTCTGAGAGTCTCGAGCGCGGTGGTCTGCGTCCAAGCCGTACGCTTCCGAAACTGTCCCCCACCCCTCACCAACCAAAATCCCTACATGTTAGTTTCTACCGCCGGAGGAAGATATGGCGACGACGAATTTCGTCCAGATTGAGAATGATGCCGAAATCAAGCAGCGCCTCGATGCCGAGCGCGCACGTCTGCGCAAGATTGCCGGACTCGACCAGCCCGAACACTTTCACCGCCCTGTTGAGCGCGCCTTCACTGCCGAGCAACGCCCTCATACCACGATTCTGTTCGGCGGCTTTACCTGGAAGCATGAAGATCTGATCCGCGCCGTCTTTCAAGGCTGCGGATATCGTTGCGAGAAGCTTCCGGTGCCGGACGTCCCGGCCTTCCAGACCGGCAAGGAATTTGGCAACAACGGGCAGTGCAATCCGACCTACTTCACTGTGGGCAATCTGGTTCAGTATCTGCAGTTTCTTGAGAAGGAAGGCCTCACCCGCCAGCAGATCCTCGACAACTACGTCTTCTTCACCGCCGGCTCTTGCGGCCCATGCCGCTTTGGCATGTATGAGGCCGAGTACCGCTTCGCGCTGAAGAATGCCGGATTCGACGGCTTCCGCGTCCTGCTCTTTAAGGACAGCGACGGCATCAAGGCTGCATCAGGCGAGCCGGGCCTGAAATTCTCTGTCGATTTCGGCTTCGGCATGCTGAATGCGATGCACCTGGGCGACGTCATCAACGATCTCATCTACCAGATTCGCCCCTACGAAGCGAACAAGGGCGAGACCGACCGCGTCTTCCGTGAGATGGTCGACGGTCTCTGCGAAGACCTGAAGAACCGTAAGGCATTTGAGATTGAAAAGAGCGCTCCCGAATGGGCGAAGCCGAAATTCAAGAGCAACAAGATTCTGCGCAACACCTTCAACGTGTTTGGCAAGTGGCACGAGCACATGTGGGGCAAGGATTATCTCAATGCCCTCAAGACCGCGCGCGAAAAAATGGACTCCATCGAGGTGGACCGCACCCGCGTGAAGCCGTTGGTGAAGATCACCGGCGAGTTTTGGGCGCAGCTCACCGAGGGCGACGGCAACTTCCACATGTTCGAGTTCCTCGAGCGTGAAGGCGCGCAGGTTCTGGTTGAGCCCATTGCGACCTGGGTCGCCTATCTGATGTATCAGGCCAAGGCGCATGCGATCGCGAAATGGCCAGTCAATCGTCCGCATCGGGACCCGAAGTGGTACGAGTTGAAAAAGAACTTCGCGAACTATATCGGCCTGCGCAAGAAGCTCTGGGGGATCGGTGCCGGCGAGCGGATGTGGGGTTTCTTCTATCACCGCACCGCGAAGAACATGGGCGGAATCACCCATCATCTAGCGCCGCAAACGGAACTGGCCGACCTGGCGCATCCCTTCTACAACCAGTTTGCGCGCGGCGGCGAGGGACACCTCGAGGTTGGCAAGAACGTCTACTACACGGTGCACAGACTCTGCCACATGGTGCTGGCGCTGAAGCCGTTCGGATGCATGCCGTCGTCGCAGTCCGATGGTGTGCAGTCGGCGGTCATCAACAAGTTCAAGGACATGATCTTCCTGCCGATCGAAACGTCCGGAGAAGGCGAGGTCAACGCGCACAGCCGTGTGCAGATGGCGCTCGGGGAGGCAAAAGTTAAAGCCAAGACCGAGTTCGAAGAGTGCCTCAAGTCGACCGGCAAGACCATGAGCCAGATTCGCGAGTACATCGACGAGCATCCCGAACTGAAGCGGCCGTTCTATCACGTGCCACATCGCGACGGAGTGGCCGGAACCGCCGCGCAGTTCATTCTGCACGTGAGCGAGCGGATCGACAAAGACACCCGATTCTGGAAGCGGTCGCGAGTGAGCGTGGAAGCCGCTCCGGCGATGTCCGGCGACTAAAGATGATTCACCCGCCGAGGTCGCCGAGAATTCCTGTGTTGTTCTCGGCGAACTCTGCGATCTCGGCGGTTCAGCCATTTTGATCTTCTTGAAAGAATGAGGACTTCATGCACGACCATAAGGGCCCGCAGCTGATCCAGATTGCGCCTCTCGAGGTGCCGCCGCCATCCATCCAGCAAGTCCGCCATGCGCATCATGCTCATGACGCAAAGACCCAGTTTCTCGTTGGGCTCGACGTGGGCTCGACCACGGTGAAGGCCGTCGTCGTCGAAGCCGCGACCGACAAGGTTCTCTGGCAAGACTACCAGCGCCACGAGACCAAGCAGCCGGAAAAGACACTAGAGTTCCTGAAGCGGATGGAAGCCGAGTCCGGCATCAACCGCCACAACACGCGCATCTTCATGACCGGGTCCGGCGGAAACGGGATTGCGGATCAGATTGGCGCAAAGTTTGTGCAGGAGGTCACGGCTGTATCGCTGGCAGTGGAGAAGCTTCACCCCGAGGTCTACTCGGTCATCGAACTGGGCGGGCAGGACGCCAAGATCATCGTATTCAAAGATGATGACGAGACCGGACGCAAGAAAAAAATTCCATCCATGAACGACAAATGCGCTGGCGGTACGGGCGCAGTCATCGACAAAATTAACGCGAAGCTGAAAATTCCCACCGAATTGCTGGCCGAGCAGAAATACCACGGGATCAAGCTTCACAAGGTTGCTGGAAAGTGCGGAGTGTTCGCCGAGACCGACATCAATGGGCTGCAAAAGGTCGGAACCCCTTCGGACGAGTTGATGGCTTCGCTGTTTGAAGCGATTGTGTTGCAGAACCTCAGCGTCCTCACGCGCGGGCATACCCTTCGCCCACATGTGCTGTTGCTGGGTGGCCCGAATAGCTTCATTCGCGGCATGCGCGAAGCCTGGCAGGCCAACATCCCGCGCATGTGGCAGGAGCGCAAGGTTCAGATTCCCGATGGAGCCAAGCCCGAGGACTTAATCAAAGTTCCGCAGAACGCGCAGTACTTCGCTGCTCTGGGTGCAGTGGAGTTTGGCCGGAGCGAGGACGATTGTATTGGCTGTTACTGCGGCTACGAAAAGCTGATCCACTACATCGACTACGGCCGGCAGGAAGAAAAGGCCAAGTCCGGGGGGAAAGGTCTGGTCGAAAAGCCCGAAGACCTTGACGTCTTCAAGGAAGCTTACCGACGCAAGAAATTCACGCCTGCCGTGTTTGCAAAGAACAGCACGGTTGCGGGATTCATCGGAATTGATGGTGGCTCAACTTCCACGAAGGCTGTGTTGCTGGACGAGAACGGCGATATTTTATGCAAGTCGTACCAACTCTCAAACGGCAATCCCATCCAGGACACGATCGAGATGTTCGAGAACCTGCGTGCCCAGGTCGAGAGTCAGAACGCAAGAATGGAAGTGCTGGGCGTGGCGACCACGGGGTACGCGAAGGACATCCTGAAAGATGTTCTCAATGCTGACGTGGCACTGGTGGAGACAGTTGCCCACACCGAGTCGGCCCTCAAATTCTACGAAGATCCGCACGTGATTGTGGATGTCGGCGGGCAGGATATCAAGATCATTATCCTTCACAACGGGCGCGTCAAAGATTTCAAGCTGAATACGCAGTGCTCAGCGGGAAATGGATACTTCCTGCAATCCACCGCCGAAGGCTTCGGACTAAGCGTCAATCAATACGCCGATCTCGCATTCTCGGCCCAGGCAATGCCGGTGTTCGGCTATGGCTGCGCCGTGTTCATGCAGTCCGACATCGTGAACTTCCAGCGTCAGGGCTGGCGCGCAGAAGAAATTCTCGCGGGACTGGCAGCCGTGTTGCCGAAGAACGTGTTCCTCTACGTTGCCAGCATTCCCAATCTTGCTGCACTGGGCTCACGCTTCGTGTTACAGGGCGGGACGCAAAACAATCTTGCCGTCGTGAAGGCCGAAGTCGATTTCATCCGGAACAGCTTCCGTGCGACGGGCAAGCAGCCGGAGATCATCGTTCACGAGCATTGCGGCGAGTCCGGCGCGATCGGAGCAGCCCAGGAGTCGCTGCGTCTGTGGCGCAACGGGCAACAGACGACTTTCGTCGGGCTCGACGCAGTGCGCAAGATTGAGTACCGCACCACGCGTAACGAAGACACGCGTTGCCATTTCTGCAAGAACGATTGCCTGAGAACGTTCATCGACATTCGCACGCAGCCGAAGAACGATCTCAGCTTCGTGCCCATTCAGAAAGTCACCAAGGTCCCGCTCATGCACGGCGAGCAGCGCCTGATCATTGCCACCTGCGAGAAGGGCACGGTGGAAGATGTCAACGACATGAAGGGGATCAAGGCCGGTCTCGATTCCATTCGCGCGCAACACCCGAACTTCGTCGATTACGCTTCGAAGGAAGTTTTCCGGCCGACGAATGCGAAGAGCGTGGCGGATCCACTGCCGACCAAGGGTTGGGCGGGGTGGCGAAAGGGCGACAAAGAGCGGCACGCTCTGATGGAGAATCGCAAGAAGCTGCGCATCGGTATCCCGCGTGTCCTGAACATTTACACCTACGCTCCCTTGTTCAACGCCTATTTCGAAAGCCTCGGTGTGCAACCGGAAAACATCATTTACTCCGACTACACGAGTTCCGAGCTTTATCGCGCGGGAGCGAGCCGTGGCGCGATTGATCCATGCTTCCCCGCCAAGATCGGAATTTCCCACGTCTACAACCTGATCCAGGAGAAGCACCGCAAGAAGCCACTGGACGCGATCTTCTTCCCGATGTACGACGTGCTGCACTCGCCGTTGGTAAAGATTGTTGGCGCGAATGCGTGCCCCACGGTGACCGCTACTCCTGAAACGGTGAAGGCGGCATTCACCAAGGAAAACGATGTCTTTGCCGAACACAATGTGAAGTACATCGACCCGGTGCTCAACTTCTCCGACCGAAAGTTGTTTGCTCACCAGATCCTGCAGGCCTTGCAGCCGGTTCTCGGACTCTCATTGGAAGAAAACGATCGCGCTGTCGAGTCGGGATTCGCCGCGCTCAAAGACTACGAAACCAACATCCGCCGGCGCGCGCGTCAGGTGATTGATCAACTCGAGCGCGAGGATCGTATTGGTATCGTCATGCTCGGGCGCCCTTATCATCACGATCCCGGCTTGAACCACGAGATTCTCGATGAATTCCAGAAGCTGGGCTATCCCATCTTCTCGCAGAACACTCTGCCGCTGGATGACGATCTCCTCGAGAGATTGTTTGGCGAGGAAGTGCGCGCAGGTATAGTCACCAGCCCGCTCGACATCACGGATGCGTGGAAGAATTCTTACTCGTGCAGCACCAACCACAAGGTATGGGCTGCAAAGTTCACGGCACGGCATCCCAATCTGGTGGCGCTGGAGATTTCCAGCTTCAAGTGCGGACACGACGCTCCAATCTACGGCGTGATCGAAGGCATTATCGAGCAGTCGGGCACGCCCTACTTCTGCTTTAAGGATCTCGATGAGAACAAGCCCACCGGGTCGATCAGGATTCGCGTCGAGACGATCGACTACTTCCTGCGGCGTTACCGCGAGGAAGTGATTCGCAAACGTAAAGCTGGAGAGGACATCGAGGCACAACTGGCGGCTCTGGAAGCGCAACTGCGTGGCGAAAAAGTCGCATCGGAATTTCTACCAGATCAGATTGGCGGGCTGGAGCCAGAAGCACAAGGGATGGCAGCCGACTGAGAATCTGCGCCGCGTTCCAGAGATATTGACGGATTCGCTCCTCCGTATCCTGTTTGAACTCTCTGGTGAAAAAGAGTTCATGATAGAGGGCATCGGAGGAGAGGGGACCTTAGATCTTCGACCAGAGTTCTGCTCTCGGGTCTTCAGGATTCAGCTTCGCCAGTTCGCGGAGGAGTTCCTTAGTACGCTCGTCTCTGGGCATGGGAACGTGGACGGTGATCTCCACGATTTCGTCGCCGCGGGCGCCGTCTCTTGTCGCTGACGGAACGCCCTTCTCCCGCAAGCGCAGCTTTTGGCCCGACTGTGTGCCGGGCGGAATCTTCAGCAGGGCCCGGCCGTCGATTGTCGGGACTTCTATCTTTGCTCCCAGGGCCGCTTCTGTTGCACTGACCGGCACCGTGAGCGAGATGTCATCTCCGTCACGGTGGAAGACTGGATGGTCGCCCGTACGGATGATGGCATAGAGGTCGCCGGGAGCACCGCCGTGGGCTCCGGCGTTGCCCTTGCCGGGCACGCGAATGCGCTGCCCGTCGCGAGTGCCGGGCTTGATGCGCACTTCGAGCGGTTCGGTGTGCGTGACCGTGCCTTCACCGTGGCACGTGGGGCAGGTCGTCAGATTCTTCCCGGTGCCGTGGCAGCGCGGGCACTGCACGTTAAATTTCATGCGTCCACCGGTCTGGGTGACCTGTCCGGTGCCGTTGCATTCGGAGCATTTGCCCGGAGCTTCGAGCGTGCCTTGCCCGTGGCATTGAGAGCAAACATCCTGGCGGGTGATGTTGAGGCGCATGACGCCGCCGCGAATCGCCGTCCAGAACGGGACGTTGACTTGATATTCGAGGTCGGTGCCCGGCTCAGGGCCTTCGTCGGCCGGGGCCGCGCCGCGGCCTCCACCAAACATTCCGGAGAAAATGTCACGGAAGCTGCCGCCACCACTGCCGCTGGACGTGCGCTGTCCGCGTGCGGAGTTATTCACGAAATCCGAAAAATCGAATCCGTCGAAATCGAAATGGACGCCGCCCTGATTACCGCCTTGCGGGGAACCACCGGGAAAGCCTCCCGGAAATCCGCCGCCGGACTGTCCGGCGCGCGCGTAGGCTTCCGCTGTCGCAGGATCGATGTTGTCCGAGTAGAAGCCGACCTGGTCGTAGATCTTGCGCTTCTTGGGATCACTGAGAACTTCGTTTGCCTCGGAAATGGTCTTGAATCTTTCCTCCGCGGACTTGTCGCCGGGATTGACGTCGGGATGGTATTTGCGGGCGAGTTTTCGGAAAGCTTTACGGATGTCCTCGGTAGAGGCGGACTTCTTCACGCCAAGAGTTTCGTAATAATCCTTTTTTGTGGTGGTTGCCATTGAACACGATCTGAACTCGGATTACAGACATACCGAGTTTAATTCAGAATCTTCCGTCTCTCCTTATCGTCGATTACGACGGTCAAGTCCTCGAAGTCCGGCGCGTCGACGTACACCGGGATGCGGCGTACTCCCGTGGGAGTTTCCGCAAAGACGAGCCATTTACCCTCCTCATCGGCGAGGTCGATAAAGTAAGTTTCGTTGTTTACCTGGAAGTCCAAATCTATCCCCCTGTTTGTGTCCACAAAGCGGTGTCATCCTGCGTGGCTGCGTCGCATCCGCGACGCAGCCACTTCGCTCAGGATGACAACTCCCGAGAGTTACTTCTTGTCTTCTACGTCCACGTACTCGGCGTCAATTACGCCTTCGTCTTTCTTAGCCTGTCCGTCGCCGCCTTGGGGTCCAGAGCCTGGCGTCGGGCCTGCACCTGGAGCACCCTGCGCTCCGCCTTGCGGCTGGGCAGCTTTGTACATTTGCTCAGCCAGCTTGTGTGAGGCACTGGTCAAAGCTTCGCGGGCCTTATCCATTTGCGACTTGTCGTTCGACTCCAGCGCCTTCTTGGCATCAGCCAGCGCGTTTTCGACGTCGCCGCGTTCGGAGCCGGAGATTTTGTCGCCGTGCTCCTTCAGCATCTTCTCGATGTTGTAGACCATCGAGTCGAGCTGGTTCTTGGCTTCGATCGAATCGCGAGCTGCCTTGTCTTCGGCCGCGTGCGCATCGGCTTCCTTCGCCATGCGCTCGACTTCATCTTTCGACAGACCGGAAGATGACGTGATAGTGATCTTCTGGTCCTTCTGCGTCGCCGTATCTTTCGCGGTGACGTTCAAGATGCCGTTAGCATCGATGTCGAACGTGACTTCGATCTGTGGCACCCCCCGCGGAGCCGGCGGAATTCCCGTCAGGTGGAACTTGCCGAGCGTGCGGTTCTGCGCCGCCATCGGACGTTCGCCCTGCAGGACGTGGACTTCCACCGAGGTCTGGCTATCGGCCGCAGTCGAGAAGGTCTCCGTCTTCTTGGTCGGGATCGTCGTGTTGCGCGGAATCATCGGTGTCGCTACGCCGCCGAGAGTTTCAATCGCCAGCGTCAGCGGAGTAACGTCGAGCAGAAGCAGGTCTTTCACTTCGCCCTTGAGTACGCCGCCCTGGATGGCCGCACCCACAGCGACGACTTCGTCAGGGTTGACACCCTTGTGGCCTTCGCGTCCGAAGAGCTCTTTCACCAGCGCCTGGATGCGCGGCATGCGCGTCTGTCCACCGACCAGCACGACTTCGTTGAGCTTGCTGGCATCGACACCTGCGTCCTTCATGCACTGCTTGCAGGGGCCGACCGACTTCTGAATGATGTCTTCGACCATGCCTTCGAGCTTGGCGCGGGTCAGCTTCTTGACCAGGTGCTTGGGACCGCTGGCATCCGCCGTGATGAACGGCAAATTGATCTCGGTCTCCATCGTGGTCGAGAGCTCAATCTTGGCGCGCTCGGCCGCGTCACGCAGACGCTGCAGGGCCATTTCGTTCCCTTTGCCACGCAGGTCGAGCCCCTCATCTTTCTTAAATTCGTCGATGAGCCAATCGACCAGGCGCTGGTCGAGATTGTCGCCGCCGAGGTGCGTATCACCGTTGGTGGCTTTGACTTCGATAACGCCTTCGCCGACTTCCAGAATCGAGATATCGAACGTTCCGCCGCCGAAGTCATACACGGCGATGGTCTCGTCCTTTCCCTTGTCGAGACCGTAAGCGAGCGCGGCCGCCGTGGGCTCGTTAATGATGCGCTTCACTTCGAGGCCGGCAATCTGTCCGGCATCTTTTGTAGCCTGCCGCTGCGCATCATTGAAGTACGCCGGGACCGTGATGACCGCTTCCGTGACTTTCTCGCCGAGATAGTCTTCCGCGGCCTTCTTCAGCTTCTGCAGAATCAGTGCCGAGATCTGGGGAGGGGTGTGTTCCTTCCCCTGCGCCAGTACGGCGACATGGTCGCCCTGACGCACGACTTTGTAAGGGACCATCTTTATTTCTTCGCCGACTTCGTCGTAGCGGCGCCCCATGAAACGCTTGATCGAATAGACCGTGTTTTCGGGATTGGTGATCGCCTGGCGCTTGGCGACCTGCCCGACGAGCCGTTCGCCGGTCTTGGTAAATCCGACTACCGAAGGGGTCGTGCGCCCTCCTTCTTCATTGGCAATAACCTTGGGTTCCCCACCCTCCATGACGGCTACGCAGGAGTTGGTGGTGCCAAGGTCAATTCCTATAATCTTGCCCATAAACCCTTACCCTCCTAAAACTTGATAAGTCCTTTATCAACAACAGATACTGGCACTCAACTGCTTTGTTATCAGCCAGATGATAGGACTTGAGTGAATCGTTGTCAAGCTTTAGATGAGCCTGAAGGGCATTAGGTTGCGGAAGGTTGGCGCTCGAGTTGGATCGCTAATCGGACTACCAGAAAATCGGAGGGTTCTTGCGCATGTCGCGGACTTCGTAACCCTCAGGGACCTTGAACATTTCAGGGTCGGGCTCAACGGCACTCAGTTCCGTGATGGTGAAGTTCTGCTTTCCGCTCATGGGTCCGGTGCGGATCGACAGCAGATTGATGGCAAGTTCTTGTGAATGCCAAGTCTCGTTCATGGCCGAAAGCGGCTGATCATTCCCCATCAACCCGACATCGATGGTGTTTGTTTCACGGCGGCCAACAGTCTCGACGCCTGCGATTGTCCTGGTTCCCAAATCCTCGATCTTGGAGTGGTCTTTAACGATTGCACCATTAGGAATCGGCTTGCGTGCTTCAGCGGCGGCGAGTTCGTGAGTCGGATCGTAGGTTTCGAGTTCACAGACGCGCTGGTAGATGGCGCAGGTATATAGCGTGTGCTGGTTGGGATCAGCAATCTGCAACAACACTCTCTGCGACGTGACCTTGCTGAACTTCGGCACGAGCGCCCAGCGCTCCTGGTAAATGCGGCCTTTGCTATCTCGAACAATCGGACGTTCATTGACAAGCGTGACGCTACCGCCTTCGCCAGCGTATTGAACCCATTCGGTATCCAGTGTTGCCGAAAACGGATGATTGGGAATCGGTGGGATGACAATGCTCTCCAAGACTGCTCGAACGCCACCGTCTTGGGCGACCTGAGTTGGGGGCGGCGCCTCGTGCGTTTGGGCTACAAGGTTGACTGAGAGCAAAAGGCAGAGAATCCCCAGGGTCTGCGGTCGCATGGGTACCCCTCCGGTTCGGAAAATGGTATGCCGGGTGTTAGAGCGAGGTCAACCAACGTGTGAGAGGCAATTCATTACCGCCGGGTTGGCCGAGCCGGAGAGAAAGCAATCACTCCATCTCCACCTTCCAGACCGCCTGACCGCCAAGAGAGTGGTAGAAGCCCCATCCCGCCACAGCTACGACGCTGAGCAGCGCCAGGACCGTCGACGGCACGTACCACTCGGAAACGTCAGCAGTGAAGGGCACGTTGGCCAGCATGTCCACGGTAAAGGCTCCTACAGCCAGCGGCACCAGCCCGAATCGCAGGACGATCAGCACCAGGACCGCGTAGATCAGAAGAAGTTCCGGAATGTCGACGGCCGGGTGCGTGCTTCCCAGAGACCGCATTCCGACCCAGAACACGAGAAAGAGAACTCCGGCGATCCAGTCGGAACGCACAATCTTGATCTTCACCAGCCCAAACAAGAATTCCAGCAGCACCTTCAATCCCAGCAGCATAAAGAAAAACTGCAGAGTGGCGAAAATTGACGTCGGCATCTGAATCAGGATTTGTCCCAGCGCTTGGCGTCCTCCCACCAAATAAGAGGTCGCACTAAGCGCCGGCGATGCCCCGATCCGCGCCAGCGGAATGTAGGACCCTTCGACGATCATGATCCAGACTGCCCCGAAGGTGACGCCAAACAAGATGTCGCGCCCCACCAGCGCATCCCGAACCTGCCCGGAAATTAGACGGGTCCAGGTGATGATGGCCTGCGGCCAGCGCCGGCGAATCCAGGGTTCGATCGCCATGTAAAACACCCATCCCACGCAGGCGAGCAGCAGACCAGAAGCGATGGCAAGCATCGTGGTTCCGAACATTTCGAAGCCGGGCACGAAGTGAGAGCGGCACAAAAAAAGCAGCATCTCCAGGGTGAACATGACCAGGGCTAGTCGGACCGCGCCCTCGCGGTCGCCGCGTCCATGGCGATAGTTACGCCGCGCCAGCAGGGCGCCGGCCACCAGGAGAGCAATGAGGACGAGGAGTGAAATGATGTTGCCGGCGCGGTTCCTTTTTTCCTCCTCCGACTTTGGAGTGATCATGCGCCACGGCTTGTTCCATTCGCCGATCAGCGCGAAAAATACCGGTTTGCCGCGCCATGCCGCAGCCTCCACTCGCAAGGTACGGCTGGTCCCGGGCCACACACCGGTCCACGCCGCGCGAGTGTCGCTCATTCCCAGCGAAGTCCACTCCGGCTGAGCCGTTTGCAGCTTGGACGGGTCCAGTTCCGCCGCTGCGAAAAGGCGACTCCAGTCCGCGGCGACAGCCTGCGCTGCTGCGGCCTCCTTCTGCGGCGGAATCGCCTGGAAGTACACCAGCCTGCCGCGGCCGTCGAGTTTGACGTTGACCATGCTCGACAAGGTCGTTGGCGGATCTTCCTCTGCAATGATCCCCGGAGTTAGCAAGATATCGCGGTAGTCACTGGCCGTCATCAGGTCCGGACTCTGCCGGTACCAGAACTGGAGCATCATCGGACGCGCCGCAATGACTTGATCCCAATTCACGGGCTTTGGATCGTTGCGTTCGACGTAATCGCGGTAGTCGGTGTCGTAATCGAAACTGAAGGCGCTATCTGCCGGTTTTTGCGTGTAGCCCGCCGCGGCGACAATCTCCCGCGCTCGGTGCGCCAGCACTTCGGGCGTCTGATCCAGGTGCATCTTTTCCAGGGCGCCGTAGTGGATGGTGAGAGAGGCGCCGATCACTAGGCCAATCAGGACGGTAGCAAGACAGGCTATGGCGATCGCGGGGCGCAGACCCGAAGTTTCTCCGGCCGCTGCTACCATCTGCGGCGACGGCGTTTCCCCGGCGGCCAGCGCGGCAGCGAGCGGGTCCCCGCCGGGTAGCGCTGCGGCAACCGCCAAGGCGTTGGCAGGACGGGAGGAAGGCTGGGTCTCCAGACAACGCAGAATCACTTTCTCGACAATAGGGTCGAGATCTTTGACGACAGAGGATGGGCGGCTCGGCGTACGATCCTCGAAGCCGTGCAGAACTCCTGCTGCTTTTTCGGCGAAGGCGCGTTTGCCGGTGAAGATTTCGTAGAGCACCAGCCCCAGCGCGTAGATGTCGCTGAGCATGGTGACTTCCCTGCCCTCCAGTTGCTCTGGGGCCATGTACGCGGGAGTGCCGCTGCGGACTTCAGGGCCACGGATATCGTCGGCAACCCCCGCGAGACCGAAGTCGGTGATGACGGCCTGACCGCGACCGTCGAGCATGATGTTGGCGGGCTTGAGGTCGCGGTGCAGGACGCCTTTGGTGTGGGCGGCGGCGAGGCCAGCGCAGATCTGGCGGGCAATCTCGACGGCCTTGTCCGATGGCAGGCGGCCGATGCGGCGCAGCAGGGAGGCCAGGTCTTCCCCGTCAACGTATTCCATGGTGAAAAAGGTGGCGCCATCGACATCGCCAACATCGTAGACGCGGCAGACGTTGGGATGCGAGACGCGGCGCGCGATGCGGACTTCGTTCTTGAATCGCTCGAGCATTCCTTCGTGGCTGGTGGCTTCTTCAGGGAGGAACTTTATGGCGACCGCTTGTCCCAAGGTCAGATCGTCGGCGCGATAGACTTCGCCCATGCCGCCTTTGCCCAGCAGCGCGATGATGCGATAGCGTCCCGCGATGAGGCGGCCGGGAAGGAAGCGCCCCTCGCTGACCAGGTAATCGATCGAGGCGGATGTTCGAGAGGAAGAACGTTGAGACGATGACGACGGCGGACGCGGAGGCAGGGGCGAGGTCGCAGTAGCCGAGTAATCGATGGTTGCGAGGTCGTCCGGGTTCGGAGTTGCCTTCGCGCTCGATACGGGCTTGCCGCAGTCGGAGCAGAAACGAACATCCGTTGCAGCCAGCGCTGTGCCGCAGAAGGAACAGTAAGGCATGAAATTCCCCGCAACAGGATACCTCAGGCGGCGGGCGTCAGGCTTCCGACCTCGGACCTCAGACGTCAGACCTCGGCCTGCCGTGTCGACATCATCTCTAGATTTTGGGTCTGAAGGCCGAGGTTTGGCGCCCGAGGTCCGACGCCCGCTTTGTATTACCATCCAGAACGATGAACTCACGGTTGCAGCGCTGGCTGCGGGACCCTTTGTTCCTGTTGTGCCTTGTAGCGGGATTGCTTGCGTTCGTCGTCCAATCCGGCGAACTGGGCACCGCCGATACGATGCATCGGCTGCAGACCACGCACTGGCTATGGACGTCGCAGCCCCAGGTATTTCCCAACGAGTATCCCGAGTTCGGGCTGCATGGCCGGGATGGCAAGATCTATAGCTGGTACGGCATCGGGCAGTCCCTACTTATGTTGCCCGCGGATCTTGTTGCGACATGGGTATCAAACTGGCATATGTTTTCGCAGTATCAGGACGACCCTGCGGTGCGCAGCATCATTGTCAGCTACATTACGAACATTCTGATTAATGTGCTGACCGCGTTGATCGTATTCCGATTCTTGCGTCAGTTGCGGTTCATATTGAACGAGGCCGTCGCAGGGGTGCTGGCCCTGATGTTCTGCACCACGCACCTGCACTACACGCAGAACATGCAGGAAAACAATTACATCCTGCTGCTGACGCTGGTTGGGCTTTCGTATCAGTACGAGTGGCTGCGCAGCGGAAGCCGCCGGGCCTTGTGGATCGGCTCTGCAGCGCTGGGGTTGAATCTGCTTACTCGCGTGACTACCGGTATCGACGTCGTGGCGGCCGGTATCTTCCTGCTGATGGTGCTTTGCTTTGAGCGCGTGAGAGGACGGGAGTTGTGGCAGCGGATTGTAAACTACTGCAAGGTTGCGGTCCCAATCTATGCGCTCTTTGCTGTTATCGAGCGACTGTACAGCTACTACCGGTTCGGATCCCTCACACAGACGTATCTGCCGATTTTTGCCCGGGAGCAGCGGGCGCAGGATCCTACGTTGCCTGCAAACTTCCCGTGGAGCACACCGTTACATGAGGGAGTTCTCGGGGCGTTGTTCAAACCGGAGAAGTCGATCTTCCTTTTTGATCCGCTGATTGTGCTCGCGATTGTGCTCATTGTGATCCTGTGGAGAAGACTCGACGGCACGATCCGCGCTTACGTGCTAAGTTCCCTGCTCTTGCTCGTCGGCTATACCTGCTTCTATGCGCGATACACCTACTGGGCGGGAGACTTCGCCTGGGGCAACCGTTACGTCTCAAGCGCGGTGCAGATGGTGGCGATGCTCGCCGTGCCCCTGCTGCTACAACAGCGGGCGAATGTCAGCCGATGGATGTGGACGGCGGCGATGGTTCTCATCGGAGTCAGCTTCGTCGTTCAACTTGCTTCGCTGATGTTCTGGCTCCCGCTGGAGATTTATCAGATGGAAACGCTAGGGCATCCGACGTTTGTGATCGCGCTTCGTTTCAAGAACATCGTGGCATTCGCTCTGGGAAAGATGGACGCGTGGGGTCTGAACACGGACGACATGGGCTACGACCAGTGGGATTACGTGCATATCACAACATGGAATTTCTTTCCCTTCCTGCTGCGTAGGGTCGGAGCAGCGCCGCGGTGGGTGGTAGATACTGCGTTCGCCATTTGGGGTATTGCGCTGGCTGCGCTTGCAGCGGCATTGTGGAGGCTCAGGGCCGCCACGCGGGCGGTGTCCTGAGGAGTTTTACAAGTCCTGCCTCACGCGCTATTGTTGGTGCCGTTTGGTGGAGCAGGTTGGAGAGCCTTGCAGCCAGAACGATGGCAAAATCCGACTGAAGTGTGTGCGTGAGAACTCGATTCGCAGATTTGCAGTCGAGCCCGACCGGGCGATTCCTAGCCGCGAAGCGGCGCAAGAATGCGGCCCACGGCGCAAGCCGTGGGTAAAAGTAGAACGTGATCCAGCCCCGAAGGGGCGAAAGACCAGTTCTCACGCACACTCGGAAACCGCGCCCTTTCAACTCGCAATGACTAGCGAACTGCCGACTCAGCGGAGTGGAAAGGTAGATCTCATGAAGCGTTTTCGTCTCGCCTTCGTTACCCTTGCGGCTCTCATCGCGTTCCACACAAACGTCCTTCTGCAAGCGGCATCTTCAACCGAGCCACTGACGGGAGCGCAAGAAAAGAGCGCGCCTGAGCGAGTATCCGCCGATACTCCACGCGTGACGCCAAGTGGAGCGAAGTTCACCGTCCCCAAAGAATGGTCGATCGTGACAGGAAAGAACATGGTCATCCTGGAACCGCCGGAAACGGATACGCACGTTGTGATCTTCGACGCTCCAGCCGGAGATGCGGCAGCTGCGGTGACGGCGGCTTGGGCGGCCTACAAGCCTGAATCGAAGCGTCCCGTAAAGCTGGTCACTCCTCGCCCCGCAAAAGAAGGGTGGGACGAACGACAGGTCTTCGATTACGAAACCTCGCCCAACGAGAGAGCGTCGGTGGTGGCGCTGGCGCTACGAGCGGGCACTTCGTGGACGGTTGCAATCCTGGATGGCACCGATCCCACAGTTGAGAAGCGCTCGGCTGCGGTGGGACTGGTCTTCGAAAGTCTGCGGCCGAAGAGCTACAAGCGCGAGTCATTCGCGGGACGCAAGGCTCACCCGCTGGATGCAGAGCGCGTTGCGACGCTTACCGCGTTCGTCGAGAGTTCGATGCGGCAACTGGGAGTTCCCGGTGTCTCGATCGCCCTGATCGATCAGGGCAAGGTCGTGTATCAAGGCGGATTCGGAGTGCGCGAACTCGGTAAGCCGGAGCGCGTGGACGAGAACACAGTCTTCATGGCGGCGTCGAATACCAAAGGCATGACTACGCTGCTGCTCTCCGAACTGGTCGACCAGAAGAAGTTGAAATGGGATCAGCCGGTGATTGAGGTTTACCCAAGCTTCAAACTAGGCGACGCCGACACGACGAAGAAGGTCCTGATTAAGAACCTGATCTGCGCCTGCACCGGACTGCCGCGGCAGGACATGGAATGGCTCTTCGAATACAAGAACGCCACTCCGGAATCTGAGATAGCTCTGCTCGGCACCATGCAACCTACCAGCAAGTTCGGCGAGGTTTTTCAGTACAGCAATCTGATGGCGGCAGCCGCTGGCTACATCGGCGGACACATCGTGTATCCGGACCGCGAGCTTGGCGCGGCCTATGACGCGGCGATGCAGCAGATGATTTTCGATCCTCTGGGGATGAAGTCGACGACCTTCGACTATGCAAAGGCATTGGCGGGAAACCACGCGACGCCGCACGGCGACGACATTGATGGGAAGCCTAGCGTCGCCAGTATGGACATTAATTATTCGATTCTGCCGGCGCGTCCGGCGGGTGCAGTGTGGACCTCGGCAGCAGACCTCAGTCACTACGTACAACTTGAGCTGACACAGGGCAGGCTGCCCAACGGCAAGCGCCTCGTATCGGCGGAGAACCTGCTGATGCGGCGCGCCCCGCAGGTTCAACTCGGCGAAGACGCGAGTTACGGAATGGGCTTGATCACCGACCATACCTATGGAGTTCAGGTGGTGAGTCACGGTGGCAGCATGTCCGGGTTCAAGAGTAATTGGTGGGCGCTACCCGAGTATGGCGTCGGAGCCGTGCTGCTTACCAACGCTGACAACGGCGGCATGCTGGGGGGTCCGTTCAGCCGACGCCTGCTGGAAATTCTTTTCGATGGCAAACCCGAAGCTGAGGCGGATATCGCTTCGAGTGCAGCAGCGCACAAGGCCGAACTCGCCAAGGAGCGGGAGCGACTGGTGGTCCCGGCAGCACCCGACATCGTGGCTGGCTTGGCCAAGCGCTACGCGAGCAAGGAACTCGGCGATCTGGAGGTGCGGTCCAGCAACGGAGTCACGATTTTCGACCTCGGCGAGTGGAAGAGCAGCGTGGCCTCGCGCAAGAATGACGATGGAACAACATCATTCATCACCATCGATCCTGGCACTGATGGATTTGAGTTTGTGGTCGGGGAACGCTCGGGGAAGCGCGTGCTGATCATTCGCGACGGGCAGCACGAGTACACATTTATTGAAAGTGCTTAAACGGAGGCGCTCCGCCAGAGCGCTAACTTCGGGCTAGTTCGTCGAGGACAAATCTGAAGACACCCTCCGATATTATCTTCAGCATGGACAATTGCTGGCAGGCGTCGGCGGACGCTTGGATCGCGGACATGGGTGAATTCGGCGATTTTGGACGCCGCTATGTGCTCGACCCCGTCATGCTTCCCCGCGCCCTCTCGCGGTCACCCAAGAAGGCCCTTGATGTAGGTTGTGGCGAAGGTCGCTTCTGCCGCATGCTCAAACCCCATGTTGTAGGGGTTACAGGCATTGATCCGACGCCTGCGCTGCTTGCTGCTGCTCGCGCACGCGATCCGGAGTGTACGTATCTCGAAGCCGCAGCTGAACGTCTTCCATTTGACGACAATGCCTTCGACCTCGTCATCAGCTACCTCTCGCTGATCGACATTCCAGACATGCAAGCGGCCATCTCAGAGATGGCCCGTGTGCTGAAACCCGCCGGTGCTCTTCTGATCGCGAATCTCAACAGTTTCAACACGGCATGTACTGGCTGGGTCAAGGGAGGCGCTGGCGAACGCCTCTATTTTCCAATCGACGATTATCTTCAGGAGCGGTCCATTTGGATCGAGTATCGGGGCATCCGCGTGGTAAATCATCATCGTCCGATGAGCACCTACATGCGCGCTCTCCTCGATGCGGGCTTACGCCTCACCTATTTTGATGAGCCGGTACCGCGTCCCGACGCGCCGGAACCAAAAGCAACCGCCTACCGCCGTGTGCCGTGGTTCCACGTAATGGAATGGATGAAGCCTGCCTAAGTCAGCGCTTATCGGGACCCAAATTTATGAGAGCGTAACTCTATGGTAGAATGGTAGATCGTAGAGGTAGAAAGGTACCATGAGTTTGAATATCAAGGACGAAAAGACCCACCGCATGGCGCGAGAACTAGCCCGGGCAACCGGCGAAAGCATGACCGCGGCCGTTAGTGAGGCAATCCGAGAGCGGTTGGAACGGGTTCGCGGAAACTCCAAACAAGACATGATCGAGCGCATTATGAAGATTGCGAAGGAGTGCGGTCCGCTCTGGAAGGAACCGTACCGCTCCATCGACCATGGTGACCTGCTCTATGACGAGAAGGGACTGCCGAAATGATCGTCGACACCTCGGCAGTCATCGCACTTCTGCGGAACGAGCCCGACGCGGTCGCGATCGGTGAGGCCATGCAACGATCACAAGTCTGCCGCTTATCCGCTGTCACCTACGTCGAGGCAGGCGTCGTGATCGACAGCAATCGGAATCCAGTGCTCAGCCGCCGTCTGGACGACTTAATTCGCGACGTGCGAATGAGAATTGAAACGGTCACGCCGCAGCAGGCGCAAATCGCGCGTCAAGCCTACCGCGATTTCGGCAAAGGACGCCACAAAGCCGGACTCAACTTCGGCGATTGCTTTGCCTATGCCCTGGCCAAAGACCTGGACGAGCCTCTGCTTTTCAAAGGAACTGATTTCACCCATACCGACATTGAAGCCGAAGATTTCTAGGGCGACACCCTATTCGACGGTTACCGATTTCGCCAGGTTTCTCGGCTGATCCACGTCGCAGCCTCGCCGCACCGCGATGTGATATGCCAGCAACTGGAGCGGCACAATCTCCAGGATGGGCGAGAGTTCTTCCGGCGCAGACGGAATGTACAGAACGTGGTCCGCCGCTTCCTTAATTTCTTCGTCACCTTCCGTGGCCAGCGCAATCACCACTCCCGACCGGGCCTTCACTTCTTTCAAGTTGGAGATGGTCTTCTCGTAGCGCAACACCGCGTCAGGGTTGTTTACATCACGCGTCGCAATCACGACCACTGGCAGGTTCTCGTCGATCAGCGCATTGGGCCCGTGCTTCATCTCGCCGGCAGGATATCCCTCGGCGTGGATGTAGGAAATTTCCTTCAGCTTCAGTGCGCCTTCGAGAGCGATCGGATAGTGAATGCCGCGGCCCAGAAAAAGGAAATCGTGGACTTTTTGATAGCGCTTGGCCAGCTCGTCGCACGCCTGGTCATGAGTGAGGATATTTTCCAGCTTTGCGGGAATGCGAGTCAGTTCCTGCATGGCGGCGCGTGACTTTTCCAGAGGCATAACGCCGCGCACCTGCCCAAGATACATGGCGAAGATGTAAAGGGCGGTGAGTTGTGCGGTAAAGGCTTTGGTCGAGGCGACGCCGATTTCAGGGCCAGCATGGGTGTAGATCGTTCCGGCAGCCTCCCGCGTGATCATCGAACCAACAACGTTACAGATGGCAAGCGTCTTCGAGCCCTTCGACTTCGCCTCCCGCTGCGCGGCGATGGTGTCGGCGGTCTCGCCCGATTGCGAGATCACCAGCGTGATGGTGTTGGGCTCGACGATAGGATTTCGATATCGCCACTCGCTGGCATAGTCGACTTCCACCGGCACACGCGCCAACGATTCGATCATGAACTTACCAGCTTGCCCGGCGTGCCAACTGGTCCCGCAAGCGAGGATGTTGATCTTCTCCGCCGTTCGAAACTCGGCGTCAGTAATCTCCACCTCATCCAGAAAGATGTGCCCTGTATCCTGCGAAACACGGCCCAGGGTGGTGTCGCGGACCGCGCGCGGCTGCTCGTAAATTTCCTTGAGCATGAAATGCTTGAAGCCGCCCTTTTCCGCCTGAATCGGATCCCAGGTAACGTGCTGCACCTGGCGGACCACAGGCTTGCCGTTGAAGTCGGTAAGCTGCACACCATCTGCACTCACCACGGCCATGTCGCCGTCGGCAAGAAAGAAGATGTCACGCGTGTGCTGCAGAAGCGCCGGCACATCGGAGGCAACGAAGTATTCGTCATCACCGAGACCGATAACTGTGGGGGGGCCGTTGCGCGCGGCGACGATCTTATTTGGCTCATCCGTGGAGATCACGGCGAGCGCAAACACGCCAGCGATTTGTTTCACGGTCTGCCGAACTGCATCTTCCAGGGATACGCGATGACCGTTGCCGGATGCGGCAGAATATTTCTCGACGAGGTGCGCGATGATTTCCGTGTCGGTTTCGGTGGTGAACCTGTGCCCTTCCTCAGTGAGCTTCTTCTTCAGGCTGAGATAGTTCTCCACGATCCCGTTGTGCACAACCACAATCTTGCCGGTGCAATCGCGATGAGGATGAGCGTTTTCTTCGGTCGGACGGCCGTGCGTAGCCCAGCGAGTGTGGCCTATGCCGTAGGTGCCATGGAGCGGCTTCTGACGGATCGCTTCTTCCAGATTCCGCAACTTGCCTTCGGCACGGCGAATTTCCAGACCACTTCCGTTGCCGGACACTGCGATTCCTGCTGAGTCGTAACCGCGATATTCCAGCCGCCGCAGGCCCTCAATGATGACGGGAACGACACTTTTCTTGCCGACGTAACCGACGATGCCGCACATTTTCGACCTCGGAGACCCGGCTTATTCAGCCAGAGAGAAACGGAACTCTTCGATGACAGGATTGGTCAGGACCTCGCGGGCGATACGTTCAATCTCGGACTGGGCCTCTTCCCGACTCAGGCCTCCGTCCAGCGTGAGCTCGAAATATTTTCCTTGGCGGACGCTCTCCAGGCCTTTGTAGCCCATTTTTTTGAGCGCACCATGAATCGTCTTGCCCTGCGGATCGAGAACACTCTTCTTGAGAGAAACGTAGACGTAGGCTGTCATAAAGTCACTATTATACGTGACCCCTGATGGGCAGGCTCGTACTAACTTGATCTCATAGCAGCGAGTTGTTGATCCAGATGTTCTAGTTCATTTTCCAGAAGTAAGCGGTGTCGCGGATTCGTGGCCCGCTCGAGTTGCTGCAGCACTCTCTGCCGCGACAATCGAAGAGCCTCGAGTTCTCGCAAGCGAGCAGCCGCCTCGGCTGTCAACCTGGGCCGAGACACTGGCGGCTTCTCATTGGCCTCCGATTGCTGGGCTTCGACGGATTTGCTCTCCCATCCTCTAGCCATTTTTCTGATTATAGTTCCCGGTGGTAAGACACGTTTGAGCAATGCCAAAGCATCGACACGGAATCCGTCTTGTAATTTTACGAAAATCGAACAGCGCTCAATACTTATGTCTGCTTCTTGACGGCATGCGTATAATTTGGACAATAAGTAGACAGAGGAACGTTCTGCCTTTTGAGGGGGAGGCGGTCACAGGAGTATTTGTCTCTAGTGAACCTCTCACCCAGGCACTCCGCGCAGACAACCCGCGGTTGTGGGCCGGTGTCCTCATCTCACGCACACCGCAAGGAAGAGCCTTAACCTTCGGCTGCCACAGTCACCTTCTCAGACACATTGATCTGCGCGCAATCCGCCGGATTCTGCTTTCCATCGATCTCGACGCCTTCACCGCGTCAATTCCCGTGCGGAGAAGCACCCCGACGCGGGAGCGTCAGAATAAAGCGAACGTTGTGATCACTCTGGAGATTCATAGAGGGCTGACTGCGCACGAAAAGCCAGTCCCGACGGCTGAGGTCTTCCGCGATGATGAGTGAACGCAAGGCCTGGACGGACGGAATGTTCGTCTCATCGCAACATCCGGACGCTCTGACCGAACTCGACGAACTGGCCTCCGCTTATTTCAGTGCTTCGAATGAGGGACTCTGCATTCTCGATCCAAGCCTTCGTTACATCGCGATCAACCGGGAGTTAGCCAAGATGAATGGGGTCCCGGCAGAGGACCACTTGGGAAGAACTGTGCGGGAGATTTTAGGAGAAGTTGCCGACCCGATAGAAAAGAAGATTTCCGAAGTGCTGCAGATCCGGCGGCCACTGGAATTCGAGCTCTCGGGAAAGCTTCCCTCGAGGACGGAAAGCGGTCACTGGATCGAACACTATCTTCCCATCATGGATGCGCAAGGAACGGTGAGCCGGGTTGCGGCGGTCGTACTGGAGGTAACGGCGGCAAGAGTACTCGAAGAGTCTGTTCGAGAGCTTGATCATCTGTTGCGACAGGAAACCAACCGGCTGCAAATGCTGACCGATGTAACCAGCTTGCTTTCCTCGAACTGGGATGTGGCCCAGGTTTTTCCGAAGGTTTCCGCGCATCTTCGCCGGGTGTTGTACCAGGAGTTTGCGACGTTTGCACTGCACGACGCCGGGACTGGGCTCCTGGTGTATCAGGCAACGGACTTTCCGCTGAGCAAAGGCCTGATGCCCACAGGACAGGTCGGCCCAAGCGAAACTCCAGTCGGACAGTCGATGCGAGAACGCAAGCCGATGATCTTCTCGGGTGAGCAATTGCAAGGTTTTGACGATGAAGTCGCGAAAGGTCTGCTGGCGGAGGGACTTCAATCCCTCTGCTGTGTGCCATTCACGCGTCCGAAGGGACCATTAGGAGTTGTGGTTCTCGGAAGCACGCGCCCGGATGCGTTCCGGACGGAAGACGTGCAATTGATTAGTCAGGTGGCAACCCAGCTGGCGGTAGCGATCGAAAACTGTCGCACCGCGGCTGAAATCGAGCAGCTCAAGCAGCGTCTGGGAGAGGAACGAAGCTACCTTGAGGGCCACACACGTTCCGAAGGGCAGTTTCCTGAGATCGTTGGAGACAGTGCTGCACTTAGGCAGGTGCTCGACCAGGTCGCAACGGTCGCGGCCAGTGAGGCGACCGTGCTGATACTGGGGGAAACCGGCACGGGGAAGGAACTAGTCGCCCAGGCGATACATCGGATGAGCCGCCTCAAGGATGGACCATTCATCAAAGTCAACTGCGCGGCGATCCCCACCGGCCTGCTAGAGAGCGAACTGTTCGGGCATGAGAAAGGCGCCTTCACCGGTGCTATTAGCCGGAAAATCGGCCGCATCGAACTGGCACATGGGGGGACGTTGTTTCTTGACGAAGTGGGTGAGATTTCAACCGAATTGCAGCCCAAACTGCTGCGGGTGCTCCAGGATCAGGAGTTCGAACGTCTTGGCAGCAACCACACCGTCAAGGTGAAAGTGCGGGTGGTTTCCGCCACCAACCGGGACCTGTCGGAACGTATCGCGCAGGGTGAATTCCGCAGTGACCTTTTCTACCGCCTGAACGTTTTCCCGATCCGCGTGCCCTCGTTGCGGGAGCGTCGTGAGGATGTCCCGCTGCTGATCCGCCATTTCGTCCACAAATTCGCGCGCCGGATGGACCGATATATCGAGACCATTCCAAAGGAAACCATGAAAGCCTTGATTCAGTGGGATTGGCCGGGCAATATTCGCGAACTTGAAAACCTTATGGAACGATCTGTGATTTTGAGCGAGGGAAACCCATTACGGGTTCCGCTTTCTGAACCGCGGGCTCCGGGCAAATCCCGAACCGAGGGCGACCGCACTCTCGATACGGCTGAAAGACAGCACATCATCCGAGTGTTGAGAGAGACGCGAGGAGTTCTATCTGGGCCCGATGGAGCTGCTCGAAGGCTCGGCCTGAAGAGGACAACCTTGCAGTCAAAGATGCAGCGACTGGGGATCAAGCGGGAAGATTTTTCCGACCCGGAAAGCAAACTGGGGTAGTCCCAGATGTGACGGCTAATCGGCGGCTGCCGAAAAAGCGGCAGAATTCAGACCATCCCAACCCGCCATCCTATTTCGGAACTCGTTCCAAACAGGGAAGTTGCGGCGTCCCTTTCTAGTGCCGTTTTCGGAAAGCTACGTGCACATGCTATGTGTCTGCCTCTGGCCGGAGGTTGCAAGTCTCGCCTAAGCAGAAAGATGCAATCCTAAAGTCCCAGACCTGAGGGCGGCTCAAGTCGCCACGGGTGGAGTCATAGTAGTGTTACAACTAAGCACGCCGCAGACGCTTACGCCAAGCGTTTCCAGCCGAAGTATGCTTTCCAGTTCGCGCCATCTGGGCGGAATCGGGCTGGCCGAAACACCTTCTCCCCGGAAACGCCAACCTCGAGCGGAGGACGAAATGAAAGCCCCTTATGGACTCGACATTATTGAAGATTGCTGCGAGTGTCCCGAGTACGGAAGCGGGCGCTTTTGCGCGTTTTCTCAGCCGACGCTCGAGTCTTTGAGCAAAGCGAGCCACAAAAGCGTTCTCCCGGCTGGCGCCATCCTCTTCGTGGAAGGACAAACTCCACGCGGAGTGTTCATCGTGTGCTCCGGAAACGTGAACCTTTCGACCACGTCGCGCGAGGGCAAAATCCTGATTCTGAAGACTGCCGGGCCAGGGGAGGCGCTGGGCTTAAGCGCGACACTCTCCGGCGTGACTTATGAGACCACTGCTGAGACCGCGACCCCCTGCCATATGAACTTTGTCGATCGAAAGCAGTTTCTGGAACTCGTGGAGAGCCACTGCGAGATTGGACTGCATACCGCTCAATGCCCAAGCCGTGATTACCAATCGGCTTATCGTGACATTCACCATCTGGTTCTGACGCTCTCTTCGGCCGGCAAACTGGCACGCTTATTGCTCTCGCAATCGGTTCACGAAGGAGAAGACACTGAGGCAGGCTGCAAGCCCACACCGATGACCCACGAAGAAATGGCGATGCGCATCGGAGCCTCCCGTGAGACCGTGACCCGGCTTCTGAGTACCCTGCGAAGGAAGCGGTTGATTCGACTGGAAGGACCAATGTTGGTCACCAAGGACCGCACGGCCCTGGAGGCACTGGCTGTGTAAGCCCTTCCCCCAACGCCGGAGAGCGGCTATCTCTCTCACCGCCACTCTCCGGCTTTTTCTTGCAAAGGTTCTAAGCGGGAAATTATGTACACCGGAACGCTGATTGAAGGATTGTTGGACATCGCAGATCGAGTGGCGACGGCCGTCAGGGTTGGGCAGCCGCAAAATATCGGCTCGACACCGCCAGAGTGAATCGGCTTTCGGGGTCGAATACCGCGGGGCGCGTCTAGAGTCCGAAGAGCTCGCGCAACCGTTTGGTTTGAGCGCGGCTGACCGGGATCTCGGTCTGCTTCTTGTCGTCCATTCGCAACTGGTACGAGCTCTTGAACCAGGGCACGACTTCCCGGATACGGTTGATGTTCACCAGGTACGAGCGGTGGGCCCGCCAAAAAAGATTCGTGTCGAGACTGTCCAGCAACTCTTCCAGCGTCCGGCAGTTGGACTGGCCCTCCATTCCTGCTGTGCCCGCAGTCACGACTGTGATCACGCCGTCTTCAATCCACGCGTAGCAGATGTCTTTCTGGTCCACGAGAAACATGCGGCCGACGGCCTTTAGCAGGACTTTTGAGGCTGGCTGCTTCTGGGATTCGAGCATCCGCACCAGAGTCTCGAACTTTTCGCCAGGAGCGTTCGAATCCTGCTGCACGCGGGCCTTTTGGATGGCCTGCGCGACCCGCTTCTTGTCAAACGGCTTCAGCAGATAATCAACCGCGTTCACCTCGAAAGCCTTTACCGCATATTGATCGAAGGCAGTTGCGAAAACGATCTTCGGAAGCGGGATTTTCTTGTCAAGTAGCTTTTTGATAACCCCGAATCCGTCCAATCCCGGCATTTGCACATCGAGAAAAACTAGATCAGGATTATGCTCCTTGATCAGATTGATTGCTTCCAGGCCATTCTTGCCCTGAGCCACCACGTTGACCTCACCGGCATTTTTCAGGAGGTAGGCAAGCTCGTCGCGGGCAAGTTGCTCGTCATCGACGATCACTGCGGATAGGGGCATCACTGCTCCGGAGAAGAATTCTGAATTGAGTATAGTGGCGGGATATCGTCGGCGCAATGCGACACGGCCCCCAGGCAACGTAACAGCCGCGCCCGGGAGCCCAGTGATACAAAGTCAAATTATTTCGAAAGGCAGTCGGGAACCTCGATCTCAGCAGTTTTGCTGAAGTCGGTGTAATCCATGTGGACGCTGCCGTGCCCCTGGGGATCGGTCATCTCTATGCGGACGGGCAAACCGCTATCTTTGGCAACCAGCAGACGAACTGGTCCTTGAGATTTCCCGTTCTCGTTGACAAAGAATTCGTAAGCAGCGGCGTTTGTTTCTCCCACCTTCTGATCAGCAACTGCGCGCAGTCCGGTCAGTTGTGGGGCAGTCTTTTCCGCGGGCTGTCCAGCCCCTGGTACGCACTGCCAGGAAAAAAACTCATGGGCTTTTCTTTTGAGCGCGACTGCCCCTGCCATGCTGGCTGCTGCCGAGGCTCCCTGCACGGCCGCACTAATCGCTCCCAAGGGACCTTGCGCTAAGGCCTGCGCGACACTGGTTGCGGCCTGTTTCTCCATCATCGCCATCTGCATGTCGAGCATCTGATCGCTGCGTTTGAGCAAACGTGGCACCGCCGGTGAGGTGATAAGCCGCGCGGCGCGTCCGTCTTTCGCCACTGCGCGGAATTCCCAGTCGTCCATTGCTCCACCCTGATCCATGGCCGGCATCTTCATGTGCATGACTACTTGTGTCGTGTTTCCCTGAACCAGCTTTTCGATCGTGCTCATGCCCATACCCATGGCCGCCATCTGAGCCATACGCGGATCCTTGGACTCAATGTTGATGGTCATGCGATAGCTCGTCTGCCCTTTTAACTGACTGAATGCCTTGAAGACAGGGCTGTCTTCGGCGGCGGCGGCGTTTTGTGGGAATGCGAAGGGTGAAGCGGTGAAAACGGCAACAAAAACGACCAGCACTGCAAACATCCCTCTGATAGAACGGCAGAGTGGATTCATGCGATCTTCCTCCTGGTTTGCCTGAGTCCTTTTTGGCCCGAGGCATTCTACACAATCGGGGGATGTCCCAGGGAAAAGATGTGCGGTCATCAAGTGTTACGGACGCAGCCAGGCTTTGCGCGATGTCCATTCGACGGACACTTGGCGCAGGATTGGAGCATTACTCTAACGGCTTCGTGAGGGCTTGGAATCGTTCTTCGCGATCCACTTCGACAGGAATGCACTTTGGTGTTTGTGGAATCCAATCGCCTCGTACAGATGCAGGGCTGCGCTGTTCCCCTCCATCACTTCTAGATGGAGTGTTCTTACCCCGAGTCCACGGGCAGCGTCTTCCAGGAAAGCCATGGACTTCTTACCCCAGCCGCGGCCGCGATACTCCTCACGCAAGTAGAACTCGTCGACGAAAGCATCTCGGCCGAGCCATTCGAGACTGTAGCCGAAGCAGAGTACCGCGTAGCCGACAGGAGAATCGCCGTCGAGAATGAGCCAGGTGCAGCCGAATTTGGGATTCTGCAGCAGCGCGATGAGAGCGGCACGCGCCTTCTCGCGATCGTAACCGTGGCCGTCGAAAGCGTAGTACTCCTGCATGAAGTCAAGAAGCAGTTCGGCGTCGGACGCTTCGGCGACACGGAATTGCGGACCGTCAGCCATGGATTCTAGACCGCGTTTTCTAGCGCGAGCGCCATACCCATGCCGCCGCTGACGCACAGCGTGGCCACACCTTTTTTTGTATTGCGCTTCAGCATCTCGTGCAGGAGCGTCACCGTGATGCGAGTTCCGGTGCAACCGATGGGATGTCCGAGAGCGATCGCGCCACCGTTGACGTTGAGGCGGTTGCGGTCGAAGTTCAGCACGCGATCGCAGGCGAGCACCTGGGCGGCGAATGCTTCGTTCAATTCGACCAGGCCGAATTCGTGCGTGCGAAGGTTGTGCTTGTCCGCGAGCTTTTGGAGCGCCGGTACGGGACCGATGCCCATCGTGCGCGGATCGACTCCCGCGGAACTGACGGCCGCGATGCGGGCCAGCGGTTTCAGATTGTTCTGCTTCACGAAGTGTTCACTGGCAATGACCATCGCTGCCGCGCCGTCGGTGATCCCCGAAGAGTTTCCCGCCGAGATGGTTCCGGTTTTCGAAAAGACGGGAGGCAGTTTCCCCAGCTTCTCCATGCTCGCATCGGGGAATGGATGCTCATCGCGGGCGAAGGTAGTGGTTCCCTTCTTGCCCTCGATTGTTACGGGGACGATTTCCGCATCGAGGCGTCCGGCGGCGATGGCGCGGGCGGCGCGAGTTTGTGACACGAGGGCAAAGTCGTCTTGCTCGTCGCGCGTGATCTTGTACTCCTCGGCAAGAACTTCCGCGGTTTCTCCCATCACCATCTTGGCGAGGGGGCAGAAGAATCCATCGCGATACATGCCGTCGACGAGTTCCTGGTTGCCGAGACGATATCCCCAGCGCGCTCCGTCGAGATAATAAGGAAGGCGAGACATGGACTCGGTACCTCCGGCGAGGATGCAACTTGACTCGCCGAGAAGGATCGCCTGGTAGGCGAGCGCGATCGACTTCATTCCCGAGGCGCAGGCTTTGTTCACCGTGAACGCGGGAACTTCCTGCGGCACGCCGCTGCGAACTGAAATCTGGCGGGCTGGATTCGGTCCGCCTCCAGCCTGACGGGCATTGCCGAAGATCGTCTCTTCGATCTGATCGGGACGAACGTTAGCTCGCTCCATTGCGGCCTTCGCCGCAACAACGCCCATGTCGGCTGCGGTCTGTGAGGCGAGCGAGCCGCCGAACTTGCCGATGGGCGTCCGCACTCCGGACAGAATATAGACGGGCTGCACGTGCGACCTCCCAAAACTTTGAGTCTAGCAGGAGATTCGAGCGTGGTGAAAAACCGTCGAGAAGACGAAACTTGACCGGCAGGTATAGCATCTACTGAACAGCACAATCTTCAACGACCAGTTAACTTCTCCGTTTCACCAAATACCAGGAGGCACTCCATGTCCTACATTGAAGTCGGAAAAGAGAATTCCAGTTCCATCCATCTTTATTATGAAGACCACGGTTCCGGACAGCCTGTGGTGCTGATCCACGGCTATCCGCTGAGCAGCGCGTCATGGGAAAAACAGGCACCAGTCCTGCTCGACGCTGGATATCGCGTGATCGCTTATGACAGGCGCGGATTCGGCAAGTCCAGCCAACCTACAACCGGATACAACTACGACACGTTCGCCGAAGACCTGCATCAGGTGATCACGCACTTGAAGCTGAAGGACGCGATTCTTGTTGGCTTCTCGATGGGTGGAGGCGAAGTGGCTCGCTACATCGGAAAGCACGGAACGAAGCAGGTCAGCAAGGCGGTAATCATCGGCGGCGTTCCTCCGTATCTGCTCAAGACGGCAGACAATGCGGAGGGCGTTGATGGTGCGGTGTTCGAAGGAATCAAGAAAGCGGTGATCGCCGATCGTTACGCGTTCTTCACCGAATTCTTCAAGAACTTCTACAACACGGATGTTCACCTGGGAAAACGCGTCAGCGAGCAGGCTATTCAGGGGAACTGGAACACTGCTGCGATTGCTTCTCCGTACGCGAGTCTCGCATGCGTTTCGACGTGGCATGAAGATTTTCGCAAGGACGTGGCGAAGATCGATGTGCCGACGCTCGTCATTCACGGCGACGCAGACCGGATCGTGCCATTCTCAGCGGCGGGACAGCGAACCGCTCAGTTGATCAAAGGGGGCGAACTGGTGGTGATCAAAGACGGACCGCACAATGTCGCATGGACGCATGCCGAAGAAGTGAATGCAGCGTTGCTGAAGTTCCTGGGAAAGAAGGCTGCCCAATCTGATCGAACGAAGGAAGAGGCCGTCGCGTAATGCACTCCACGCTTGTCATCCTGAGGAGCGCTTTTTGCGACGAAGGACCTATGCACCTTGCCGGCGCTATTACTGTGTCAACAATTTGCATAGGTCCTTCGGCCCGCAAAAAACGCGGGCCTCAGGATGACAACTCACAAATAGAGTTTCATTTTGGGAAACGGTGAGTTCTGGGGTATACCCCCTCCCCCGTGGTCTATTGGGATCATCGAGTTAGGGGAACATGTCACGCAAAATCTTGGGGCTCAGCAGCTTAGGGGTAAAATCTTGAGCCGCAAGGACTTAGGTCCTGCCGAGCGATGCCTGGTTACACTGCTTTCGCTTTGGCGATGATCTGCGCTTTTGACTTTGGGCGCAAGGGCGGAGGTCACAGCGGGCTGTGAGATTCGTCACAAGGCACGGCGGAAAGATAGTGGAACGTCCCGTCAGTCCCAGTCTTGCCCGTCGGTCCCCAGTCTCCCCAGTTTTCTCGAACCGTCGCCCGTGAGAGTGATACTTTGAAATCATGGAGAGAGCCATCCCCATTCTTCCAACTGAAGACCTCGCAGCGGCTAAAGCGTTCTACGTTGACCGGCTGGGGTTCCACATAACGTTCGAGGTGTCCGAGGACGGCCATTCCGGACTGCTTGGGGTAGCGCGCGGAACGATCGAACTAACCCTGGATAGTCCGATGAAAGGGCACGGTCGAAATGGCTGTGTCGCGTTTCAAGTCGATGAGACCGATCGCTACTACCGTGAATGGAGCTCGAAGGTGGACGTCTTGCGACCGCCAAAGAATGAAGAGTGGGGCGCGAGAACGTTCGACTTGCTCGACCCGTCCGGCAACACCATCTTCGTCATGGGCCCGGTCACTGGTGAAGAGTAGGCAATCTCAGTCGATCCGGCGAGCGTCCCGTCTGTCCCCACATTTCCGGGACTGCTAGCTGCATGAACTCCCCACCCGCCAAAGGTCAATTCGATTTGCTTCATATACGCTCTGAATAGCAGTTGGATTAACATCTACAACGAGAGGCAATTTTCGTGTTTGTCGCTCACAAAATAACAAGCTACTTCGATGCTAGTGGCGGTCAAGAGCACCCTGCCGTAATTGTTGCAGGATATATCTCTACGGTTGCACAGTGGAAGAAGTTTGATAAGGAGTGGCGTAAGGTTCTCGCCCGCAGAGAATTCGATGTCCCGTATTTCCACATGAAGGAATTCGCTCATTCAGCAGAAGTCTTTAAATCTTGGAAGGGTGACGAACACCGGCGGGTGGCCCACCTTTTTATTTTGCTGACTGCACCACGACAAAGGGTGCCCCATCCTTGCGTTCTTTGCAAGGGTGGGAACCACGAACTCACACCTCTTAGGTTTATGAATTTAGGTCCGTGCTGCCCACCCTTTCGCACAAAACGCGAACGGATGGGGCACCCGCAGTGGAATGACTTTCAAGAAAGAGCAGCGTTGGAAAGGTGGGCCACCCGCCCAAAAGATTGACCTTCAGAAACGGTACTCTGTGATTTAGAGTACCGGGATCATGGCTATAGACGAAACCAACAATCTCTGTGCTGGTTGCGGGAAGTTATCGGGCCAATTCAAATATTGCCTGAAATGTCTAGAGCAATGGTACGATCCAGCAGACTTGAACGGCCCTGACAGGCAGATGATATTAGAGCAAAGGTCTGGTTACACTCCTTCGGCGTACCAAGCTGGAAAGATAATCGAGGAAACGTTCACGATGAGAAAGCCTTGAGTTCATTCGTCAACGCCCTCTTGGCGGGTGGCCCACCTTTTTATTTTGCTGAATGCACCACGACAGAGGGTGCCCCATCCTTGCGTTCTTTGCAAGGGTGGGAACCACGGACTCACACCTCTTAGGTTTATGAATTTAGGTCCGTGCTGCCCACCCTTTCGCACAAAACGCGAAAGGATGGGGCACCCACAGTGGAATGACTTTTAAGTGAGAGCAGCGTTGGAAAGGTGGTCCACCGCCCTTTTGCCAGAGCGTCTTCAGTTGCAAGTGATGGCGGAATTGTCCTTCGCTAGCTCCAGGCACTCCTTGTGCTGTTTCGCCTTGCGCGCGGCATCGCCCAGGCTGTTGTCTTGAGAAACAACCTGCGGCGCAGGTGCGGCCGGCGTCTGGTATGCAACTGGCGTTGGGGCTAGAGCCGGATCTGCTACCGGCGCAGGCGCTGGGGCAGCCATTGGCGCTGGAGCGGCGGTGAGCGCGGGAGCGTTCGGCAGAAATTCCTTGAAGTGTTTCGCGATAGCCTCAGCCATCGACTGTTCGTTCTTGCTGCCGCCTCGCTGTTTGTTGACGGAATACGCCCAGATCATCTTTGTGGAGTTAACTTCGATCAACTGCACGGAGACGTTACCCTTGTCTTCGATGCCAGCACAGGAAGCGAACAGGCAACGTGCAATCTTTCCACCCGTACTTTCCGACTTGACTTCGACTGGCGCAGACCTCAGAACATATGTGGCTTTGGCCTTGTCGGTGACTACGTCAACCGGCACACCTTTCTTCGCGATGGCTGCGGCAACGTAAGTCTCAAATCCCTGCTGCGGCTCTAGATACACCGTTGGCTTAGACTGAGCGACGGCGATAGATGAAACGAAGAGTGCGAGTGCAACTGAGAGCTTTTTCATTGAATGGCTTGTAGCCTCCTGATGCCTTAATTTGAATACGGCAGCACCGCTAGGCCAAGTTACCTGCGTAATCGCAATGGTGGCCCACTCAAGCCGGGTTTAGTTCCGCACCGCTCGGCTTCGCCTCCGCGGGGGCGGACGAAGGCGTCTGCCCCTACACAGGCTTGGAATGGAGCCATTCGCGATTGGTAAGTTGCAGGCGCGCGTTTCGAGAACTCTGTGGGACGGCGGCGGAGCGGTTTGGAAACGTACGGTCCTTCGGCGCGCCGAAGGCGCGCGCCTCAGGATGACAGACCGAGCGCGGGCGGGTGGTCCACCTTTTTATTTTTGCTGAGTGCACCACGACAGAGGGTGCCCCATCCTTGCGTTCTTTGCAAGGGTGGAATCACGGACTCACACCTCTTAGGTTGATAAATTTAGGTCCGTGCTGCCCACCCTTTCGCACAAAACGCGAAAGGATGGGGCACCCACAGTGGAATGACTTTCAAGAAGAGCGAGCAGCGTCGGAAAGGCGGGCCAACGGCGCTGTAAGCTCTTACTGCGCAAAACCTCGTTCAGCGCTGTCTTTAATCCTTAATCCTTGGCGGCAGAGGGCTTGGGCTCGCTGCTATTTGGGCCTGTATAGTGCGCTAGCGCGGCCAAAAAGGACCGATTCTTGCTAGTGCGGGGAGCTTTCCCTTCCAAGATTTGATCGAATGGATAGAACTTGCCATAGAGAATGCCAGTCTCATCCTTGTCCTGGGTGAGGGCAGCGCCATTAAGATCAATTCCGGCGAAGAGTCCGCGGCTGCGCGAGTAGGTGAGAACCTGAGCTTTCATTTTCCAGTCGGTATCGGCACCGGCATGACGTCCAACGGGACCAGCGGCGGCAGAAGCATCCGCACCGATCTTGAATTTACTGGAGAGCAGGTTGTGCATGCCGTCATCGTTCATTACGATCATGACCAGATCGACTGCCTGCCCACCGAGTTGAAGGCCCCAACTACCGCCGGTGATGGTGACCGGGGCGACGCTGCTCCACTTGCCGTTATCGAGGCGGCAGGTGGCGATGCCCTTTCCGTGGCTGCCACCGAAACCGACCGCGATTTTCACCATTGAAGGAATCACTGCGATGCATTTGGCGTCGCTCATGATCTTGTCGGGAATCCCTTTGTCGGGCGTTGCCATGATTTCATCGAGTACCTTGGCAGCGTTGTCGATCCGTTTCTCAATGTCTGATTGATCTTTATCCTTGACGTCGTCCGCGCTGAAGCCTGCGGCGGTCACCAGGAATAGGCTGCAGAGTATGAGGAGTATTTTAGAGGTGAGTAGAACGGTAGAGCGTTTCATAAGGTGCTCCCTTCGCCCTTCTAATTAGGATCGACAGTAAACTCCGGCCATGGCTCCCACCATCCGCTTTATGCTGTACCAAATAGTAAGAGCTTGCCTGACTCGGGAGTGGATATCGCCCTGAATGGTTGAAGCAGGACGAGATGACTGGAAGCCCAGCCACAGCGCTCTTCACGCTGGCCGACGGTAGCCATATTGGGGTGCAGTAAGGGAGTCGTCGGAGAGCCGAGCTGCCCACCCTTTCGCACAAAACGCGAAAGGATGGGGCACCCACAGTGGAATGACTTTCAAGAAGAGAGAGCAGCGTTGGAAAGGCGGGCCCGCCACCGAGCGATTGTGGGGAATGACCACGACCTGAAACAGGCCCTACTAAGCTGCTGCGGCCGTCGGCATGAGTTTCATGTAGCTTTCCATCGACTGCGTCAACTGAGAATCGATCTCGTCCGCGACGGCCATGACATCCGGCAGTAACAGACTGAAATCCAGATGGTTTAGGTTTTTCTGCAATGTTCCGAAGATAGCCACCTGCAAGAGCCGCGATTCATGGACAAGCATGGCAGGTGTGTAGCCCTGGCGGAACCGAAGTTCGCCGTGGATAACGGCGGCAGCGGAAGGTCTGGCATCGCTGTCCTGATCAGAGGCGCTGGACTGGCTCAGGCGCAGCGCTACGTCTTCAACCAGTTTAGGGAGGTGTCCGGCGCGTTCGGCATCGCTCAGCGACAGGTTGTTCAAATGTTGATTCTGCTTCGCACGCACCAACCAGATTTCTATGATGTCGGTAACGCACCTTTGCAGAATCACGCCCACTCTCTCTTTGGACGAGGGAGCTCCAGGTTTGCGACTGAGCATCTTTTCGTGCACGAGGGCTGCAAGTTTCCCGACATCGAATGGCTTCACGATGATTTCGTCCGCTTCCAGAACGATCGCGGCCATTGCGCTTTGGATGTCAGGATACCCACTGACCAGCAGCGTCAGGGCCTCTGGCTGCGAATGACGCATCGCGGTAATGACGGTAAAACCGTCGCCAGGGTTCGGCATGTGCAGATCGGTGATGAGTACGTCAAACCTTTGTGTAGCAATGCACCCTAGAGCATCGGTTACGCTCGTCGCCCCGACTACCTCAAAACCTTTGCCGCTGAGCAAGTGAGTCATCATTCCCAGAACGGCAGCGTCGTCATCGACCAGTAACACCCTATGCACGACATGTTCTATGGGGAGTAGCGACATTATGGTACCGCCTTATGTACATGCTAGTTGCAAGCCGTTGGCTAGCGCTGGTCAATTGTGATCAGTCGAAACACTGGCTGGGGACGCAAAGGTGTGATGCAAACTCCTTGTCGCGTTGAGACTCAAGTTCCGCATCATCGCGTTGAAATTATTCACCGGTAGGCGGACCGGAAGGGTGAAGACCCATGCACACTTGGAACAGCCCCAACCCCGAAAACGCGGTGGGTCCATCCACACCAACTCATGCGGCATCGCCGAATTATGTTTAGCACAATCTGATTGATCAATATTGACCTTCCGCGATTCCGACCGTGGCCTAAGCTACTTGTAACCGTCCCAAGGAGGCATTATGGGTGGTCACCCTTTCCCAGACATACCCTGTGTACTCTGCAGCAAACCAGTAGATTTGTCGGTTGATCTTTCTGCCGATGAATACGGTCAGGCGATTCACGAGGAGTGCTACGTCAAGCGCATCACGAGTTCCCGCAGCAAGATGAATGCCACAATCGCTGCAGATTAGATCACCCGCCCTTTGGTGGGTGGCCCACCTTTTATTTTGCTGAGTGCAGCACGACAGAGGGTCCCGCCTTTCGAGTGTTCGAAAGGCGGGCATAACGGTCACTTTCATGCGGCTCTTGGAGCTGCGCCAAAAACTCACTCTCCCCTACGGCAGCGGTACGGTGTTACCAGACAGCAAGTTGCCACAGTTGACGGTGGGGACACCGGCCAGGTTCGCGGTCCCTGTTATGAACGAATTCGAATCACAGAACAAGTCCGGCGCATTACCCCCAACCAGTGTCAACGAACTGTTAGGTTGTACGTCAATCGTGGAGAGATTGGCTACAACCAGTCCACCGTGACTGCCTCCTGTAATGATCGACGCGGCCAAGGAAGCATGGGAGTTGTTGGTCACAATGACGCCCTGGCCTCTGCTGCCGGAGACAACAAGATTGGCCCCTGCATCGAGAGTCGAGCCATTGGTGATGAAGACCGCACCGCTGGTGCCTCCCCATGTCTGGCCGGCGTTGCTGATGAGGAGCCGGGCGCTGCCCAGGGTAAGCGACGAGTCATCGCTCACGATGGCACCATTGGAGTTTGTGCCGGAGGGGTTCTCTATGGTCACGTCCACACCTCCGACAGGGTTAACATTCACCAAGTCAACGCTGCCACTCCCGTTAATGGCGTTACCAAATTGCATGTCGCGAATGGTGATCCCCTGCACGGTGACGTGACCTGAACCAACGAGAAGACCGGCGTTGAACAGCCCGTTGGACGGACGCTTCAGCAAGCCACCGGCGATGTGTACGTCGGATTTGTCGAAGGCGGAAATGGCCGCGTATCCGGAGGTTATGTGACGTTTACGTTCACAAGCCAAACTTGGCTTTCCTCGTAAATGACAACTCCCCAGGAACCGTCGATATGCAAGCCCTGGAGCAGGACCTGGCTGCTGCCCTTGCCAATGCCGATACCTGAAAAGATGGAAGGCAGTGAGTGGACAGCGAGGCCAGCGACGGTGATGCCTCGTGAACCGGTGATAGACAACAAATAAGAGTTGTTTTGCGGATTCGTGGCGGGCTGCTGTATCGCCGCGCCGGACTGGCCTTTCAGGGTGAGGCCCTCAAAACCGTCAACCTTGACAAATTCGGTGCAGG
>Ga0210403_10000450_pt1 | contig 43345 bp, 34 predicted proteins | sample IncBWC19MmetaG_FD_150863 | JGI IMG/M metagenome (GOLD analysis project Ga0210403, IMG submission 150863) | Forest soil microbial communities from Barre Woods Harvard Forest LTER site, Petersham, Massachusetts, United States - Inc-BW-C-19-M | ecosystem: Environmental > Terrestrial > Soil >...
TGAGTCCGTTCCATACCGTGGGACCCTCGCGCGCCCCCATCGCGAAGTTCTCATTACTTCTTTACTTCCTTACCTCGCTTTTCTCCCCTCTTCTTCACGCTGAACACACCCGCAACTGGCGCCAATCCACCTACGAAGAATTCCTCAAGGGCTCGGCCCACGGCGTCGCGGTCCGCAGCGACGGCCGCCTGGAGCTCTCCCCAAGATTCACGTTGCTCGCCGACGCTGACGCTTCCTTCTTGTGGTCCGTGCGCGTCGATCCCAAGGGCACCCTCTACGCCGCCGGCGGCTCTCCCGCAAAAGTGTTTCGTTTCGACGCCAATGGCAAACCAACGACCTTCTTCGAATCCAGCGACCTTGCCGCTCAGTCCATAGCTTTCGACGCCAAAGGTACGCTCTACGTAGCCACTTCTCCCGACGGCAAGGTTTATCGCGTCTCCGCCTCCGGTGAAAAATCCGTCTTTTTCGATCCCAAAACAAAATACATCTGGGATCTCGCCTTCGGCTCTGACGGCACTCTGTACGTCGCTACTGGAGACAAAGGCCAGATTTTTGCCGTTTCGCCGGACGGCAAGAGTGAACTCTTCTACCACAGCGATGAAGCCCATATCCGCGCCCTCAACTTTGACACTCACGGTAATCTGCTCGCCGGCACGGAACCCAGCGGCCGCGTTCTTCGGGTAACCCGCCCCAAGAACGAAAGCAAGAGCACTGCGCGGGACAAAGACGCTGCCGTTGCCGACGGCTTCGTCCTCTACGAAACCTCCAAGCGCGAAGTAACTTCTCTCGCAGTCGCGCCCGACGGCAACATTTACGTCTCGGCCATCGGCGAAAAACAGCGCGCGGCGCAATCTTCGACAACGATCATCACTACTACACAGGGCACCGCGACCATCACCGGAGGCGGCGCGGTCGGCGGCAGCACGCAACAGGGCCCTTCGCCCTTCATTGCTTTTCCGCCTCTCCTTTCTAGCAGCATTTATCGAATCTCTCCCGAAGGCGCTCCCGAGGAACTCTGGTCTTCTCGCGACGATGTGGTCTACGCTCTCGCGCTCAATTCCGACGGGCGTCTGCTCGCCGGCACAGGCAACAACGGCGCCCTCCTGGCCATCGATGGCCGCGGCGTTTTCGCCCAACTGGCCAAGTCCGGCTCCGCGCAGATCACCGGCATCGCCCGCAACTCTAGCGGCAAAATTTTTCTCTGCACCGCGAATCCGGGGAAAGTTTTTTCGGTCGGCCCGGAATACGAGCCCGAAGGCACCTACGAATCTCGCTCCTTCGACGCCCAACTCTTCTCGCAATGGGGCCGCTTGGACTGGTGGAGTCCTCCGCCCGCAATACCCTCGAAATCCGTCGCTACTTCCACGGAGCCGCGCCTGGAATTTTTCGTGCGCTCCGGCAACACCGAAGATCCCGGCGAAGAATGGTCCCGCTGGTTTGGGCCGTATTCCAAAGCCGGCACCCGCGCCGAATGTCCCCCAGCCCGCTTCGCGCAGTGGAAAGCCGTCATCCACGACGGCCGCCCCGGCGATGGCATCGACTGGGTTGGCCTAGCCTATCTCCCGCGCAATGTAGCTCCGGTCATCGACGGTATTGTCGTGCAAGACCCCGGCGTGCGCGCCCAAGGCAACACCGTTATTCCGACCGGGCAACAGCCGAGCGTGAACCTTCGAATGCCGCAGGCCTCGAATCCCACCGGAGTGCTGATCACGCAAAGCGGTCTTTCCCCGCGCTTCGAACAGCCACCGCAAGGCTTTTTGCAAAAAGGCTACCAATCGGTTCTGTGGACCGCCCACGACGAAAATGACGACGAATTGCGTTTCGCCGTCTACTATCGCGGCGAAAGCGAAACGCAGTGGAAACTTCTGAAGGATAAGCTCGATCAGAAATTCTATTCCTGGGACAGCACCGCCCTCCCCGACGGCGCGTACTACCTGAGAATTGTCGCCAGCGATGCGCTCTCGAATCCCGGCGACGCCGCCCTGACGACCGTGCGCGAAAGCGAGCGCTTCATCGTGGACAATAGTCCGCCCGTCATCGCCGAACTTCAGGCCACCAACACCACCATGCGCGATGGAACTCTTCCTCCAGTTCGCTCCGTGACGGTCAAGTTCACCGCCCGCGACGCCACCAGCAGCATCGAGCGCGCGCAATACAGCGTCGATGGCGGCGACTGGATCCTCGTCGCTCCCGCGGGAAACATCAGCGACGCCCCAGAAGAACGCTACGAATTCACCCCCGGCGTGCTCCTGCCCGGCGAACACACTATCGCCGTGCGCGCCTACGACCGCTTTGACAATGTAGGCAGCGCAAAAACCACCGTCGCCGTACCAGAAGCAAAACCCTAAGCCGAACGTCGGTCGCAAAAGCAAGTACGTGCAACTATAGCGGCCTCCGACCATGGCGGGCGCCTTTAACTCCGCCCAGCCCTCGAATGTTCCCGAGTAGGGTCGTTACCCGTGGCAGAGCTCTGCGAAGGATCGCGGCCTAACGCCTCAGTGCGTCCAGCGGTCCGTGGAGTTGTGGAACAATTCGATTTCGGCGCCAAAACCGATGCGGCCGTCGCCGTAGGGCTGGTTTCGCACGTGTACCACACGGGCGTTGCAGCGCGTCTCTTCGGCCGTGCCGCCGGTGATCTCGGAGGGCATCCGCAGCGTTGCCTCGATGGGCATTCCGATCTGCAAAGGAGCCGATGAGGCAAAGTAGAAACCTCCGCGCGAAACGTTCAACGCTTCGGTGAAATGTTCGCTGGTGTCGGCCGTCAGATTTATGGCACGGAAGCGCAGTGGCGTGCGCACGTTGTAACGGGTCAGTTGCCGGCGTTCTGCTCCCATGATTGCCTCCTCCGCGCGACAAGATGACGCGGTTTCTCGCAAGATTGGAGAAGGGGGCCTTGAGAGTATCAGAGCCATCGCTATCGTCAAGTTACAAATCTTTCAGAAATCTTGCGCCGTGATTGCCCTGACGCTCCGGTCTCGCAGGTCTCATGTCCGGCTATTTTGGCTCTTGCTCTTCCTTGCGGTTTTCTTATGCTTTCGGGTCAACAGGGGTTCAATGTGCCATAATGCGGCGCTCGCGCGGGATTCCGCGCGCTGTGCGCACGAGACCGGGGAATAGGAACGCATGAGTTCAACGCTGCCTGCAAAAACTGCTGTCTACGCGCCACCGGACTGGCGGACTATCCGCGAAGCCCATGCGCGGATTGCCCCGCGCATTCACCGCACACCGGTTCTGACCTCCACTTCCCTGGATGCCATGAGCGGCGGGCGGATTTTCTTCAAGTGCGAGAACCTGCAGAAAACCGGCTCGTTCAAAATTCGCGGCGCGACCAACGCAATTTTCTCCCTCAGCCCCGAAGAAGCCGGCCGCGGCATCGTCACCCAATCGAGCGGCAACCACGGCGCAGCAGTCGCCTGCGCCGCGGCGTGGCGCGGCGTTCCGGCGTGGATCGTCATGCCCAAGAACGCCCCGGCGGTGAAGTGTCGCGCCATCGAGAGCTATGGCGGGCAAATTACCTTCTGCGAACCTACGGTCTCTTCGCGCAACGAAACCGCGGCGCGCGTCCTGGCCGAAACCGGCGGCATCCTGGTTCATCCCTACGACGACGACCGCATCGTTGCCGGGCAAGCCACCGCCGCCAAGGAGCTGCTCGAAGAAATCGGCGACCTCGACGCCATCCTCGCCCCGGTCAGCGGCGGCGGGCTCTTAAGCGGCACTTGTCTGGGCGCAAAGGGCGTGCAACCCGGCGTGCGCATCTTCGGATGCGAGCCGGAGCGCGCCGACGATACCTATCGCTCGTTGACCACCGGCGTGCTGCAAAAGCTCGAATCGAGCGACACCATCGCCGACGGCCTGCGCGCATCGCTCGCCCCGAGGACATTCGCGATCCTGCGCGAGCATGTGGAGCGCATCTTGCTGGTCAGCGAAGCCGAGATCATCGCTGCGACGCGGCTGATCTGGGAGCGCATGAAAATCATCATCGAGCCGTCGTCCGCGGTGGCGATCGCCCCACTGCTGAAGCCGGGCGTCGTCGCTGGGCTCGGATTGCCCACTCGGAGCGATGGCGGCGGCCCAAAGCTCGGCGTGATCCTCTCCGGCGGCAACGTCGACCTCTCTTCCCTGCCCTTCTAGTTTTGTCCGGCCCTCCTCTTGACAGCTCGCATGCATCCGTTTATATTCAACCTATAGGTTGAATAATAGGAATGACCCCGACGGGATCTGGCCTGAACACGACGTTGCTCGCACTGGCTGATCCGACACGGCGCGCGATCCTGCGGCGCTTATCGCACGGCGAGGCCCGCGTGACCGAACTGGCGCGGCCTTTTGCGATGTCGCTGAACGCCGTCTCGAAACACATTTTGGTGCTGGAGCGAGCGCGCCTCGTGCGCCGCCGCCGGGTTGGGCGGGAACACCTGCTGTCGTTCCATCCGCAAGCTCTGGAGGAAGCCGCCCGATGGATTGAAAGACAGCGATCGTTCTGGACCAATCGATTGGATGCCCTGGAAGCTGCACTGCGGGCCGAAGACCGGGCCACCGCCAAGACTCGCAAAAAGAGAGGATCGTTTCGATGAGCGGCAAAGCAAAGAGAAGAAAGAACAAACAGAAACCTGCCGCGAACGAGTACGGCCAAGTGACCGGGCCCGGCACGGTTCGTCTTGAACGCTTGCTTCCCGGTCCCATCGAGCGCACCTGGGCTTACCTGACCGACCCCGAAAAGCGCGGCAAGTGGCTGGCCTCGGGCGTCATGGACCTGGGCGTCGGCGGCCGCGTCGAACTAAAATTCCGCCACTCCGACCTATCCGCCGAAAAAACACCGCCAGCCGAATACCAGCAGTTCGAAAGCTGTACTTTGCTCTCCGGCCACGTCACCCGCTGCGAGCCGCCGCGGCTGCTGAGTTACACCTGGGGCGGCACCTCAGGAAAACAGTCGGAAGTCACCTTTGAATTGACGCCCCGCGGTAAAGATGTGCTGCTGGTGGTGACGCATCGCCGCCTGGGTGACCGCCCAACGATGGTCAGCGTCGCCGCCGGATGGCACGCCCACCTCGGCATCCTCATCGACCATTTCACCCGCGCCGAACCGCGTCCGTTCTGGACGACTCTAGTTCGCACCAAAGCGGAGTATGAAAAGCGCATCGCGAAATAGGAGTTAAGACCAATCCGCGCGGCAATGTTTACGAAGCGAAGAGTACCGGCTCGACCAAATCACATCAGGAGAATGGCAGCGTGAAAAACGATAGCGGCAGCAACATCATTAAAAATCACCCGGTGGTTTCGCACCAGGACTGGCTCTCGGCTCGAACGGCATTCCTGGCCAAGGAAAAAGAGTTCACGCACCTTCAGGAGGAACTCAACCGCCAGCGTCGCGAGTTGCCCTGGGAGGCTGTGGACAAAGAGTATGTCTTCGACGGGCCAAACGGGACGCAGACTCTAGCGCAACTCTTTGAGGGAAGAAGCCAGCTCATCGTCTATCACTTTATGTTTGAACCGCGTTCTCAGGCAGGATGTCCGCATTGCTCCCTGCGGGCCGATGGCTTCAACGGCATCGGCGCGCACCTCAACCAGCGCGACGTAACGATGGTCGTGGTGTCTCGCGCGCCCCATGCGAAGCTCGCGGCCTACCAGCAGCGCATGGGCTGGAATTTCAAGTGGTTCTCCGCCGCCGACACGGATTTCAATTTTGACTACCACGTATCCTTCTCGCCGGAAGAGGTTTCCCAGAAAAAAGCCTTCTTCAACTTCAAGATACAAGATCCGAAAGCTCCGGAGCGCGAAGGACACAGTGTGTTCTACAAGGACGAGAGCGGAGCCATCTTCCACTGCTACTCGTGCTACGACCGGGGAAATGATCGGTTCAACATCCACTATCACTATCTTGACGTCACGCCCAAAGGCCGCGATGAGGGCGGTCGCGGGCCCTACTGGGTCCGCCGCCACGACGAATACGGCCGATAGTCTGTATGATGCGCCAGAGGCAAAAATGACAGAACTATCGCGCAGGGCGTTTGTGAGCCGTGCAATTGCGGTTGGGGCTTCCTCGGGGATGTTGGGCGAGGCGGCTCACGGGCAGTTGGTGTGGACCAAGGCGGCATGGAAAGTCGAGGATTTTCAAGCGCTGGTGCATAAGTCGCGGCGAATCAAGCAGGTATTCGATGCCAGCACCATAAACGGCGGCCGGTTTCTCAATAACGTCAGAAACTCAATGAACGGCTTGCACTTCGGCAGCAGCGTGCCCATGGAGCAGATCCAATTGGTGTGCGCCATGCGCGGCACGGCCAACATGATGAACTACGACGACTACGCGTGGCAGAAATACCGCCTGGGAGAATGGACAAAAGTGGACGACCCGAAAACCGGGAAGCCCGCTACCCGCAACATTTTCTTCCCCAGTAGGGCCGGCGCGCCGGGGCGCTATGCATCAGACGACCCGAGCAGCGAAGACTCCGTGTATCAGGACGCGAGCATGCAAGCCTTGCAGGGACGGGGCGTGCGTTTCTTGAGCTGTCACTCTTCGACCGAAGAACAGGTCCGCGGCTTCGCCAAGGAATTTGCCTTAACCCAGGATCGCGAAGAAATTGTGAAGGACATGCTGGCGCACACGGTTCCGGGTGTACTAGTGGTGGCGTCGGCGGCAGCAGCCCTGGCGATACTGCAATGCGAAGGCCATTACAGCTACATGGCGGTCTGAACTCCGGCAAGAAGCCTTTGGAGTGCGGCGCTTAGGCGCCGCCTTTCGCGCCGCAGATGCGACGCCGGCCCATCGTCAGGCCGCGGTGCAAGCCCCAGCGACCCGCACTTATTCCCTGGCGGGGCTACCCACCTCAGGCAGCGCATACAAGAGCACCGTACGGCCGGGCACGCCGGCCTCCAGTCGCCGCAATTTGTATCGAAACGGGCGCGGGTTGCTTCCGCGCGAACAGCTTTCCAGCCGGTAATAGCTGTCCTGGCAGCGCACCACACATGGAGGCGCCCAGCCCTTCTTCCTCCGGCCTGCGTAAATCTCCAGAAAATCCTCCCCAGCGATCCGATCGTAGAAAACTTCGTCCGCCACCTCGGAACCCCCGGACAGGAGCCGCCGATCGCAAATCATGTCCAGAAAGGAAGGGCGGTCGTTGATCGGGCTCGCGGCGACAGCCCGGGCTTCCGCGGGGCGCGGCCGGAAAGGCGCGAAAAGTAGCTTATCCAGCACCGCCAGCGGAAGCGTGCCGAAAACCCCGCCGGTGAACGCCGCGCTGCACAGGCGCACCGTCCCCTCGATAGCGAAATAGCTCAGCAGCCAGGTCACTGGGTGGGTGATCCACACCGTGTACGCTGCGGAACCGATGGCAATGTCCGTTATGCCCGCGCCCATTTTTCCAGTCAACGCGGTATCCAGGCCATTGCTCACCCAAGTGCTCATCGCGTAGGAATACCAGTGCATGAGAGCGAGGAGCGCGGCGGTGGATTCGGCGAGTCCACCGACCGCGGCCGCGTGTTCCCATCGCACGTATCCGCAAAAGGGCAACGCGTCGCGCCAGGGCTTGGGAAAGAGGGAAAAGAAAGGGCCTAGAAGATAAGTCCACATTGTTGTGCGCGCGATATTTATTCTAAAACACACAGAGCATGCAGCGGAGTGTTTGCGTAGGGCGAAGTGCCACAAAGGTAATCGCGCGCGTGAGGTCTAGCGAAGAAGAACAAGGATTGAGGTTGAGTCTGCGAAGGGGCCAGAGAGCACCAGGTCGCAAAGAAAGGAAAACTGAGGGCAAGCCGGTTCGGTGGGTGGTGGTGGGGTGGCTTGCCCTCAGTGGTGGGAACTTACTTGTTGGAAGACGTGTTCGCCGCGATCAGTATCCGTTCCGTCGTAGCAGGGCCCTGCGCGATTCGCTGCTCGTTCTTCGGGGTCCGAGGCACGCGGTAGCGCAGGTCCAGATCGAGTCCGGCGAGGTACAAATCGCGGATGAAGTTGGAGCCGCCCTGGTGCTCAACGGTCAGGAAGCTCTTCTCGCCGACCATGCGCTCACTCGTGACGGCCGTGATGATGAACACAGTGTCGCCGTTCGCTCCGGTTACCGTCAGCCGGGCAGGTACTGCGACAGACTTCAAGGTGAACGTGTAATCACCGGCGGGCAGATTCTTGCCCTGCCAGCGAACGTCGCTGGGCAGCGTGAAGGCGCCCTTGAAGGCGGCTTGGGCGGAGGCGGGAGTGGCCGAGGCGCAGACGGCAAACAATCCGATAGCTGCGATCGCCAATATGCGGGACAGTTGTGATTTCATTTGCATCTCCTTTAAGACTTGATCTCACTGCGGCCTTTTATTTCTGTGCTGCAGTTTGAAGGGCGCGCTTTCAAATTGCATTTGCCGGGCCGCGAAGGAGAGTTTTGCGGGCCAATGCGCGCGCCTAGGTGCAAGGGTTTGACGTGAAAGGAGATACCCACAATTTGCGGCGGCCGCAAAGGCAGCTTTTGTCGGGAGTAAGCAGGAAACTCTATCCGATCGGATAGTATGCCTATCCAGTCAGATAGGAAGCGACAGAAAAGAAAAAGCTACCTCAAGGGAAACAAACTCTCAGGAGTGCCGACGAGGCTACAGAAAACCAATCGCGCTGACGTCAGGCTTTGTTGTGTTTCTTCAGCGACAGGCGGAGATCGAGGTTGCGGATTAAGCGATGCAAATAATTCGGGTGGACGCCGAGCAGCTTGGCGGCCTCCGTAAAACTCCCGCCGGACTGCTCCATGGCGGAAAGGATCAGCTGTCTTTTCAGTTGCCGGACCGCTTCGTGATACGTGGAGCCGCGGCTAGCGAACGGCGAGGGCGTTTCCAGCAGCGTTTCCGGCAGATCTTCAAGCAGGATCATCTCCGAACATCCCAGCGCCACGGCCCGCTCGATGGCGTTCTCCAGTTCGCGAATATTCCCGGGCCAATCGTATTCCAGCAGCACCGGCTGCGCTTCCGGAGAAATGCCTTGTATCCGGCGGTTACATTTCTCGGCGAACTTGGCGGCGAAGTAGTTGGCCAGCTGCGGGATGTCTTCTTTGTGTTCGCGCAACGGCGGCATGGTCAAAGAAACGACGTTAAGGCGGTAATACAGGTCCTGCCGAAAGGTGCCCTCTTGCGTGGCCTTCTGCAAATCCTTGTTGGTGGCGGCGATCACCCGGATGTCCAGAGGCATGCAACGCGTGCCGCCGACGCGCATGAAGTCCCGTTCTTGCAGCACGCGCAGCAGTTTGGCCTGCAGCGCCGGACTTAGCTCACCCATTTCATCCAGGAAAATGGTTCCACCGTTGGCCATTTCCAACTGCCCGCGCTTTTGCGCGATGGCCCCGGTAAAAGCCCCTCGTTCGTGGCCAAACAGCTCGCTCTCCAGCAGCGTCTCGGTGAGCGCCGCGCAGTTGATGGCCACAAAAGCCCGCTCGCGGCGCGGGCTGTTGCGATGGACAGCCCGTGCAGCAAGTTCTTTCCCGGTGCCGCTTTCGCCGCGAATCAGCACCGTGGACTCGGTCGGCGCGACCCGCTCTATCAACTGATACACCTCGCGCATCCGCGGGCTTTCTCCGACCATGTCGTGATCGAGATTGCCTTCCAAGCGCAAGCGGCGATTTTCCCGACCCAGCCACTCCACCTGGCGAGCGCTTTCGACAGCCAAGGCCGCTACACCAGCGATGGCGGTGACCAGATGCAGATCTTCGTCGCAAAAGCGGATGACGGGATTGCCGGTGTCCAGGTAAATCAGGCCGATGGCTTTATCCAAACGGACCAATGGCACGCAGATCAGGGAGTGCACTCCGCCGTTTCCCGAGTCGCGAGCCTCTGTGAACACCGCAGCGTTCTGCGGTTCATTCCGAAGCAGCCCGACGCGTTCTTCAAATACCTGCTGGGCTAGCCGGCAGTCCACATGAACGGAGTGCTGCGGCCCGGCCACACGGTCCCAGGCCACAACGGAACTGAATTCTTCAGGGTCGCTGCCGACCAGAATCGCGCCGCGCTCGGCCGGGACCACGTCGAAAATCATTCCCAGCAGCTGCCACTGCAGTGATTCAACGTTGTCGATCGAGCCGATCGCGGAGCTGATCTTCAACAGGGTCTGCAAATCGCGCGCGATGCGCTCCGTTGGGGGCAGTGCCGCCAGGGCTTCCGGGTGGAGATAGCGGAGGTCCTCGCGGCGCAGGCGCGTCGTGTCCGCGCCTTCCGGGGTGTTTTGGTCCAATTGGATGGGGCTCGGCTGGGCGTGCGGTTCTTCCTCGCACAGAAAGACGAACACGGAACTCCCGACGGCGATTTGGTCACCGTGGGCCAGTATGCGTTCGAGCACCGGCAAGCCATTGACGAACGTGCCGGTGCTGCTTTCGAGGTCCCGGATGAAGCACTGGCCGGCCTGGAAGGTGATGCGGCAATGCTCCGGAGAGATCACCGCTTCATCGATAGAAAGAAAGTTTGAGGTTTCGCGGCCAATTGACAGGGCCCCCACTTCCAGCGGGAAGAGCGAGTCTCTTAGCGGGCCGCTGATGGCGGCGAGTCTTGGGTTCACAGGGACCCCAGGGACCGGACGGAATGCCGGCGCTCTCCAGGTCACTGCGGAGCAACGAGATCCGCGTGCCCAGGCGGGCGGCCTAGTCTACCGCGAGTAACTGCAACGCGCCACTGGGCGAAAGGGACAGTTTGGACAACCCCGCTGAACCGCCGGGGGACGCCAGTGCGGCTAGTTTTTCAACATGTTGCAGTGGAAGAATTTTTCCCTTGCGAGCGTGCCGGACGGTGATACGCTTCCCAAGTAGCAGCTGTGGAGGATAGAAGTGGGCGCAGCCACTAGGTTTTCGGGCATCGAAGCCCGTCGCAGTACGCGAATCGATCATACCGTTCCCTTGATCATCGTCGGCCAGACGAAGCTGGGATTGTCTTTCCAAGAACGAACCTCGGCAGTAAGCCTGAACATGCACGGGTGCAGGTATCCCTCGCGGCACGACTATTCGGTCGGTTCCTGGGTGGGGCTGCAGGTGCTGGAGACCAGTGGCGAAGGCAGCGCGCCGGTTATGCGCGCACAAGTGCGCTCCATCCATCCGCCGATGAGTCCCCGGGAGCTCTACCAGATTGGTGTGGAACTGGAATCGCCTTCGAATGTGTGGGGCGTACCCACACCGCCGGAAGATTGGCAGCGTACCCAGGGAACCAACGGTTCGCGATTGCAGGCGGCCACTGGCGTTGCTCCGGCGCGCGAGCCTGCGAGCGTCGCCGCGCCGCAGCCGCCGCCGGTGCGGCCGGAATATCGCAGCGCGGGCGTAGCGGCTTTTCCTATGCCGCCTCTTGCGGGCGCCAAAACGGAGCCGGCGAGAGAAGCCGGACCGGTGAAAACCGAGCGAGTGGTCATTACATCCGATCAACTGGTTGCCGCGGTGCAAGGAAAACTCCAGGCGGCGGCCGAGAAAGCGGTACAGAACGCGGTGTCCACACAGCTCGCGGAAGCCGTGAGACAGTCGCTCACCAAGATCGACGACGTGGGCAGGGCCACCGCACACCAGATGGAGCAGTATTCGTCGCAGCGCCTGGAGTCCATCATGGGCGCCGCGAAAGAAGAAGTGCTCAGCCGGATCGAAGCGCGGCTGGAGGAAGACCGCAGTCGCTGGGAAGAACAGCAGGAAGCGTATCGCCGGCGGGCGGACGAAGTGGCCCAGCAACTGGAGAAACTAGTAGCGGAGTCCCGGCGCGATTTCAGCGAAACTCAGGAAGCGGGCGACCACGCCCGGGATCTGGAGCCAAAGATTCGTGGACGGCTGGACGAAGCCGTGGGGCGGGCCTCGGAAGAGTTTGATGCGGCGGCAACACGCATTGCCGATCGGCAACTGGTGCGGTTGATGGAAGATAAACAGATGGTAACGCGAGAGGCCACGGCCCAGCTGAGTGCGTGCGCTGCGGAGATGCGCGCGCTGTTACAGAGTTCCGCCAACAACACCCTGGAAGAGTTCCGGCGGCAGATGGAAGTGCGGATCGACCTGGCTATTTCCGAGGCGACACAGCGGGTGATGTCGACGCTGGCCTCGCTGGACGCCGAGAATCGCGCGGCTTGCGAAGCGCGGCGCCGGTCCATTGAGACGGATGTGGCCCGCGCCACGGAGCAATCGACCGAACAGTTCCGGACGGGCATCAAGGCATTCTTGTACTCTTGCCTGGTAGCGGCGGTGGGCGCGGTAGACGAGCACGCCACGACGACACTCGACTCTCTGGTCAAAGATCACGGAAAAGCTACCCTGGAGATCGGCGGCCACATCCCAGTTACCAAGCGCGACGAGGAACCTTCTTAACCTTAATCCTAGTAAGGGCTTAGCGCGGAAGGCATCCTAAGTCAGGATCGCGCCGTTACTTGGCTTGCGCCCAGCCCAGGCCGTCGGGCCCCTTCCCTACCTGCACTTCGCCGGTCACTTCCAAGGTCTTCAAATCCACCGCTGCTACTTTGTTCTTGGCGCTCACAGCCACGTAGGCGCGCGAACCGTCGGGCACGATCAGGATGCCTGAGGATGGGCCTCCCAGGTTCAGCTGCTTCGCTTCTTTGCGGGCGGCGGCATCGAACACCACCAGATTGGCACCGGTCGACGTGCCCCCAAAACCGGTGATCAAAACCTGTTTGCCGTCGGGGGTGATTTTCAGGCGGTTGGCGCCCTTCAGTGAGATGGGCAGCGTTTGAATTACTTTCTTACTGGCCGCGTCAATGATGGTGACTGTGGCGTCCTGGGCGTTGGCCACCCATATTTCTTTCCCATCCGGCGAAACGTCAAAACCCTCCGAGCCGCGTCCCGCCGGAACGTTGGTTACGTGCCAGGTTTTCCTGGGAGCGGCCGCAGGCGGAGCGGTAGGCGGCGGAGCAGTGCCGCCCGGCGGTGGGTTGAGGCCGCCATTCGGCAAAGCACCCTGCTCGAGGATGCTCACCGTGCCGGAGCTGACATTGGAGGTCACGATGCGGTCCAGGCTTTCGGACACCACGATCATGTGCGTGCGATCCTGCCCCGTGCCCAAGACCAGATCAATACTTTGCGTGGCGGGATCGTAGCGGCCAATGGCCTTGTTGGTTTCCACGGTGAAATAAAGTTTACCGCCGGCGAACGTCAAGCCATGCGCGGAGTGCAAGGCGCCGAGGCTGATCGGCGGCAAGGCCTTGCGGCCCGCCAAATCCACCACGGTAATCGTGTTCAGCGTGCTGTCGGAACCCCCGTAGTTGGAAATGTAGGCCAGTTTGCCGTCTGGGGAGGCCACGATTTCGTGGGGATCCGGGCCGGCGGGAACACGCGCCACCACCTGCAGGCTCGAAGGATCAACAATGGCCAGCGAAGCGTCGGCCTTTTCGAGAACCAACAATGCCGGCGAAGGCGTTTGCGCGCCGGCGAAAGTGGCGGCCAGCGCGAAAACACCCAGCAGTGCCACACGCCACATCGAAGTTCGCAGTGAGTTCATTGGCTTCATCCTCGAGTTCCCTTCACTGCCGCAGGAATTTGTGGCAGATGCAATAGCACATTCCAATGCAGACGCACACAGCCGGGAATGGCTGTGCCACAGGGCTCTTTCCGCAGGGAGCCGGCCCTGAAAAATATGCTCAACTTTCCTTGAGTTTCAGCTTGCCCGCGGCCTTGTTCTCTTCGAGAAACGCGCGCAAATCCGCGACGGTATCCAACAAGCGAATCCACTGCTCGTAGTACAGCGTGACCGGGAAACGTCCCAGGCCGTAGACGCTCACTCCTCCTTTTTCACCGACGCGGAATTCCAGTGCCCCGGTGCGGCGCCCGGTTCCCTTTTTTTCCAGTTCCGCGAGACGCGCTTTGAGTTCTTCGTAAGACGGCTCCGCCATATTTCCTCCTCGCCTGACCACCAGAGGCCGACATTATACCCAAAGTGGGGCCGCGGCCACGTCTTGCAGCCCGCGGGCGGACCGCGGCGATCCCCAAAAACCGCGGAACCTCGTAACAGCAGCAGGGTTTGACCGGAACGTGGGGACGGGAGCGTGGCCAGCTGTCCGCAGGTACTGGAGACATCGAAAAGCGAATGGTTTACAACCCTTCTTAACCACAAATCGGCGGAGGGACGGGGAGCTCGGAGTTCGGCGCGGGAACCAGTTGTGTGACGCCAAGGAATTAATAGCGTAAGAGATGAGTGTGTCGTTACAGTCCACGGCCACTCGACGATTGTGGACGTGAGGTGTGCTAGCCTCAAAAATGACATGGAGATGCGCGGATTTTCGGCCAACTCGATGAGCGGCGGGCAACCATTCCACCTGAAAAACTATCTCTTGAAGCATGGTTTGCGCCCTCGGGAAACCAGCGGCCGGTACAGTGCGAAACCAAAACTGAGGGCGGGTGGCTATGAAAGTTGACAAGTTGAGCTGGTCTGGAAACGTATTGTTCGGCTGTTTTTTGCTGGCGATTTCGTGTTTGCCGACGGCGGCGCAGACGCCGGCACAGCCCGCGGCATTGCAAACGGCAAATGTTCCCGCCCGGATTACCAGCGCCGTGGACGAAACGAATCGCGTGACTTTGCGCGGCAACGTGCATCCGCTGGCCCGGGTGGAGTTCGACCGGGGAGTGGCGCCGGCAGAGTTGCCGATGCAGCGCATGCTGCTGATGCTGAAGCGCAGCTCCGAGCAACAGGCGGCCTTGAGCCAATTGATGGTGGATCAGTACAACACCGCGTCTCCCAATTTTCATCAGTGGCTCACACCGGACCAGTTCGGGGAGCAATTCGGCCCGGCGGACGCGGACGTTCAAGCTGTGACGGCCTGGCTGCAAGCGCACGGCTTCCAGGTGGCCAAAGTCAGCAAAGGAAAGATCGCCGTTGAGTTTTCGGGAAACGCAGGGCAGGTGAAGGAAGCTTTCCGAACCGAGATTCACAAGTATGTGGTCAATGGCGAATCACATTGGGCCAACGCCAGCGATCCGCAAATCCCGGCGGCGCTGGCGCCGGTGGTGCACGGCATCGCGTCGCTGCACAATTTCCAGCCGAAGCCCATGCACCAGGTGGCGGGAGCATTCACCAAGGCGCGGGACACCGGCAAGGTTCAGGCTGTCCGGCCGGAGTTCGAGACTCCCGGCGGTAACTTTGGTATTGGGCCTGCTGATTTTGCGAAAATCTACAATCTTCCCGCGGCATTCGACGGCACGGGCCAAAGCATAGCGATCATCGGCGTCTCCAACATCAACATGCAAGACATCACCGACTTCCGCACGGTGTTCGGCCTGCCGACCGGCGGGACCGCGAATACGCCCCAGGTCATCATCGATGGCAGCGATCCGGGAATCCTGAACGACGCCTCGGGATCGGAGACGGAAGCGCTCGCGGACGTGGAATGGTCGGGTGGGGTTGCCAAGGGCGCGCAGATTCATTTCGTGATCGCAGCCGATACTGACGCTTCGAGCGGCCTGTTTCTCGCGGCGTTCCGCGTGATTGACACGAACTCCGACCCGGTTATGAGCTTAAGCTTCGGCAATTGCGAGTTGAGCTTGGGAACAAACGGCAATCAAGCTCTCAACGCCTTGTGGGAGCAGGCCGCCGCGCAAGGGATCACGGTGACGGTTTCCACGGGCGACGATGGCGCAGCGGGCTGCGAAGATCAAAATGCGGCAGCCCCGAATCCGGCTACTACGGGTTTGCAAGTGAGCGGCTATGCGTCTACGCCGTTCAACGTTGCGGTGGGCGGCACGGACTTCAACGATGCGTTAACGCAGTCCACGTATTTCAGCGCGACAAATGACCCGACCACGCTGCTTTCGGCGAAAGGCTACATTCCGGAGAGCACCTGGAACGAGTCGTGCACCAACGCCTTTTTTGGCGGGGCCCCCGAGGCAAACTGCAACTCCACGGCCGTAGCTAACAAGGCGGCGGTCTTCACGGTAGGAGGAAGCGGAGGGTCAAGCCACTGCACGACGGTAACTGGGAGTGTATGCAGCGGCGGCTACGCCAAGCCCGCCTATCAATCCTTTATCAGCCTGGCGCAAGGAATGCCTGCCGACGGGCATCGAGATCTGCCCGACGTTTCGCTGTTTGCCAGCAGCGGGTTCAACAAGAGTTTCTACATCGTGTGCGAAGCGGACGACAAAAACGTTACAGCTGCTACGTCGTGTAAGAAGACCGCGAACCCCTTCACATTTGTGGGGATTGGGGGCACGTCGCTGTCCACGCCGAGTTTTGCCGGCATCATGGCGCTGGTGATCCAAAAACAAGCTGGGCAGCGGCAAGGAAACGCGAATTTCGTCCTCTACAAGTTGGCACAGCAGCAATTCACGGCGGCCACGGCGTGCACCTCGCAGGCCAGTCCGCTTCCCAACGCGGCTTGCACGTTCAATGATGTCACTACCGGGACGATCGCGATGCCTTGCAAAAAAGGCAGCACAGATTGTGCGCCAACAACTGGGACGGACACCATCGGTGTGCTGACTGGCTTCAACGCTGGTGCAGGCTACGATCTGGCGACCGGCTTGGGCTCGCTCAACGTAACCAATCTGGTGAACAACTGGGCCGCCGGACAAGCGGCATTCCGGGCCACTACAACAACTTTGAGTTTGGCCCCGCTGACCGGAATTGTCGCAGGACAAACCGCTGTTACCGTGAACGTGGATGTAACGCCAACCAGTGGGACCGGAACACCCAGCGGGGATGTAAGTTTGATATCGACCGCGGCGACCGGCGAAGGCGTTACCGGCTTCACGTTAGACAACACCGGCAAAGTAACGAATGGTTCGACGAATCAGTTGACCGGCGGCACCTACAACGTAACGGCGCACTACGGCGGCGATGGCACCTTCGCGCCGAGCGACTCGACAACTGTATCGGTAACCGTGGGCAAAGGGAACAGCTCGGCGGTCGCCAGTGTGTTTTCGTCGATCAGCGGAGTGCCGTTTACCAGCGGGCCGGGACCCGTGACGCTATTCCTTTCGGCGGTAATTACGCCGAACCCGAACCCAAGCCCGACCACGGCGCTGATCCCGACTGGCACGGTGACCTTCGTGGACAACGGATCGACGACGGTGGCAACGACGAAAATGGACTCCTCCGGCGAGGCGTTCACGGCGGCAGGGATTTCGTTCACCGTGGGAGCACATTCCATCGTCGCGCAGTACAGCGGCGACAACAGTTTCAATTCCAGTAATGCAACTGCCGTGACATTCACGGTCAACGCCGCTACGGCTACGCCGACTACCACGACCGTCACGCCGAGCGTGACCACCGTGGCTTCCGGCGGGAGCGTGATGCTGACCGCCAAGGTGACTACCGCGAGCACGGGCGCTGGCCCGACGGGAACCGTGCAGTTCATGAACGGAACCAGCACGCTGGGGGCGGCGGCAACTTGCACGCCCACCGCGGGTTCGGGTTCGACCATGGCGTTTTGCACCGCAACGCTGACGACGGCGCTATCGTTCCTGGCGCCGCCCGCCCAGCCGCGGCAAATCCCGAAGTGGCCGACGGCGCCGATGTGGATTACGGCATGGGTCTTGTTCCTGGCTTTCCTGCTGAGCCTTAAGCGCCTGCCAGCGGCGAGGCGTCGCGGTTACGTCTATGCGGGAGTGCTGCTGTTTGCATGCGTCGCAGCGGGAATCGCGGGTTGCAGCGGGATGAAAACCACCACCACCGGCGTCACTCCGCACACCGACAACATCACAGCGGTGTACAGCGGAGACACCAATTTCGCGACGTCAACTTCGGCGGCGGTTGGTATCTCCATTCATTAGACAGATTTACAGGGCATGGACGAGGCGGCCCCGAGGAATCGGGGCCGTTTCTTTTTTGGCCACCGTCCGTCTAGCAGAATCGGGCGTTCGCGGGATCGGGCTAGACCGCGACCCAGCCGGAACCAGCGTCAGTTTACCGAGGGTGGAAAGAAGACGTTCCAGAACGTCGGCGACGGAGTCGAAAACTCCAAGGGCACCAGAGAGCCCTCGCCGGTCATTTGCGGCGGGCGGACCACCTTGGCGGCGACTTGCACCTGGGTCTTGGGGTTCTCGATGATGACCTTGGTGCCTTCGGGCAGCGGCTCGGGAATAATAACCATGGCGCCGCTAGCACTCACAGTGTGGGTGTTGCCCTTAATGGGCTCCTTGCCGGTGATGTGAATGAGCACGGCGATGCGCAGCAGCACGCGTTGCGCGCGACGCCGCTCTTCCGCGGTGGGCGGGCGGCTCAGCGCCGGACGCTCCGCATGAGTTGGTTTGGCGTTCGTGAGAGGTGGTTTCACAGTTCCAATCCCCAAAAGTCCATCTCCGGCGCGACTAACTCGACGCCGTACTCCCAGCCGCCCTCAGGACGCTGGCTGCCTTTCCAAACGATGATGGCCGAGTTGCTGGTGTCGGTAGCGACGTTGGTGAGGGCCAGGCGATGCTCGAGCTTGAGATCGTGCTCCAGGACCACCATACAGCCGTAAGGATTGACCACGCGGGTATGGGCTTCGACGCGCACGCGATGCCCTCCGGTTTTGTCCCACTCCAAGCGGATGGGCACGCGGGAGTTCATGCGATGGCCACGACGCTGCTCATGGCGTTCGTGGCGCAGCTCAACCGGCTTCGATTCGCGGGTCTTCACGGGCATATTTCCCTCGATGTCCTCATGCTAGAGTTGGGGGGCGGGAGGGTCAATGGTACGCAAGCTCCGACGCGTACGAGTGTGTAGCTGGCCGAAGGGACAGGAAAACGGACGAGTGCAGGACAGGCCGTGAAGAATCTGATCGTCAATGCGGATGATCTCGGTTGGACCGAGGGAGTGAACGCCGGTATTGCGGAGGCCCATCGCAACGGCATCGTGACCAGCGCCTCGTTATTGGCGAACGGCGCGGCGTTTGGCGCGGCCGTGGAGCTAGCCAGATCCACTGCCGGACTGGGCGTGGGGGTGCATTTGAATCTGAGCGACGGAGCGCCGGCGGCGCCGCGGGAACTGGTCCCGAGTTTGACTAACGACGCGGGGGAATTCGCGGGCGGGCCGGAGAACCTGCTGCTGCGAATGGCCAAGCGCGGCTTGACGCTGCGCGAGGTGGAGCAGGAGTGGGACGCGCAGATCGGGAAGGTGCGCGACGCGGGGATCGAGCCTACGCATTTGGACGGGCACAAGCACGTACACATGCTGCCGGGTTTGTTTGAGATAGCGCTGCGGCTGGCCAAGCGGCACGGCATTGGGGCGGTGCGCGTGGCGCATGAGGCTTCGAACTTGCGGGCGGCGCTTTCGGCGGGTGACGAGCTGCACGCCGGAGTGGTGCTGAAGCAGGGCGTGCAGGCGCGGGGATTGAAATTGCTGGCGCGCGATGCGCGGGAGCAAGCGCAACGCGCGGGGATTTCCACGGCGGACTATTTTTGCGGTATCGCGCAGACCGGAGAACTGACCAAAGAAGGCGTGGCACGATTGCTGCGAAATTTGCCGGAGGGCACGACCGAGCTGATGTGCCATCCGGGCTATTCGGATAACGAGCTGCAAAAAACGGCAACGCGGCTACAGGCTTCGCGGCAGATGGAACTGGAGATTTTGACGGATGCGGGGATACGAAATCTTGTCGCCTCGCAGGGGATTCGCCTGATAGACTATGGTTTCGTGGCCAGCGAAGCATGAAAAGCGACTCCAGCATTAAGTACTCGGTCGTGGTTCCCCTGTTCAACGAACAGGAAAATATCCCGCCTCTGTACATGAAACTTACCGAGGTGATGGACGCGATCGGCGAGACCTACGAACTGGTGTTCGTGGATGACGGAAGCCGCGACAATACCTTCAAAGTGCTGTCCGATATTTACGAACACGACCACCGGGTGAACGTGGTGCGGCTGCGGCGAAATTTCGGGCAGACCGCGGCACTGAAGGCGGGGTTTGATTTTGCGCGCGGCGAGGTCATCATCTCCATGGATGGCGACCTGCAGCACGACCCCGAAGAGATCCCGCGCTTTTTGGAGAAAATCGAAGAAGGCTTCGACCTGGTGAGCGGATGGCGGTACGCCAGGCACGACCACTGGCTGATGCGGCAGATTCCTAGCCGGGCCGCCAACTGGATGATGGCCAAGCTGTCCGGGATCGACCTGCACGACTTTGGGACCACGTTCAAAGCCTACCGGCGGGAGATCATTCAGGAAATTCAGCTGTACGGGGAATTGCACCGGTTTATTCCCGCGCTGGCGAGTTCGACGGGGGCGCGGATTACCGAAGTGCCGATTACGAATTTGTCGCGCAAGAGCGGGAAGAGCAACTACGGCATTGGGCGAACCGTGCGCGTGTTTCTGGACCTGATCATTGTGAAATTCTTGCTGGATTATTCGACGCGGCCGCTGCAGTTTTTCGGCTTGCTGGGAGTTGCCGGGGCCGGCCTGGGGACGCTGATCTTCGGCTACCTGGGCGTGGAAAAATTCCTTCACAATATTTCGATCATGAACCAGCATGGGCCACTGATGCTGATTGGGGTGGCGCTGTTTGTGAGCGGAATTCAGTTCATTTCCATGGGATTGCTGGGCGAGATCATTGCGCGGACTTACTACGAGTCTCAGAACAAGCCTATTTATGCGCTGCGCGAAGTGAAGAGTCATCGCAAAGAGATGGGCGACTCCGCGGAGCAGGCGCGGCCTTCAGGCAACTCCGAGCGATAATGATTTCTCCTTCCTCCAGCACGACCCTGTATCGAGTCGCGCCCCAGCGGCCAATTCCCTTTTATCCTTCACTCCGGAACGCGCTCTAAAACACAAAGTTTTTGGGATTACGGCTTTTTCTGGCGGTAGGCTCGCCGGGATAAGGAGATTGGCATGAATCGCGAACAGTTTTACGCCATTATGAGCGGTGAAGGCACGCTCGACTATGAGCTGTATTTGAATACGAAGACGCTTCTGTCTTGCCAATCGAAGTTCGAGGAGTTGTGCAACGCCGACGAGTTGCAGTTCCAGGTGGTGCACCAGGTCGAAGAATTGTGGATGAAGCTGATTGCTTATACGCTGCTGGACATCGATGAGTATCTGCAGGAGGAAAATACCAACCGCGTGGTCACGCTGTTCCGCCGTGTGCATACGGCGCAGCGACTGATGACCCAGCAGATTGCGCTGCTGGAGATCATGTCGCCAAAGGAGTACCAGGAGATTCGGAAACGGCTGGGAAACGGAAGCGGGCAGGAATCGCCGGGGTTTCGCGTGCTGTTGAAGATGTACCAGCCGCTGTGGAGTTCGTTCCAGGAGCACTACTTGGACAAGCATGGGCTCACGCTGGAAAAGATCTATGATTCGGAGTATTCGCACAGCGATGCGTACGTGGTGGCCGAGGCGCTGGCGGAGTTTGACGAGTTATTTCAGAAATTCCGCTACGAGCATATGCAGCTGATCTACCGGACGATCGGGTTTGGCTCAAAGTCGCTGAAGGGGCGACCCGTGGAAATTTTGGAAGACGGGATGCGGCATAAATTTTTCCCCGAGTTGTGGGAAATTCGCGGGCAGATGACCGACCGTTGGGGTGCCGAGTATGGGGCTAAGAGGGATCCCTTGGGTGGGCATCACTAACGGCGAGTTCAAGGGTGTAAGAGTTTAAGAGTGTAAGAACGCGGCGGGGTTCCTCGAATTTATAGGCATGCGCGGCGTTGCGGTCACTGCGGGGCCATGGCGCGATAGTTTCCGCGAAAATAGAGGAGGGGTTCGCCGTCGAAGACTTCCACGCTTTCGATTTCGGCGATGAAAATGGTGTGGTCGCCGGCGATGTAGGAAGCCACTACTTTGCAGGCGAAATGGACGAGCGAATCTTCCAGGAGCGGGATGCCGCCCGGGGTCCAGCGAAAGCGAATGCCCAGGCTGGCTTCGACTTCGGCATTTTCTTCGGTTTGCGCGAAATATTTTGAGATGGCTTGCTGGTTCTCTTTGAGGACGTTGACGCCAAAGCGCTTCTTCGCTTTGACCAAGGGGAGCAGCTTGGCTTGCTCGGCGACGCAAACGAGCAGAAGCAGTGGGTCGAGGGAGACGGAGGTGACGGAGTTGGCGGTCATGCCGTGGACCAGGCCGGGTGCGCGCTCGGCGGTCACAACCGTAACACCAGTGGCGAATTGCGAGCACGCTAAGCGGAACTCTGTTGCCGTGGGAGGTGTCGACGCCATGATCGAAGTTTTCGACGATATCATAGTGGATGGAGCGAAGTGAAACCGCGGGAGCATGATGCGGAGGCTGGGTCAGAGAGAGCGAGGAGTTGATGACACGGAAAATCGCGATTTTGGGCGGCACGGGACCGGAAGGATCCGGGTTGGCAAACCGGCTGGCCCGGGCCGGGGAGCACATTGTGATTGGGTCGCGGGATGCACAGCGGGCGCAGGAAGCGGCTGCGCAACTACGCGGACAGATCGGTGCGGCGGCGCGAGTCGAAGGAACCGACAACGTTTCCGCCGCGGGACAATGCGAGGTGGCCATTCTGACCGTGCCTTTTTCGGGGCAGGCGGCGCTGTTGAAACAATTGAAAGGCGTATGGAAGCCGGGCACGATCGTGATCGATACCACCGTGCCGTTGGCAGCCTCGGTGGGCGGGGCGGCTACGAGGATGCTTGGGGTATGGCAAGGATCGGCTGCGGAAGCCGCCGCGGAATTGTTGCCGCAGGGCGTGAGCATCGCCGCGGCGTTTCAGAATTTAGGCGCGGAGTTGCTAGCGGGGGAAGCGCCGGTGGAGTGCGATGTGCTCGTTTGCAGCGATGAGGAAAAGGCCAAGCAGATGGCGATGGGGCTGGCGGGGAAAATTCCGGGCGTGCGAGCGGTGAACGGCGGAAAGTTGGAGAATGCGCGGATCGTAGAGTCGATAACAGCGCTGCTGATTGGACTGAATATTCGGCACAAGGTGCACAGCGCTGGGGTGCGATTTACAGGGTTGCCGCGGTAGGGTACCGACGGTTCGCAGGCCCGGCTGCGGCTACGAGTGTAGGGGCGCGCTTTAGCGCGTCCCTCCGATCCTTTTGTCCGCAGCGTGTCAGCCGCTGAGGGCCACACAGACTCTAAAGCTCCGACCACTTTTGAATTCGGAAGGCGCGAGCCCATCCCTTACAAACGTAGTAGGGCGCGGGCTAGTTTTCTTTTCTGACCGCGCGTTTTCATTACCGTGGGAAGCACTACCACTTGCATACCTAGCGCGCGGATTGCGTCGGCCTGCGAAGCATCCACCGAATCGATTACAAATGTGCCGGTGAAATCGCAATAGAGTTTTCCAACGCCAGGCGCGGATGCCTCGTGGCCGAGCTGCGCTAGCATTTTGTCGGACGGACCCTTCAGGGATTTCCCGCCGACGATGGGACAAACGGCGATGACGTCTTCCCTACGAGCGCGCAAGGCTTGGCGGATGCCGGGTACGGCGAGAATTGGGCCAATGCTGATGAGCGGATTGCTCGGGCAAATAATGATTCTCTGAGCGTCGCGAATGGCTTCAAGCACTCCCGGTGCGGGACGAGCGGCATCCACGCCGTCGAAACGGATGCCGCGCACGATAGGCTCGGCGCGGCGCTTCACTAAATATTCCTGAAAATGCAAAGGTCCTTCGTCGGTGTCGATGATGGTGGGTACCGGCTCATTGGACATCGGCAGGATGCGCGACTTCACGCCGAGCGCCGCGCCGATGGATTCGGCGGCATCGGCCAGCGATTGGCCTTCGTTGAGCACGGCCGTGCGGTGGATGTGCGTGGCGAGATCGCGATCTCCGAGATTGAACCAATTGACGCGGCCGAAGACGGCTAGGCGTTTGAGCGCGTGAAAAGTTTCGCTGCGGAAGCCCCACCCTTTGGCCGGATCGATCACGCCAGCAAGGGTGTAGGTGACGATGTCGAGGTCGGGCGAGATTTTCAGGCCGTGCAGAGTGATGTCGTCGCCGGTGTTGACGATCGCAGTGAGGGAATGCGGGTCCATGACGTCGTAGAGGCCGAGGAGGAGTTTCGAGGCGCCGACGCCGCCGGCGAGGGCGGTGATGCTGGAGCGCTTGGCGGTGGTCATGGGAGAGTCAGATGCCGGTGGCGAAGGCGGCGCTACACCGGAAAACCGCTGGCGTCTGCGAGGCGGCTGACATGGTCGCGCACACGGTTAGAAAGAAAACCGTCGCGGCAGACAAATTCCGGATACAGCGCCAGGCGTTCGCGCAGGCTAAACCCACGCGCTTGGGTTTCCTTGCGCAGCTTGCTGATTTGCGGCCAGGCGGCTTCCGGGTTGATGAAATCTCTAGTTACCGGCGAGATGCCGCCCCAGTCGTTGATTCCGGCTTCGAGCAGCCGCGGGAAATCCGCGTAGCTGAGGTTTGGCGGAGCTTGCAGATTCATGTGCGGGCCGAGGATCAAGCGCGCGATGGCCAGCGTGCGGAGCATGTCGTCGAGGGTGGGCTCGGGATGATGGGCCATGGGGATTTCTGGCTTGGCGCGGAAATTTTGGACGATGACTTCCTGGATGTGGCCGTATTTTTCGTGAAGAGCGCGAATCGCAAATAAGGAGTCGATGCGTTCCTCGAGAGTTTCGCCGATGCCGATCAGGATTCCGGTGGTGAAGGCGATGGAGAGCTTGCCGGCTTCGTCGATAGTGCGCAGGCGCAGCGCGGGCACTTTGTCGGGCGCGTTGGCGTGAGCCAAACCGTCGCGCATGAGGCGCACGCTGATCGTTTCGAGCATCAGGCCGACGCTGACGTTGGATTCTTTGAAGCGTTCGAGGGCGGGGCGGTCCATCACGCCTGGGTTGGCGTGGGGGAGCAGGCCAGTGCGATCGAAGACTAGCTCGGACATGGCGGCGGCGTATTCGAGCGTGCGGGCGAAACCTTGTTGGCGCAGGAATTCGCGGGCTTCCGGGAAAATGCGCTCGGGCTGGTCGCCGAGACTGAAGAGGGCTTCTTTACAGCCGGCGCGGCGGCCTTGCTCGGCGAGGGCAAGGACTTCGTCGGGGGTCATAAAGTGGGCGCCGGGCTGGCCGGGATCTTTGCGAAAGGTGCAGTAGCTGCAGTAGTCGCGGCAAAGAGTGGTCAGGGGAATGAAGACCTTCTTGGAGAAGGTGACCGTGGTTCCCTTCCCTTGGGCGCGTAGTTCCGTCGCAGCGGAAAGAAGATCGGTGAGGGAGGCTTCGTTGGCTAGGTGGAGCGCGGCGCCGCGATCGAGCGATTTGCCGCTGCGTAGTTGATCGAGCGTGTGGTCGATCAACAGGGTGGTGCTTCGCGGCGCGAGTCCCGTGTGCATCGTCGGTGGGCGAATCCTTCGACCGGTGCAATCTCGGATGAACCGGATCGATCGGACTTCTTCAGGATGACATGGGTTGACGGGCATTTCCAGTTGAGCCCTGCGGTGCCAGGGCGCAATGCTCTGTGCAACTGTAGCGGCCGCCTTCCGAGGCGGGCGCCTTCTGTCACGTTATTCAGGCGCTCCCTGCCCCGCGCAATTCGTGAGACGCCCAGAACGCACACGTGGCCGTTGCAGGAGTTCGATGTTTATTCCACCTAGCGGAAGAGATCCTCTTTTGCTGGGCGAATGATGTTTGCGGCGGGATCCAACGCGGGGCGATAGCGATAGCCGCGGACGATGGCGGCGGGGATGCCGGCGGCTTTGTCCATGGCTAGGCCCGCGGCGGCAGCCAGTTCGTCGGCTACGGCGAGTATTGTGGCGTGCAGGGGCTTGCCGTGGAGGTCGCGGGTGCCGCGGAGGTCGAGTAGCGCAGGGACGCCTGCGGCGCCGATGGCCACGTTGGTGAGGCCGAGGCGCCAAGGGCGGCCAAAAGTGTCGCTGACGATGACGGCGATGCGCTTGCCGGTGCGCTTGCGGAGAGCGGCGGCCAGGCGGTGGGCGGTGCGGTCCGGATCGCGCGGGAGGAGCGACACTACGTCGTCACCGGGAACGTTGGATTGGTCGACGCCGGCATTGGCGCAGACGAAACCGTGATGCGTTTCGACGATCAGGACGGGATGGCTGCGCACGATTCGGCGCGATTCCCGAAGGATGGCTTCCACCAAGCGCGGATCCTTGTTGAGCTTAGCGGCGAGTCGCAGAGCTCGGCGCGAGGGTTTGAGGGTCCGCAGGGCTACTAGACGACCCTCCGCTTTGGAAACGATTTTTTGGGCGATCACCAGAACATCACTCCGCTGGAAAGGGATCCCGGCTCGATGGGCAGCTTCGACGAGGAAGTGTGCGAGATCGTCGCCCTCGTGAATCTCGGGCAAACCGGCCAAAGGCAGAATTTCAATGGCCACGGATGCCCCGGGGCGCTTCTGCTTGCGTGATGACTGCTTGTGTGGTTTGTCCATGGAGAAGCGCGGAAGTGGAGATTTTATGCGAAGTAACGGGAGATTGCATGGCGCAGAGCCGAACGCCCGCGACAAGACGCCAGAATGCGATCGGCCTGAAGGCCGCAACGAGCCAGCATGAGTTAAGGGCGGATCGCCAGCCGGAATGAGTTGCAAAAGAAAAAGGGCGGATCGCCGTACAAGCACTCCGCCCTGACGTTTGTGAATGGCTCCAGCAGATCAGCCCGAACTAACGTTCGTGAATGGCTCCCTAGATCGGCCTGAACTAACGCTTGTGAATGCCTCCAGCAGATCGACCCGAACTAACGTTCGTGAATGGCTCCGTAGATCGGCCTGAACTAACGCTTGTGAATGCCTCCAGCAGATCGGCCCGAACTAACGCTTGGGCTTGTCCTGCTTCGGCGGCTTGTCGTTCTTCGGCGGCTTATCGTTGGTCGCCGCCTTGGCGTGCTCCTGGGTTTGCTTCTGTTCCAGCTTTTGCTGCTGCGCATTGTGCTGTTGCTCCAACTGCTGCAACTGTTGTTGTTGTTTTTGTTGGGCTTGCTGTACTTTGGCTTGGTCAGCTTTTTGCTGCTGCAACTGCTGTTGTTGCTTCACCTGTTGCTGTTCAAGCTTCTGGTGCTCCAAGTCCTGTTGTTGGTGAAGAGTTTGGAGCTCTTGCTGGTGTTTCTGCTCGAGATTCGCGTTGGTGTTGGAATTGACGTTGGCGTTGGAATTGACGTTGGCCGGGGTATTCACGGCTGGCGGACGAGAAGTGGGCGGCCGGTCGTTATAAGCCTTTTGGTTGGTGTTCACCGGTTGATTGGTGTTCACCGGAGGATTGGCGGCGTTGTTGGGAACGTTCGGCCGGTTGGTGTTTACCTGGGCCGGCTTGTTCGCGGCGTTGGCCGGAGGCTGCTGGACCTGCGGCTGCCCCGGCTTGTTGGCCTGAACGTTTGCGGGTTTAGCAAACGTGGCAGGCTGCGCCGGAGGCGCGATCTTGACGGGTGTCGCCTTGACGGCGGTGGCCGCAGGTTGAATGGCACGGACCTGCGACACAGCCAGAGGTTTTCCGCCGTTCTGCTGGATCGCCGCCTGCTGCTTTTCAAATGACGGCGGAGGAGGCGGTGGTGCGGTTTTGGCCACGACCGCGCGGGTTGCGAAGCTCGCCGGAGGCCTTGCGGCCGCGGGAGCACCAGCGCCTACGACGGCTTGCCTATTGGGCGCAACCGCGGGGGTAGTGGCAGCCACGGGTGCAGTGGCCACTTCCCGCTGATTTACCTGGACGGAGTTCTTGCTCACGGACTGCGCGGAAGTGAACGCCTGGGGAGTAGTGGCGGTGACCGCGCCGGGTACGCTCTGATTGACGTACTTTACGTTGGTGACGTTGACGTTTTTGTTGACCACAGTGGTGTTGTAGTAGTTGTTGACCACCGTGGTGTTGACGGTGGTGTTGGTCACGTTCACATTGTTCACGTAGGTGCGGCTGACCGGATAAGAAGGGACGTACACTTCACGGGGTCCCAACGGGAACCAGCCAACGCTTACGCCGGCGGCGAATCCCCCGCCAACGCCGACAGCCACACCGAAGTGCGGACCACCGACCCAAGCGACCAAGGCAGGAGCGTAGACGGGCCGGACGTAGGCAACGCCCACCACCGGCCGCGGGCCGGGCACCCAGCCCCAAACGCCGCCGACAACCACCCAGCGGCCGTAATGGAACGGCGCAAAACCCCAAGGCGCGTCGTCAACCCAGGTGTAGCCCCACGGAGCAATGTAGGCCCAGTGGCCGTAATGATAAGGAGCCCATCCCACCACGGTGACGTGCGGGAACCACACGTCGCCATAGTCCGGAACGGGGCGCCAACCGCCGTTGTCATCGAGATCTTCGTAGCCGACTACGTCGGTGGAAACGTAACGGGAGGAGGCGGAATGGTCCTCGCGGCGATCGCGATCGGAGCACCAATGATCGAAGTCGTCGTCGTCGCCCAAATCCTGGACGTCGGCATTCAGCTGATCGGTGCCGCTGAAGGTCGCGGTCTGCTGCGGGTGAATGGAATAAGCTTGGCCGCCGCCGGTCACCTCGCCTTCGCCGCCACGCACGGTAACGATGGTGGTGTCGCCGGCTTCGTTGACGTCAACCCTGTACGTACCTGGGCGGAGAACGGAGAACGCCAGGTTCGGCGTATCGATTTCAAAGGTCTCATCGTCGTCGAGACGCTTCACGCGAACTCGGATCGTGCCCTCGGTCATTTGGATTTGCGTAGTGTTGTCGGTGAGGTTCAAAAAAGAAAAGCCGGTGGTGCTGCCAAGACGAATGGACGCGGCACCGAGGTGCAACTCGGCGCGGCCTCCGTTATCGGACCAGAGTTTGTCGCCCGTGGTCATGGGCCGGTTTACGACCGCTGTAACCCAGTCATCGGTCCCCGCGGGCTCGAAAGAAACGGAGCCGTCGGTATGGCTGAGGCGAGCGACGCGGTTGGGCGGATCATCGTCGTCCGCGGCCGCGCGCGTGGGCATAAACAGGGCTATCGCCAGAGCAGTGGCAAGCAGGCTCGCAAGCTGAAGCACGTGTTTTCTCATATCCAATTCTCTCCTGGTACTTCTTGGGCGCAGGTCGGGAACGCGCCGCACGAGCTTTGGCCTAGTTGATTCCTTCCCGGAATGCAGTTACCCCAGATTATCACCGCACTTCGGCGACGAGGCGATCCAGCATTCTCTGTATGTCGAAACAGGAAATGCAGAATTGGTCCGTCGCTCTGTTAAACACGCCCGGGAAGCAAGAGTTGCATCGGGCGTGGTGAGGAAAACGCGGGCTGGGCGGACCAAGCTGCGGAATCGCATCGGCAAAAGAGCAAGCCCGCCGTGGACATCGGGGCGGCGGGCTTGTGAGTTCAAGAGATCGTTTCGTTAGTGATGGCTGGTGTGCGAAGCTCCGCCACCGCCACCATGGGGAGTCCCGCCGCCCCCGTGCGGGCTGCCTCCACCTCCAGAGGGATGGCTCGGCGCGGAGTACGTTCGGCTAGGCGCGGAGTATGACCGGGACGGAGGCGGTGAGTACGACCTGGGCGATGATGGGTACGAAGACCTGGGCGCAGAGTAGGTGCGGCTTGGCGGCGAGTAGGAGCGGCTGCCGTTCGAATACGCCGGACGATTGGTGTTGTAGGACGGCGAGCTCGCACGCCCACCGGAAGTGTTGGGCGAACCGGCCGATCCGGAGCCGGCCCACGGTGGACGATCCGCCAAAGGCGAGCGCGTGACTTGTCCATTGCCGTTCGCCGGAGCGTTGTGGCCGAAACCCTGGGGCGCATTGCCGCGGTCGGTGGCGTTGCCTTGTGCCTCCCAGGTGCGCGTACCGTTGGCGGACCGGTTGGTCGCCGCACCATTGGTGGTAGCGTTCAACGTGGCGCGATTGTTGAGTCCACCGTTCGCGGAGGGCGGTCTGTTCTGCGAAAGCTGGTTCTGCCGCGCCGACATTGCGGGATTGACGCGTATGTTGTTCGCCGGAGCGTTGTTCGTGCGTCCAGCGGACAAACCGGTGGCGCTCATGGTGTGCACCGGCATATGCGAAGCCGCTGCAGCGGGAGCCGTGCGAGCCATCACCGAGCGGTTTTGTATCGAGGAAGGGGGAGTGGAAACACGCCCGCCCAGGTTCGCCGCGCCGAGCGAGCTCTGCCTGGTTGGCGTGAAGGAAGTGTGATTGCTCACCTCGGCGCCTCGCAGAGACGCTTCGGTGATATGCGCCGCACCGCGATTGATAGCCTGTCCACCGACAAAGGCGCTGCGCGAAGTGGCGGTTACGGCGTTGGCGTTGTGAGCGAAAGCATAGTTGTTAAAGTGATTCGAGTTCAGCACATTGACGTTGCGAATCGAGGTGTTGCGAATGTTGATGTTGTTGATGAAACCGCGGCTGGCGCGGAATCCCGGGAAGAACGGCTCGTGAAATCCCAGCGGGAACCAGCCCACTCCGAATCCGCCACCAAAACCGAAACCAACGCCAAAACGCGGTCCACCAAGGAACCCGACAAACGCGGGCCCAAAGAAGGGACGCGCGAAAATCGGTCCAGGGCACCAGCCCCACCGGTTGCCGAAAAATCCCCAGCGGCCATAGTGGAAGGGAGCAAAGCCCCAGGGCGCGTAGTCGATCCAAGTCCAGCCCCACGGGCCCACCCAGTTCCAGTAACCGTAGCTATAGGGCGCCCAGCCCACCGGGACTTCGTTGGGATACCACACCGCACCTTCTTCGGGCTGTTCACTCCAGGTACCGTTGTCGTCTAAATCGGAGTAGCCGGGAACGTCGCGAGAGACGTATTTCGCGGAAGCAGAGTTGTCTTCTTTTAGGTCGCGCTCGTTGGACCAGCGGTCCAGGCCGTCGGGCTCGGGAGCCTGAGAAACCGTGTAGGCCACGTTGTCCGTGCCGTTGAATTCGGCGCTCTCTCCGGCGTGCACGGCGTAGGTCTTGCCGCTAGCGGTAACTTCCCCGTCGCCGCGAATGGCGATCACGCGCGTGCTGTCGCCATTTTCACTGACGTCGAGACGAAAATTGCCGGCTTGTTTTACGGTGAAAGCGAGATTGGGCGTGTCTACTTCGTAGAGGTCGCCTTCGCGAAGTTCGCGGACGCGGAAATTGACGGCACCTTCGGCGAGCCGCATTTGCGTGATGTTTTCATCGAGGTTTAGAAAGGACAGCGCCGTCATGCTGCCCAGATGAATGGCCGCCTGGCCGGCTTGCAATTCCGCTCGGGAATCCTTGTCCGCCCAAATCTTGTCGCCAACGGTTACGGTGCGATTCCTAGCTGCGGTGCCCCAGTCGCCTGTGCCTCCCGGCTGAAACGAGACCGTTCCGTCGACCAAACTAATGCGCGCGACACGGGATGGCGGATCGCCTTCATCGGCTCGCGCCTGCGGCGAAGCGAAAAAGAAACAGAGAAGACCGGTCAAACTCAGCAGCACTCTCAGGTTGCTCTTACCAGTGGTCTTCATGGCTTGGTTCCCCTGTCTTCGGCCCCTCTACCCATTAGATGCCGGCCGACGGGAGCGCGGCCCCTTTTCGGACCTGGAGACCTGACTTCTTTATTACTCCCATGCAGTCAAACCCGAAAGTGGAAAAGAAGTTGCTGTACCAGGAAGCATCCCTGCACGAAGGGCTAGCTCGTACTAGGACTATAACTGGCTGGCCCCAAATCTGGCCACTGGGACAGTCGTCTTTCAGCGGGAAGCTTCCTTACACTAGCACCTTGTGGGCGCCTCTGCGCTCTGGGAGAATGCATGCGTATGAACGCGAAGTGGCTAGGTTTGGCAGCAATGGCGCTGACCGCCGTGGCGACACCGGCGCAGATTTGGCGGCAAGTAGGGCCGCAGGGCGGCACCGTGATCTCCCTGGAAGCGGACCCCCACGACGCCAACAAGCTGTACCTGGGGACTTCCGACGGCCACGTGTTCTCCTCGAACGATGAGGGCGCGCACTGGCAGCTCCTGAGCCGAATCGGCACGGGCCAGGACGACGTCATCACCCACATTTTGGTGGACGCACGGAATTCCAACCGGCTATATGCCAGCACCTGGACGCTGTCTTCCGGCGGCGGGGGCGTGTACCGCAGCGACGACGCGGGACAAAACTGGCACATCATTGGTTTGGCGCACGAGACGGTGCGAGCGATCGCGCAGGCGACCAACAATCAGCACATTTTCGTGGCCGGCGCGCTGACCGGCGTGTACCGCTCCATGGACGATGGGGCCACCTGGGAACGCATCACGCCCGAGCATCACCAGGATCTAAGAAATTTTGACTCCACGGCCTTCGACCCGCGCGACGACAACACCATCTATGCGGGAACGTACCACTTGCCTTGGAAGACCACCGACGGCGGCAAGACCTGGTTTCCGATCAGCAAGGGCATGGTTGATGACTCCGACGTGATGAGCATCGTGGTGGATCCGGCGAATCCAGACAACGTGCATGCCACCGCCTGCTCCGGAATTTATCACAGCACCAACGCCGCGCAGGCGTGGACCAAGTACAAGGGCATCCCGTTCGTGTTCCGCCGGACGCAGTTGATCCGGCAGGATCCCCAGCACGCAGATACGCTGTATGCCGGCACCACCAGCGGCCTATGGAAGACCACCAACGAAGGCGTGGAATGGAAGCGCGTAACGCCCGGCGATTGGGTGATCAACGCGATCGTGATCGATCCCAAGAATACACAGCGCGTGATTCTGGGCACCGAGCGCGAAGGCGTGCAGATCAGCGAAAACGGCGGGGTCACGTATTCGTCGGCGAACGTGGGCTTCCAGCATCAGCACATTCTGGACGTCGCGATGGACCGCGAACATCCGGAACGGTCACTGGTGGTACTGACCTTTGACACCGATGCGTTTCTGGCCACCAAGGACGGCGGCACGACTTGGGCGCCGCTGGGTCCCGGACTGAAGCGCACGGACCTTAAGCATGTTTATGCGGCACCTACCGGATGGTGGGCGTCGCTCAACAACGGCGGCTGGGAGAAATACGAAGAGACCAGCGGCAAATGGGTGAAGACCGGACTGTACGTTCCCGATGCGGCTGCGGCTTCTAGCGCAGCGTCGGCAACCAAGGGAAAGAAATCCAGCGTCGCGGCGGCCAAGAAGCCTGTAGCTAAGTCGGCGGCCCCGCAACTTCTGGCGTTCCAAGTCAACGACATGATTTTCGCGGGCGACTCCTGGTACGCGGCGACCACGGGCGGCGTGGTGGTGTCGCATGACCGAGGGACCACGTGGAAGTCAGCGAGCCGCGATGAATTCGCGAGACAGCCAGCGCAATCGCTGGAAGCCTCCGCAGATGGCTCGCAAGTGTGGGCCATCGCGCAACGCTACTTGATCTATTCCGCGGACAACGGCGCACATTGGGACGCGAAAGAACTCTCCTTTGCGGCCGCGGGTAATTTGCGGCTGCACCGCGTCGATGACGCCAACCTGTTCATCACCTCCAACCTTGGCCTGTACGCGTCGAAGGACGCGGGGCGAAATTGGAGCCGTTCGGACGTGCGGGATCTGCAATTCCAGGATGCGGCGGGTTCCGGCAATGCCATGGTGGTTTCACTGCAAAAGCACGGGCTGCTGGCGTCATCTGATGGCGGAAAGTCCTGGCAGCATGTGAACAGCCCGGTTGCGGAAGGCTACTTCCCTGTGGTGCGCGCACGGCGCAATGGGGCGCTCGTGGCGGTTTCGGCGACCGAAGGCCTGCTAACCTACGACCCAGACGCGCGTTCGGCGGATGGCAGCGTGGGCGTTTCGACGCTTACGCTGGATGCTGCTGGTGCCCAGAAGCCGAAGCACTAGAAGACATCGACTGAACACCCTGCGGAGAAGGATCGGAGGGACGCGCTAAGCGCGCCCCTACACTTCATGCGCGGCTGAAGTCGTGCCCTCTCGAAGAATGGTTATGAGATAAGCGATTCAGGGCGTCCCCTCCGCCGGGACGCCCTTTTGTTTTCCGCTTGAACTATCCACACAGTCGGGGCTTTCCTGGCGCAGTTAGCTTAGTGCTTCTCCTGCGACCAGGTGACGCCGTGGCCCTCGTTTGTTAGTCTGAGCCCTCGCCGCTGAGCCAAGCTGAGCCAAGCTGAGGAGGGTAGAAAGTCATGAGCGTCGAGGCTGGGTACGGAGTGGAAAAGGTGCGCAGTCCGCGGGCGTTCGCGGAAACGGTTACGCGTTTTGAAGCGCTGCTAAAAGAACGCGGCTTGACAGTGTTCGCGAAAATCGATTTCAGCGGAGACGCTGAAAGAGCCGGCTTGCAAATGCCGCCCACGCAGATGCTGATCTTCGGCAATCCCAAGGGCGGCACGCCGGTGATGTTGGCAGCGCCAAGTTCCGCACTGGACCTTCCGCTGAAGGTGCTGATTTCGCAGGACGCCCAGGGACAGGTGTGGCTCAGTTACAATACGCCGCAGTATTTAGCGGAGCGGCACGCCATTCCTGCGGAGCTGGTGAAGAACATTTCCGGGACACCCGTGCTGACGCAAGCTGTCGTCGCGCCCTAGCGTGTGTCTGGTGTTCGATTTAAGATGACATTTGACCGGCCATGGCCGCGGACTGGCGCGCCGGGGCGGCCCCGCCAATCTGATAACCGACGCCGCGAATCGTGCGGATCAGACAACGGTCGTAGCCGGTATCCACTTTCCGCCGCAGGTAGTTGATGTAGACATCGACGACGTTGGTCATGGTGGCTGAAAGCGCTCGCAGCTCCGCTTGCAAGTGCGTAACCCACTGCCGCGTCTCCGGCAGGTGCGCGGTAGCATCCGCCAGCAACCCGGTAAAGAGTTCCATGCTGCCAAGCGGATTTCGAATCTCATGCGCCAACACGGCAGCGATTTCTGCGAGGGCTAGCGACCTTCGCGCCCCTTCCCGCTCGCCTGCCAAACGCTTCTGCTCGGTAGTGTCCCGCACGATCCAGATGGTTTCGCCTACGTTGTCGAGCTCCTCGCCAAGGCTTGCGCGCAGGATGCCGATGGAACGATTACCGGAAACTGCGGCGACCGACCCTTCTCGCTCCGAAAACAAATCTCTCTCTGGAATTTCCGCTACCAAATCTTGGACGCCGGGCGGCAAGCTCCCGCCATACCCGGGCTTCCAATCTGCCGGTACCTGTAGCAGACGGCGAGCCTCGGGATTGATGATCTGCACCTGGGCTCCGCCACTGACCACCACCACCCCGCACGGCAGCTTTTCCAGCACGCGCGCGAGGTATCCCCGCATGCGCGCATTTTCTTCCAGACTGCGCTCCAACTCCGCATTGGCGCTTTGCAGCTCGGTGTGCAAACGCCCTACCTCCGCTTGCAGTTGCGTATACGACTTTTCCAGAGAACCCGCGGCTTGGGTAAAAGTCATGAACGCCCGCGTCAGGTTCTCTTGCGCCGCTGCGTGATTGGTCTCCATCAGCGCGGTGCTGCGCGCTCTTTGCCGGGGTCTGGGTAAATTTGGCACGCTGGACACCGCTGCACTCTCCCTGCCAGGAATTGCCTCTTGCGCTTAAATTTCTCTTAGTTCGTTGCTTTCCCCGAGCGACCGAAAATGTTCCACGCCCAGCTTCAAATCATTCCCGGCTAGAATGAAGGCGCGCTCTATCGCGTGTTGTAGTTCGCGTACATTGCCCGCCCACAACCCCTTTTGCAGCAAGGGAAGAGCCTGGCCCACCAAGTGCTTTAGCGGCATTCCGGCTTCGAGGGAAAGCTTTTCAAGAAAATGTTCCGCGAGCGCGCAGATATCTTCCGGCCGCTCGCGCAGCGGTGGTACCGCAATCGGGAAAATGGCCAGCCGGTAATATAGGTCCAGTCGGAATTGTTTTTTCTGTACCAACTCCAGAAGCCGCACGTTGGTCGCGCACACCACCCGCACATCCACCCGGTACACGTCCGGGCTTCCCAGCCGCTGTACTTCGCCGTTTTGTAAGAACCGTAGTAGCTTCGCCTGCATGCTCAGCGGAAGCTCTCCGACTTCATCCAGAAAGAGCGTCCCTCCTTGCGCCACGTGTATGCGCCCCAGACGTGATTGCACCGCCCCGGTGAACGCTCCGCGGGCGTGCCCAAAGAGCTCCGCTTCCATCAACGCTTCCGGAATCGCGGCGCAATTCACGACGACAAACGGTTGCCGCGAGCGCCGGCTCAACTGATGGGTAGCCTCGGCGACAAGCTCTTTGCCCGTGCCCGTCTCTCCAGTAACCAGAACGGTAGTGTCCCGGCTGGCAACCATGCGCACCAGCGCGTAGACCCGCCGCATCGCGCGGCTCGAACCAATCATCCCGGGCAGCGCATCGGCGTTTTGTTCGGAAAACGCAGACTTCGCCGCTGCGTCCATCGTCGTCAGGCCACTTTCGCCAAATGCCGCGATGCTGGCCTCGCAAGCCTCACTATCTTCCTGCTTCGCGGTTGTTACGGTCGAATCCAGCAACTCCACCTCGATCCGCGGAAATTGCTGGCGTATCTGTTCGGCGACTTCCTGAGCGTCCAGGTCCGGCAGATTGCGGTCGATCAAGACGCTGTCGCACGGAAATTGCAGTAACTTCGCCAGCGCGTGCGCTCCGCCACAGGCCTCTTCGCTCAACGATCCGGCATAGACCGGATCTTTCAGTACCCGCTTTCGAAACGATGCATCCGCGCTGGCGATAAGAATTCGATTGCGCGAAGGTGCGAAGGCGGGTGTGGCGGTAGCGGCCATAGCTGGATCCATCCTCTCGAACTCGATCCCCAGATCAGAACGCTCTCATCTGGAGCCGCAGCCGGAAAAATCTTCCCAGCCGCAGGCAGAAAAGACTATTGCGGTTTCAACGCCAAAGTTTGGGAGGCACACGCACTGCAAGGAATGGGTTTGCTGAAATCAAGACAGGGACGGACTGCACCGTCTCGGGACTTCGTTCCGTTCGGGAACACAAAAAGACTCTGCGGATCTTGCCGCGATCCACAAATATCCATCAGTGGCGCTTCTCAATCGGTAGGGACCGCGCTCACTCAATGCACTCATCGGCGGAACGCCGTTGAACTTGAGCAGTTTTTTCTTTTGTTGTCTTAGAGAACGCAAAGGTTCTCGCTGCATCCAACGCGCATCGCGAGAAGCGGGCGCTTCCGGCCATCAAGAGACTCTTCCTTCGCGGTGGCGAATTCGGCGGGTTTCGCATACCAAGCGGCCGGGCATAAACAAACAGCACCCTTCGGAACGCCGGCAGCCTCTAGCTTTCATCTTTGCTTTCGCACGAGCTGCAAGTCCTCGGCTGCGGCCTCGACTCTCGTCGCATTCCATCTGCGCGGTGTCTGATCCAGCGCTTCTCATTCCCCGTGACCATTACTTCCTGATTCCCCGGCCATCCCCGCTGAACTACCGGCCAAAACACGGTGAGCCCACACGCGGCGCTCGATCTCCTGCGCCATCGCATCCAGGGGAAAAATCCCGTCCGCATACCCGGCCGCCGCCACTTGCCCCGGCATTCCCCACACCACCGAGCTCGCTTCATCCTGTACCAATACCTGCCCGCCCTGTTCGCGGACGACCTCACACCCCCGCACACCGTCGGAACCCATGCCGGTCAACACTACTGCCAACACGTTTGCGCCGTAGGTCCTGGCCACCGACCGAAATAACACGTCGACCGCAGGCCGGCAGGAATTCTCGGGCGGGTCTTGATTCAACGCCAGATGCACGCTACCTTCCCGCCTCTCCAACACCATGTGAAAGTCCCCGGGCGCGATCCAGGCGTGGCAAGTCTCTAGTTTCTCGCCCTTCACTCCTTCTTGGATTACGAGCCCTGACGTCTTGTTCAAACGTTCGGAAAGCAGTCTCGTAAATAATGGCGGCATATGCTGTACCACCACGATGGGCACGGGAAGATTACGCGGCAAAGAAGGAAACAAAGCCGCCAGCGCGTTCGGTCCGCCCGTGGAAGTTCCGATGGCCAGAATATCGACGCGCGCCGCACTCTGCCTCTTCGCAGCAGGCACAATCCTTCGAGCTTGCGATGGTGGTATCAGCAACGTGGCTTGTGGCCCGACTCGAGCTTGCGGGCACAGCGCGATCACCTTCGGAATGAGCTCCCGCCGAATCCTAGCCTGCGTCACATCCAGGCTTCCCGTATTACTCGGTTTGGTAACGTAATCGCTGGCCCCAAGCTCCAAAGCGTCTAGGGTGGTGGATGCCCCGCACTCGGTCAGCGTGCTGAACATGATCACGGGGAGCTTCGGGTAAAGTCTCCGTATTTCTTTCACCGTCTCCAGACCCGACAAGCCCGGCATTTCCACGTCGAGCGTAACGAGATCGGGCTTCAGCAGCGAAATCTTCGACAGTCCGATTTGTCCACTCGCCGCGGTACCCGCTACCTCTATCGCGGGGTCCGCGCCGAGCACATCGCACAGCACCCTGCGAATCACCACTGAGTCATCGATAACGAGAACTCGTATTGGCGCCATACGTTGGACTCTTTACCTCGCAGACCGCTGAGGCATTCAACTCAACCGTTTGGATGTTACTCATGCAAGCCGCTGTTAAACTGCAAGTCTGATGCCAGAGAGACCTGCGCTTCGCTCCATCTTGCCCTCCGTTGTCCACAGTTCCTCGATCTCCCCAGACGGTCCCTCTCGCTAACTCCCTGTCATATCTATCGGAAAGCTCGCGGCACAAACCTGAAACAATAGCGGTCCCTCCAGACGACGGATTTTTTCTCCAGCGACCTGGCTTTCAAATTGGCCTCCCAAAATGGGACTCGCCCCACTGCCGCATTCGGCACCGGCAAGTTGACTTCAACCCTGATCGGCGTATCTTGTGTAAATATCCTAAATAGCCCGCCCAACCGGAGGTAGTTCATGAATCGTGGTCTCTTGTCCCTAAGTCTGTCTGCGGCCTGCTTCGCCCTTCTGCTCGCGGGCTGCAATAAGTCAGCGGATCAGCAATCCGCCACGGATGCCACCTCGTCGGCGCCCGGCGCGGACACCTCGAAATCGATGGCCCAGCGCCCTGAGCCGCCTCCTCCGCCCAGGCCGCTCGTCGTGCCCGCGGAAACGGTCATCTCGGTTGTTCTAGATCAAGCCGTTGGCTCCAAAATCAGCACCCCAGGCCAGGCATTTTCCGCCACCGTTAGCGCGCCCGTGGAGGTGGAAGGAAGAGTTGCCATCCCCAAGGGCGCTCGCGCATCCGGCATTGTGAAGGACGCTAAGGCCTCGGGGAGGTTCAAGGGCGGGGCGGTTCTTTCGCTCACGCTAACCAGCATCACGGTAAGAAATGAAGACTACAACATTCAGACCAGCGCTCCGTCCGAGACCAGCACAGGTAAGGGCAAGAGGACTGCGGCTATGGTCGGCGGCGGCGCCGGCGGCGGCGCACTCATTGGCGGACTGGCAGGCGGCGGCAAAGGCGCTCTCATCGGCGGCTTGATCGGCGCAGCCGCGGGTACTGGCGGCGCCGGACTAACCGGCAACCGTGACATCACCCTCGCGGCGGAGACTCCGCTGACCTTCAAACTTGTCGAGCCTCTGGAAATCAAGCCAAGGAAGTGATGTCGGGAGAGCTGCAAAACCACATCAAAATAAAACAAAGGGCCGGAAGCATTTCCGGCCCTTTCCGTTTTCACCAATCTCGAAGCCCCTATTTTTGGGAATTCTGTGACACTTCCTTCTTGTCATCCCTGCCGGCATTGACCAACCGCGAAGTCACGATCTTGCTGAAAGTCCTGCAAGCTTCATTCTCTTCCCGGCCGCTTTTCGGAGTCTCGATCATGGTCACGCTCTTGGCGCGAAAATCGATCACCAACCGGTCCGTCACGCAATCCTTGACCAAAGTCTGCGCCACCAATCCATCGTTGTCCCATCGCAAGATCGTATAATGCACCGGCGTTACATCCAGACGCGTGAACAAGTTTCCCGAACCCAGCAGATTGGTCCCTTCCGCGACCGCACACAAGGCGATGTTCTTGTCGCACTCAATCTTGACCTTGGCGCCGGCCTCTTCGACTTTCCCCATATCCCCATCACTCTTCCACTGCCCGGACGCTGCCACATACGCCCGGCCGGTGACCTTAAGCTGCTGCGCGGACGCCACCCCGACAAATACCAGCGCCGCCGCAAGGGTCATGGCTCGTCTCATCTTTACAGCCCCCCTCAGAAGTCCCTCAACTCTAGTCAGCCGCGCCGCGCCCGTACACTGTCCTTCCGGCCAGTGTTCCTACCTGTAAATGGCTAGGGGCAAAACTCCCGCGAGCGAGTCTTGTTTCGAGATCACCCGGTTCAGCGACCCTCCTCAAAGATCGGGCACACCACGCACCCGCATGGCCCGCGGTTTGAATTCGGCGCGCAGCGCCACCACTTCGTTGCTGCCAAGACGAGGCGTTTTCGCCGAGCCTTTGCAGTGGAAGACCACGCGCTCAATTTCCGGGTCGAGCGTCGCACGGCCATCGACTTGCCGCGGAAAATGAAACTCGACCCGCGCCTCTTCGTCCTCACTGCCTTCCAGCAAGCGCACACTGTCGAGGTCTAGCGTCGCGCCGTCCGGGAGCTCAAGGAACACTGTGTCGTGCAAGTCTTCCTTCGCATCGCGAAAAATCCGGAGTGCTTCGCTTCCTTCAATCACCAGGACGTAATCCGGAAGGTCATCCGCGCGCAGCGCTTCGGTAAGCTTCGCAGAATTGCGCAACTGCCGGAGCCGCTGCCGCGCAAGACGCACCGTTTTCGACGACCACCACAGCACGGGAACCCCAGCCGGCGCCTTGCCGCGACTGATCTCCACACCAGGGACTGAATTCGTATTATTGGTATTGATGGGAGAGTCGCTTACGAGGCCAGTCTGAGGATCGCTGTGACGCAACGTAGTCTTCGCATCCACTTTGGTCCCGGCCGGACTCCACGGAGAATCCTGCAGAATCCGATACGCATCCGCTTGGTTCCATTTTTCGGGTGCTTTGTCCCAAGGTGATCCGCCAAGCGAACCGGGCAGGGTGAGCAGTGCGGCAAAGATGAGCTGGGTGATCATCACACGATCGCGCGCGCGACCTGAAGAAATCGGATGCCAGCGGCACACGCAAGAGTTGCATGGCGACCTGCCTGGCACTCACTGAGTAGCCGCAACCCAGATTGTATGATAAAAGATGGCCGGTTGAGACCCGTCGATGGCCAAATCCAAGAAAACATCCGTTAATCGTCGCGACTTTCTGAAAAATGCCGCAGTAGGCGCAGCCGCGCTAGCAACGGTCCCTAGAATGGCGGGAGCACAACCCGCTGCCCCCGTGCGAATCGCCGCACCTCCGATGTCGCCAGAAGCCGAAGTTGGCGCTCCATCCCCAGCCGACGTGCTCACCACCGATCGCAGCGGATCGGACTTCATGATCGATGTCGTCAAGTCCCTCGGCATCGAGTACATCTGCGCCAATCCCGGTTCTAGTTTCCGCGGTCTTCACGAATCGGTCATCAACTACGGCGGAAATAAGAACCCCGAGTTCATCACCTGCTGCCACGAGGAATCGTCCGTAGCCATGGCCCACGGCTACGCCAAGATCGAAGGCAAGCCGCTGTGTGTCTTCGCCCACGGCACCGTCGGCATACAGCACGCCGCCATGGCCATCTACAACGCATATTGCGACCGCGTCCCCATCTACATCATCGCAGGCAACATCATCGACGCCACCAAGCGCATGCCCCCCGTGGAGTGGGCCCACAGCGTTCAGGACGCCGCCGCCATGGTCCGCGACTACGTGAAGTGGGACGACCTCCCCCTTTCGCTACCCCACTTTGCCGAGTCCGCAGTCCGCGCCTACAAAATCGCCATGACCCCGCCGATGCTGCCGGTCCTGTTGGTGGCCGATGCGGAACTCCAGGAAAACCCCATCCCCGACGGCACCTCTCTGCACATACCGAATCTTGTCCTGGCGTCGCCCCCGCAAGGAGATTCTGGCGCCGTCGAAGAAGCCGCCCGCCTTTTGCTCGCCGCCGAAAATCCCGTAATCATCGCCGGCCGTGCCGCGCGTACGCCCGCCGGCATGACGCGTCTCATCGAACTTGCCGAAACACTTCAGGCCCCGGTGATCGATCAAACCGACCGCCTGAATTTCCCCACGCGTCACCCTTTGAATCAGTCCGACCGCGCTCGCGAACTCATCTCCAGCGCCGATGTGATCCTGGGTCTGGAGATGAACGACTTCTGGGGCACTCTGCATTCCTATCGCGATCAAATGAACCGCACCTCGCAACCCATCACTAAACCCGGCGCGAAGCTGATCAGCATTACCGCCGTCGATCTTTTTTCCAAAAGCAATTACCAAGACCTTCAGCGTTTCACTCAGGTCGATCTGGACATCGCCGCTGACGCCGAGGCCACCCTCCCCTCGCTCACCGAATCGGTCAAGCGCCAGCTCACCGCCGATCGCAAGCGGAACTTCCAGGATCGTGGCGCCACGCTGGCCGAGGCCCGTCAGCAATCCCTGCAACGCGCCCGCGATGCGGCGGCCTACGCTTGGGACGCCAGCCCCATCAGCACCGCCCGCCTCTCCGCCGAACTATGGGCGCAGATCAAAGACGAGGACTGGTCGCTGGTTTCCAACGTCACCATGGTCAACCGCTGGCCCCTGCGGCTCTGGTCCTTCGACAAGTACTATCAATTCATCGGCGGTTCGGGCGGCTATGGCATCGGCTACGGCGCCCCAGCCGCCATCGGCGCGGCCCTCGCCAACCGCAAACACGGCCGCCTCTCCGTCAACATTCAGAATGATGGCGACCTGATGTACGCCCCCGGAGTTTTGTGGACCGCCGCGCACCACCACATTCCGCTTCTCAGCGTGATGCACAACAATCGTGCCTATCATCAAGAGGTCATGCAGGTGCAAATCATGGCCAACCGCCATAGCCGCGGCGTCGACCGCGCCAACATCGGCACCGCACTCTCCGACCCCGCCATCGACTATGCAAAGATAGCTCAAGGCATGGGCGTATTCGCCGAAGGCCCCATCACCGATCCCAAAGAACTAGGACCCGCAATCGCGCGCGCCGTCGCGGTGGTCAAACGCGGCGAACCCGCCCTAGTTGACGTTCACACCCAACCACGCTAAAGGACCAGCATGATGCTTATCCCTCGACGCCGTTCTCCAGGAATGTTCGTCGTCTTTTCGGCTGCCGCGATCTTGGGCGCTGGCTATTCCATCGTCAGCGCGCAAACGAAAGGAACCAGCCCCCAATCCGCGGCCCCCGCCGCAAACACCCAAAACGGCAAACGCCTTTTCCAAGCCCAAGCCTGCGGCACATGTCACGGCGACCAAGGCCAGGGCGGCCCGTCCAACCCCCAAAAAGAAGGTGCCGCGCCACGCATTGGACCGCCCCGCCTCTCGCAGCCCGCATTCCTCGCTTTTGTCCGCAATCCCATCGGCAGGATGCCCCCGTACAAAAACCAAAGCGTTTCCGATGCGGAAATCGCGGACCTTTACGCCTTCCTGCAGTCTTTAGCCCCGCCTCCCAACGCCGACATCGCCTCCGCCAACTCCCAAAACGGCCAACGTCTCTTCACCAACAACGGCTGCTACGAATGCCACGGCAACGAGGGTCAGGGCTCCACACAAACCGGCGGCTCGCGAATCGGTCCCATCCGCATTCCGTTCGCGGCATTCGTCGCCTACGTCCGTCAGCCCACGAATCAGATGCCGCCATACGCCGTCAAAGCCGTCTCAGACTCAGACCTGGCAGACATCTATACCTTC
>Ga0210403_10000452_pt1 | contig 43215 bp, 37 predicted proteins | sample IncBWC19MmetaG_FD_150863 | JGI IMG/M metagenome (GOLD analysis project Ga0210403, IMG submission 150863) | Forest soil microbial communities from Barre Woods Harvard Forest LTER site, Petersham, Massachusetts, United States - Inc-BW-C-19-M | ecosystem: Environmental > Terrestrial > Soil >...
ATCGGCATGCGCCTGCACTGCCTGTCCGACAAGTGCGAAGAAGAACAAAGGGTGATTGCTGAGTGATTTCAACTGGCTGGGGCGGGAGGGATCGAACCTCCGAATGGCGGAATCAAAATCCGCTGCCTTACCGCTTGGCTACGCCCCAACTGGCCTTCCAGGGGAACGGCGGAAGAACAGGTTACCCGCAGATTCCCCGCCGGTGCCGGTCTATAGAGAGAAGGCGGCCAATTCAACCACGCCTGGGTAAAATTCGCGTCTCCAAAGCCCGCCCCGGCTACCCTTTATCATAGGCGTACGGCGTTCCGTCCCCCCTGCCCCTTTTGGCCTCCCAGTCATTGTTAATAGCCGTTCCGGCAGTTGAGGGCCCGCCGGTTTCGTGGGAAGACGGCGCCAACGATCCGGGAGTTGACGCCATGACCTACCGCGCGCCGATCAACGACATACTGCTTGCGCTCAACCACGGCGCGGGCCTGAAGGCGGCGATCGAAGCCGGCCATTACGGCGATTTCGACGCCGACATCACGGAGGCCGTGCTCGAGGAAGCCGGCAAGTTCGCCACCGACGTGCTGGCCCCCCTCAATCGGGTCGGCGACGAGCACGGCATCAAGCTGGACGCCGGCAAGGTCACGACGGCGCCGGGCTGGCCCGATGCCTACAAGCGCTGGACCGATGGCGGCTGGAACGCGGTGTCGGGTCCGGAGGCCTTCGGCGGCCAGGGCCTGCCGCTCGCGATCAATGCCGCCTGCACCGAGATCTGGAGCGCGTCAAACGTCGCCTTTGGGCTCTGCCCGCTGCTCACGCTGTCGGCGATCGAGGCGCTCGATGCCCATGGCTCCGACGAACTCAAGAAGATCTATCTCGAAAAGCTCGTCACCGGCGAATGGACCGGCACCATGCAGCTCACCGAGCCGCAGGCCGGCTCCGATGTCGGTGCGCTGCGCACGCGTGCGGAAAGGCAGGCCGACGGCACCTACCGCATCAAGGGCACCAAGATCTTCATCACCTATGGCGAGCACGACATGACCGACAACATCGTGCATTTCGTGCTTGCGCGATTGCCCGATGCGCCCGCGGGCACCAAGGGAATTTCGCTGTTCCTGATCCCGAAATTCCTGGTCAATGCCGACGGCTCGCTGGGGCAGCGCAACGACATCTATGCCTCCGGCGTCGAGCACAAGCTCGGCATGCACGCCTCTCCCACCTGCACCATGACCATGGGCGATGCGGGCGGCGCGATCGGCTACCTGATCGGCGAAGAGAACCAGGGCATGCGCTGCATGTTCACGATGATGAACCAGGCCCGGCTCGGCGTCGGCCTCGAAGGCGTCGGCGTGGCCGATCGCGCCTACCAGCAGGCGCTGGCTTACGCGCAGGAGCGCAAGCAGGGCCGCGCCGCCGGCAAGAACGGCGACGGCATGGATGCGATCATCGTGCATCCCGACGTCAAGCGCATGCTGTTGCAGATGCGCGCGATGACGGCCGCTGCCCGCTCGATCTGCTATGCCACCGCGGTCGCGCTCGATGTCGCCGTACGCGCCAAGGACGCTCATGTGCGCGCCGATGCCGCAGAGCGCGGCGCACTTCTGACGCCGATCGCAAAGGCCTTCTCCACCGACATCGGCAACGAGGTCGCCTATCTCGGCGTGCAGGTGCATGGCGGCATGGGCTTCATCGAGGAGACCGGCGCCGCGCAGCATTATCGCGACGCGCGCATCACCTCGATCTATGAAGGCACCAACGGCATCCAGTCGATCGACCTCGTCACGCGCAAGCTCGGGGCCAATGGCGGCGCCTCGGTGTGGGCGTTGCTCGCCGAGCTCGACGCGACGGTCAAGCAGGTCGAGGGCTCGAACGATCCCGCCTTCGGCACCACGGGCGCTAAACTCCGGGACGCGCTCGGTTCGCTGGAACGCGCCAGCCGCTGGCTGCTCGAGCGCGTCACGTCGAAACCGAACGACGCGCTCGCCGGTGCAACGCCCTACCTGCGGCTGTTCGGCGCAACCCTCGGCGGCTGCATGCTCGCGGGCGAGGCTTTGGCCGCGCGCAAGGGCGGCGACGGCGAGCGCTACATGACGCTGGCGCGTTACTTCGCCGAGAACGTCACCGTGCAGGCGCCCTCGCTGGAGAAGACCGTTACCGACTCGGCGGAAGCCGTGAACGGCGCGGATGCCGTGCTGCTGGTGTAATACTCCGCTGTCGTCCCGGCGGAAGACCGCAGGGTGGGCAAAGGCGCGCTTGCGCCGTGCCCACCATCTTCCATCGCCATCTACAATGGTGGGCACGCTTCCGCCTTCGCCCGCGGAGCCATTGCGCGCGTGATCGCTTTGCCCACCCTACATTGCCTCACGCCAGCGTGTGCACGATCACCGGACCCGCGACCGCGGTCGCCTGCCCGACCAAGAGCGGCCCGAGATTCTGGTCGATCCAGGCCAGCGCGCGCTTGTTGGCCTCTTCCGCGCCCGCGAAATTGTTGAAGAGACTGATCGCGGTCACGGTGTCGTCGCCGGCATAGACCACGTAATAGGCCCTAAAACCCTCAACATCGCTGATGATGGGAATGGCGCCTTCCTTGATCCGGCGCGCGAGCTCTTCCGCGCTGCCGGTTTTGGCCTTGGCCTGACGGATGGCGGCGTACATGGGATCCTCCTTCCGGCTCTATGTGTCGGGCGCGCATGCTCGCACCCGATTGCATCCTACGCCCAGGCGTAAGGCGAAGGCATCCGATTTCCGATTCACATTTCAAAAAACAAAGAGTTGCTTTCCCGCGGCGCGATCGCGTCCGGGCTTTGCCAAGCTCACCCTCGAAAAGAAGAGGGCGCAGGGAATGCCGGGTGATGGCCTCACCCATGGCCCGCCTGCAACAAAAAAAGCAGGCGGCAGTCGCCACAGGATCAGCCGGATCAACCGGCATTCCCTGCGCAATGGTGTTACGGCTTATGCCGCGCTCTCCCCGGTGTCCGGGCTTTGATAGCCACCGTCGCTCGTGAAAAAAGTCCACGAACTTGATCCCAGCGTCGGGGAATCAGGACCACGCGATTTTGCCGTCCGCGTGGCGTTGCTCGTCCGGCAAAGCCGCCGCGTCCATCGCATCCCGCACCCGACACTCGTGACGATCGCGAAGCGCCCCTCTTTGGAGGGAACGGGACGGCGCAAACCATACAACTGATTTGCGCTTCCGATAAACAGAAATATCTTTTCAAGCAAGACTTGACAGGATTTCGGAAAATCAGCCCGTCGGGCAAATCACTGCTCAGTCCCGGCTCGATAAGCGGCCTCCAGCCAGAACCGAGCCGGCAGACGACCCGGTGCGCGGTCCGGCCGGGTGGACACGCCCGACCATGTCGGCGATGATCGTATTCGCCACCTGGTTGGCCAGCGACGGGTTACCGTGCGGCGATGATGACGCTGAGGCAAATTGAAGTCATTCGGGCCGTGATGATCTCCGGAACGATCACCGGCGCGGCGAAGCTTCTCAACGTTTCCGCGCCGGGCATCAGCCGCCTCGTCAAATATACCGAGCGCTCGCTCGGTGTGCGCTTTTTCACGCGGCAGAACGGCCGCTACTTTCCGACCCAGGACGCCCAGCTCATCTTCGAGCAGATCAATACCATCTACAAGAAGGTCGACGATCTTGCCGACGTCATCGGCAAGATCGGCCGCGGCCAGCTTTCCGAGCTCAGGATCGGATCGGTGCCGAGCATTGCCCAGGTCATGGTGCCGCGCGCCGTGGAGAAAATCCGCAAGCGCTACCCCGACCTGAAGATGGATATCAACATCCTCAAGATCGAAGAGGTCATCGACTATCTCCTGCTCGGCAAGGGCGACTGCGCCGCCATCAGCTACCGGCTGGATCATCCGGCGCTGGATTTTCTGCCGCTCGCTTCCGGCCGCCTGTATTGCATCGTCCCGGAAGACCACGCGCTTGCGCAGCGCAAGAGGATATCGGCTGCCGAAATGACGCGATTTCCCCTGATCGGCATCGATCCGACCGATCCCTATGGCCGCATCATGTCGGAACTTTTTGCGCGAAACAAACTGCCATACGACATCACGATCCGCGCCCGCTTCGGCAACACCGTCTGCTCGCTGGTGCAGGCGCGCCTCGGGATCGCCGTCATCGACCAATTCTCGGTGGCACATGGCGGCATTCCCGGCGTCCGGCTGCTGGAGATTCAGGAGCCGACGCATTTCGAGACATACGTTGCCATCAAGCGCGGCGCACCGCTCTCGCCTTACGCAACTCATTTCATAAAAACCCTGCGCGCCGAGATGGAGGCCGACGGCAAGCGGCTGGCCGCGCGTCCGAGAAAATAACATCAGGTTAAGTTTCTCGCATAAACGAGTAATTGTGTTATCGCGGCCCGGCGATATGCTTCTCACCATCCGGAGCAGAATCAGCCACGCGGCGGCGAGGGTCACACGACGACCTTCTCGCAAAACGGCTCCCAATAAAGCTCCCAACAAAAAAATCCGCCGTCGAACGGCTTTCCATCAATGAACGGGGAGGAAACCCAATATGACAGCTAATAGCGCGAGGACTCAGCGCCAATCGAGAATTGCGGCGGCAAGCGGCTGGATAGGATCGGCGCTCGAATACTACGATTTCTTCATCTACGCGACCGCCGCGTCGCTGGTCTTTCCGCAGATTTTCTTTCCATCAACGAACCCGACGGTCGCGATCGTCGCCTCGCTGGCAACCTACGGTGTCGGCTACGTCGCGCGGCCGATTGGCGCCTTTGTTCTCGGCCATTGGGGAGACACGCATGGACGGAAAAACGTCCTGGTGCTCTGCATGTTTCTGATGGGCTTCTCGACCATGCTGGTCGGCGTGCTGCCGACCTATGAGCATGTGGGAATATGGGCGCCGATCCTTCTGGTGGCGCTGCGGCTGATCCAGGGTTTTGCGGTCGCCGGAGAGATTTCCGGCGCGAGTTCAATGGTGCTCGAGCATGCGCCCTTCGGCAGGCGAGGCTTCTTTGCGAGCTTTACACTGCAGGGGGTCCAGGCCGGACAAATTCTCGCAGCGGCCGTATTCCTTCCGATCGCGACCTACATGCCGAAGGAAGATTTCATCGGCTGGGGCTGGCGCATCCCGTTTCTGCTGAGCTTCTTTGTCATCGTCATCGGCTATCTCATCAGGCGGGAGGTCGAGGAGACGCCGGCTTTCGAGAGGGAGAGCGAGGCAGGCGCGGTGCCCAAGGCGCCCATCGTCCAGGCTTTCAAGACCAGCTGGGCCGATATGCTGAGAGTCGTTTGCATGGCGCTCATGAACGTGATTCCCGTCGTCGCGACCATTTTTGGCGCGGCCTACGCCGTGCAACCCGCCTATGGAGTGGGATTCAAGGCCGATGTCTATCTCTGGATTCCGGTGATCGGCAACATTGCCGCCGTACTGGTCATCCCCCTGGTCGGTAATCTCTCAGACAAGATCGGCAGGAGACCGCCGATCATCGTTGGCGCCCTGTGCTCCGGCCTGCTCTCCTTCGGATATCTCTACGCCATCAGCATCAAGAATGTCCCGATGGCGATCGGTCTCTCCATTCTCATGTGGGGCATCGTTTATCAGGGCTACAATGCGGTCTTCCCGAGCTTCTATCCCGAGCTGTTCCAGACCAGGTACCGCGTGTCGGCGATGGCGATTTCGCAGAATATCGGCACGACGATCACCGCCCTGCTGCCTGCACTGTTCGCAACCGTGGCGCCTCCGGGATCGGCCAACGTCCCCCTCACGGTCGGCGCGATTGCCTTTGCCATCACCGCCGTCGCAGCGATTGCCGCCTACTCCGCCCGGGAAACCTATCGGCTTCCGGTGAACGACCTCGGCAATCCCAGCGCGGCGCCCATGGAAAAGCAGGCCTACGATCGGCTGAGAACAGCCTCCTTCGGCGGTGCCGCACCGGCATAACCGCCTCGGCCATCAAAGGGGACGCGGAGCAGTCTGGCTGTGTCCGCGCCCCTCGATGCCCCGGCGCAAGAATTGCGAGGACCTCGATGACGCCCGAATATGAATTTCATCAGCGCGACCGGGATATCCATCCCCCCGCCTTCACGCCCGTTTACAAGACAAGCGTGTTGCGGTCTCCGCGAATCCCACTCTGGTCGCTGCAGAACTCGCTGTCGGAAGTTACCGGCCCGACATTCTCCCGCGATGAGCTGGGCCCGCTCGATAACGACCTCGTCCTGAACTACGCAAAGGACGGCAAGCCGATCGGCGAGCAGACGATCGTTCATGGCCACGTCCTCGACGGCAATGGCCGTCCGGTCCGCAATATCCTTGTCGAGATCTGGCAAGCCAATGCGGGCGGCCGCTATCGGCATCGCAACGACACCTACATTGCGCCGATCGATCCCAACTTCGGCGGCTGCGGCAGGACGCTGACCGACGACAGCGGCTATTATTTCTTCCGCACCGTCAAGCCGGGCGCCTATCCGTTTCGCAATCGCGTCAACAGCTGGCGTCCGGCCCACATCCACTTCTCTGTATTCGGCTCGGGATTTGCGCAGCGGCTCATTACCCAGATGTACTTCGAGGGAGATCCGTTGATCCCTCATGATCAGATCACTGCGACCATTCCCGACAAGTCGGCGGCCGACAGGCTGACCGCCAGGCTCGATCTCAATGCCTCCCTGCCGCTGGAATATCTCGCCTATCGCTTTGACATCGTATTGCGCGGCAGCCGCCAGACCCTGTTCGAGAACAAGCTGCACGGAGGCTGATGATGTCGACCGAACTCTATCTTCCGGAAACACCGTCGCAAACAGCGGGCCCCTATGTGCATATCGGATTGATCCCGAACCAGGCTGGTTTCGACATCTTTGAGAATAATTTCAGCGCCGACATTGCCGGGCCGGACGCGGCCGGCGAGCGCATCGTCATCGAAGGAAGAATTTTTGACGCCTCCGGTCACGCGGCAAAGGACGTGCTGGTCGAAACATGGCAGGCCAACGCGGCGGGCCGCTACAACCATCCGGCCGATCGGCAGGATAAATCGCTCGATCCGACCTTTCGCGGCTGGGCGCGAAGTGGAACGGACTTCGAGACAGGGCTCTACCGCATCCGGACCATCAAGCCCGGTCCGGTCGCCGGACGCAGGGGCCGAAAGAGGATGGCGCCTCACGTCAGCTTCTGGATCGCCGCCCGCGGAATCAACATCGGTCTCGCGACACGGATGTATTTTGGCGACGAAGCGGCCGCCAACGCCGACGACCCCGTGCTCAACATCATCGAGCAGCCGGAGCGGCGTCAGACGCTGATTGCAGCGCGCTCCGGGCGCGACGGCCAGACGTTGTACACCTTCGACATTTTTCTTGGCGGCGAGCGTGAGACCGTCTTCTTCGATGTCTGAGAGTGCACCAATGCGGCCGCAAGAGCACCAGCTTGTGGGAGACAGGTTTGAAACGATGATTGACGGAAAAACAAGGCTCATCGCCCACATCGGCTATCCGACGGAATCGTTCAAGTCGTCGATGATCTACAACCCGTTCTTCGAGGCGCGAAAGATCAACGCGGCTGTGGTGCCGATGGGCTGCAAGAGCGAGGACTACATGGCGTTCCTGAAGCTGGTCTTCAGGCTTACCAACGTGCATGGCGCGCTCATCACCATGCCCCACAAGGTCACGACCCTCGAGCTCGTCGACCAAGCCTCCGTCTCTGCCAGGATCGCGGGGGCTTGCAACGCGGTGCGGATCGATGAACGTGGCGCCATGATCGGCGACATGTTCGATGGCGAAGGCTTCGTTCGCGGCCTGTCAAGGAAGGGCCGCCGGGTCGCAGGCGCGAGCGCCCTTGTCGCCGGCTGCGGCGGGGTCGGCTCAGCGATCGCGGCATCACTGGCAAAGGCCGGAGTTTCCAGGCTTGGTCTGTACGACGCGTTCCCGCAGGCGATGAACGGCCTGTCGGAGCGCCTCAAGGCTCATTATGCGAATCTCGAGGTGACCGCGGGCGCTGCCGATCCCGCCGGATACGATATCGTCATCAATGCCACGCCGCTCGGCATGAAAAACGACGATCCGCTCCCGATGAACGTGGACCGCATCGCGCCTTCGACCTTTGTCGGCGAAGTCGTCATGAAAGAGGAAATCACGCCGTTTCTGGCCGCGGTGCGCGCCAAGGGTTGCGACTACCAGGTGGGAACAGACATGCTGTTCGAACAGATCCCGGCCTATCTTGAGTTCTTCGGCTTCGGCACGGCAACGTCGGACGAATTGCGCAAGGTCGCGCAAATTCATTACTGATGGAATTGAACGCTGGGCGCGAGCCTGGCTTATCGAAAGAGACCGGAGCAGTGAGATGATACGTTCGATCGCAACGGTTTCGATCGGTGGTGCTCTCGACGAGAAGCTCAAGACAATCGCGGCGGCAGGCTTCGACGCGGTGGAAATCTTCGAGAACGACTTTACCTGCTTTGACGGCTCCGCGCGCGACGTCGCCCGGATGTGCGGGGATCTCGGTCTTGGCATCTGCGCCCTGCAACCATTTCGCGATTTCGAGGGAATGCCCGGACCGCAGCGCAGCCTCGCTTTTCGCAGGGCGGAAAAGAAGTTCGATCTGATGCAGGAGCTCGGCACCGATCTCCTGCTGGTTTGCAGCAATGTCTCGCCGATCGCGCTTGGCGGAATCGACCGGGCCGCCGACGACCTTCGCGAACTGGGAGAACGGGCGGGCGCCCGTGGCCTGCGCGTCGGCTTCGAGGCGCTGGCGTGGGGACGCTATGTCAACGACTACAGGGATGCCTGGGAAATCGTTCGGCGAGCCAACCACCCCGCGATCGGGATCATTCTGGACAGCTTCCATACCCTGGCGCCCGGCTTTCCGGTCGGCCCGATCGCAGCGATACCTGCGGACCGGATTTTTCTTGTTCAGCTCGCAGACGCTCCCCAACTCGACCTCGATGTTCTGTCGTGGAGCAGGCATTTTCGCTGTTTTCCGGGGCAGGGAAACCTCCCCGTGGGCGATTTCATGCGGGCGATCGATGCCACCGGGTACAAGGGGCCTTTGTCTCTCGAAATCTTCAACGACCAGTTCCGTGCGCAATCGACCAAGGAGGTCGCCATCGACGGCATGCGCTCGCTGCTCTTGCTGGACGGCGAACAGGCAATAGCGAACGCCGCCCCGGCCCTGCGCCCTCGTGCCAACGTCTCGGACGTGGCCTTTGTCGAGTTTGCCGTCGATCAGACGCATGCAGCTCCCCTGGCCAGGCTGCTGCGCGAACTTGGCTTTGGGCTGACCGGACGTCACCGCTCAAAGGCCGTGGAGCGATGGTCGCAAGGTGACATCAACCTTCTCATCAACAGTTCCGAGAACAGCTTCGCCAGGTCGCATTACGTGACCCACGGCTCGGGTGTGTGCGCGATCGCCTGTGAGGTCGACGATGTCACGGCCATGATGAGCCGGGCTGACGCCCTTCAGGCGACCACCTTTCGACAACCGGTCGGCCCCGGCGAAATGACCATCCCGGCGATCCGCGGCGTGGGAGGAAGTCTCTTGTACTTTCTCGAGCCGCAATCGCCCAATTGGGACGTCGACTTCGTCAACGTTGCGAGCGAAGACGGCGCCGGCTTTCTCGGCCGCATCGATCACATATCGCAATCGATGCGGTTTGAGGAAATGCTGTCGTGGGAACAGTTCTATATGGGACTCTTCGACGTTCAGAGATCGCCACAACTCGAAATCACCGATCCGCTGGGGCTCGTGAAGAGCCAGGTTCTGCAGAACCTGGACCGTTCGCTTCGACTTGTTCTCAATGCGTCGACGGCGACCCAGACGATGTCGTCCCGCTTCCTCTCGGAGTTTTTTGGAGCCGGAGTTCAGCATATCGCGTTCACCTGCGATGACATCTTCAAGGCTGTGTCTGGCATGCGCGCAGCGGGCGCAACCTTTCTGGATATTCCGGCCAACTATTATGACGACATCGACAGCCGGTACGAACTGGATCCCGACCTGCTCGCCTCGATGAAGGAAAACGGGATTCTTTACGATCGCGACGACGAAGGAGAGTTCTTCCAGATCTATACCCACGCATTCGAGGAACGGTTTTTCTTCGAGATCGTGGAGCGGCGTGGATACAGGGGTTTCGGCGCACCAAACGCAGGCATACGCCTGGCAGCACAGATGCGAGAGGCGCGACCCCGCACAATGCCCCGGATCGGATGAAAAGAAGTCCTGGTCTTCAAACTGCCGCGCGGGCTTCTATGGCACGAGCACGTGATCCGCTGCTATAGTCGCCGGATGCCTCCCATCGCCCAGCTCATCGCCGCTTCCATCACCCACCTGCGCGCGCTCGCCCATCGCTACCGGATGCAGCTCATCCTCGCGCTTCGGGTCACGGTGTCGGCGCTGTCGGCGCTGGGACTGGCGCAGGTGATGCATTTGAGGCTGCCGCTGTGGGCGGTACTGACCTCGCTGATCGTGACCCAGATGAGTCTCGGCCGCTCCATCAAGGTGGCGTCCGACTATCTGATGGGAACGCTCGCCGGCGTCGCCTATGGCGGCGCACTCGCGATCCTGATCCCGCACGAGAGCGAATGGGCGCTGTTCGCGGTGCTGGCGCTGGCAATCGCGCCGCTCGCCTTCATCGCCGCCTTCAAGACCAATTTCAACGTGCTGCCGATCACCGCGATCATCGTGCTCCTGGTGCCGAGCATGCAGCATGTGAGCCCGGGTGCGTCGGCGCTCGATCGCGTGCTCGAGGTCACGGTCGGCGGCGCCGTCGGCTTCATCGTCTCCTTCCTGGTGTTTCCCTCGCGCGCGCATGCGATCACGATCGACGCCGCCGCCGACACGCTCGAGCTGGTCGCCGCGGCGCTGTTGCAGATGCTGGAGCACCACACCGGCGGCGATCGCCCCGACATCCGCCAGATCAACGTCGAGCTGGCCAACTTCATCAACCGCCTGAACGCGACCGGCGCCGAGGCCGAGCATGAGCGCACCGCGCGCCTCACCTCGGGCCCCGACACCGGGCCGTTGCTGCGAACGCTGTTGCGCCTGCGCCACGACATCGTCATCCTCGGCCGCGCAGTCGGCTGCGAGCTGCCCGCCCCCGTGGAGGCGCGGCTGACGCCGCCGCTCAAACAGATCTCTGTGGCCGCCGGCGATTTCCTGCGCGCCAGCGCCGCCGCGCTGCGCGAGCGCAAACCGCCGCCGCCGCTTGACGAGGTCGAGGCCGCGTTCAAGGCCCACTCCGAGGAATTCGACGCGGTGCGGCGTGACGGCCTGATCCGCGGCACGCCGAGCGAGACGGCGGAGCGGTTTTTCACGCTCGGCTTCGTGCTCGAGCAGATGCGCGAGCATCTCGGCGAGGTGCACCGTGTGGTCGGCGAATGGGTCCACGATTAACCCGGTGTACATGGTTAATCCGAACATAATCGCGATCCTGCAATCACGTTAATCGGACTAACGGCGCTGCAATTCACCTTGGCTATGCTCGCCAGCTCATGGCAGGAGGGAATTCATGCGCGCTCAATCGCTCGTACCGGTGATCCTTGCGATCACGCTTGGCGCTAGTCTTGGCACTGGTCTTGGCGCAGGTCCGGCTGGCGCCGGATCACGCGTGATCAGCCTCGATCCGGCCGGCAACGCACCGCAGCCGACCACGGAAGCCGACTTCCAGAAATATCGCGGCTTCATCTACGACCTTTCCGATTATACCGGGCGCAAGGACGTCGGCGCGATCGAGGACAATTTGAAGCATCAGCTCGACATGGTCGAGAACGCGGGCCTCAGCCCGAAGGTGATGAACTTCTTCCGTTCCGTGCCGATCGTTGCCACCGAGACCGATTGTCTCGAGCTCGGGGCCTCGCTCGCCTGCTACGGCCCGATCGCGCCGAAACGCGACCGCCGCCCCACCCTCGGCGTCACGGTGTGGGATCACGACAAGCAGCAATGGAGCAACCCCGACATCATCGACCTCGCGGCCGATTCCGGCGTCGGCGTCATCATGTTGCGGCCGAACATGACGCAGTACACCGACGATCCGATCCTGCTGCACGAGTTCCTGCATGCCTATCACAAGAGGCTGATGCCGAACGGCTACGACAATCTCGGCATCAAGGGCTACTTCGCCCAGGCCAAGACCAAGGATGTGTTCGACAAGAAATCGTACACGCTGATGAATGACCGCGAGTTCTTCGCGGTCACCGCCAGCATCTTCCTCGCCGGCAAGGAATCGATCCACGAGCCGAAGACCCGCGAGGCGCTGAAGGAAAAGCTGCCGGACTATTACAAGTACCTGGTCGGCGTGTTCGGATTCGACCCGGATCCGTCCAAGACGCCGATCGCCTCGAGCACACCCGATGACGCTGCCCCGCCGACCGCGCCGGTGCCGAACTGATGGTCTGATTTTGGTTTGAGACAAAGGGCGGGCAACGACAGGCCCGCCCTTTCGCTTTTTGCAAACAGGTTCGCTGTCTCAGCGATGGGCGGAAGGTTTGCGCGAGCGCTGGCCGCCGGTGATTTTGGCAAACAGTGCGGCATCGAACACCGCCGCCGCGGGCCTGGTGCCGGGCGGCGGCGGCTGATCGATGCCGCCGAACAGCGTCGCCTCGAAGCGCAGGCCAGGCGCCTGGTCGGCCGTTCCCGAACAGAAGGCCGTGCCGCCCTTGAAGGCGCCCGCGAGCTTTAGTTCGATCTCGTCGATGCCGAACACGGTGGTCGGGCCTGCCGCGCAGCGCCTTGTCGTCAGCGTCGCGGTGAAGCTGTTATCGTCGATCTCGTAGGTGCCGCCATAGGTGAAGAAGCAGTCGCCGCCCGTAATCTTGCCGTCGGCAAGATGAACGATGCCCGTGCCCTGGCCGCGCGGGGTCCGGAACCATGCCGTATATTTGCCATTTCTGATCATTGACGAGCCGTACGACGCGTTTATGCCTCCGTTTCGCACCAACTAGAAGCTGTAGGGGCAAACCGCCAGCGTGTCCTTGCGCGGTGGTTAACACCTTCGAAAGCGAAATGCAGAAAATGCCCCCACTACGGACGCTTCGTGGAGCACTCCTGCCCCGTGGTTCACGGGAACTTTCGTGGAATCGTCGCGCCGCTGCTTTAGGATGACCGGCATGAAACACAGGCTTTGTCAGGCGCTGGTCGCCTTTGTGCTGTTGGTTGCGCCCGCCTCCGCGCAATCGCCCGTCGAACTGCGCATCCTCGCGATCAACGATTTCCACGGCTATCTCCGTGCCTCGCCCGGCATCCGCATCAACGATCCCGCCGACAAGGAGAAGAAGGTGCTGGTCCCAGCCGGCGGCTCCGAGCACATGGCGACGCTGGTGAGAGAGCTGCGCGAGGGCCACAAGAACAACGTGTTCGTCGCGGCCGGCGACCTGATCGGCGCGAGCCCGTTTCTGTCGGCGATGTTCCATGACGAGCCGGCCATCGAGTCGCTGTCGATGATGGGCCTCGAGGTCGCTTCCGTCGGCAACCATGAATTCGACGAGGGCAAGGACGAGCTGTTGCGGATGCAGAATGGCGGCTGCCATCCCGTCGACAAGTGCCAGGGGCCGCATCCCTTCCCGGGCGCAAAATTTCATTATCTCGCCGCCTCCACCTTCCTGAAGGACACCGGCAAGACGCTGTTTCCGCCCTACGAGATCAAGAGCTTTGACGGCGTTCCCGTCGCCTTCATCGGGCTCACGCTGAAGGGCACGTCAGAGATCATTTCGCCGGCGAGCGCCGCCGATTTCGAATTCCGCGACGAGGCCGAGACCGTCAATGCACTGGTGCCGGAGCTGAAGGCCAAGGGCGTCGAGGCGATCGTGGTGCTGATCCACGAAGGCGGCGTGCCGACCGGCGACTATAATGAGTGCCCGGGGATTTCCGGGCCGATCGTCGACATCGTGAAGAAATTCGATCACGCCGTCGATATCGTGATCAGCGGCCACACCCATCACGCCTATGTCTGCAACATCGACGGAAGGCTCGTCACCTCGGGCGACAAATACGGCACGCTGGTCACCGCGATCGACGTGAAGCTCGATCCCGCGACGCGCGACGTCATCAGCGCCAGGGCCGACAACGTCATCGTGCGCACCTCGCTTGCGGCGGATCCGGATCAGGCTGCGCTGCTGGAGGCCTATGACCGGGTCGCGGCCCCCCTCGCCAACCGCCGTGCAGGTTCGGTGAAGGACACGCTGTCGCGCGTGCCGAACCTGACCGGCGAAAGCGTGCTCGGCGACATCATCGCCGATGCGCAGCTTGCCGCCACCGCACGCAACGGCGCTGTCATCGCGCTGACCAATCCCGGCGGTATCCGCACCGACATCACCAGGAAGGACGACGGCACCGTGACCTATGCCGACGTGTTCGCGAGCCAGCCGTTCCGCAACCAGCTGCTGACGCTGACGCTTAACGGTGCGCAGCTCAAGACCGCGCTCGAGCAGCAATGGCTCGACGAGAAGCGGCCGCGCATCCTGCAGGTCTCGAAGGGATTCAGCTATGCCTGGGATGGCGGCAAACCGTTTGGCGAGCATGTCGACGCCGCGTCGATGGAGCTGAACGGCGCAGCGATCGACGCTGCAAAGACGTATCGCGTCACCATCAACAATTATCTCGCGCTCGGCGGCGACGGCTTCGCCGTGTTCAAGGCCGGCACCAACCTGCAAGTCGGCAGCTACGACGTCGACGCGCTGTTCGCCTACTTCCAGGCCAACAGCCCGCTCGCGCCCGCGCCGCCGCTGCGCATCACGCGCACGAATTGAGCTGACCGCCCTTCCAAGGCGACCTACAACCGCCTAGATTATCCGTTCGTCTCATGCGCGTTCCACGCGCCAGGATAATTCATGTCAACACTCCTGCTCAGCCATCCCGCCTGCCTCAACCATCTCACGCCGCCGGGCCATCCCGAGCGGCCCGACCGCCTGCGCGCGCTCAACGAGGTGCTGGCCGAAGGACGCTTCAAGGCGCTCACCCGCGCCGAGGCGCCGGAGGGAGATCTCGATTCCGTCGCGCTCTGCCACGGCGAGCACTACATCACGGAGCTGCGCCACGTCGCGCCGACCTCGGGCCTCGTCTATATCGACGGCGACACCTCGATGTCGCCCGGCACCTGGGAAGCTGTGATGCGCGGCGTCGGCGGCGCGGTGGCGGCGACCGATGCGGTCATGACCGGCAAGTACCCCAACGCCTTTGTGGCGGTGCGCCCGCCCGGCCATCACGCCGAAAAATCGACGCCGATGGGCTTCTGCTTCTTCGACAACGCCGCGATCGCCGCGCGCCACGCGCAGCGCAAATACGGCATTTCCCGCGCCGCCGTGATCGATTTCGACGTGCATCACGGCAACGGCACGCAGGATATCTTCTGGGCCGATCCGACCGTAATGTACTGCTCGACCCACCAGATGCCGCTGTTTCCGGGCACCGGTGCGCGCGGCGAACGCGGCGAGCACGACACCATCGTCAACGCGCCGCTCGCGCCGGAAGACGGCAGCGCTCAATTCCGCTCCGCTTTCGAGAACACGATCCTGCCGCAGCTCACGAAGTTTGCACCCGAACTCGTCATCGTTTCCGCGGGCTTCGATGCGCATCACCGCGATCCCCTGGCCTCGATCAATCTCAGGGGTGAGGATTTCGGCTGGGCCACCCAAAAGCTGATGGATGTCGCCGACAAAACCGCAGGCGGCCGAGTTGTTTCGGTACTGGAAGGCGGCTATGACCTTGAAGGCTTGAAGGAATCGGTCGTCGCGCATCTGACGGCGCTGATGGGCACCACGCCAAGACCTTGAGCGTGCCACATTCCGTCCGCAGTGGTGGCCTTACGTCAGAGACGCCAGCGTGTAAGGAGTAGGATTTAGGGACATGAGCATGGCCGAGAACACCTTGGTGGACGTGAAAAAGCTCTCCTTCGAGCGCGCGATCGAGGAACTGGAAACGATCGTGAAGCGGCTCGAGGACGGCAAGGTGCCGCTGGAGGAATCGGTTGCGATCTATGAGCGTGGTGAGGCGCTGAAGCGCCGCTGCGAGGAATTGCTGCGTCAGGCCGAAGCCCGGGTCGAGAAGATCACCACGGACGCCAGCGGCGAGGCCCGCGGCGTAGCGCCGCTCGACGTCCAGTAAGCCTGCCAACCCCCAGAGAACATTAACGGAATTTCGTGAGCCCCGCCCCGGTGCCGGGCCGAAATAGCTCTTGGCGCGCCAAGGGGACTGCTATAGTCCCCGGTTGACGCTCGATGGCTTCAAAAGCCATCGCGCTTCAGCCTATTGTTTTTTTGCGCATGATCTTTTCGGAAAACCGGTTCTTACTTTTCCGGATCATGCGCGTGAACATCCGCCGGGGATCCAGCGTTAAGTGCGCGTCAAGAACCGCCACGTCATCTATGTGCAGGGCTATGATCCGCGCGGGCTCGCGCAATATTACCGCATGTTCCGCACGCAGCTGCGCAAGTTCGAGAAACTCTACCACCTCGCCACCAGGATCGGCCGGCCGCAGAACATCAGCGAAAGCGAGATCGCGTCCTGGACCATCGAGACCAAGGCAGACGACTGGCAGACGCGCACCACCTACGACTTCCTGCGCTTTGAGGATTTCATCCAGCGCGACCTTGGCTTGCCGATCTGGCACATCGTCTCCTACACGATCTGGATTTATCTCCGCCTGATCGTCCACGGCACCGTGTTCCGCTTCATGAAGGCGAACTGGCGCTTCCTCACCTTCATCACCTTTCCGCATATCGTGTTCTGGTGCGAAGTCGCGTGTCTCGCGATCATCGCCGCCCTTGTCCGCAAGGGACTGGAGGCAATCGGCGTGCCCTCGCCGTTTGATATTCCGGCGGCCGCCTTGTTCTTCTTCGCCGCGCTCTGGACCGTCCTGAAATACACGGAAAAGCACACCTACCTGCTCTATCTGATGTGCGACACGATCTGGACCTGGGAGTTCTCGCATCGCGAGCGCCCCGAATGGGACGAGCGGCTCGACCGCTTCGCGCACTATCTCTGCGATGTGGCGCGCGGCAGCGACGCCGAGGAGATCGTGCTGGTCGGCCATTCTTCCGGCTCGTTCCTCGGCACCGAGATCAAGGCGCGCGCGCTGAAGCTCGATCCCTTGCTCGGCAAGCACGGCCCGCGCGTGGTGCTGCTGACGCTTGGCGGCAATTATCCGATCGTCGGCTTCCACAAGGCGGCCTCCGATTTCCGCGCGCATTTGCGCGAGCTCGCGCTGGAGCCATCGATCGACTGGATCGAATGCCAGGCGCGCAAGGACGTGATGAATTTCTTCGATCTCGACCCGATTGCGAGCCACGGCATCGATGTCGGCGCGGCGAGACGCAACCCGACCATCGTGCCGGTCCGCTTCCGCGAGATGATCCGCCCGGAACATTACAATCTGTTCCGCTGGCAGTTCTTCCGCGTGCATTTCCAGTTCGTGATGGCCAACGAAGTGCCCAACGCCTACGAGTTCTTCATGATCGTGTGCGGCCCGGTTCCGCTGCATGAACGGATGACGCATCCGGACGCCGCGCTTGCGGTTGCGACCGGCGACAAAGCCGCCCGCGAACAAGGCTGGAAAGAGATCGAAACTGCCCCTGTCCCTCCGGCAAATGCGGCCGAATTGGGCGGACTGGAACCATCGGTCCAGCGCAGTGGTTAACCCAGACGGCCTTGCGCCCTGCGGCAGCAGGTCGTGCGGGTTGGCTTTGGCGGACGCTTTAGTGTAAGCATGAAACAGTATGCACTTTTGTGAAGCGACCCGCCGCCGCTTTTCGACGGCGATAAGTGCTTGCAAAGGCTGGGAAAAGTGGCTGAGACGGGTAGAAGCCGCAAAGTGACTGACATCACATTGATCGATCGGGAGCGCCTCTACACTTCGAAATCGGGCTTCGGCTCGCGCGACTAACCCCGGACGGTCCTGGCCGCTGCTCGGCCGACCGTGAACCCCACTCGCGCCGGAACCTGGGTTCCGCGCCAAGGAAACTGGAACGGATGCCGTGACCACATTCAGTAGAACTCCCCTCCTCGACACTATCAAGACTCCGGACGATTTGCGCCGGCTGAAGATCGATCAGGTCCGGCAGGTTGCCGACGAGCTCAGGCAGGAAACCATCGACGCCGTTTCGGTCACGGGCGGCCATTTCGGCGCCGGCCTCGGCGTCGTGGAACTGACCGCCGCGATCCATTACATCTTCGACACGCCGCGCGACCGCCTGATCTGGGACGTCGGCCACCAGGCCTACCCGCACAAGATCCTCACCGGCCGGCGCGACCGCATCCGCACGCTGCGCACCGGCGGCGGCCTCTCCGGTTTCACCAAGCGCAGCGAGAGCGATTACGATCCGTTCGGCGCCGCGCACTCCTCGACCTCGATCTCCGCCGGCCTCGGCATGGCGGTGGCGCGCGATCTCTCCGGCGGCACCAACAATGTCATCGCCGTGATCGGCGACGGCGCGATGTCGGCGGGCATGGCCTATGAGGCCATGAACAATGCGGGCGCGATGAACTCGCGCCTGATCGTGATCCTCAACGACAACGACATGTCGATTGCGCCGCCGGTCGGCGCCATGAGCGCCTATCTGTCGCGGCTCTATTCCGGCAAGACCTACCGCACGCTGCGCGACGCCGCCAAACAGATCAACAAGCGTCTGCCGAAGGTGCTGGCCAACCGCGCCAACCGTGTCGAAGAATACTCGCGCGGCTTCATGGTCGGCGGCGGCACGCTGTTCGAGGAGCTCGGCTTCTACTATGTCGGCCCGATCGACGGCCACAACCTCGACCATCTGCTGCCCGTGCTGAAGAACGTCCGCGACATGAAGGACGGTCCGATCCTGATCCATGTCGTGACGCAAAAAGGCAAGGGCTATCCGCCGGCGGAAGCTTCCGCCGACAAATATCACGCCGTGGTCAAGTTCGACGTCGCGACCGGCACGCAGGCGAAAGCCAAGCCGAATGCGCCGGCCTATCAGAACGTGTTTGGCCAGAGCCTAGTGAAAGAGGCGGAGAAGGACGACAAGATCGTCGGCATCACCGCCGCGATGCCGTCCGGCACCGGCATCGACATCTTCAACAAGGCCTTCCCCACCCGCACCTTCGACGTCGGCATCGCCGAGCAGCATGCGGTTACCTTTGCGGCGGGCCTTGCCACCGAAGGCTACAAGCCGTTCTGCGCGATCTACTCGACCTTCCTGCAGCGCGGCTATGACCAGGTGGTGCATGACGTTGCGATCCAGAGCCTGCCGGTGCGCTTCGCCATCGACCGCGCCGGTCTCGTCGGCGCCGACGGCGCCACCCATGCGGGCTCCTTCGACAACGCCTATCTCGGCTGCCTGCCGAATTTCGTGATCATGGCGGCATCCGACGAAGCCGAGTTGGTGCACATGGTGGCAACGCAAGTTTCGATCAATGACCGCCCGAGCGCGCTGCGCTATCCGCGCGGCGAGGGCCGCGGCGTGGAAATGCCGGAATTCGGCGTGCCGCTTCCGATTGGCAAGGGCCGTATCATCCGCGAAGGCAAGAAGGTCGCGCTGTTGTCGCTCGGCACGCGGCTTGGCGAATGCGAGAAGGCCGCCGACGAGCTCGCCGCGCACGGCCTCTCCTGCACCATCGCGGACGCCCGTTTCATGAAGCCGCTCGACGAGGAGATGATCCTCAATCTCGCGCGCGACCACGAGATCCTGATCACCATCGAGGAAGGCTCCATCGGCGGCTTCGGCTCGCATGTCATGCAGCTGATCTCCGAGCACGGCATGCTCGACAGCGGCATGCTGCGTTTCCGCTCGATGATCCTGCCCGACGTGTTCCTCGACCACGACAGTCCGGCGGCGATGTACGCCCGCGCCGGTCTCGACGCCAAGAGCATCGTCAAGAAGGTGTTCGACACCCTCGGCAAGGACTTCAAGGCCGAGACGGTGAAGCTGGCCTGAGCGCCTGGCCGCGGACTCAATCCCACCTCTCCCATCGGGAGAGGTCGGATCGCGCAAGCGATCCGGGTGAGGGGTTCAGGTCCCACGAGAGAGCGTAACCCCTCACCCGGCGCTTCGCGCCGACCTCTCCCATGGGAGAGGTGTTGCACCATTAACGCCGCACCACGCTCGGTAACCCATGAACATCTATCTGGCAGGTCCCGACGTGTTCCTGCCGGATGCGGTGGAGATGGGGCGGCGCAAGGTCGCCATTTGCGCCCGCCATGGCCTGACCGGCCGTTATCCCCTCGACAACGTCATCGATCGCAACGCCACTGACGCCTCGCTGCAGATCTTCAGGGCCAATGAGGCGATGATGGACGCATGTGACGCCATCATCGCCAATCTCACGCCGTTTCGCGGGCCGGGCGCCGACGCCGGAACCGTCTACGAGCTTGGCTATATGGCGGCGCACGGCAAATATTGTCTGGCCTATTCCAACGATCCCGCCGTCTATGCCGACCGCGTGCGGCGGTTCACGGAGGTCACGTTGCGCGACGGCGGCCTGGTCGATGCCGACGGGCTGACGGTTGAAGATTTCGGCCACAATGACAATCTGATGATGATCCACGCACTCGATCTCTACGGCGCACCGCTGGTGCTGCCGCGCGAGAGGCCGGCGGATATCTGGCACGACTTGACCGCGTTCGAAGTTTGCGTTGCCATGGCCGTCAGGCGGCGCACCTCCGCGACTTCTGGAGCATGATCCGGAAAAGTGGAAACCGGTTTTCCCTCGCGACAAGCGCGTTGCGTTTGCGCGGAGATCATACTCAAACAAAACGAGTACCGCATGGCCTCTCCCCGCAAACGCATCGATCTCTTGCTGGTCGAGCGCGGGCTGTTCGAGAGCCGGGCCCGGGCGCGCGCCGCGATCGAGGCGGGTCTGGTCGTCGCCAACGATAAACAGGTCGTGAAGCCGTCGGAGGTGATCCCCGCCGACGCCGTGCTGCAGGCCGAGCCGGCGCATCCCTATGTCTCGCGCGGCGGCGTGAAACTCGCGGGCGCACTGGAGCAGTATCCGATCGACGTGGAAGACCATGTCTGCCTCGATGTCGGCGCCTCCACCGGCGGTTTCACCGAGGTGCTGCTCGCCAATGGCGCCGCCATGGTGTTTGCGATCGATGTCGGCCACGGGCAACTGCATCCATCGCTACACGGCCATCCCAAGATCGTGTCGATGGAAGCGACCGACATCAGAAGCTACGAGGGCAAGCGCCTGCCGGCGCGGCCAGACATTGTCGTCATCGATGTCAGCTTCATCTCGCTGAAAGCCGTGCTGCCGGTGGCGCTGTCGCTTGCGGCGGCGCCCATGCACCTGCTCGCGCTGATCAAGCCGCAATTCGAGGCGCAGGGCAAACACGGCAAGGGCGGCATCATCCGCGACGCCGCCGTGCATGCCCAGGTCTGCGACGACATCGCGGCCTTCGCGAAGTCGCTGGGATGCACGGATATCGAGGTGTTCCCGTCATCGCTCAAGGGAGGCGACGGCAACAGCGAATTCTTCCTCGGCGCGCGACGTGGTTGAGCGGCTGCTGATAGATCATGTCGGCCATCGCGGCGACGGCGTTTCGCTTGGCGGCGCCGAAGCGATCTACGTGCCTTACACGCTTGGCGGCGAAACCGTCGAGGTGGAAGACGTCCGCGGCCATCCCGACCGCCGGCGGCTCTTGGCCGTCGAGCTTCCAAGCCCGGAGCGGATCACGCCGTTCTGCCCGCATTTCGGCGTCTGCGGCGGCTGCGCGATCCAGCACTGGCTACCGGATCGCTACCGCGCCTGGAAGCACAACCTCGTCGTCGAGACCCTCAGGCAGGCGAAACTCGAGGCCGAAGTAGCGCCCCTGGTCGATGCACATGGCGCGGGCCGCCGCCGCATCACGCTGCATGCGCGGATGGGCACGCATGACGTGCTCAGGGTGGGCTTTGCCGCAGCCAATTCACACGATGTCATTCCGGTCGATCGCTGCCCGATCCTCGATCCCGCCTTGAAGGGCGCGCTCGACGCGGCCTGGGCACTCGCCGAGCCCTTGATCAAGATCGGCAAGCCGCTCGACATCCAGCTCACCGCCACCAGCAACGGCCTCGACGTCGACGTGCGCGGCTCCGGGCCGCTGACGTCGGCCATGATCACGACGCTGTCGGGGATCGCGGAACAACACAGGCTGGCGCGGCTGACACGGCATGGCGAACTGGTTTTGATGCGTAACGCGCCGGTTGTTGCCATCGGCACGGCGCAGGTGACCCTGCCGCCCGGCTCGTTCCTGCAGGCCACCGCGGCCGGCGAAGAGGCGCTGGCCGCGCTGGTGGAGAAACATGCTGGTCGCGCGAAAAATATCGTCGATCTGTTTTGCGGCGTCGGGCCCTTCGCGCTGCGTCTTGCCAAACGCGCGCGCATCGCGGCCTTCGACAGCGACGCCGGACCTGTCGCTTCGCTGCAGAAGGCCGCGACCTCCACATCGGGGCTGAAACCGGTGAAGGCCGAGGCGCGCGACCTGTTCCGCCGGCCGCTGATGCCGCCGGAGCTGCGCGACTATGATGCCGTCGTGTTCGACCCGCCGCGACAAGGCGCGCAGGCGCAGGCGCAGCAACTCGCCGCCAGCAAGGTGCCTGTGGTGGTTGCGGTCTCGTGCAATGCCGCTACCTTTGCCCGCGACGCCAAGATCCTGGTCGATGGCGGTTACCGGCTCGAAGGCGTCACCCCGGTCGACCAGTTCCGCCACACGCCGCATGTCGAACTGGTGGCGCGGTTCTCGCGCTGACACGCAGACTGCAGACACTTCCATGCGGCCCATCTGGCCGATACCATGCGCCAATCCGGAGACGGCATGAGGCGGCGGACTTTCATCGCGGGACTGGCGGGCGCGGCGGCGTGGCCGCTTGCCGCGCGTGCGCAGCGCAGCGGCAAGGCGCCGATCATCGGCTATATCGGCGCCAATATCGAAGCCATCGACCGGCCCCGGCTCGACGGCTTCATGCGCCGACTGGCTGATCTGGGGTGGGCCGAAGGCCGCAACATCGCCCTTGACGCGCGCTGGACCCAGGGCGTCGTCGCGCGCGCCGGCGAGATTGCGACCGAGTTTGTCCGCCGGCCGGTTGACCTCATTCTCACCGCGGGCGACGCCCAGGTCATTGCCGCGAAAAAAGCCACGGCCACGATCCCTATCCTGTTTGCAGCCGTCGGCGATCCCGTCGGCAATGGACTGGTCGCGAGCCTCGCACGTCCCGGCGGCAACGCGACCGGCCTGTCGATCCAGCTCACCGACAGCGTCGGCAAGCGCGTCGACCTCCTGCGCGATCTCATCCCGAACCTTCGCCGCCTCGGGCTGATCGGTAATTTCGCAAATCCGACCGTGGCACTGGAGATGAATGCGGCCCAATCCGAAGCCCGCGCGCTCGACATCGAAGTGATCCCATCCGGATTCGCGGGCACCGCGGATGCGGCGCCTGCGATCGAAAGACTGAAAGGCCGCGTCGAGGCGCTCTATGTCTGCCAGGACCCGCTGGTAGGCAGCAGCATTGCGGAGATCAGTGCGTCGGCGCTAGACGCCCGGCTGCCGACCATGTTCAGTGTTCGCGATCTTGCTGCAAGAGGTGGCCTGATTTCCTACGGCCCGAGCTATCTGGGCCTGTACCGGCGCGCGGCCGAAATGGCGGACAAGATCCTGCGCGGAGCAAAGCCCGCCGACATCCCGGTCGAGCAGCCGACCCAGTTCGAGCTCGTGATCAATCTGAAGACGGCGAACGCGCTCGGCATCGACGTCTCCGGCACGCTGCTCAATCGCGCGGACGAAGTGATCGAATAAAGTATTGGCGCTACTGCAGCACGTCGAGCTTCACGTTGGCCGTGCCCGACCGCACCATGCCGAGCGCCTGCGCCGCGGAATAGGACACATCGACCACGCGTCCCGGCACATACGGGCCGCGGTCATTGACCCGCACCGTCACCGACTTCCCCGTGGTGGTGTTGGTGACCCGCAGCCTGGTGCCGAACGGCAGGCTCGGATGCGCAGCGGTCAATTCGGTCGGATCGTATTTCTCGCCGCTCGCCGTCTTCGAATCCTCGGTATAGAAGCTCGCGACACCGCCGCCCGAGGCCGGTCTCGTCGAGGCAAAATGCCTCTCCGGCTCCGGCACATGCCTCCGGACCACGGAAACATGGGTTTGCCTCGCACGCTCGAACGCGGCCTGCCGGGTGTAGGACGGCGCGAAGGCCGTGTGGCGGCTGACGACGGAAGATTGCGCGCAGGCTGCCAGCGAGGCGGCGGCACCTATCAGGCCGACCCATCGAACGACGTGCCGGCGCTGCGCGGCTGTCGCTCCCCAAAGCGCGTCAACTGAGATGCCGGATACTCCGACACGGCTGATCGACGGCATATTGCACCCCGCTGGCAGTCCGTCCCCGTCCCAAATCCGTCAGCGAATGCAGGCAGAACCGTGTCGGGCTGTGCATTGCCATTTTTTGGCCACGCCATTTCGTCGGCACTGTTGCGATGGAGTCACAGTTTTGCCGCGCTAAGCGAGGTGGCGTGAGTATGGGCGGAGCCCTTATCAGAAAACTGCGCGCACCAGGCCGCTTGCGAATCAAGTGGCGTCCAGAGCGACCAGTGCCGAACGTGAGCGGGTTCACATACGCAACCGTCATTCGCCGTTAGGTTGACGGCGGAAAGCGATGCAGGGCGTGCCGGGGCACGATGATGTCTCCCGCCCATCGGGCCGGCCTGCCAGACGATTCGTATCCGCTCCGGACTGGCCCTGGAGGTAGCGAGATGGCCGACACGACCTATGCTTTCATCAGCTATGCCCATCAGGATTTCATCATTGCCGATGAAATCAGGAATCAACTCGTTGGCCTCGCGCAGCGCGGCATGGGCGGCAGCTGCCTCGAATGCTTTCTCGACACCGAGAGCATCGAGCCGGGCCAGAAATACGAGCCGGTCATCCGCAAGGCGCTGGAACGCACCGATTGGCTGATCGTCGTGTTCACCGGCGATCAAAGCGTCTATTGCGGCTTCGAGATCGGCCTCTACAGCTTCATGAACGACGACAGCAAGCCGCAGGAGGAGAAGCCTGTCGTCTGCCTGCACGACGTCGACAGAACGAAGCTTCCCGCGGTGGTAGCCGCCTACAGCACGACACAGATCAGCCGGGTTGCCCCCTACCTTCCCGACAACGCCACGGCTTCGAGCCCTGACGTGAAGTTCTGGTGGGACAGCCAGCTCGGCAAGCTGCTGCAGGACCTCTGCCAAAGCAAGAACCTGTACACGCCGGTCCATCGCAAACGGGATCCGGCCCAGTACGAACTCGATATCGCCAGGGCGGCCAGCAAGATCGCCTATGCTTTCGAAACCGCGCGCCAGGAGGACGAAGAGTCGGAAACGCCGGTCACGCCCGTCCTCGAGCTCGTGGTCTATCCCCCGTTCGACAGCGCGCAGATGCGCATCCCGGAAAACTCCACGCTGGTCGGATCGAGCCGGGCCTTCGAGCTGCTCGGCATCAATCCGCCGCTGTCGCTCGACCAGGCGCAGGCGCCGCAGATCACCTGGGGACAGCTGCGGCAGACGCTGGCCCGGCCGGAACGCGCCAACATTCCCTGGATCGACAAGCTCGAGACCAATATCGCCCGCGCCGCCGCGCTGAAGACGCCGGAGCCCGACGATGTCACCTTCCGCGGCAGGGATGGCCGCATCTATCGCTCCATCCTGACCCGGCACAAGCTCTACAAGAACGGCAAGCGCCGGTTCTTCGTGCTCCTGGACGAGACCTTCGACCGCAGGTTTGTCGGCGACCAGCAAACCTCCATGCTGCTGACCGCGCTCACGCTTGCCTCGCGCTGGCGCTTCACCTTCTTCGAGCGCTGGCGCGAGACGCTCAGGCAATTCAGCGAAGACCGCACCGACAAGGAGTTCCAGGACGCGTGCAAGCAGCTCGAATACAATATGGAGTGGATGGAGAACGAGGGCGTGGAACTCGGCGCTGACGATCCCGACGCGCTGGTGAACGCGTTCGGTTTCGAGAACAAGGCGCGCGTCGAACGCTTCTATACCGATTTCTATGCGGCCAAGAAGCTGATGAAGAGCCAGTTTCCGCAGAGCCTCGACGGGCTGAAGGCTGAAGCGCGGCCGCAGGTGCAGAAGGCGATCGTCGACTTCCTGACGACGATCAAGGAACAGAACGCCGAGTTCCTGAAGCTCTGCGTCGACAAATATGCCGAGCGCATCCACTGCAATCGCAGCCCGATCGGCACCTGATGACGCGCATGCACGAGCCGCGGACGCGCGGCAACCTTGCGCAACCCCGGCGAGCGAGGCGCGATGCATGGTCCATGACGGTTGCCGGACTCGTGACTGACCTGATGTCGGAACCTCGCCGCCCCTGATTGAACCTCCCTTTCCCGCCCGTGACAGAACTGAGGGGGGCTCACACGCAACGACGGAGGCTGTCATGGACGTCAACATGGACAAACTGAACGCCTTTATGGGCAAGATGGTGGGCGACATGGGCGCGGCGATGAATGCCTCGCTGCTGCTGCTCGGCGACAAGCTCGGCCTGTACAAGACGCTCGCCGCCAAGGGGCCGATGGACTCGTCCGAACTGGCCAAGGCCACCGGAACCACGGAGCGCTACGTCCGCGAATGGCTCGCTGCCCAAGCCGCTTCCGGCTACGTCGACTATGACGCGAAGACCGGCAAGTTTTCGATGCAGCCCGAACAGGCGATGGCACTCGCCGACGAGGACAGTCCCGTCTTCCTCGGCGCCTTCGGCAATGTCGTCGCGGCAGCTTTTCTCGACGAGCCGAAGGTCACCGAGGCCTTCACGACCGGCAAGGGCGTCGGCTGGAACCGGCGCAGCGAATGCCTGTTCTGCGGCACCGCGCGCTTCTTCCGCACCGGCTACATGCACAATCTGATGCAGCAATGGCTGCCCGCGCTCGACGGCGTGGTCGAGAAACTCGAGCGCGGCGCCAAGGTCGCCGATGTCGGCTGCGGCCATGGCGTGTCGACACAGCTGATGGCAAAGGCGTTTCCCAATTCGCGTTTTTTCGGCTTCGACTATCATGACGGCTCGATCGAGGCCGCACGCAGGGACTCAAAGGCGGCGGGCCTGTCGGACCGCGTGACCTTCGAGGTGCATTCGGCCAAGACCTATCCCGCGGAAGGCTATGATCTCGTCTGCTTCTTCGATTGCCTGCACGATATGGGCGATCCCGTCGGCGCCCTGAAGCATGTGCGCAAGACCATGGCGGACGACGGCAGCTGCATGCTGGTCGAGCCCTTTGCCAATGACCGGCTCGAGGACAATCTCAATCCGGTTGGACGCGTCTACTACACCGCCTCGACCATGATCTGCACGCCGGCCTCGCTCGACCAGGAGGTGGGGCTTGCACTCGGCGCCCAGGCCGGCGAGGCGCGGCTGCGCGAGGTTGCCCGCCAGGGCGGATTTTCGCGCTTCCGCCGCGCGGCCGAAACGCCGTTCAATTTGATTTTGGAGGCGCGGGTTTAAACACCGTTCTCACGACTGCCTCTCCCCGTTCTCCCGTCCGCCGAAGCCCGCCTTCGGGCGAAGGCGGATGCGGGGAGAGGCGAAGGAAGCGCCGCCGCTTGCGGATCACGCCAGCTTGTTCACCGAAGAAGACGAGGTCGACGACGCAGTCGGCGTCTTGTTCCTGGTCACCGGCACCGAATAGGTCTTGTGACCGATCTGGAGCACGACATTTCCGGTCTGGCCGTCGTTGGTCGTGAACTGCGCCTTGCTGCCGAGCATGACCGTGTTCTGGTACACGATGCCGTCGCCGGACTGCAGCGTGCCGCCATTGGCGGTAAACCTGACCTGCGCATCCCGGCCGTCGACGGACACGACCTGGAAGAACGCGCTCTGGCCGTTTTCCTTGGAAAAGCCGCTCCAGCTGCCGACCAGCTTGCTCTGATCGGCGGGCGCGGCCTGCTTGTTGAGCACCGCGGTCTTTTTCGCGGTGCCGGAGGAAAATTCCAGCGCCGCCACGCTGCCGTTCTTGGTCCCGATCGTGACGTTACCGAAAGAGATCGTGGCGCCGTCGACACTCGCGGTGCCCCGCTCGGTGCGCCCATCATGGGTATATTCGACCTGGGCCGTGGCGCCGCGGATGTTGATGACCTTGAACTCGACCGGGCGGCTGTTGTTTTTCCACGTCCCCTTCCAGTCACCGATCAGATTGCTCTGGTGATAGACGCGCTCGGTCCCCGGCGCGATCTGGCTGCCTTTTGGAATGGTCGTTATCGCCGTCATCAGGCCCGTTCGGTCCAGCAAAGATTATGCGTCCGGACGCCATCGCAGCGCCCGGCCATTTTGGCTGATCACGCCACTTTCGCGGTTAATGAGCGGTTAAGACCGCTCGCGTGCGGGCGAGGCGAAACGTCGCGGCGGCCGGCCCTGCCGCTAGCGTCCCCAGCGGTCCTGCCAGATCTTCTCGCCGATCATGCAGGACACCCGCGGCTCCTTGTCGGAGACCGGCACGATCCGCCGCTCCGGCGTGCGGCCGGCGACCTCCAGCAGCAACTTGGTGCGGATCGCTTCCTTGAACTTCTCGCGATCCTTGATCGACACCACGAACGAGCCGGGGCCGCCGATCACGCAATCCTCATAGTACCAATCGAGATTGTCGATATCCATGGTCGAGTAGGACGGCTCCTTGACCATGATCGGCAGGCCGTTGATGACGATGCCCTTCGACAGCGCCTCATCCCGCGCGCCCGTCACCGGCGCGCCGTTGTTGTTGGGACCGTCACCGGAAATATCGATGACGCGGCGCAGGCCGTGATAGGGATCCTCGTTGAACAGCGGCATCGCGAAGTAGATCGCGCCCGAGATCGAGGTGCGCGAAGCGCGGCGGATCGGGGTCTTCATGATCTCGTTGGCAACCGCATCCGCCGTCTCCGGCCCGTCGATCAGCCGCCAGGGAATGATGATCTTCTGGTCGCTGGAGGCGGCCCATTCGAAATAGGTGATGGAGATCTTGCCGTTCGGCCCGCTTTTCAGCGCCTGCAAAAATTCCTTCGAGACGATCGCCTGCGCGTAACCTTCGCGCTGGATCGCAAGCTCATCCATATCCATGGAATAGGAGACGTCGACGGCCAGGATCAGCTCGATATCGACGTTGGGCTTGGCGTCCTCGGCGACTTTGTCAGCGGCATGCTGGCCCGGCTGTTTCGGCCCCGGCGCGGCTAAGCTCGCCACGTCGCCGCCGGCCAGCGCGCCCGCAAGCAGCACCGCCCCGATCGAGACATACCAGCGCATCAGCTGACCTCCCATCGTGTGAAGAGATGGTGACATGCAAATCGGGCGGCGCAAAGCAGGAACATCATCCGTCTTTCACATTCCGGTTAGCCATCACCGCGCCTCAATCACGCGAACCGGCGATTGCCGAGCCGTGATGGGCCGTGCGATACAGCGCGAGGGAATGGGGGGAATCATGCTGAGGAACGGCTTTCTTGACAGTTTTCTTGGCTGCATGTTGCTGCTGGCTGCGAGCGGCAGCGCATCCGCCGAGAGCGCGATCGAGCGCGGAAGCTATCTCGTCAACACCATCATGGCCTGCGGCAACTGCCACTCGCCGAGGGATGCCGAGGGCCGGATCATCGCCGACAAGGCGCTGTCCGGCGGGCTCACCTTCGACACACCGGCCTTTGTCGCCACCGCAGCGAACATCACGCCGGATCGCGAGACCGGCATCGGCAGCTGGAGCGACGAGGAAATCAAGCGCTCGCTGATCGAGGGCGTGCGCCCCGATCACGGCAAGCTTCCCGGCACGCCGCTCGCGGCGATCATGCCGGCGAATTTCTACAAGGCGCTGCTGCCGGATGACCTCGCCGCCGTCCTCGCCTACCTGCGCAGCGTCAAGCCGGTTCGCAACGAAGTTGCTGCTCCCGTCTACAGGCTGCCGGTCCGCCGCGATGCCTATCCGGACGCAGACGCCGGTTTCACCAAGGCCATGACGGCCGATCCGGTGAAGCACGGCGCCTATCTCGCCACCATCGGCCATTGCATGGAGTGCCACTCGGCGTGGTCGCGCGGCGTCTCGGATTTCAAGACCGGGCTCGGCAAGGGCGGCCGCGTCTTCCCGCTTCGCGAAGGCGTGCCCGACAGCCCGACCAGCACCGCAGCCAATATCACCTCGCATCCCACAGCCGGCATCGGCTCCTGGAGCGATGCGGAGATCGCCCGAGCGATCCAGCAAGGCATCGCGCGCGACGGCCACGCGCTGAAGCCGCCGATGGCGTTCGGCTTCTATGCGGGAATCAAGGACGCCGATGTGAAGGATATCATCGCCTATCTTCGAACCGTGCCGCCGCTCGATTGAGCGATCCGACCGCAACATTGTCGCGCCAGTCCAAGCCGCGCGCAGGCTTGGCGGGCTAAGAGGGAAACGCGGAGGAGCCGCCGCCATGAAGAAGATGATCGTTACGATCGTGCTGATCTTCTCACACCCTGCGATGGCGGCAGGCTCCTCCGTGCCTTACGGCATGGGCGGCAAATTTGCGCGCTTCGATCCCGTGGTCGCGCAATACAACCAGTCCGGCGAATTGTTCCGCATCGAGGGTCATTGCCAGTCGGCCTGCACGCTCTTCCTCTCGATCCGCAATGTCTGCATCGACCGCAACGCCACGCTCCTGTTCCATGCCGGCAACAGCCAGCCGCGGGAGATGACCAATTCCAACACCAGCCACATGCTCGGCGCCTATAATGCGGTACTTCGCGAATATGTGACCGCCAACCACTACACGGACACGCGGGAGTTTCACGCCATCTCCGGCCGCGACATGATCGCCAGGTTCGGCTATCGTGAGTGCCCCAAATAACGGCACGGAGCGCCTCCCCTTCCGCCAGAGACCGCCGCGCAAGGAAGCTATCGAAAACACGCGGGTTTCCCGAGAGAGCCGGAAATTGTATTCTGCTGGAGCGCGATGCGATTAGGATCGCCATCGCGCTCCAGATTTTGTTTGCGCATGATCTTTTCGGAAAACCGGTGTCCACCATTCCGGATCATGCGCGAACTCTCGGAGAGCGGGTGCCCGTAATGGCCGATACCACCGTCACCAAGCCCAAAACCAAGGTCAAAACCAAGGTCGAGCGGCCGCGGCTGCACAAGGTCATTCTCGTCAATGACGACTACACGCCGCGCGATTTCGTCGTCACCGTCCTGAAGGGCGAGTTCAAGATGACCGACGACCAGGCCTACAAGGTAATGATCACCGCGCACAAGCTCGGCGTCTGCGTGGTCGCGGTCTTCACCAAGGACGTCGCCGAGACCAAGGCGACGCGCGCCACCGATGCCGGCCGCGCCAAGGGCTATCCACTGCTGTTCACCACCGAGCCGGAGGAGTAGGCGCAACGGCGACGGTCGCATGGCCGGAGCCAAGCGGATTCTATTTGACCGTGACCGTGATTTTTTCCGAGACGAGCGGCGGATTGAACGGATAGTGCTTGGCATCGCCCAGCACCAGCTGAAGCGTGTGCTTGCCCGGCGGCAATTCCATACGGGCCTCGGTCTGGCCGGCACCGAAATGCAGATGGTTCTTGTCCTGCGGGATCGGCTCGTTCACATCGAGCGGTTCATTGACGTCGACCAGCAGATGATGATGACCGCTGTTCGCAAAATCCTCACCCGCATGGGTGACGCCCATGTTGCGCAGACCGAAGCGACACCAGAAACCGCCCTTGATGACTGAGCCGTTCTGCGGCCAGATGAAATACAAGAGCGCGTCCTTGCCGGGAGCCTTCCCTTGGGCGTGCGCCAAGCCGGGCAAGAAAGCCAGCGCCACGGCCAGCAGCAAAAGCCGGACGATCTTCATTTGCATCTCCTTAAGGCATCATCAAGGAGAAAGAGCGATCCGAAATCCGTGCGTTGGATATCGAACGCTGGTGTCGTAGCTGTCGCGGTTCGCCGGCCGCACGTAACGCGCGTCATTCTTCCACGACCCGGACCGGATGACGTGCGACCCGCAGTCGCTGTCGATCCACGCCGAACCGTCGATCGGGGCGCCGTTATAGTTCTTGTGCCAACAATCCTCGACCCATTGGTCGACGGCGCCACCCATATCATACAGCCCGAACGGATTTGGCTTGAAACTGCCGATCCTCGCCGGCTGCTCGACGGCGGCGAGGTCGGTGCAGCCCTTGCAATTGGCCATGCCGGGCAGCAATTCATTACCCCACCAGTACTTTGTTTGCGTTCCACCGCGGGCGGCATATTCCCATTCGGCTTCCGTCGGCAGACGGTACGGCTTGTGCGTGGCGCCCGCGAGCCAGCCGACGAACTGCCTGGCGTCGCTCCAGCTCACATTGGTGATGGGTGCGTCATCACTGCCCGTCGCCACGAACCCGCATGCCTTGGCTGCAGCGCATTCGTTCCATTCCCGCACCGAAATCGGATAACGGCTGATGGCGAACGGCTTGATCGTGACCTGGTGAACCGGCTTCTCCGAGCTGTCGTCATTGCTGCCCATCATGAACGTACCGCCTCGGAGCATGGTCATTTCGGGCTCTCGTACCGCCGCCGGTTGTTTTCCAGGTGCGCCCGGAGCCGCGAGTTGAAGCTGCGGCGTTTGCTTCGGAGCCAAGGCAGCCGGCCGATTTTCACGCAAGGCTTCCTTGGTCGCAGGCGCCGCCGAGGGCGAAGGCTGAGGTGGCTGAGGTGGCTGAGGCGGCTGCGCCGATTGCTTCCCCGGAATCGTCGGCGGCACGTCAGGCAAGACGTGGGTTGACGCCTGATCCTGCGCCTTCCCGTGCTGTTGCGGCAACCAATACCAGAGCGCGCTGCCGGCTATCGCCAGCAGGACCAGGCTCAACAGAAAAATCAAAACGGTCTCTCGGCGCTTTCGCGACTTGTTGAACGCAGCCGGGTCCGGAAGCACCCGGTAGACCCTGACCGGATCGGTGATGTTCTTGACCTTGCGGTCTCCGAGCGACTCATATCCGCAAACCAGCTTGTGCTTGATCTGCTCGTAGATGCCGCCCGAGATGAAAACCTGCCCCGGCTCGGCAATGCTTTCGAGACGTGAGGCAATGTTGACGCCATCACCATAGATGTCATCCTGCTCGATGATGACATCGCCCAAATTGACGCCGATCCGATACTCGATCCGCTGATCGCGCGGCAGAGATGCGTTGCGTCCCAACATGTTCTGCTGAATGACGACGCCGCAACGCACGGCTTCGACAGGACTGTCAAAGATCGCAAAGAAGCCGTCGCCGGTGGTTTTGACCAGCCGCCCGTGGTGTTCGGCAATGCTCGGCTCGACCAGGTCGCGCTGGATTCGCTTCACGCGCGCATGCGTGCCCTCTTCATCGAGCTGCATAAGACGGCTGTAACCAGCGATGTCGCCGGCGACGATCGCAGCGAGACGGCGTGGCGTCACCGCGCCCGGCGGCACATTGTTCCTGGCGGAATTGATATCGCGAACTTTTTCGCGCATGGGCGACTCTACGCCACTGGCGGCCGACCTGTTCTCGTGCGAAGCCGGGTCAAAGTGGCTTTTGAGAAATCTAATTCAGCGCGTGCGACGCGCGGCAATTCAATCAATTTCGACGCCATAGTATCAACATAATATGAAGGAGTGCGAGACCTTGTTGTATGCGCCGGATCACGTTTTCGGCGCATGCGACGACACGGCACATGTCAGCGAGTCTGACCTTCATGGGTCAGACGGACGCTTCGTCACGCAAGCCTGACGCATTCCCCGCGCGACTGTCCGCCATGACGTCGAACACGACCGCGCCCATGACCAGCGCGCCGCCGGCGAGCGCGGGCAGCTGCGGCACCTCCGCGAACGCAAGCCAGACCCAGAACGGCATCAGGGGCGTCTCCAGCGTTGCGATCAACGACGCCTGCCCCGATGGCAACAGCCTCGAGCCGAGCGCGTAGAAGGTCAGGCCGAGGCCGACCTGGCACAGCCCGAACATTGCGAGAATGACGAGGTCGTTCCGGGTGACCGCGCCGATATCGTGGGCGAAGGGAATGCTGACGAGGCTGCCGAGAAAATTCGAAATGGCCGCGGCCGCGACCATCGGAGTCTCCCGATGCCTTCGAATGGCGACGGTCATGGTCGAGATCGAGAGCACCATGAGCAACGCCAGCCCAATGCCGCGATAATCCGAAGCACCGCCGGCGCCGCTGACGATGATTGCGATTCCCACAAGGGCCACGAGGCTCGCGAGCAGCGTTCGCGGCGCAGCGGCTTCGCGCAGCCAGATCCAGGCGATCGCGGCAGCGGCAAAAGGCTGGAAGGCGATGATGATCGCGACATTCGCAACGCTGGTGAGCTGCAAGGACGGAATGAAGCTGACCATGCCGAGGGCGGAGAGGCAGGCCACCAGCCAGCCATTGGCCTTCATGGCGACCAGGCTGCGTGCCCCGGCAAACCCCTGCGTGACGATCAGGAACAGCGCAATCGAGCCGCCGCCCGACAGTCCGCGCCAGAACAGGATGGTCCAGGAATCGTAATGCAAGAGCCGGGTGAAGAACGGCGCGGTGCTCCAGGCAATGGCCGCGGCGACAATCAGCGCAATTCCGGTGCGATGGGCGCGATCAGCCCGCAGCATCGGCCGATTCCTCGTCGCGCAGGCCGAACACGCGCTGCGCCTTCGAGAAACCCGCGATCGGAAACTCGCCGAGATCGGTCCAGTCGCTGGCGCAGGCGCCCGCGAACGCGGCGGACGCCACGACCGTGCGATGCGTGCGCGCGGCGATCTTCTCCAGCCTTGCTGCGAGATTGACGGCAGGCCCGATGCAGGTGAAGTCGAGCCGGCTCATGCCGCCGATATTGCCGAACAGGATGCCGCCGATATGCAAGGCGACGCCGAAGCGGAAGCGCTCGACCGCGTCGCCGCTCGGATAATGCATGGCGTCGACATTGGCGCGGGCCTTGCGGCTTGCTTCCAGCACCCTGACGCAGACCTCGGAAAGGTTGCCGCCGTCCTTGGCGATCGGAAACACGGCGAGCAGCCCGTCGCCCATGAATTTCAGAATCTCGCCGCCATGCTCGCGGATCACCGGCACCTGGCAATCGAAATACTGGTTGAGGATATCGACCACGGTTTCCGGCGCCAGCCGGTCGGACAGTGCGGTGAAGCCGCGCAGGTCCGACAGCCAGATCGCGGCCTGCATCGCCTCGGCATGCCCGCGGCGAATCTGGCCTGCCCAGATGCGCTCGCCAGCGCTATTGCCGACATACGTGTCGAGCAGCGCCGTGGCGGTGCGGCGCATCGCAAAGATCTCGCCGATTCGCGCAAAGGGCGGCACGACCTGGCGCAGCGCGGCCAGATGCTCCTCGGTGAAGCCGCCGGCTTCCTTGGTGGTCCAGCTCGATACATGGACCGAGCCGTCGGTGAATATCAGCGGCAGCGCGATGTAGTCCGTGACGCCTTCTTTCCGCATGTCGTCGAAAAACGGAAAGCGGTGGCTTTCGGGATCGTCCATGCGGCAGCGGAGTTCGCGCTCGCTGGATTGCACCAGCGCCACGGGGCTGCGAATGAACTCCGGCGTCTCCTCGATGTCCAGATCGGCAGCGTTGACGGTGACCTCGCCACCCTGCCGCCAGATGAAGGCGCGGCCATAGGTGTCGGGATGCAGCGTCCGCACAAAGGCGGCGGCGCGCCAGAGCGGAATGCCAGCGGCGACCAGCCGTTCGCACAGCTCTTTCAGGAACGCGGTCGGCGATGGCGCCGACCGCGCGCCTTCCATGAGCCACTGGATGATTTCTTTGATGGCGGACGCGTCCATGGCAACCATTAGCAGAGCAAGTTCTGCAGCCGTCAAGCCATCACAAACACTTTGCGTTTTCACGACAGCAGGGCATTGTCAGCAACTGTCAGCACGGACACGAAAGATGCTCGGCACAAAACGACAACCCACCGGCGGCAAAGCCGAATTGCGGCGTCATCTGGAGGCGGCCGATCCGGCCACCCTGATGCTGTCGCTGGTGCAATTGACCGGCGAGCGGCAGTGGCTCGAGGACGCAAAACCCTATGTCCGCGGGCCCATGAACTATCAGGAGTTCATGCCGGAGGAACTGCGCGCCGCGATCCGTGACCGTTTGAGCGAGGTGCTGGCGGAAGGCGCGATAACGTCCTACACCCCGCCGGACGACGCGCTGCTCTCGGAAATGATGACGGTCGCGACCGGCGAGCCGGTCAGCGACGATTATATCGCCATGATGCGCGAGGATCTAACCGGCGATACGCTGGCCTCGCGCGTCCTGAAATGGCGCAAGCCGGTTGAGCTATCGGCGCTGCAGGCGACCGATGTCGTCATCATCGGCGCCGGCATGTCCGGACTCTATGCCGCGATCCAGCTGCGAGAGGCCGGCATCCCCTTTGTGATCCTGGAAAAGAACGCCGCCGTCGGCGGCACCTGGTTCGAGAACACCTATCCCGGCTGCGGCGTCGATACGCCCAACCATTTCTATTCCTACGCCTTCGAGCCCAATCACGACTGGTCGTACTACTTCGCCAAGCGCGACGAACTCTGGAATTATTTCGAGCGCGTCGCCGACAAATACGATCTGCGCAAGCACCTGCGCCTCTCCATCGAGGTGGATGAGGCGCGATATGACGAACAGACCGCGCGCTGGCGCATCATTGCGCATGATGTGGATGGCAAACGCATCGAGCTTTCCGCGCGCGTGCTGGTCTCGGCCGTCGGCGTGCTGAACCGGCCGAAGCTGCCTGCTATTGCGGGGCTGGAGTCGTTCGCCGGCCCCGCCTTCCATACCGCGCAGTGGGACAAGGATTTCGACTGGCGGGGAAAACGCGTCGCCATGATCGGCACCGGCGCCTCCGGCCATCAGGTCGGCCCGACCATCGCTCCCGACGTCGCGCGTCTGATGATCTTCCAGCGTTCGCCGCATTGGGTGGTGCCGAACCCGAACTATCACGTGGGCGTCGACGAGGGGAAGAAATGGGCGCTCGCCAACGTGCCGTTTTATCTGCGCTGGTATCGCTTCCAGCTGTTCTGGGGCTTTGCCGACGGGCTCCATCCGGCGCTGCAGGTCGATCCCGAATGGCCCGACCCGAAGCGATCCCTGAACGCGCTCAACGAGAAACACCGGCGCTTCATGGAACGCCATATGCGCAGCGAGCTGAGGGACCGGCCCGATCTGCTCGCAAAAGTCGTTCCGGATTATCCGGCCTATGGCAAGCGTATCCTGATCGACAATCACTGGTTCAAAATGCTGACGCGAGACAATGTCGATCTGATCACCGATCCGATCGAGGCCATTGTGCCCGAAGGCCTGCGGATGAAGGACGGCCGCCTCTGGCAGGCCGACGCCCTGGTGTTCGCGACCGGCTTCAAGGTTTCCAAGATGCTGTTCCCGATGCAGATCTTTGGCCGAGAGCGACGCGAGCTGCACGAGGTCTGGGGCGATGATGACGCCAAGGCCTATCTCGGCCTCACCGTGCCCGGTTTTCCCAATTTTTTCATCCTCACCGGTCCGAACACGGGGCTGGCGCATGGCGGCAACCAGATCTTCATGACCGAATGCGGCGTGCGCTACATGATGCTGGCCCTGCGCGAGCTCGTCGAAAGCGGCAAGCGCACGATCGAATGCAGGCACGATACGTACGAAGGCTACAACCGCAAGGTCGACGACACGCATGCGCGGATGGTGTGGACGCACAAGGGCATGACCAACTGGTATCGCAACCGCCACGGGCGCGTGTTCGCGATCACGCCGTGGCGGCTGGTGGAATACTGGAAGATGACATCCCGCTTCGATCCCGCGGAATACGAGCTGAGCGCCTGAATACCGGCGGCTGTCCAACGCTGGCGGTCACAAGCCTGTAGCAATTTGTCGCACCTTGGCGCAAACTGCCTTGGTCGTGGCCGTCGGTCATTCGACTGGCGGGCGAAAGCATCGGGGCCTCGGGTAATGACCGCTACGCCTGCCGGCAATTCGCTTCCCTCCACCGCCCTCCCCTGGACCGCAACGATGGGTGCGCTCGGCGTCGTCTATGGGGACATCGGCACCAGCCCACTTTATGCGCTGAAGGAAGCCGCCCGCGCCGCCGCGCATGGCGGACCGGTCTCATCCGGCGCGGCGCTCGGCCTGGTATCGCTGATCCTGTGGGCGTTGATCCTGATCGTCTCGCTCAAATATGCGATGCTGATCCTGCGCGCCGACAATCGCGGCGAAGGCGGCATCGTCGCGCTGCTGGCGCTCCTGCACGCGCGCAATGCGGCGCCCGGCACCTGGCGCGCGCAGCTTCTGATTGTCGGCCTGGTCGGCGCGGCCCTGCTCTACGGCGACGGCGCGATCACGCCGGCGATTTCCGTGCTCTCTGCGATCGAGGGACTGAAGGTGGACGCGCCCTCGCTCGCTCCGGCCGTCATACCGCTCACCATCACGATCCTGGTCGGCCTGTTCCTCATGCAGAAGAAGGGCACCAGCTTCATCGGCCAGATTTTTGGGCCGGTGATGTTCCTCTGGTTTGCGGTGATCGCCGCGCTCGGCATCCACGGCATCTTCAAGGCGCCCGCCGTGCTCGCGGCGCTCAGTCCGTTCTATGCGGTTCAGTTCCTGCTGCATGAGGATTTCCATATCAGCTTCGCCGTGCTCGGCGCCGCCTTTCTCGCGGTGACCGGCGGTGAAGCGATGTATGCCGACATGGGCCATTTCGGCCGGGTGCCGATCCGGCTGGCCTGGTTCAGCATCGCCCTGCCGGCCCTGGTGCTGAATTATTTCGGGCAGGCCGCGCTGTTGATCACCGATCCAACCGCGCTCGACCACCCGTTCTATCAGCTCGCGCCCAACTGGGCGCAGTATCCGCTGATCGGGCTTGCCACGATCGCCACCGTGATCGCCTCGCAGGCGATCATCTCCGGCGTCTATTCGCTGACCCAGCAATCGATCCAGCTCGGCTTTTTGCCGCGCATGCAAATCAATCACACCACAAGCCACGCCATCGGCCAGATCTACGTGCCGCTGGTGAACTGGCTGCTCGCGGCGGCGACGCTTGGCGCCGTGATCATGTTCGGCAGTTCCGATGCGCTCGCGGGCGCCTATGGCATCGCGGTGTCGCTCTTGATGGTGATCACGACATTGCTGGCCGCGCTCGTCGCCATCCAGTGGGGCTACCCGCCGATCATCGTGATTGCCGTGAACGGCTTCTTCTTCTTCATCGACTGCATCTTCTTCGCGGCCAATTCGACCAAACTGTTCGAGGGCGGCTGGTTCCCGCTGGTGCTGGCAGCCGTGGTGGCGTTCCTGATGCTGACCTGGCGCAGCGGCGTCAGGCTGGTCGAGCGGGCGCGCGGCAAGCTGCGCCAGCCCGAGGAAGATCTGATCGAAACCGCGGTCAGCCGATGCCACGCCCGGCTGCCGGGCACGTCGATCTTCCTCGCCTCCACGCCGAACGGCGTCCCACTCGCACTGACGCAGTTCGTGAAACACAATCATTGCCTGCACCAGCGGGTGCTGCTGGTCACCGTGCTGATCGAGGAGCAGCCGCGCGTATCGGACGAACACCGCGCCGAGGTGATCGAGATCACCGAAGGCATCACACGGATCATCCTGCGCTATGGCTTCATGCAATATCCGACGATTTTTGAAGGACTGAAGCTTGCCTGCCGGCAGGGCAAGCTGAGCGACGTCGATCTCTCCGATGTCACCTACTATATCGGCCGCGAGACCATCATTCCGCGCGAGGATGTGCCGGGCATGTGGGTGTGGCGCGAGACGGTGTTCGCGTTCCTGCAGCGTAACGCGGAGCGGACGGCCGCCTTCTTCGACGTGCCCGCACGCCAGGTCGTGGAGTTCGGCACGGAGATCGAGATCTAGCGGCGGGCCGCCACAAGGCCTGCAATTCATGCGTCGCGACCGGCCGAAATTGGAGGATGACATCGCGCTTCAATTCATCGCAATATCCGCATCAATCGAGCGTGTAGCCGGGAGGAATGGATGCGGATTGCGGTGGTTGGTGCCGGCGGCGTCGGCGGCGGGTTCGGCGCGGCACTGGCCAAGGCGGGCGCCGATGTGACGTTCATCGCGCGCGGCGCGCACCTTGCGGCAATGAAGAGCGCCGGGCTCAAGATCGAGAGCCCCCGCGGCGATACGCATCTGGTGCCGACGCAAGCGACCGACGATCCCGCAACGGTCGGCAAGGTCGACTTCGTGCTGTTCTGCGTGAAACTCTGGGATGTCGAGAGCGCGGGCGAGCACATCAAGCCGCTGGTTGGACCCAACACCGCCGTCATCCCGCTGCAGAACGGCATCGACGCCGCCGATCGACTGGCTCCGATCCTCGGCCGCGACGCCGTGATGGGCGGCGTGGCGCAGATCAGCGCTTCGATCATCCAGCCCGGCGTGATCCGCCAGGTCGGCACCTTCATGCGCATGATCTTCGGCGAGCTCGACGGCACGATCAGCCAGCGCGGCAAGGATTTCCTGGCGATGTGCCAGAAGGCCGGCTTCGACGCGACCTTGAGCGATCAGATCCTGACCGAGCTCTGGATGAAATTCGCCCTGCTCGCCACCAACGCCAGCATGACCGCGGTGACGCGCCAGCCGATCGGCAAGCTCAGGGAAGACCCCGATGTGCGGGCGATCTTCCTTTCGGCGATCCAGGAAGTGATCGAGGTCGGCCGCGCCAAGAACATTGCGCTACCCGCCGACGCGCTTTCGAAGGTGCTCGACTTCATCGGCCACGCTCCGCCGGCGATGAAGGCGTCGATGGCGCTCGATCTCGAACGCGGCAACCGGCTCGAGCTGCCCTGGCTCTCGGGCAAGGTCGTGGAGCTCGGCCGCGAGCTCGGCATATCGACGCCGACCCACAGCATGCTCTATGCGCTGCTCAAGCCCCACACGATGGGCACGCCGGCGTAGGGGTTAGCGCCCGACCTGCCCGCGATGGCGCAGGAAATGGTCGGCGAGCACACAGGCCATCATGGCTTCGCCGACGGGCACGGCGCGGATGCCGACGCAGGGGTCGTGGCGGCCCTTGGTCAAAATCTCGGTCTCGCCGCTGTTGCGGTCGACGGTGCGACGCGGGGTGAGAATCGACGAGGTCGGCTTCACCGCGAAGCGCGCCACCACCGGCTGTCCCGTGGAGATGCCGCCCAGAATGCCGCCGGCATGGTTGGAGAGAAATTTCGGGCCCTGGTTGTCCATCCGCATCTCGTCGGCGTTCTCCTCGCCGGATAGTTCGGCGGCGCCAAAGCCGGCGCCGATCTCGACGCCCTTCACCGCGTTGATGCTCATGAAGGCCGCCGCGAGATCAGCATCGAGCTTGGCGTAGATCGGAGCGCCGAGGCCGGCGGGCACGCCTTCGGCCACGATCTCGAGCACCGCGCCGATCGACGAGCCGCTCTTGCGGATGCCGTCGAGATATTCCTCGAAGAAAGCGGCCTTGTCCTTGTCGGGACAGAAGAAAGGATTCTTGGCCGTCTCCTCCCAGTCCCATTTGTCGCGGTCGATCCTGTGCGGGCCCATCTGCACCAGCGCACCACGCACATTCACCTCGGGCAGAATCTTGCGGGCGATCGCGCCGGCCGCGACCCGCATCGCGGTCTCGCGCGCCGACGAGCGCCCGCCGCCGCGATAATCGCGCAGGCCGTATTTGGCTTCATAGGTGAAGTCGGCATGACCCGGGCGAAACTTGTCCTTGATGTCGGAATAGTCCTTCGAGCGCTGATCGGTGTTCTCGATCAGAAGCGCGATCGGCGTGCCCGTCGTCACCTGCACGCCGGTCTCGGGATGCGCCATCACGCCGGACAGGATTTTTACCGTGTCCGGCTCCTGCCGCTGCGTGGTGAAGCGCGATTGGCCGGGACGGCGGCGATCGAGATCGCGCTGGATGTCGGCTTCGGTGAGCGGGATCAGCGGCGGACAACCGTCGACCACGCAGCCGATCGCGACCCCATGGCTTTCGCCAAAGGTCGTGACGCGGAACAGATGGCCGAATGTGTTGTGGGACATGATTTGTCGTAACGCGCGTGGATGCCCGGCACAAGGCTTGGATGGGCCTTAACTATATTTGTTCAGCCCGTCCTCGCTGAACACGTAGACGGCGCCCTGCGCAATCGGCAGGTCGGCCGCGCTCTGCGGCGTCTCGAAGCCTAACGCCACCATCAGCGCCCGTGCCGTGCCGCCATGCGCAACCGTGACGATGTCGCGCTTCTGCTCGCCATACCACTCGGTCATGCGCTGCTGCACGGCGACATAGCTCTCGCCGCCGGGAGGCGCCATGGTCCACTTCTCGGTCTGGCGTTTAGCGAACAGTTCAGGGTCGGCTATCTGCATCTCGGCCAAGGTCGAGCCCTCCCATTTGCCGTAGGCGATCTCGCGCAGGCGATCGTCGATCGCATAGACCTGCACCGGCAGCTGCAGCACGCCGCGCACCAGCTCCATGGTGGTGCGGGCGCGGCCGAGCGGGCTCGAGACGAACGGAAGTTTTGTCCTGTCGTGGCCGTGCCGCTCGAACAGATCGGCGAGAATTTCTCCCGCATGCGCCGCCTGCCTGCGCCCGAGATCGTTCAGCGGAATGTCCTGCACGCCCTGCAGCCGGCCATCCGCATTCCACTGGGTTTCGCCGTGGCGAATGTAGTAGATCACGGGCGCGGGCATGGAACGTGCCGGCTATTCCTTCGCCAGCGTGATGTCAGGCGCGTCCGGCCGCTTCATGCCGACGACGTGATAGCCGGAATCGACGTGATGGACCTCGCCGGTGACGCCACGCGACAGATCCGAGAGCAGATAGAGTGCGCTGTCGCCGACTTCCTCGATCGTGACCGTGCGGCGCATCGGCGCGTTGTACTCGTTCCACTTCAAAATGTAGCGGAAGTCGCCGATCCCGGATGCCGCTAGCGTCTTGATCGGCCCCGCCGAGATCGCATTGACGCGGATGCTCTTCTCGCCGAGGTCGGCGGCGAGATAGCGCACGCTCGCTTCCAGTGCGGCCTTCGCCACGCCCATGACGTTGTAATGCGGCATCCACTTCTCGGCGCCGTAATAGGTCAGCGTCACGATCGAGCCGCCGTCGGAGAGCAGCTTCTCCGCGCGCTGCGCGATCGCGGTCAGCGAGTAGCAGGAGATCAGCATCGTCTTCGTGAAATTGTCTGCGGTGGTTTCGAGATAGCGGCCGTCGAGCTGGTCCTTGTCGGAGAACGCGATCGCGTGCACGACGAAATCGATCTTGCCCCATTTCTCTCTCAGAACGTCGAACACGGCGTCAATGGTCGCGGGCTCGGTGACGTCGCAATGCCCGAGCAACAGCCCGTTCAGCTCCTTGGCCAGCGGCTCGACCCGCTTCTTCAGCGCGTTGCCCTGCCAGGTCAGCGCCACCTCCGCGCCGGCCGCATGGCAGGCCTTT